>UPTN01000313.1_pt1 | contig 26409 bp, 24 predicted proteins | sample 2160111 | NCBI WGS metagenome assembly UPTN01 (sample SAMN06265058, study PRJEB28932) | marine metagenome | isolation source: Columbia River Estuary | place: USA:Columbia River Estuary, USA | collected 2014-05-05
GATTGGAGCGGGTGATGGGAATCGAACCCACGTAGTCAGCTTGGGAAGCTGAAGTTCTACCATTGAACTACACCCGCTTTTGCCATGAATTTTAGCAGTTTATCCGGATGGGTTGTCAACACTGCCAGGTGCGTTTGTTGCTGCTGTGAGGCGTGGCCCGGGGCGCGCCGGGAGCCATAAATTATTTCAACAGACCTTCAACATGCGCGCGCCCGGCGGTGGCCAGTGCTTGTAAGTCGTAACCACCCTCAAGAATCGATGCTACGCGGCCATGGGCACTGTCTGTTGCCAGGTCGCAAATTTCGTCCGTAATCCAACGGTAATCGTCATCTTGTAGCTCAAGCTGGGCCAGAGGGTCTCTCTGGTGCGCGTCAAAACCGGCTGAGATCAGGATCAGGTCGGGTTTGAAACGATGTATGGCTGGCAGAGCCAGGCTATTCCAGGCCTTGCGAAACGCGGCGCTGCCGTCGCCGGGTGCCAGCGGCAGGTTCAAAATATTACCGCAACCCGTTTCTTCCTTTTGGCCGGTTCCCGGATACAGGGGTACCTGGTGGCTGGAGATGAACAGGACGTTGGGATTGTTTTCAAAAACAGCCTGTGTGCCGTTACCGTGGTGCACGTCAAAGTCGACGATGGCCACACGGTTGATGGCAGGGTGCTGCAGTGCGTGAAGGGCGCCGATTGCTACGTGGTTAAGCAGGCAAAAGCCCATCGCGGTTTCTGGTTCGCTATGGTGGCCGGGTGGCCGCACGGCACAAAAAGCTCTTTGGGCTTTGTCACTCAGAATTTGATCGATGGCGAAGCAAATCGCACCGCTGCCGCGTAACGAGGCATCGATTGACCCCTTGTTGAGAAAGGTGTCCTCGTCGAGACTAACCTGGCCCTTTGACGGTTCAATGTCGACCAGTTCGGCCCAAAACTGTGCCGGGTGAACGCGTGTGATCTGCTCCAGTGTGGCCTTCGGTGCCGGGAGGTGTTCCAGGCCTTTCAGGTTATCAAGTCCGCTTAGGACAGCCTTGACCCGCAGTGGCGATTCAGGGTGCTTGTCACCCGGTTTGTGGCGCAGACATTCGTCATGCTGAATGATAATAATACTCATGTGGTCATTTTATGACAGAAAGCCTTGCCGCGTGCTTGTTGTTTGCAAATTTTGGTGATTAAAACAGTGGGAGGTTGAGCGTTTCCTTGACCTCTTCCATGACCACGTAAGTACGCGATGCCTTGACGCCTGGCAGCGCGAGTATTTTTTCGCCCAATAATTCGCGGTAGGCTTTCATGTCGTTGACACGTGCCTTGATCAGGTAGTCGAAATTGCCCGATACCAGGTGGCAATCCATTATCTCCGGTAATTTTCGTGCTTCTTCACGAAACTCCCTGAATGCATCCGGAGAGTTGTGCGACAAGTCGATTTCGACAAATACAAGCAAGCCCGCGTTGACAAGTTTCGGGTTCAAAATGGCCGTGTAGCCCTTGATGTAACCTTGCCGTTCGAGACGCTTAACACGCTCGATACAAGGGGTGGGTGTCAGGTTGACCTTGTTGGCGAGTTGGACGTTTGAAATACGGCCATCGGCCTGCAGGCACTCCAGTATGCGCAGGTCTGTGCGATCCAGTGTTTTTGGGTTTCGTGGTCGTCTGTTCATTGAATGTTCTGCAAAATGTCGTTGTAGCAGAGTAAAATACTGCCAAATTTATATCAATAGATAATAAAACTTATTTAATCTATATAAGATAGTCATTTTACATACTTGGAAGGTGTCGTGATGAGAGTTGGTGTACCAAAGGAAATTAAAAACAATGAGTTTCGCGTAGGCTTGGTGCCCGCGTCAGTGCGTGAATTGACCAACCATGGTCACGAAGTTTTTGTAGAAACCAAAGCCGGTAGTGGCATTGGTATGTCAGACGAAGATTATATTGCCGTTGGCGCGAAAATTTTGCCCGACGCAAAGGGTGTTTTTGACATTGCCGAGATGATCGTCAAGGTAAAAGAACCGCAGGCTGTTGAGCGCGCGATGCTGCGAGCCGACCATACACTGTTCACTTACTTGCACCTCGCACCCGACGCGCCTCAAACGGAAGATCTGATCAAAAGCGGCGCTACCTGCATTGCTTATGAAACGGTCACCGACCGTAAAGGCAGTTTGCCGCTGTTAGCGCCGATGTCTGAAGTTGCCGGCAGGTTGTCCATCCAGGCAGGTGCCTGGTGTCTGGAAAAAGCCCATGGCGGTTCCGGTGTGCTGATGGGCGGCGTGCCTGGTGTAGAGCCGGCTAAAGTTGTCATCATTGGTGGCGGTACAGTGGGTCTCAACGCGGCCCAGATGGCGGTTGGCATGGGTGCCAATGTGGTTGTTCTGGATCGTAGTCTGGACGTATTGCGCTTCCTCGATGCTACTTTTGATACCCGCGTACAGACGGTTTATTCCAACGCGGATGCCATTGAACGTCATCTTAAAGATGCCGATCTTGTGATTGGCGGCGTGTTGATCCCCGGCGCGGCGGCGCCGAAACTGGTGACCCGCGAACACCTTGCAATGATGCCCAAGGGTTCTGTTCTTGTTGATGTTGCTATTGACCAGGGTGGCTGTTTTGAGACTTCACACGCGACGACTCACGAAGAGCCAATCTATGAAGTTGATGGCATCGTGCATTACTGCGTAGCCAATATGCCGGGCGCGGTGCCGCGCACGTCCACTTTTGCCCTGAATAACGCGACACTTCCTTTTGCGCTGGCGTTGGCCAACAAGGGTGCCAAGCAGGCGATGCTGGATGACCCGCACCTGTTGGCAGGTCTGAATGTTCACCGCGGCATGGTGACTTACAAAGATGTTGCGCGTGATCTTGGCTACGACTATGTAGCACCGGAAAAAGCGCTCGAGACCGCTTGAGTATGCTGTTCAAATTGAAATGCAGGGAGTGGGCAGAATGAGTGAGCATCAACAGTCACTGGAGTCATTCTGGATGCCGTTTACCGGCAATCGGGCGTTTAAGAAAAATCCTCGCCTGATTGATCAGGCGAGAGGCATGCACTACTACACGCCTGATGGTCGGGAGATTCTCGATATGGTGGCAGGTTTGTGGTGCTGTAACGCCGGACACGGTCACCCGAAAATTGTCGAGGCAATCCAGGCGCAGGCCGCGAAGATGGATTACGCCCCGCATTTCAATTTTGGACATCCGGCTGCTTTCGAGGCAGCGGAGATGCTGGCGGCCATTGCGCCTGAAGGACTGAACCACGTTTTCTTCACTAACTCCGGATCTGAATCTGTCGACACAGCACTGAAGATCGCACTGGCTTACCAGAAAGAGCGGGGTCAGGCGGGACGAACCCGGTTGATAGGGCGGGAACGTGGTTATCATGGTGTGGGTTTTGGCGGCATATCTGTTGGCGGCATTACCAATAATCGTATGCAGTTTTCCAATTCCATGATTCCGGGTGTAGATCATTTGCCGCACACACACCTGATTGACCGCAACGCGTTTTCACGTGGTTTGCCCGAGTACGGTATTGAGTTGGCAGATGAGTTGGAAAACATTCTGACCCTGCATCACCCATCCACAGTGGCCGCGGTCATTGTCGAACCGGTAGCCGGTTCCGCCGGTGTGCTGATGCCGCCTCGTGGCTATCTGAAACGATTGCGGGAGATTTGTGACAAACACGACATCCTGCTTATTTTTGACGAAGTAATCACGGGTTTTGGGCGTCTCGGCGATAATTTCGCGGCCCAGGCTTTTGATGTGATACCGGATATCATGACCACGGCCAAGGGTCTGACCAGCGGCACGGTGCCGATGGGCGCGGTGTTTGTGCGTGACGAAATTTACAATGAGTTCATGTCCAAGCCCGGCGGCGCCATTGAGTTATTTCATGGCTACACCTATTCGGCTCACCCTCTTGCCGTGGCGGCCTGTAAGGCCACCCAGCAGGTGTATGCCTATGAAGGTTTGTTCCAGCGCGCGGCCGAAATGGCGCCGGTGTTTGAGGATGCGCTGCATTCGCTTAAAGGCGAGCCGAATGTCATAGATGTGCGCAATTTTGGCTTGATGGGCGCTGTCGAACTGGCACCCCTGGAAGGACAGCCGGGCGTGCGCGGTGCTGAACTGATACAAAAAACGTTTGACGCGGGTCTGATGATTCGTATCACCGGTGACACCATTGCCTTCAGTCCCCCCTTGATTGTGGAGGAAAGCCATATCCAGCAAGCGGTTGAAACCCTGAGAAAGATTTTAAGAGCAAAGTAAATTAATGGAAAAACTGAAACATTTTATCAACGGAAAAATGCTTGACGGCGTCAGTGGACGCTTTGGCGATATTTTTGATCCAGCCACTGGCAAGGTACAAAAACAGGTTCCTCTGGCATCTGCCGGTGAGCTCAATGCGGCTGTTAAAGCGGCGGCTGAGGCTTTTCCAGCGTGGGCCGCAATGCCAGCATTACGTCGTGCGCGGTGTATGTTCCGGCTTAAAAATCTGCTTGAGGAAAATAAAGTAGCACTGGCGAGGATACTGACTTCCGAGCACGGCAAAGTTCATGATGATGCCCTCGGTGAGGTCACACGCGGCCTGGAAGTGGTCGAGTTTGCCTGTGGCGCGCCACAGTTGCTCAAGGGTGAGTTTACCGACAGCGTTGGCAGCGGTGTGGATGCATATTCATTTCGGCAGCCGCTGGGTGTCGTTGCTGGAATTACACCGTTTAATTTTCCGGTCATGGTGCCCTTGTGGATGATTCCGATGGCATTGGTCAGCGGTAATACGTTTGTTCTCAAACCATCAGAGCGCGACCCGAGCGCGTCGCTGTTGTTGGCCGAATTGATCCAGCAAGCTGGCGTACCTGATGGTGTGTTCAATGTGGTGCACGGCGACCGAGAAGCCGTAGACGCGATTCTTGAGAATGATGACGTCAAGGCGATCAGTTTTGTCGGTTCTACACCGATCGCCAGAAAGATTTACGAGGTGGGCGCAGCCAACGGCAAACGTGTGCAGGCGCTGGGTGGTGCCAAAAACCACATGGTGGTCATGCCTGACGCGCCGCTTAAAGCGACCGCTGACGCGCTGATCGGCTCGGCATATGGTTCGGCGGGCGAACGCTGCATGGCCATTTCTGTGGCTGTGGTTGTCGGTGACAAAACGGCTGATGCACTGGTGGCCGAGTTGAAGCCGCGTGTAGAGGCGCTATCCATTCAGCCGGGTAATGTTGCCGGGGCCGAAATGGGCCCGCTGATTACCGCGGATCACCGCGCGAAGGTGTCCGGTTTTGTCACAACAGGTGTTGATGAGGGCGCTGAACTGCTGGTGGATGGCCGCCACTTCAGGCATAAAGATGAGCCGCACGGCTTTTTCATGGGTGGTTGCCTGTTCGATCATGTCAAAGCGAATATGCGCATTTACCGGGAGGAGATTTTTGGCCCGGTTTTATGTGTGGTCAGGGTTGATACCTACGACCAGGCCGTGGAATTGATCAACGCGCATGTCTACGGTAACGGCGTTTCAATATTTACCCGTGATGGTGACGCGGCACGCAATTTCGTCAATCAAATTCAGGTTGGGATGGTCGGAGTCAATATACCCATACCTGTGCCGATGGCGTTTCATAGTTTTGGCGGTTGGAAACAATCCCTGTTTGGCGACCACCATGTCTATGGTCCCGAAGGCATACGTTTTTATACCCGGGTCAAAGCGGTGACGCAGCGATGGCACACGGGCATCCGCGAGGGTGCCGACTTCCATTTTCCGCAATTGGGTTAACGCAATACCGTCCGTCCCCGGTATGGACCGGGGACGGGTTATTCGTTCAGATCATTCCTTTTATCAAGCCGAAAACCGCGCCCCCTAACAGAATTACACCTGCCAGTAATGTCAGAGCCATGCCCGGGGTGCGTGATTTGGGGTCTTTTTCATATTCGGCCGCATACAGAAAACGGCCAATGATAAACATCGCGCCCGGCAGCAACACCCACTTTTCGCTTAGATAATAAGCAAACGCGTAGCAGGTGGGAATTAGCAGGATAAGTTGCTCCATGGTGTTTTGATGGACTCTGTTTATGCGTTCCCAGACGTCATTGCCCTCACATGCCGGCGCGTTAACCTTGTATTTTCCGCGGGTCATCGCAACACGCATGGCGAACCAGAAGTATTGGATCAGAGCCAGTAAAACCACCAGGGTTGCGTAATCCAAATTTGCGTTGTCCATTGTTATTCCTCGTTTGGTAAATATTGTTGGCTAAAAAGACCCGCCCATGCGGATCGTTTTCGCAGGGCTATTCAGTGTTGTCGCGTTTGTCGCCATGCACCCATAACACTTCTGACCCACCACCGGCCCTCGCCAGTACCCTGGCGATGACAAACAACAGGTCCGACAAGCGGTTCAGATAACGCAGACTGACCTCGTTGATGTCTTCTATTTTCGCCAGCGACACCATCAACCGTTCGGCACGGCGGCACACTGTCCGCGCAAGGTGGCAACGGGCGGCAGATTCTGATCCGCCCGGCAGAATGAAGTCTTTCAGGGGCGGCAGGTCTTTGTTGAAACGGTCCAGATCGTTTTCCAGTTGGTCGACGCAAATTTCAGGAACCAGCGTGTAGCCGGGCATGCAAAGCTCTCCACCCAGGTCGAACAACTCGTGTTGCGTGCGTGTCAGACAGGCACGTACCGTGTCGTCTATTTCGCTGGCCAATACCAAGCCCACAACACTGTTAAGCTCATCAACGGTGCCAAATGTTTCAACCCGCAGGTCGTCTTTGTCCACTCGTTTACCATCACCCAGCCCGGTTGTGCCTTTGTCGCCGGTGCGAGTGTAAATTTTAGAAAGCCGGTTGCCCATATTGTTTGACCATTTCCATTTCAGCGTAAAAAGAATCAATATAGCATGTCAAAGCGGAAGGTCACTGGCCATCTGTAAAATTTCAAATTCGGGATAAAAACCTGAATAACAGGAGAGTTAAAAATGATTTTTAAGATGTTGATGAAAACCAATGACAGCTGGGGTCTGCTAGGACTGCGTTTGGCCACCGGCGTTATATTTATTGCGCACGGCTTGCCCAAATTCGGCATCGGTAGCGAGAAAGGGCTTGAAGGGCTGGCGGGCTGGTTGGGCAGCATGGGAATACCATGGCCCATGCTCAATGCGGTTTTGGTGGCATCTTCAGAAGCGATTGGCGGAGTCATGATCATCGTTGGCTTCATGACACGTTTTGCGGCGATGACTCAGGTGATTGCTATGTTGGTGGCCATATTTCTGGTGCACGGGTCAAATGGTTTGGCCGGTGAAGGCGGTTACCAGTGGGCATTGTTAATGGCCGCGGCGGCGTTTACTTTGATGATGGATGGCGCTGGCCGTTTTTCCATTGACAGGATGCTCAGCCGAAAAGGGTGAGCTGAAAAACTGATTTTGCAAAAGCGCTTAAACGGGCATTGCTTTTTTGCCGTTGGCCGGTATATTGGGCGCCCGATTCTGGAGACAAAGTAATGCCCCAACGCACACCTCTGTATGACGCCCACGTGGCTGCTGGCGCCCGCATGGTTGATTTTGGCGGTTGGGAAATGCCGATCAACTATGGCTCGCAAATTGAGGAGCATCACAAGGTGCGTAACGCCGCGGGTATGTTTGATGTGTCGCACATGACTGTTGTGGATATTAAAGGCCAACAGGCACGGCAATTTCTGAGCTACCTGTTGGCCAATGACATTGCCAGGTTGAAGACCTCCGGGCGCGCGCTGTACAGCTGCATGCTGAACGAGAAGGGCGGCATACTGGATGATCTGATTACCTATTTTCTGGATGAGACATTTTTCAGGCTGGTCGTGAATGCCGCAACCCACGATAAAGACATGGCGTGGATAAACCTGCAGGCGCGGGCGTTTGATGTTGTGGTTGAAGAGCGTCCCGAGTTGGCCATGATCGCCGTGCAGGGGCCCGACGCGCGGGCCGCAGTTATTGCACTGTTACCGGTGAGCGATGCCGCGGTAGTCAGCGAAATGAAACCGTTTAACGCTGGGCAGTTCGGGGAATTGTTTATTGCCCGTACCGGGTATACCGGTGAGGACGGTTTTGAGATATCGCTGCCTGCACAGGCGGCAACCGCCCTGTGGGACCAGTTGCTGGCTGCCGGCGTGGCGCCCTGCGGGCTGGGCGCGCGCGACACGCTGCGTCTTGAAGCGGGGATGAATTTGTACGGGCAGGATATGGATGAAAGCGTAACACCGCTGGAATCAGCGCTGGCCTGGACTGTGGCTTTGCAGGACGAGCGTGATTTTATCGGGAAAGCTGCGCTGCTGGAGCAGCAAAAGCGAGGCGTTGACGTTAAGCTGGTCGGTCTGGTTTTGCAGGGTCGCGGTGTATTGCGGCCCGGTCAGAAAATAGTGACCGACGCGGGCGAGGGTGTCACCACCAGCGGCAGCTTCTCCCCCACGTTACAAAAAGCGATAGCGTTCGCTCGAGTTCCTAAAGGTGCGTCAATTAACTGCCAGGTAGACATTCGCAACAAGCTGTTGGAGTGCAACATCGTCAGGCCGCCATTCGTCCGTAACGGAACGATTTGCGAGGGTATAAATTAAGGGCTAGAATTATTCTGGCATCAGGATTATAGGGAAGAATATCAATGAGCAATATCCCATCTTATTTGCAATACACTGAGTCCCACGAATGGGTTCAGGCAGATGATGAAGGCAACGCACGTATCGGCATTACCGATCATGCCCAGGAAGCACTTGGCGATCTGGTGTTTGTGGAGCTACCGGTTGTGGGTGATGAAATAGCCCAGGGCGACCCGTGCGCGGTGGTTGAGTCGGTCAAAGCCGCATCCGATATCTATTCACCGGTATCGGGCCGGATAGTCGCGGTCAATGAAGACCTTGACGCAGACCCGGCAATCATTAACTCCGACCCTTATGGCGATGGCTGGTTGTTTGAAATTGAGCTCATTGACACAGAAGAACTGGATGGTCTGAAAGACGCGGAAGGTTACGAAGAGTCTCTGGATGATTAAAGGCAGCCTGCCTGTTTCCGGATAGTTTTCAACGAGTCTGCTGAGTTTCTCTCAGCAGACTGTCATGCCGCGCGTTTGCCGCTCAGGCTTTTTCCGTCAATATGCGACAGGCTTCCGCATAGTTTTGCATGGTGGCTTCAATGATAGAAGGCGGCAAAACCGGACCGGGTGCTTTTTTATTCCAATCCAGCGTTTCCAGATAGTCGCGTACAAACTGTTTGTCGAAGCTGGGTGGGCTGGTGCCGGGTTGCCAGCTTTGCTGCGGCCAGAAACGTGAAGAATCCGGTGTTAGCACCTCATCCATCAGGTACAGCTTGCCGTTCGCGTCCAAACCGAATTCAAACTTCGTATCAGCAATAATAATGCCGCGTTTGAGCGCATAGTCACTGGCAAACTCGTAGATGCGAATGCTGGCGTCCCTGACCTGTGTTGCCATGTCTTCACCCACCAGCTTGACGATGGTTTCGAAATCGACGTTTTCATCGTGGTTACCGGCAGCTGCCTTGGTGGAGGGTGTAAACAACAACTCGGGTAGCTTGTCGGCCTGGCGTAGCCCTGCCGGCAGTGGTAAGCCGCAAACGGCGCCTGTTTCCTGATAATCTTTCCAGCCCGAGCCGATCAGATAGCCGCGCACGATGGCCTCCACAGGCAATGGCTTGAGGCGACGTACAATGACAGCCCGGTCCTTAAGCGCCGCCGCAATGGCGGGGTCGGTGATGACGTCACCGAGCGGAATGTCGGTCAGGTGGTTGTCGATGATGTCGCGGGTCTGGTCAAACCAGAAGTTTGAAATTTGCGTCAGCAGCGCGCCCTTGCCGGGTACCGGATCAGGCAGGACCACATCGAATGCGGAGAGACGGTCGGACGCCACGATCAACATGTGCTCGTCGTCAATGGCAAAACTGTCACGCACTTTGCCCTGATGAATCAAAGGCAGGAAATCAAGCATCTCGGTGGTGTAGGCCGTGGAAGGGTTAATGGTCACCTTTTTTCCTTTTTTGCTGTGCCGGGGTTAAGGGCGATTATATACTTGCTGGCTTCAGGTACGAACAAGGAAAATTATAGCCGATGAAGAAGACCGGTTTTCAACTGCCCGGCCACTGGTGGGGAAAGTTAATTGGCGGCATTATCGGCCTGATGCGCGGCAGTCTGTCGGGTGCCATATTGGGCTTTTTTCTTGGCCACATGGTCGACCGGTTTCTGTCGGGACTGGGTGGTGCCAACCGTACCCGTGAAGCGTTCTTCAGCGCAATGTTCTCAACCCTTGGCCATATCAACAAGGCGGATGGGCTTGTTACCAAGGCTGAAATTGCGGCAGCTGAAGAACTCATGCGGCGTTTACAGTTGACCGAGGCAGAGCGGCAACTGGCCATACGCCTGTTTCAGCAGGGCAAGTCCGGAAATTTTGACCTTGACGCTACGTTGAAAGAGTTTGCACGGCATTCGATGATGCGCCATGAATTGCGCATCATGTTCATCGAGTTGCTGCTTGAGGCCGCCATAGCCGATGGCAACCTGAGCATGGCAGAAAAAGCTATTCTGATACATTCTTGTGAAGTGCTGCATATTCCCGCCAACGTATTTTCCGCGATGTTGCGGGCACGCCAAGGTGGTTCCGGTTCGTCGTATGAGAGGCAGCGCCAGCCAGGCAGCATGGGGCAGTCACTGCAACAATCCTATGCCGCGCTCGGGCTTAAAGCCGACGCCAGCGCGCCGGAAATTAAAAAGGCTTACCGTAAACTCGTATCCCAGTATCATCCCGATAAACTGGTGTCGCAGGGCCTGCCGGAAGAAATGATGGAAGTGTCCAAAAAAAGGGTACGCGAAATCAACGCCGCGTATGACAAGATAAAAGCATCAAGGGGAATAAAATAATATGCACCTACTATCCGCTGGAGATTGTAATGAAACAAAGTAGTGTTATTTCGCCATCCATCCTTTCAGCGGACTTTGCCCGTCTGGGTGAAGATACCCAGGCTGTCCTCGATGCCGGCGCCGACTGGGTGCACTTTGACGTCATGGATAATCATTTTGTGCCCAACCTGACGATCGGGCCAATGGTATGCAAGGCCTTACGAAAGCACGGCATAACGGCACCCATCGATGTACACCTGATGGTACAACCGGTTGATGACCTGGTGGTGCAGTTTGCCGAGGCCGGCGCCAGCATGATCACCTTTCATCCCGAAGCCAGTATTCACGTAGACCGCACCATTAGCCTGATCAGGGAAAGTGGCTGCAAGGCCGGTCTGGTATTGAACCCGACCACACCGTTGAATGTCCTGAACTGGTCACTTGAACAACTTGATATGGTGCTGCTGATGTCGGTCAACCCCGGTTTTGGCGGCCAGAGTTTTATCCCCTACGTAATGGATAAAATTCGCGCGGTAAGAGCCATGATTGATGAAACGGGGCGTGACATTCGCCTGGAAATTGATGGTGGTGTTACCGAGGCTAATATCGGCAGCCTGGCCGAAGCGGGTGTTGATACCTTCGTTTCCGGGTCAGCGATTTTTGGTACTGACGACTACGCCAAAACGATCGCCAACATGCGCAGACAAATTGGCAGCTAAAAACTGACCGTAACGGGTAGCGCGGTAACAACCCACCTCAGTGGCCCACCCGCCGTGGGCGCGTTGAAGGGGTAGCAAGTCAGCAATGTTAACCGCTCAACGCTGTCATCGATGACCAGTTGCTGGCGGCGGCTGTCCACCACTTCCTGCCACTTGACGCGATAGTCACGTGTTTGTGTTGGTGTGCGCAAACGCAGCAAATCGCCTGATTCTAACTGTTCAAGAAAACTGAAATGGGTATCGCGGTGACCGCTTAAAATCCGGTCTGGTGATGCATCAAGTCCGGTCGTATTGACGAGGGTGGGCCCGAAGGCGAGGTTCCTGCCCGAACTGCCCTCCAGGACGACTTGCTTCAAGCCAAGGTGCGGAACTTCCAGCACCGCAACCGCGTGGGTGTCAGCCCACGGCCACGGCCTGACGTCAACTTCACCGGCCAGTGTACGCAGCCAGGCCCGCTCCAGCAGGTGCTGGGCGAGCTCTGCTTTTAGCGGTATCCACAGCGCGGCCAATAAATAAATCGCAGCGGTGAAACCCACCGCTGCGAACAGGTAATGACGAGCCTTTAGATGAAGGACATTCACTGCGTACGAGCGGTGTGTTTTGGTGCGGACAGGCGCCCACCGCAAAAAACCAGCATGGAGGTGGCCAACAACAACACAAAAACAGAGAGCAGTAACTGCGTCACCCAGCCGGTTGCTGTGGCGGGGTAGCCCGCCAGGTGTTTTGAACCGCCGGTTGGCAGTAAGCCTGGAACCTCTGACCGCAACAGCGCATCGACGTCTTTGCGCCGGGGTGTCTTGTCAACGGCAATCAGGCTTGTGTGACGCGTGAGTAAACCAAAATCAAGCGCTACCTCGGTGATTTCCAGTTGCGTCAGTTCGCGGTCGGCACCAAACATCACGCCATCTTCGAGCGCTTCAATCTTTTTCCGTGCCCACAGTTTGGCCAGGTTGTCACCGCCCGGTCCGCCGGCGGCGGCATCCCAGCCGTTGATGTTCAGGTTCCAGTCCAGACCGTTAAAGTTACCGCACAGGCTGATAATGGTAGGTTCGGCAGGCAGTCGCGCGAATAGCCACAATGGCTCGCCGGCATAAAGGTCCGGGATCACTTCCGGGTAGTATTCGGCTGCGTCGCCCCAGTTGACACAAATATCGGTGAGGGCCGGCAATTGAATGCGGCCCCAGAGCGCGGTCATCTGCTGTTGGACTTCGTCCGATTTGCCAATATGAATGTAACTGCCGCGGCCGATTTCAGCTGCTTTGCGCATAAACCAGCTATTTGGCGCATACCCAATGGCGACAGTGAACAGACGGCTTTCACCCAGATCCTGAGCGATCATCTGTAGTAAATCGGCCTCGTTGCCTACCGCGCCATCGGTGATGAAAACAACCTGGCGCATCAGTTGCGGGTTTCTCGGCATGGCCAGCGCGGCTTTTAGCGCCGGGGCCATATCGGTCCCTCCATTTGCTTTGAGCGAGCTGATGAACAGTTGCGCTTCGTACAGCGTGGCTGGCGTCACCACGACCGACTGGTCGAATAAGGTTTCGGTAGTCGAGTTAAATTGCAGCAGGTTGAATTGATCGTCTTCCCCAAACGAGCGCAGGGCATGTGACAGCGCTGATTTTGCCTGTGTCAGCGAGTCGCCGTCCATGGAGCCCGAAGTGTCGATGACCAGGATGACTTCGCGTGCCTGCGGGCTGATGGCGTCTGCCAGCGGCGGTGCGAGCATCAGTTGGGCGTAGACCGACTCGCCGTCGTTGAACGTCGTTAATGACGCGCTGGGACGCGATTGCAGCGCGGGTGTCCAGCGCAGTTCAAAATCACGGCCGGTAACTTCATCAGAGTTGAGCAGTTCGATTCGGTAGCCGTTGTCGACCTGACGTATATCGACATCATGGTAGAGGCTTTCGATGGACGAAAACTCGGCCGCGCTGACAAGGTTGGCTTGAAGCTGGAGCGAGTGTCCGCCGGCAGACGATGTTGATACCAGCTGTGGGATGGTTGGGTTGAGGTTTTCCAGCAGTGGAAGCGCTGCCAGTCCCGGCTCCCAGCGGGGAGTAAACGTCATCGGCAGACGCAGGTGATAACTGCTATCGCGATAGTCGACGGTTTGCAGGTAGGCGATGGTGATTTCAACACGTTCGCCAGGGCCAATGTTGGCCAGTTGTGTTTCAAATTGGTTGCGCCGTTGTTGTTCAACGATGCTGGCAGTTTGACCTGCGTCACGGGCTTTTTGGTAGGTGCGCCGGGCAGTTTCTTTTTCCTGAATTTCACCTTCCAACACACGCTCACCCACCTTAACTCTCATGCGGTCCACCGCGACCCCATCGGGCAGCGGAAAACGATAAACACCTTCGGCCCACTGGTCGCTGTGGTTGGTGAACGTTTGCGTACTTTCTACCCGCGCGGTGAGCCCGGTGATATCTATCTGGATGCCGGTGTCGATGGCAAGTTCCGTATGTGCCCCGGCGCCGCTTCCAAGTTGTAGTCCCCATGTCTGGCTGTCAGCACTGGCGCTCTCGGTCCGCACGATAATCAGCATCAGGACAACAATGCTAAGGGTTAGCATGACGCGGTCCTGCCACCGCATGATGCGGCGCGTGCTGTCCTGACAGGATTGGTAGTGAGGGGTTTGGCCAATTTTGTTGCCCCTGTGATGGGCTCGGCGCAGGGCAATCCGGCTTGCCAGGCCAGGATTCTGTTCCCAGGCCTGCTGCTCCAGTGTTTCACGGATGGTCTCTTGCTGGTTTTGATGTGTTGAGTTGTTGATGTGCATGTTTGGGCTCCGCCTTCAGGTGTAGTGGCTATTGAATACCCCCGACATGCATATACGATGGCCAAATCAGGACAACAGCGGGCGTGAATAGGGCAGAATTATGGCAATGTATAAACGGTGGGTGCATGACTGGGCCGGGAAGCCTTAAACTAAGCTCACAACAAAGGGTGTGCCGGGTGCGCGGCAACCACATTAACAATGGCGAGGGTTCAAATGCAGCGACGTATAGCAATTGTGGAAGACGAGAGAGCCATCCGCGAAAATTTTGAAGAAGCGCTTCGTCGCCAGGGTTACCAGGTGAGCGGCTATGGTGACCGCCACAGCGCCTTGAATGCGTTTCGCGGTCGTTTGCCCGAGTTGGTCATCATTGATATTGGGCTGGGTGATGATGTTGAAGGTGGTTTCGAGCTGTGCAGAGAGCTGAGAACCATGTCGCGTATTCTGCCCATTATGTTTTTGACCGCGAGAGATACGGATCTGGACATCATTTCAGGCTTCAGGCTGGGCGCGGACGACTACCTGACCAAGGACATCAGCCTGCCGCACCTGATGGCAAGGATCGTGGCGTTGTTCCGGCGCATTGAAATGTTGTCCGGCCAGTCAACTGTCTCCAGCTGGCTGGAGCGGGGTAACCTGCGGTTGTCGGCTGAACGGATGGAGGTGCAGTGGGCCGGTGAAGTTGTTCCGCTTACTGTGACGGAGTTGTGGATTGTGCACGCGCTCGCCAAACGTCCCGGCCACGTCAAGAGCCGGCAACAACTGATGGATGACGCCAGTATATTGGTGGATGACCAAACCATTACCAGTCATGTAAAACGCATCCGCCACAAATTCAAAGACATCGACGCTAACTTCGAGAAACTCGATACGGTTTATGGTGCCGGTTACCGTTGGAACGGCTCTGTGGACTGACCGGTAGCCGGGCAAACACGTGCGATTAAGAAACCAGATACTGGCGTTATCCTTGCTGACCCTGTTGCTGCCGTGGTCGGGCTGGAAACTGGTGCAGGAATTAGAAAACTTTTTGCGCGAGGCCGAGGAAAATACACTTCTCGCAACCGCGCAGACCATTGCGCGGGTGATGCCCGAGGAATATCAGTCCGGCTTGAAGCTGGTGCGTGGCCGGGTTTTGCCGCTGCGTCAATTTACGGATGAGCCCTTCCTTGACGGCTTTATCGGCGACTGGCCGGAGACTGACCAAAGTCTCGACTATGAATCAGCGGATGGGGTACTAAAAATGGCATTGCTCGCTGGGCGATTCGGCAGCCGTTTTTTTCTCGCGCTTGAAGTGACCGACGCCGGCTATGTGATGGCGACCGATTCAAATAGCGAAGCCAGTAATGCCAGGCGGGATGCCGGTCTGCTGTTGTATGTGCAAAGTAGCCGCAGCCAGTACAGCTTTATGATTTCAAGCGAGGCGCCGGGGCCATTGACGCTGCACAGCAGAGGCGGTGCCGGTCAGCAACTGGAAGCCGCCTGGGAGAACACCGCTGACGGCTACCGGGTTGAATTGAGTTTGCCGCGTGATACCGAGCGCATCAGCATCGGCGCTGTGGCCCCCGCTATTGACGGTTACGGGGTTTCTTTCGAGCGCCATGCAGGCACGCTCAATGGAAAACAGGCGGGTGACTGGCTGGAGTTGACCAACCACGAAAACAATCTGGTGCGCTGGCTGTCTGACTCGGTTCCCGAACAATCACGGGCATGGGTGTTACAGGCTGACGGCTGGGTGCTGGCAGATTCAGGCCCCGCGCAGGCCGCTGGCAGCAGTGAGTTAACCTGGGTGCGCCGAATGATTTATCAGGCGGTTGCAGATTCCCGCATGCCGCTGCGTGAAGAGCCGCCGGTCTGGCCAGTACGGCTTGGTTCCGAGGTGGTTCAAAAGGCACTGCATGGCAATAGTGGAACCTGGTGGAATCGCGATGCCGATAGCGCAGCGGTTTACAATTTTGTTGCGGTTCCGGTTTTTGATACCGACCCCGGTGCTGCAGCGGTGCCGGGTGAGGTGATCGGTGCGGTGGCGCTCGAAACACGGTCAGAAGGCTTGTTGCTGATGACCAATCGCGCCCTTGGCCGCTTTTCGTCCATCGCATCGTTCCTGGTGTTGGTGTTGGCCGCAGGTTTGTGGCTGTTTGCATCGCGCTTGTCACATCGTGTGCAAAGGTTGAGCGGCGCGGTCAGCCGGGCCATGGACGACACGGGCCGGGTTTCCGATTTACCCCTGACCACATCGGGTGACGAGTTGGGTGATCTGGCACGTAATACAGAAAAACTGCTCAAAGCGGTGGCCGAGTACACGGGTTATTTGCAAAAGCTGGCCAGTCGTTTGTCACATGAACTCAAAACGCCCATTGCTATTACGCAATCATCGCTGGAAAACCTCGCCAGTCAGAACCTGGATCCGCAGGCCAGGCAATACCTGTCGCGGGCGCAGGAGGGTCTTGACCGGCAGGCCGCGATAGTGCGCGCAATGAGCGAAGCCCAAAGGCTGGAAGGGTCAGTCAAAACAGCAGACTGGGACACCATTAGGCTGGATGTCATGTTGGGGCATTGTGTTGATGCGTATCGCTCGGTCAACCCGACGCGCACCATTGGTTTGCACTTACCCGTTGGCGGCTGCGAAATTCGCTGCGCGCCGGATCTGATCGCTCAAGCACTCGACAAGTTGGTTGATAACGCCATCAGCCTGACCACAGTGGAATGTAATGTCGATATTTCGCTTCGCTGCGAAGAGGGCAGTTGCGTGATTGCGGTCGCCAATAGCGGCACGCGGTTACCCGAGGTCATGCATGAAAAGCTGTTCGACTCGCTGGTTTCATTACGCGAAGATCGCCGCAGTGGCCAGAATCTTGGTTTGGGTTTGCATATCGTGCGGTTGGTTGCTGAGGCCCACGGCGGCACGGTGAGTGCGCGCAACCTTCCGGATGATGCCGGTGTGGAATTCACAATTCACCTGCCTACCCACTGATTCTTGCTAGAATCTAATTTTTCCAATCATCATTCAATCGGGATACCTGGGTGAATAACAAACAGTTTGAACAATTGCGCGCCGAAGGGTTTAACCGGATTCCGGTATACCGCTCTGTGCTCGCCGATCTGGATACACCGTTGTCGGTGTATTTGAAGCTGGCCGAAGGTGTCAACTCTTATTTGTTGGAGTCGGTTGAAGGCGGTGAAACCTGGGGTCGCTATTCAATTATTGGTTTGCCATGCGAACGCCGTTATACGGTGCGCGGCCATACCCTGTCGGTTTTTGACAATGGTGTGCTGGTCGATGAGGAAACCGTTTCGGACCCGCTCGCGCGTATTACCGAACTGCAAAAAGAGTTCAATGTGCCACGGCTGGAAGAGCTGCCATTGTTTAGTGGCGGGTTGGTGGGTTATTTCGGTTATGAGACGGTCCAGCTGATTGAGCCGAGGCTCGCGGCCATCGATAAAAGAGACGATTTGGGTACGGCTGATATTGAGCTGTTGTTGTCGGAAGAGGTCGCCGTTCTGGATAATCTTGAAGGGCGTCTGTGGCTAATTGTTCATGCCGATCCGGGTCAGCCGGGTGCTTTTATTCGAGCGCAGCAGCGCCTTGATGAGTTAGAACAGGAGCTGCGTTCGGCAGGCACAGGATACGGACTGCGGTTATCGGGCGAACCGGTAAAAGAAGCCGATTTTTCCTATGGTTTTGAGCGCGAAGATTTTGTTTCGGCAGTTGAGAAAAGCAAAGAGTACATTCTTGCCGGGGATATTTTTCAGGTGGTGTTGTCACAACGCATGAGTGTGCCCTATCAGGCCCGGCCACTGGATGTTTACCGGTCTTTGCGGGCGCTGAACCCGTCCCCGTATATGTATTTTATCGACCTTGGCGAAACCCAAATCGTCGGCTCATCGCCGGAGGTGTTGGTGCGGGTACAGAACCGCCGGGTGACGCTACGGCCGATTGCGGGCACGCGTCATCGCGGCAGTACCCCTGCCGAAGACCAGGCATTGGCTGCGGAACTGCTGTCGGACCCCAAGGAGTGTGCGGAACACCTGATGCTGATCGACCTGGGCCGTAATGACGCGGGCCGGGTTGCCCGTACCGGCAGTGTAGAAATGACCGATCAGATGATCATTGAGCGTTATTCCCACGTTATGCATATCGTGTCGGAAGTGCAGGCGGACCTTGATGATGGCCTGGGTGCGATGGACGCTATTCGAGCGGCGTTCCCGGCTGGAACCTTGTCCGGCGCGCCCAAGATTCGTGCGATGGAAATTATCAACGAACTTGAACCGGTTAAACGCAATATTTACGCGGGCGCTGTTGGTTACATCAGTTGGCACGATGACACCGATTTGGCCATCGCCATTCGGACAGCCGTCATTCACGACGGCAAACTGCATGTGCAGGCGGGCGCGGGTATTGTGGCCGACTCAGATGCCGACAAGGAGTGGCAGGAAACGCGGGACAAGGGCAGGGCACTGATCACCGCGGTGGACCGGGCTTCCCGCGGTCTGTAGAAGGTTTCAATTTTAATTCGACAATTCGCGCTGACTACTGTTTGTGCCTCGGCGGTGGGCTGTCCTTATGAACGTCGCAGAAAACGAAACGGATGTCCGGTAAAAAGGGCTGGTTAGCGTTGTGGAAATAAGAGAGGATTGCAGACAAAGATCGTCTTGGGTCAAGGATAAAAACAATGAACGAAAAAACAACGAGTCAAAAAATCGTGATTGTCACCGGCGCCAGTTCGGGAATCGGTACGGCCATTACCCGGCTTTTTGCCGAAAATGGATACGTTGTTCTGGCGGCCGGACGTGACGCAAAACGGTTGGATGATGTGGCGGGCCAATGCGATGGAGTTACACCCTGGGTCGGCGACCTTACCACCGAAGAGGCCTGCGACCGCCTTATCGAAGATTGTATCCGGCAATTTGGACGGCTTGATGTGTTAATCAATAACGCGGGTATTTATATCCGCGGTGACGCCACTGAAACCAGTGCGGATGATTGGCGGAAAACGCTGGCGGTTAATCTTGACGCGCCATTTTTCCTCAGCAAAGCATCCATTCCACATTTAAGGAAGAGCAAGGGCGCCATCATCAATATCGCTTCTGACTGGGGCTTGCAGGGCGGCAAGCGGGCCGCGGCTTATTGCGCGAGCAAGGGCGGCATCGTGCTGCTGACCAAGGGCATGGCGCTTGACCATGCTGCTGAGGGCATTCGCGTCAATGCGGTGTGTCCTGGCGACGTCGACACGCCAATGCTGGCCAATGAAGCGATCAGTGAAGGCATGACGTATCTGGAGGCTTTGCAAAAGTATGGCGCGGACAGCCCCACAGGACGTGTCACACACGCGGGCGAGGTTGCTGGTCTGGTCTTGTATCTTGCGTCAGAACAGGCGGTGCAAATTACCGGTGCGGCAATTTCAATTGACGGGGGCAATACTGCCTGAACGGCAGGTCTGGATGTTTAAAAGTTAGGCGGACTGTTGGCGCTGACAATGTGCAGGTCTTCCTCACCAATATTGCGAAATCTGTGCGGCTGCGAACAGTCGAAGTAATAACCATCGCCGGGATTGAGGATTTGAACAGTGTCGCCCACCGTGAGTTCGAGCTTGCCGCTGATGACGACGCCGCCTTCCTGGCCTTCGTGCTCAATCAGCTCTTCGCCGGTATCGGCGCCCCTGCCATAGGTTTCACGCATGACTTCAATTTCGCGATCAGGGCGGCCGACGCCCACCAGGTAATACTGAATATTGTCCTGTCCCATGTTGGGTTGGGAGTCTTTTGGAAAAAAGATTTTCGATTTGTCTTCATCAACGCCAATGGTGAAAAAGTCGGCCATGGTCATGGGAATACCATCTAGCACTTTTTTCAGCGACCCTACCGAAGGGCTGACCCGGTCCTGTTCGATCAGCGAGATGGTGCTGTTGGTTACGCCCGCGCGTTTAGCCAGTTCGCGCTGGGATAAACCGGTGGCTTTTCGAACGGCCCGTAGCCGGCTGCCCAGATTATCCGACATGGTTCAAGGAGTATGTGTGAATGCAGTTCATCGACAAATGATGAAGGCAGAACTGACCGATTGCAACTGACGGGAGCGCGTCATGTTAGTTCGAGCGCTGCTGTCTTTCTGCTATGCGAATGGTAATTTCACCCAGCGCGAGCATCCCGATAGCACCAAGTAATACCGGCCACTGGATACCTTCGCCTGGTGTGTAGACAAACAGGACAATCGACAGGGACAGGACTGTAAAACAAACCCATGCAAGTATTTGTGCAACCACTAAACCACCCGGAATTTTAAAGGGCCGCACGTGATCCGGGTCCCGTTTACGTGTCTTGATGAACGCCAGCAGCATACCGAGGTAGGGGAGCAGAAAAATGACCGCGCTGAACGCGAACAGCGACCAGAACAGGTCCTCTTTCGAGCCGGCCATCGCACCGTAAAGCAGCAGAACCACAGTGGCGACCAAGCCCATCATGACGGCGGCGCCGACCGGAGTTCCGCGTTTGCTCTCAATAGCAAATTGATGCGGCAGTTCTTTTTCCAAAGCTGCCTCAGCAGCGGCTCTGTTACAGCCGAGCGCCCACGTGACACCGTTTGAAAAGAACGTGTACAAGGCAAAAAGGCCAAGGAGCGTGACCAGCGCGCCGCCCATGCCGGTGTCACCGAAAAGGCGGTACAGAGTGTCGATCAGACCTTCGACCAGGTCGATTTCACCAGAGGGTATTGCAGCCAGCATGGCGATGGTGGCGAATGTGTAGAGGCTGATGATGATAAGCCCCGATATCAGCACAGCCCGTGGTACGTCACGTGCCGGGTCTTTCATTTCTTCACTGCTCGCGCTGATCAGCTCAAAGCCCAGCATGCCGTATATGATCGCCGGTATGTATTGCAGGCCCTTGCCCCAGTCGGGCTTGAGTGTGTCCAGTGTCAGGGGGTTGGACATGCCGTGATTACGTGTGTAGACAAACGCGCCAATGATCAGCAGTACAAAAACCAGGACTTTCAGAATTGCGCCTACATTGGGCACCCATTTGCCGACATCCAGGGCGACAATGTTAACGCCGACAGCTAGCCAGCTAAGCGCGATGCCGAGTGCAATTTGCCCGCCCATCGATAAATCGGGCATGAACAACTGAGAAAAGATACCGGCGAAAAGGATGTTGATTGCCGGCACCCAAACAGCCGTGTTGACCCAATAGCTCCAGCTTGCCCGAGCACCCCAACGGCCGCCAAACGCGTCGCGTATCCACGCGTAAATTCCACCCTGCTCCGGGTAGGCGCAGCCCATTTCGGCGCAAATGAGGGCGAAAGGAATAAAGAAAATCAGGCCCAGAAACAGCCACCAAAACACCACTGATGAGCCGATAGAAGCTGCTGCCGCTAGTGTTTCGAGCAACAGGATTGCCGATACGGTGAAAAGCACAAGGTCGTTTTTGCCGAGCGTCTTACTGCGTTTTATGGTGGTGTTCATGTTTTTCCCGTCTTATTATCGTTGACCGTGTGTGACAGCACTAACGCGTTTTGCAGTTTAAGTTGTTCCGCCAAATGCAAGTTGCAAGCAACGGTTTAAGCCCGGCGAATATGCAGGTACGATAGAACTAAAACGGCACTCAGGGCAACTGTTTGCAAACATGGTCTGTGTTTTGACCTGACTTGATGTTGCACCTGAGTTATAAAAACTTCTTGCGAATAAGCGGTAACCATCAATGAGCCCAGCTTTGTCATGTTAACTGAAAAATCATTATCAACCCTTTTGCAAAACGGTTTTCGGGCCCTCGAAAATGGGCAGATCAAAGAGGCTTCAAAATGCTGCCAGGAAGCGCTGCGGCGCAAGCCTGACCTGGTGCCGGCACATTTTCTGGTCGGCTTGATCGGGCTGGAAGCACAGGACCGAAAAACAGCATTCAACGCATTTAGCTCAGTTATCAAGTTGCAGCCTGACCATGGCGCAGCCTGGGCGCACCTGGCCAAGTTGTGCATGGGGGAGGGGCAGGTCAACCGCGCCGATACCGCGCTTGCCGCTGCGGTCAAGTACGTTGGCAGTGAGCCTATTGTATTTGACCTGATTGGTACGGTTTATTCACTGATGGGTGAATACGGTATAGCCAATGAGTGGTTCGGCAAAGCCAATGAACAGCAGCCAGGTTACCCCCCGTTCATGCTCAATTACGCCAACAACCTCGTTTATCACGGCAAGACAGACGAAGCCAACGAAGTGTTCGCGGCCATTCTCAAGGTGCAACCCAACAGCCCTCAGGCGCACTGGACGCTGGCGGGTTCCCGCAAGGCGACCGACCGTGCTCATGTTGAGGCAATGGCAGGTTACGCGCAGCAGAAGGGCATGCACCCTCGAGCGCAAGCCTTTTATCATTACGCCATTGGCAAAGAGCTTGAAGACCTGGGGGCGTGGGATGAGGCTTTTAGCGCGTTTGATGCCGGTGCCCGCTCACGACGCCGGACGGTCGAGTTTGATGAGGCGGCCGAGGTGGAAATGTTTCAGTTTCTTGAAACGCATTACACCCCGGAGCGTTTTGAAGGTGTCGAGGGTCATCCTTCGGAAGCACCCATTTTTGTACTGGGCCAACCACGTACGGGTACAACGCTTATCGAGCGTATCATCAGCAGCCATTCACAGGTGACCTCAGCCGGTGAGCTCCAGCAGTTCAGCCTGGCGTTGCGGCGCCTGTGTAATTATCAGGATCCTAAAAGGTTCTCCGCGGCCTTGTTTGAAGCATCGCTCAAACAGGAGCCAAAGAAGATTGGAGCAATGTACATTGAGACAACCCGGCGTATGCAGGGTGATACGCCGAGGTTCGTGGACAAGCTGCCGCAAAACTACCTGATGATCCCGTTGATTCTGACGGCTCTGCCGAATGCCAAAATCGTGCATTTGTCACGCGGGCCGATGGATGCCTGTTTTGCCAGTTTTAAACAATTGTTTGCCGATGCCTATTTGCATTCCTATGACCTGCAGGAAATGGCGCGCCATCATGCTCGTTACTTCAAGCTCATGGCGGTGTGGCGAAAACGCTTTCCGGGAAGGTTTCTGGATGTCTCCTATGAAGCAACCGCCAGCAACCTGGAGCCCAACGCCCGCCGGTTAATCGAGTTTCTCGGTTTGCCATGGGAGGATGCCTGCCTGAATTTCCACAAGCAAAAGACCGCGGTTTCAACGGCCAGCGCGGTGCAGGTGCGCGAACCGGCCCATACCCGTTCTATTGGCCGCTGGCGGCGTTATGAGAAGCAACTGCAGCCGATGCTTGCTGAGTTGATCGACTCAGGCATGCCGATTTCGGCTGAAGGTGACTTAGTGGAGGCGCCAGAAAAATCAATTTAAACCGTGCATTATTCTTGACATGTCATCTAAATAAACTCAACATAAAATAAGGTCACTAGAGATTGTATCGACAGATGCGTGTATAAGTTTCTAAATTAACTAATAATTATAGTCATTAAACGAACAGTCATAACCAAGCAAACCCATAACCCCGTGAGAGGTAAAATGAATAAGCACAAGTCAACTACATCGAATTCCAGGCGAGTTGTTATACGTCGCAAGACCATTGCTACGGCAATTACGGCCGCGATTGGCGCCATGGTGGTGAATGGTCCGGTCCTTGCGCAAGACCTTGAAGAGGTGATTGTAACAGCGACGAAACGTGCCGAATCCATTCAGGATGTACCCCTTGCAATCACCGCTTTGTCAGGTGAGTTTATTGAAAAAGCGATGCTCGAGGACGTGAAGGATCTGGTTTCTTTCACACCTGGCGTTACCGGCAACAGTCAGGACAGCTTCATTGATGCGATCAGTGTGCGTGGTATCCGGACGCAGGATTTTGGTGTTGGCGGTGATCCATCGGCGGCATTTTTCAAAAATGATTTATATGAAGGCCGTAATGGCGCTGCCGTGACCAGTCTGTACGATATGGATCATGCGGAAGTGCTGCGTGGACCACAGGGTTTCCTGTTTGGTCGTAATTCAATCGGCGGCGCGTTCAGTGTGCACACACGCAAGGCTGATATCGAAGGCGGCTACAATGGCTATGTGAATTTGACCGGCGGTCAGCGGGGAATGCTTAAGGCTGACGGTGCTGTGAATATTCCGATGAGCGACCAGTTCGCTATGAGGCTTGCTTTTTATCACTCTGAAGAAGATGGCTTTACCACCAACTACTTCAATGGTGACGAGTTGATCAAACACGACAAGAGTGCGGTGCGCTGGTCAACTACTTATGAAGCAGATGCGCTTAGCATCAATACCACGGTTGAATATGAAACCCGCGAGCAGTCGGGCTCTGTTTACCGCGCCATTGATAACGGCGATATCTGGGATACATTTACCGCGGCAGTGGGTGATTTGTCCATCGGTGGTGGTGAGGGTGATGCCGATAGCGATCAGTCCAGCGGCGATAACGACGATGCCGATATCCTGACGTTTGGTGTTCGCGTTGATTACGATTTTGACAGCATGATTCTGACCTCGAATACGGGCTACAAGGACCATGACTACTACTACAATGAAGATTACGACGGCACACCACTGACCATCAGTAATTACGGTCAGGACCAAACCGGTTCCTACTTCCAGCAGGAACTGCGCCTGGCGTCAAATACTGACGGCCCGTTATCGTGGTATGTGGGCGCCTCTTACTACAAAGAAAAAGTGGACACCGGATTTACGTTCACCGGCACCGAAGACATCTTCTGTCAGTACTATGGTTACTACTATAACTACGGTATGACTTTTGACGGTTGCGCTGATCTGTACTCGTACTATGGTTCTGAGTTCACATCCAGCGCTGATGGCCGCATCGTTGAGCCTGGCCACATTAAGGGTAATTACAGCGGTTGGGCTGCTTACGCAGACCTGAGCTATGAAATCTCTGACAAGTTGGATGCCAGTGTTGGTGTTCGTTACACCAACGACACGAAAGATTTCACCCTCAATGTCCCGAACCCTGAAAGTGAACTTGGCGCGTACTGGGCCTACACCTTCTCTACCGATGGTGACATCAGCGAAACCAAATCATGGAGTGATACACAGTTGCGCGCCATTGTGCGTTATCGCCCCTCCGACACCGCACTGGTTTATGCCAGTTATACGGAAGGCTTTAAAGCCGGCGGGTTTGGTAGTTTTGCAATTGCTGACGCAGACGGTAATGGCGTTGGTGCCGAGAGCGATCTGAGCCAGGCGGACGGGTACCGACCTAACGCGTTTGCGCCTGAAACCGTAAACTCATACGAAATTGGCTACAAAGACAGCTTGTTCGATGGCAAGGCAAACATCCAGTTGGCCGCATTTACCTATGACTATCAGGATTTGCAGATTGTCGTATTTGACGGTGGCGCGGCACAGGTACAGAACGTCGGCAAGGTTAAAGCCAGCGGTCTTGAAGCATCTGTCACGACACGGTTAAGTGATAACTGGGACCTGTATCTCGCGGGTTCATGGCTCGATTCTGAGGCCACCAAGCTGCAGGATATTTGTGGTCTGGAAGACGCGGACGGCTGTGAAGGCAGCACCCTTTTCTGGGCGCCGGAACTCACCTGGGCGATGAGGCTTAACGGTTCATGGGGCATGGATAACGGTGAGCTGTCAGCGACGTTGGGCCTGTCTGGTGAATCAGAACGTGGTGGTGGCTGGGAAGGTCTGGACTCAACCATGATCGACTCGTACACAGAAGCCGCGGTGCATCTCGATTACACGTCGAACAACAACTGGAGTATTGGGTTGTTTGTTGAGAACATCACCGACACATTCACGTGGGATGGTCTGAATAACAATGGCGGCGTAATGCCTTCACACTTCTTCGGTCCAAGACGGCCGCGGACAGTGGGTCTGGTTTACGGGTATCGCTGGGAGTAAACGACCCGGGCGGCGCGCTCCGGCAACCAGCTGGAAGCCGCGTGTACGTTTTATGATCGATCTGTTTGGGGCTGGTTCCAGCCCCAGACCAAAGTCTTCACCTTCTTCGGCCGGCCTCCAAGCCGGCCGATGGAAGGGGATATTATCCCATTTGCTTTCTGTTGACCCCCGGGGCTGTCTTGCGCGCTCCACCAGCGCTTGTGCCCGGATTTCCATTGAATTTTCTCCGCATCATCG
>UPTN01000315.1_pt1 | contig 26333 bp, 23 predicted proteins | sample 2160111 | NCBI WGS metagenome assembly UPTN01 (sample SAMN06265058, study PRJEB28932) | marine metagenome | isolation source: Columbia River Estuary | place: USA:Columbia River Estuary, USA | collected 2014-05-05
TTTGATAGACAGTTTAAATATCTTCAGAGTCTGGAGAACCGTCTCCTGTAACTCTGTCTTTTAAAACTTTTCCATTATAAGTATCTCCTTTTTCAATTCTTAAAATTCGTTGTAGTTGGTCATCTGTATATTTGCTGTTTCCAATAAAGCTAATATCTCCAAAAATGTATTTTTTTCCTTCCTCAACTTTTAAGTTTAAATTAAGGGTATTATCTTCATTCCAAGTAAGTGAGTGATCTAAAACTCTTGCATCTCTATGTCCTTTTTCACTATAAACTGTAATAATATTCTCTAAATCTTCTTTAAAATCGGCATCTATATATTTCGATCCTTTCCAAAATCTACCAAGCATTTTCTTTTTGGTATTTTTCATTGCCTTTCTTAACTTTTTTGCAGTAAAGGCTTCATTTCCATCAAAAGTGATATTTTTTATTTTAACTTTTTCGCCTTTGTCAATATGAACCAACATATTAACTGTATTTACACTTGAAGTATCTGGTTTGGTATCTAAAGTAACTTTGGTTTTTAAGAAACCTTTTTCTTGGTATTTCTTTTTAAAATAATTAGTTGTAGTAACGATTAAATTGTCAGTTACCATTGCACCTGTTTTTAGCTCAGCATCTTTTTGAAGTTCTTTTGCTTTGTTGGCTTTTACACCTTGAATAGTTATTTTATTTAATTGAGGAAGTTCTTCAACATCAAACTCTAAATAAACAGTATTACCATCAATTTTAGCAACATAAACCTCAACATTGCTAAATTGCTTTGTTTCATAAAGTTTTTTAATAGCACTAGTTAGTTTATCTCCAGGAAGCTTAATTTCTTGTCCGTCTTTTAAACCAGTAAATACTTTTACAGTTTGCTCTTCAAACTTTTTAAGACCTTTCACGGTTATCCCTCCAAGCTCATAGGAACTATCTTTAACGAAAGCCGAATCTAATTTTACGGGGATACTAGTTTTAATTGAGTCATTTTTAATAGTGTCATTTGCAATTTCACTATTTTTAATTTCAACATCTTTACTATTAGTAGTTTGTTCTTCCTGAGCGCTTAGCGAGTTAAAACTTAAAATAACAGTAAAAAGTAAAAGGGCTATTTTTAAATTATTCATTTATTTTTTCAATTTGTTCACTGGTTTTTCCAAACCTTCGTTCTCTATTTTGATATTCTAAAACTGCATTAAACAGATTTTCTTTCTTAAAATCTGGCCAAAGTGTATTTGTAAAGTACATTTCGGCATACGCTATTTGCCACAATAAAAAATTGCTGATTCTTTTTTCTCCACTTGTGCGAATTAAAAAATCAACATCAGGCAAAGAAAACGTATATAAATGATTATTTATAATATTTTCATTAATTTCTTCAATCTGAAGTTCATTATTAACAACTTTTTTTGATATATTTTTGATAACATTAACAATTTCATCTCTTGATCCATAACTTAAAGCTAAAGTCAAGGTTAAAGCAGTGTTGTTTTTTGTTTTTTCAATTACTTCTGTTAGTTCTTTTCTAGCACCTTTAGGTAAATCATTTAAATTACCAATGGTGTTTAATTTTATATTATTCTCTAATAGTGATTTTAATTCTTTTTTAAGTGAAGAAACCAATAAAGACATTAAGGTTTTAACTTCTAATTTTGGACGATTCCAATTTTCAGTTGAAAAGGCATACAGTGTTAAATGTTTAATACCAATTTCTCTACAACCTTCAATAGTTTCACGAACAGAATTTACTCCATTTTTATGCCCAAACACTCTCGGATGATTTTTAAGTTTAGCCCATCTACCATTGCCATCCATAATTATAGCTAGGTGCCTTGGAACTTTATTTTTAAGTATTTTTGTTTTTAATTTCTCCATTAATAAGGTGTTGCGTAACAAGGTGGTCTTCCAAAAGAATATACTAATGAGAAACCGCTAAACATATACCAATCATTACTATTTGGATTTCCAAATGTTAATGAGGCTATTTCGTTGTTGTTATAATCAATATCATCTATAAAAGTATAACGTGCTCTAACCTCTATGGCTAAAGCAAAATCGCCAAAAAGTTTTGTTTTATAACCAATTCCAAAAGGTATTGCAAACGATGTGTTTGAGCCATATTCATAATTTGAATTATTGTCTACGCTTTCAATTGTTTTATAGTTAAAAGCTGCTATTTCAATAAGTAAATACGGAGTTTTAGTTTTTCTAAAATCGTCTAAATTATATTCAAAATAATTAAACTCTAGGCCTAGAGCCAATTCTTTTAGGCTATTGTTAAAACGAATACCTCTTTCATAGCGTTCATTATTTGTAGCATTAACGTCGTCTGAAGTTAATTGTGTAAATGTAAATGTACCCCTTAATGCAATTCTGGGGTTTGCATTCCATTTATAAATTATACCGCCCATAAAACTATTTGGATTAATATAGTACTCCGGACCAATATCTCCAATATAATTACTACCACCTGCAATTATTCCAACTTCATTAATTTGAGCATTGGAAGTTGTTGTGATACAGATAAATGCGATAAAAAAAATAACTTTTTTCATATATAAAATAGCGTGCAAATATAAATAATTCTATTTGCTTATAGAAGTTTAACAAAGTCTTTTTTGATAAACTGATTATAACTGAAAATATTGTTTTAATAATAGGGATACTTTTTTAGTGCTTTTTCTAACACTAATTACGTGTATCCTGTCCCCAAAGTAGTTTTTTACGAAGTGTTTTTATAAATGTTTCCTCGTTAAATTGCACCATTTTTAAATTGAAATCAGCTTTTTCAACAGCTATTTCTGTATTATTACTAATAGTTGTAATTCTGGAATCTAAAGACAGAAAGAATTTTTCTTCTCTACCGCTAACGGTAAAAGTAATTTTGGTGTCGTCTGGAATTACCAATGGCCTTGCGTTTAAATTATGCGGAGCTATTGGTGTTAAAACTAAACTTTTTGCTTGTGGTGTTATAATTGGACCGCCACAACTTAATGAATACCCAGTGGAACCTGTTGGCGTTGCAATAATTAATCCATCAGCCCAATAAGAATTTAAGAATTCGTTATCTAAAAAAGTTTTAATAGTAATCATAGAAGCAGTATTTTTCCTACTTACTGAAACCTCATTTAAGGCAAAGTTTAAGGAAGCTAAACTCTCAATTTTAGGTGTTGTGGAAACACTTAATAAGGTGCGTTCTTTTAAAACATATTGTTTTTTTAATAATAGCTCAACCGCATTAGAAATATTTTCTTTAGGGATAGTTGCCAAAAAACCAAGTCTACCTGTATTTATTCCAACGATTGGGATATTAGATTCTCTTATGAATGTTACAGCTCTTAAAATAGTTCCATCACCACCTACAGTAAACATAAAATCGAATGAATCATTTAATTCATTATGTAACGAAAAGGTATTGTTATTTTCTAATTCAATATGTTTTTTTAAACTTTTGTAATAATTATGTTCAATTACAAAATCAATATCATTTTTATTTAATGTTTCAAATAAATTTTCAACATATTCAGTATCTTCTATTTTAAAATATTGTCCGTAAACAGCAACTTTCATCCTTAAATATTTAAGTATTTTTGTAAGTAATCAGATCTTTCTTTTAAGTCTTCAAGAAAAAAATCTTCTTTGTGTTTAGATAGTATATTATAATTATAGCGCCTAAATGCTTGTATAATTTCATTTACATCTTGTGAATTAAACTTTATTGTAATTTTTACTATAACCCCAGTTGTTTCTGAAATAAAAAGACCTAATATTTTTCCATTATTAGATTCTACAATTTGGCAAACCTGACTAAATGAAAAATCTTGAAGTTCTTTTTCTAAAAGTAATACAATGCCTTCACCTTTTAAAAAAGGAGTTTCGTTATAAACATGTAAAATATCTATTAAATCTAGATATCCTATGTAGCTATGATTCTCTTTAACTACAGGTATTAAATTTGTTTCGTTAGAAGCAAAAATCCTTACTAATTCTAATAAATTTTCACTTTCTTCCGAAAAGAATAATTTAAATAAATAGTTAAAATCATCAAGCTTTTTTTCATTATCATCAATTCCTGCTAAATCAATTTCAGAAATTAAGCCAATAAGAGTTTTATTTTCAACAATAGGAAAATGTGAAAAAGTATTTTCTTTAAAAAACAATTTTGCTTGAGCAACCTTCGTACTTAATGTAAAAGGTTGAAATTCTTTTAATATAAAAGGGGCGGTTTCCATATTGTTTGTTATTATAGTACAAATTAATCAAAAATAAAACCAAAAACATATTCTTAGTTCGTAAATTTGCCACTCTTTTTAATTTAAAAGATTTTAAGAATGACAAAATTAAGTGTAAACGTAAATAAAATTGCAACATTACGTAATTCAAGAGGAGGTGATTTTCCAAATGTAGTAAAGGTATCTTCTGATATTCAGGATTTTGGAGCAGAGGGAATTACAATTCATCCAAGACCAGACGAACGTCATATTAGATATCAAGATGCATATGACTTAAAAAAAATAGTTACTACTGAATTTAATATTGAAGGAAATCCAATTCAAAAATTTATGGAAATGGTGTTAGAAATTCGCCCAACACAAGTTACGTTGGTGCCTGATGCCGTAGATGCAGTTACATCAAATGCAGGTTGGGATACTATAAAACATCAATCTTTTTTACAAGAAGTAATTACTGAATTTAAATTAAAAGGTATTAGGACTTCTGTTTTTATTGATCCAGATTTTAAACTAATTGAAGCTGCAGTTAAAACTGGTGCTGATAGAATTGAATTATATACTGAAGATTTCGCCACTCAATACGCTTTAGGAAATAAAGATGCAATTATACCTTATACAAAAAGTGCTGTTTTAGCTTCAGAACTTGGTTTAGGAATTAATGCAGGACATGATTTAAGCTTAGATAATATTCAGTTTTTTGCAGAAAATATCCCTAATTTATTAGAGGTATCTATTGGACATGCTTTAATTGCAGAGTCGTTGTATTTAGGATTGGAAAATGTGGTGAATATGTACAAATATAAATTGAGGTCGGCAGCCAGATAATGCAAATTTTACATTCAAAAATTTTAGGAGAAGGACCCCCATTGCTAATTTTACATGGTTATTTTGGAATGGGTGATAATTGGAAAACTTTAGCAGATGAATTTTCTAATACTTTTCAAGTACATATAATTGATCAGCGTAATCACGGGCGTAGTTTTCATGATGATGATTTTGATTATGAATTATTGATTGAAGATTTATACAAATATATATTTCATCATAATTTAGAAAAAGTTAATTTATTAGGGCACTCCATGGGAGGAAAGGTTGCAATGCTTTTTGCTGTTACTTTTCCTGAAAATGTTGAGAAGCTAATAGTTGCTGATATTAGTCCAAAATATTACAAACCGCACCATGAACAAATTTTAGCAGCATTAAATGCCGTAAATTTTAAAATTCATACTACAAGAATACAAGTTGAAGAAGTATTAAAAATTTATATTCAAGAATCTGGAATTCTTCAATTTTTGCTTAAAAATGTTTATAGAAAAACAAAAAATCAACTAGGATTTAGATTTAATCTTGCAAGTTTAACCATAAATAATAGTGAAGTTGGAGATGCTTTGCCTTTATTTACTCACTTTGAAGGTAAAACTTTATTTTTAAAAGGCGAAAATTCAAATTATATTACAAAAGACGACATAGAATTAATAGAGGCCCATTTCCCAAATGCTAAAATTGTAACTGTCAAAAATGCAGGACATTGGCTTCATGCAGAGAATCCAACTCAGTTTTATACTGAAGTTGTCACGTTTTTGACCTAAAAATAAACTTGGCATAATTCTAGTTAAATATTTATCTCAATATAAATTTAATACTATGAAACTAATTTTAAGAATTTTACTAACCGCAATAGCCGTTGTTGTTATTTCAGAATTTTTACCAGGTATAACATTAGAAGAGGGTTATAAAAGTGCCATAATTGTAGCCATTGTTTTAGGACTACTGCGGGTTACAGTAAAACCACTACTTATATTTTTTACCTTGCCAGCAACCATAGTAACGTTAGGTTTGTTTTTGTTAGTAATAAATGCTGTTATTATAATGTTGGCGGGCTATTTTGTAACAGGTTTTACAGTTTCTGGGTTTTGGGTAGCGCTATTGTTTAGTTTATTATTATCATTATTTCAATCAATATTGTATACATTTTTGAAAGAAAATAAAGAAAAATAGTTGAATTTGAACGTGTTAAATATTTGTCAAGTACACAAAAAGTAGTACTTTTGCACCCAATTTTGAATGATTTAAGATAAAAACAACATAAAATGAATATTACAAAAGAAAGTGTTGATGCATTAAATGCAGTGGTAAAAGTTGAAATTTCAGCTGCTGATTACCAAGAAAATGTAGAGAAAATTTTACAAGATTACCGTAAAAAAGCAGACATTCCAGGGTTTAGAAAAGGACAAGTGCCAATGGGAATGGTAAAAAAACAATACGGAAAATCTATAATGATTGATGAAGTAAATAAATTATTACAAGATTCTTTAAACAATTATTTAGTTGAAGAGAAATTAGATATTTTAGGTAATCCATTACCGAAAATGCAAGAAGATTTTAACTGGGATAAAGAAGATTATTCTTTTGAATTTGAATTAGGTTTGGCTCCAGAGTTTGATGTTAATTTAGATGCAAAAAAGAAGATTACACAATACAATATTGTTGCTGATGATGAATTGTTAGGGAAAGAAGTTGAAAATATTCAAAAACGTTTTGGTAAAATAGTTCCCAAAGAAGTTGTTGAAGAAGGTGTAAACATTGCAGGTTCTTTTTCTAATGAAGAAAAAGGAATCGATAAAAAATCTACAATTGAATTAGCTTCAATAAAAGGAAAATCAAATCAAAAATTATTTAAAGGTGCTAAAGTTGGTGATGTGATTGAATTAACCTCAAAAGGACTTTTTGATGATGATCATAAATTAATGGGAGCCTTAGGGGTAGGTCATGATGAAATTCACGATTTAGATATCCCTTTAACTTTTACCATTGAGGAAATTAATGTAACTGAACTTGCTGAGGTAAATCAAGAATTATTTGATAAAGTTTTCGGACCAGATGTTGTAAAATCTGAAGAAGAACTAAGAGAAAAAATAAAAGAAGATGCTGAAAAGCAATTTCAAACGCAAGCAGACCAACAATTATTAAATGCTGTAACTGAATATTTAGTTGAAAACACAAAATTTGAGTTACCTGCTGAATTTTTGAAAAAATGGTTAGCTGTAGCTGGTGAAAAACCAATGACTGCTGAACAAGCTGCGGAAGAATATGAAAAATCTGAAAAAGGTTTACGTTACCAATTAATTGAAGGAAAAGTGTTAAAAGACAACGAACTTCAAATAAATTTTGAAGAATTAAAAGACTTCACAAAAGGTTTTGTAAAAGCTCAAATGGCTCAGTACGGACAATTAAATCCAGAAGAAAAAGAATTGGATGATATTGTACAACGTGTTTTAAGTAATCAAGAAGAAGCAAAACGATTACAAGAACAACTAGTAAGTAAAAAACTACTTGATTTTTATAAAGAAAAAATCACTTTTAAAGTGAAGGAATTAAATTATGAAGCGTTTGTAAAAGAAGTTTACAAATAAGAAATCATATTTTTATAAATTAAAAACTCCTTAATGAATTTCGTTAAGGAGTTTTTTTGTAGGTTTTTTAAGAAATATACTAGTTGAAATTGATTCAGAATTTACTTCCTTTTTTGACCTCTGGTTTTAGGTTTTTTATATTTTTTAGCAATTTCTCTTCTGTAAGATCCACCTAAATTTTTCTTTTGATTTTTTTCTTTTTTCTCGTGAAACGCTGCCCCACTTGGTTCTGTAACTGTTTTTTTCTTTCCAGTATTTTCTGGATCAGTTTTAGGCATTTCCTCATCAATTAAACGTGTTGAAATCTCAATGTTTTCTGGCAAATCTAAGACTTCAATTTCCTTATTCATTAACAATTCAATTTCACCTAAATATTCAGCTTCTTCTTCATTAAAAAATGAAATTGCAATTCCTTCTTGTTCCGCTCTACCAGTTCTACCTATTCTATGAATATAATTTTCAGGCTCTTTAGGAATATCAAAATTAATAACGTGACTTACATCTGTTAAATCCAATCCACGCGCAATAATATCAGTAGCAATTAAAATATTAAAAAAGCCCATTTCAAAGTTTTTTACTGAGCGTAAACGGTAGTTTTGGGTTTTGTTAGAGTGAATTACATCTGCATCATTTGGTAGCGCAATTTCTAATTCCTCATATAAAATATTGGCTTGCTTTTTATTTTTTACAAATACCAAAACCTTATTATAGGTAGCCTTATCTTGTAATAAGCTAACTAAAAAATTTACTTTAGTATAAAAATTAGGTACAGGATACGCCAATTGTTTTATAGTATCTAGCGGACTTCCACTTGCGGCAACTTCAATTTTTACTGGAGATTTAAAAAAATCGTGTAGCAAATCGTTCACTTCTTTTGTTAATGTTGCAGAAAATAAAATATTCTGACGCTTTTTAGGCAATAAATCGAGTAAAGTAATCAGTTGGGATCTAAATCCAAGATTCATCATTTCATCAACTTCATCAATTACTAATTTCTGAATTTGTTTCAATTTTAAAATTCCATCTAAGGCTAAATCTAACAACCTTCCTGGAGTTGCAACTAATATATCCTGACCTTGATAAACTAATTGCTTTTGTTTATTTAGATTAGTTCCGCCATAAACTCCTGCAAAACGCACATTAATATAAGGTGTTAGACTTTCAATTTCTTTTATTACTTGAACAACTAATTCTCTAGTAGGAACAACAATTAAAACGCGTGGGTGTTTTTGTTCAGAATACGTTAGTTGTCTTAAAATGGGTAATAAATATGCGTAGGTTTTTCCTGTCCCGGTTTGTGCAATACCAACCATATCTCTACTGCTCATAATAACAGAAAAGGCTTTTTCTTGAATTGGAGTAGGCGTTTCAAACCCCATTTCAGTTAAGGCATCTAATAAAAAGCGGTTTAAATTTAAATCGGAAAAGGTCATTTTTTTAGTTTTTGCAAATATAGGTGTTAAATTATACTTCCAAGGTTATCAATCTATTATTCACCATAACTTTTGAAAAAGGTATATTTTCTTTAATCCAATTAAAAGTATTTTGGTGATAAAAAATAACATGTGTGTTATCATCTTTATAGTACCATTTTTCAAAATCTATATTTTTTGAAAATAAATCAGTCATACAATATAGTTTTCCATTAGGTTTTAAGAGCGATTTTAGAAGCTTAAACTCTTTTAGTGGATTATGAAAATGTTCAATAACCTCACAACAAACTATAAAATCGTAGTTGGTTTTTAATACCTCTGGTTTATTTTCAAAAAAAGGATCGTAAGTTGTAATTGGATAGCTTTTATCTCTCAATAATTTTGTAATAACAGGTCCAGTTCCACATCCGAAATCCAATCCAGATTTTGTACTGTCAAAATCTTGTTGAACAGCATTTACAATTGGACTTACAAACTTTTGATAACGAATATCATTTACATCATTATTATGTTCTTTATATCTTAAAGCTTCTTCGCTTGGAGAAGGATAATTATTTGAATTTAATAAAATAGCTTCACAGTTTTCACATTGAAAATATTCTTTAAAATTTGATTTAAGGAAAATTACGGTTGGGGAATTGCACAACGAACATTTCATTTAGTCATTTATAAATTCAAACAATAAGCTTACGTTTGGATCGTACTTAATTTCTTTAACATCCATTAATTTTGTTGAAACAACAAACGGTTCATTTTTAGAGGAAATATTAATTGTTTTAACTTCAGAAGAGCCATCTGAATAAATAAGTTCTAAATCTAGAGGAAACTGAAAAAGGGTGTTTTGTTTTTGCTCAACAATAATTCTTAATTTATCTCCGCTATGAATCCAGTTAGCACTTATTTTTGGCTGTCCTGCTTTTTGAAGCCATTGTGAAAAGAAAATATCTAAATTTTTACCTGAAACTTGTGACATTACATTTTTAAAATCATTTGTTGAGGCATTTTTATATTTGTAAAAATCGTAATAGGTTTTAATTCCTTTCCAAAAATTTTCTTCACCAACTTTATTTTTTAACATATGTAAAACCCAAGCTCCTTTTTGATAGGAATTAGGGTTTAGTAACTTCATATAATCTGTAGTTTGAGTATCAATTATTGGCGTTTGTTGCATTTTGTAAAAATTTAAAACCTTCTCGCGCTCTTCTTTTAATCGTTGTTTAAAAGCTTCATCCCCTTCACTTTTTAAAATATATAAATTTGTTAAATAAGTTGCAAATCCTTCACTAAGCCAAAGATGAGGCCAATCTATTTCAGAAGCTGAATTGCCAAACCATTGGTGTGCAATTTCGTGTGCAATTAGATCTTTATGCTCTTGTTTACCAGTAACTGATTTTTCAAAATAAAAAATATTTCCGGCATTTTCCATACCGCCAAAACGTGTTTTAGATTGAACGTTTGCTAATTTTTGAAAAGGATATTCTCCAACATTTTCTATAAAGAAATCTAGAATTTCTCTGGCAATGGAGAAGTCGTAAAAACCATCCTCTTTAGTTTGCGGATACACCCAAGTAGAAACTGGAATATTATGTGTTTCACCAATATTTTGAACGGCGAATTTGGCAATTCCAACAACCATTACTTTTGTTGGTAAAGCAACATCAGTTCTCCAGTGATACTGTTTTAAATTGTTTGTTAAATTTGTTTCTTCAACTTGAAAACCATTTGCAATTACTTGGTAATGGTTCGGTGCATTAATAATATATTCAATAGTTGCTTTGTCAGAAGGGTGGTCTATGCAAGGAAACCAATTGTGTGCTCTATTTGGCCAATTATCCCCAAAAAAAGTTCGGTCACCAAATATGTTATTAGAAATTACTAATCCGTCCTTTGGGATGCCACTATATTTAATTTTATATGTATAAGGTAAACTTGGAAAAACATGTTGAGGCTCTATTGTAAGTTTATTGTTTTTTTGACTAAAAGCTACAACAATATTATTTTGATAAATAGAATCTACCTGCATTCCCATTTCAGTATAATCTTTAGTAACTAGATCTAGGTCAAATGAAGTGACGGACTTTTTAAACTTAATCAAAACATCCATGGTAGCTTTTATTACATTGGTAGTATCATTTACTTCAAGCTGTAATTTGTAATGCTGCACATCTAATGTGTTAAATCTCTCTTGATAAGTTTGTGCAGAAAGAATGGAATTAAATCCAAAAAAAAGAATTACTATTTTAAAAATAAATTTCATGTTAAAATAATTTATGATTCAAATATACTTAAAATCAATGCTAATTGTAAATAAAAAAGGTCCGAAGATAAATTATCCTCAGACCTTTTTCAACTAAAACTAAAAGATTAACCTTTATTGTAAAGGTCTACAATTTCAATAATGTCAACTAATTGTTTCGATTCAATTTTTGAAGCTATTTGAGGAGCGTCACTTAAAAATGAGCCTATTACTTTTTTAAATTTATTACTTGAATTAGGCACTTTAATTAATTCATCAAAAACTTTTTCAATATAGTAAGTAGTACTACCATTGAGATTTCTTTCGTATAGGTTTAATTTTTCACCATTTACAACTTTTTTTGCAAGAATCATTTCCCCTGAATTGTATATTCTGCAGTAAATGTCAATTCCTCTATTGTAACAATTAATAGATTCAATATCTGGGCTTTGCTCATTTCCTTCTTCATCAATATAGGTAATGTGTAATAAACTTTTAGCATCACTAAGTTTTTCAATTTTCACATTTGCAATTGTATCATAATGTTTGGTTACAATGGTTCCATTTTCATATTCTTGTCCGTAAGTATTTATTGTAATAATAAATACTAAGATTAATATTAATTTCGATTTCATGGTAAATTATTTTATTTAAATATTCATATTTTGAATTCCAGTATAAAGATACTTAATAATGTTATGCGTGCATAATAAAATTATTATTATTTTGTTAAAATATTGTTATATAAAATCATTCTAAATACAGACAATATTATTATAGGCTATTTAATTCATGAATACTTCTTATCTTTACAGCCTTAATTTTATAAAAACTATAAAATGGATTACGGAAAAGAGTTTAAAAAGTTTGCTACTAAGCAACAAGGAATTAGTAGCATGTATTATGATAAAATAGTAAGTAGTGTTACACCATATATTATTGAAGAACGCCAATTAAACGTTGCGCAAATGGATGTGTTTTCCCGTTTAATGATGGATCGTATTATATTTTTAGGTACTGCAATTGATGATTATGTGGCTAATATTATACAAGCTCAATTATTATTTTTAGAAAGTGTTGATAATTCAAAAGACATATCAATTTATATTAATTCTCCGGGCGGAAGTGTTTATGCTGGTTTAGGAATGTATGATACTATGCAGTTTATTAAACCAGATGTAGCAACTATTTGTACAGGAATGGCAGCATCTATGGGAGCTGTATTAATGTGTGCTGGTGAAAAAGGTAAGCGTTCAGCGTTACCTCATTCACGTGTTATGATTCACCAACCTTTAGGAGGTGCACAAGGGCAAGCAAGTGATATTGAAATTACTGCTCGTGAAATATTAAAATTGAAAGACGAATTATATCAAATAATTTCAAAACATTCTGGACAAACTATGGAGAAAGTCCATGCAGATTCAGATCGTGATTATTGGATGAAAGCCGAAGAAGCGAAAGCTTATGGAATGATTGATGAAATTTTAATTAGAAAGTAAATAATTTACTGAAGAAATGGCGAAAGATGAAGTTTTAGAATGTTCGTTTTGCGGTAGAAAAAAACCTGAAACGGATTTGTTGATAGCTGGTTTAGATGCTCATATTTGTGATAAATGCATTGAACAAGCACATGGTATTGTGATGGAAGAAATAGCAGAAAATTCTTCTTCTTCACTTACTTCAGAATTAGTTGTAAAAAAACCAAAAGAAATAAAAGAGTTTATTGATCAATATATGATTGGGCAAGATCAGGCAAAACGTGTTATGTCTGTTGCGGTTTACAATCATTATAAAAGGTTGTTGCAGCCGAATACAAAAGAAGTTGACGATGTAGAAATTGAAAAAAGCAACATTATTCTAGTTGGTGAAACTGGTACTGGTAAAACTTTAATTGCACGTACAATTGCAAGAATGTTAAATGTGCCTTTTTGTATTGTTGATGCAACAGTTTTAACTGAAGCTGGTTATGTTGGTGAAGATGTTGAAACTATTTTAACACGCCTTTTACAAGCGGCGGATTATGATGTTATTAAAGCAGAAAGAGGAATTGTTTTTATTGATGAAATTGATAAAATTGCAAGAAAAGGAGATAATCCTTCAATTACAAGAGATGTTTCTGGTGAAGGAGTTCAACAAGCATTACTTAAATTGTTAGAAGGAGCTGTAGTAAATGTTCCACCAAAAGGAGGAAGAAAACATCCAGATCAAAAATTCATTGAAGTAAATACTAAGGATATACTTTTTATTGCAGGAGGAGCTTTTTCAGGAATCGATAAGTTAATTGGAAAACGTTTAAATCGTCAGGCAGTTGGTTATAGTGCATCTATAAAAGTGGATAAGGTTGATGAAACTAATTTATTACAATATATAATTCCAAGTGATTTAAAATCATTTGGGTTAATACCTGAAATAATTGGTCGTTTACCTGCACTTACCCATATGAATCCGTTAGATGCTGACACTTTAAGAGCAATTTTAACAGAGCCTAAAAATTCAATTATTAAGCAATATCAAAAATTGTTTAAAATGGATGGAATAGATTTTTCAATTAATGAAAAAGCGTTACAATATATTGTAGGTAAGGCAGTTGAATACAAATTAGGTGCTCGTGGATTACGTTCATTATGTGAAGCAATTTTAACAGATGCTATGTTTGAACTCCCAGGTACTGAAGAAAAAGAACTAAAGATTACTGCGAAGTATGCTGAAAATAAAATTAAAAAATCGACTTTAAAAAAATTGAAAGCGGTTTCTTAAAATTAAATTAACTTAAATTAATTAAAATCACCCTTTATTTTTTAAAGGGTGATTTTTTTATCTAAAATTTGTAATTTAGAAAACTTTTAAAAAGCACATAAAAAATTGATTTCAAGAAGTACCATAGACAGAGTATTTGAAACCGCCCGAGTTGAGGAGGTAATTGGTGAATTTGTTCAGTTAAAAAAAGCAGGAAGTAATTATAAAGGATTAAGCCCGTTTTCTGAGGAAAGAACACCTTCATTTATGGTATCGCCAGTAAAACAAATCTGGAAGGATTTTAGTACAGGAAAAGGAGGGAATGTAGTTTCGTTTTTAATGGAACAAGAACATTATTCATATCCTGAAGCTATTAGGTATTTAGCTAAAAAATACAATATTGAAATTGATGAAATTGAGCAAACAGATGAGCAAAAAGAATTGGCCGACGAACGAGAGAGCATGTTTTTGGTTTCAGAATTCGCACGAGATTATTTTCATAAAATATTATTTGAAGACAATCAAGGAAAAGCAATTGGTTTAAGTTACTTTAAGGAAAGAGGTTATACGGAAGAAACTATTAAAAAGTTTCAATTAGGTTATGCTTTAAATGAATGGGAAGCATTTACCACCGAAGCATTAAACAAAGGTTATAATTTAAAATATTTAGAAACTACAGGGCTAACTATTGTTAAACAAGATTTATTAGCTGAAAACGGCACAAAAACATTTGATAGATTTAAAGGGCGTGTGCTATTTCCAATTCACAGTATGAGTGGACGCGTTCTTGGTTTTGGTGGTAGAATTTTAACCAATGATAAAAAGGCGGCAAAGTATTTAAATTCACCGGAAAGTGATATTTACCATAAAAGTAATGTTTTATATGGTATCCATTTTGCAAAACAAACAATCGCTAAAGAAGATAATTGTTATTTGGTTGAAGGTTATACGGATGTTATTTCTTTGCATCAATCTGGTATTGAAAATGTGGTTTCATCATCTGGAACAGCACTCACAGGAAATCAAATTAGGTTGATAAATAGGCTTACAAAAAACATTACAATTTTATTTGATGGTGATGCGGCTGGAATTAGAGCATCAATACGAGGAATAGATTTAATACTTGAGCAGGGAATGAACGTGAGAGTGCTAATGTTTCCGGATGGTGATGATCCAGATAGTTATTCCAAAAAAGTGTCTAAAGATGAATTAAAGAATTACTTAGAAAACAATTCGCAAGATTTTATCAATTTTAAAGTTTCGCTTTTAATGGAGGAGGCTAAAAATGATCCCGTTAAAAAAGCAGGCTTAATTCGAGATATTGTAATAAGCATTTCAAAAATTCCAGATAGAATTCAACGTGAAGTTTATATTCAGGAATGTGCCAGAATAATGGAAATTTCGGAAAATGTATTGTTTAATGAATTAGCTCAAATTGATAATAAATTAAAAAGGGAAGCTTCAAAAAACAACAGAAGCAGCAATTATTATAGAGGGAACAGTCCAGATTCAAATGAGCCACCACTGGATGTGCTATATCCTGAAATGTTGCAATTGCAAAAAACACCTCAATTCGAAAAAGTAAATGAACTTAAAAAATATGAGCGTGAAATAATTAAAATATTGTTGCTTTATGGAAATAAAGAAATCGATTTTGTTGATTATGTTGAGGAAGGAGAGATTGATGGAAAAGATTTTCGAACTATGAAAAAAATGAATTTTAGAAATGTTGTTTCAAAAGAGATTTATTTGAGTCTTCAGGAGGATGAAGTTGAATTTGCAGATGAGTTATTTAAATTATTGTATTATGAAATAATAAATCAATTAAATCAGAAAAACTCAATTGTGATTGATGATTTTGTGAACCATAAGAATAGCGAAGTATCTGTATTGGTTACGAATATTTTGATGGATGATGAAAAATATTTTGCTAGTAATTGGTCTAGAAAGGACATTATTATTAAAGATAAGCAAAATGAAAGCGAAATATTAAAAATGGTTATAGATACTATTTGGAATTTGAGGAGAATATTGATTAAACTTAAAATTGATTCATTAATGGAAGAACTTAAACAAGGTAAAACATTGAATGAGGTTGATTTTATTACAGATTATAATGATTTAAAAGTAAAAATATCATATAAATTAAATAGAGTTGTTTAATTAAATATTTTCTTCAAGAACAATTGCCCCGGAAAATTTCTCCTTAATAATTAATAAAATCCTGTCAGCTCGTAATCGAGTTTCAAAATCGCCGACTTGTGTTTTCCATTCAGGAGATTTATAAATAATTTTGGTATTATATTCAGGAAATAAATTTTGAAAATTTGAGCGAATTTTATAAGCTTGTGTTTCAGAACCGTTATAAAGTTGAATCTTATAAATTGTTGAAGTTTTATTATTTTTATTAAAGTTTCTTTTTTGAGCAATTAGGTTGTCAATTTTATCATTTTCACTTTGGGCAAAAATTGTTCCCACAAAAAATACAAAAACCAATAAAAAGTTTAAAGATCTTTTTTTAGCTGTTAGTTTCATGTTTAATAATTTTTTTCAAATTTAGAATATTAGAATGAATGTAAAAGAAAAATTCATTATTTAGAATGAATATAAATTAACTTTAACACAATTTTTACATTTTTAGTTTTGCATTTAAATAGTACTTTTGTCAAATCATTTTAAAAAAATGACATAAGTCATTATTTTTTTAATGAAAATATTGTACCAAACAAGAAAGAAAAGATTTTTTTTAAGTATGAAAAGTGTGAAACAACACAGTCCATTATCAAGATTAGTCATTAATAGTCTTGCTTTCCTTATATTATTTTCAATTAATTTATCGGCTCAAGAAGGCGATGTTGCGAATGGAGAAAAACTCTTCAAAAGCACTTGTGCTGCTTGCCATAAGTTAGATAAGAAATTAGTAGGTCCTGCTTTACAGGGTATTACGGAAAAAAGAGAACAAGATTGGTTAATTTCTTGGATTAAGGATAGTCCAGGAATGATTAAATCAGGAGACAAATTAGCAATACAAGTTTTTGAAGAAAACAACAAATTGCCAATGACAGCTAATCCACATTTGTCTGATCAGGATATTATTGATATTTTGGCCTATACTAAAGGTGAGCCAGCTGCAAAAGAAACAGTACCTGTTGTTCAAGAAGTTGATCCGGGTGTTGAACGTGGAAAGCAAATTTTTAAAACAAATTGTGCTGCCTGTCATAAATTAGAAGGAAAATTAATTGGTCCGGAGCTATTAAAAATAACTGATACGCGTGATGCAGATTGGTTAAGGGCTTGGATTTTAGATAATAATGCTTTAGTTGCTTCTGGAGATAAATTGGCTAAAGAGGTGCAGGATAGTAATCCTGCTGCAATGACGCCTTTTCCACAATTGACGAGTCAGGACATTGACGATATTTTAAAATATTTGGCTGTTGGCGATGTGAAGCCAGTAACTGCAGCTACAACATCTGCTAATGATGAAGAGATTTTTAATAAACCAGGAATTGGTATTTTACCTTCGCTTGGTTTAACCATTTTAGCATTTTTAATACTTTCATTAATTGTTGCAGCAACCACAAATAAAAAAGTAGTTGAAGGTGAAGAGGAGACTGAAAGCATGTTAAAATCATTAATTTTTAATCCTTTCTTGCGTTTCTTAGCAGTAATATTCTTTTTATTATTAGGTGCTTGGTTACTATTTAGCTGGTTATTACAAATTGATGTAAATGAAGGTTATCAGCCAATTCAACCAATTGCTTTTTCACATGCGGTACATGCAGGTGATAACAAAATTGACTGTCAATACTGTCACTCTTCTGCAAAACATAGTAAAACTTCAGGAGTTCCTACAGCAAATGTTTGTATGAACTGTCATAAAACCATTTCAGAATATAATGGTGAGTTATTTGGAGATTATACAAAAGAAGATTTGGATAATGAAATTCAAAAAATTTATGATGCAGTTGGTTGGGATAAAGAAAATGTACAATACATTGAAGGTTATGAGCAAAAACCAATTGAATGGGTTCGAATTCACAATTTAGCGGATTTCGCTTATTATAATCACTCTCAGCACGTAACAGTTGCAGGATTGGATTGTCAAAAATGTCACGGACCTGTTGAAACAATGCATGACATGTATCAATTTTCCCCTTTAACTATGGGTTGGTGTATTGATTGTCATAGAACTACTGAAGTGGATATGACTGAAAATGGATATTACAAAAATATTCATGATCAATTAGCTAAAAAATATGGTGTTGAAAAAGTGACAGCTGCTCAAATGGGAGGTTTAGAATGTGGAAAATGTCACTATTAATAGTAATTACGAAGTAAATAATCAAATATAAAATGGCATCAAACAAAAAATACTGGAAAAGTGTTGAAGAGCTAAATACAAAAAGCTCTATTGTTGATACGTTAAAACAAAACGAGTTTGTTGAAGAAATTCCAACTGATGAATTTTTAGGTGATAAAGATAATCTGGAAACTTCATCAACAACGCGTAGAGACTTTTTAAAGTATGTAGGATTTACAACTGCTGCTGCATCATTAGCGGCATGTGAAGGTCCGGTTGTAAAAACAATTCCTTATGTTATAAAACCAGACGATATTATTCCTGGTGTAGCTGAATATTACGCTACAACAATGGCAGATGGTTTTGATTTTGCGAACATCTTAGTAAAAGTTAGAGAAGGACGTCCAATAAAAATAGAACCTAATAAAGAAGCGAACGGAAGTACAAATGCACGTGTGCAAGCATCCGTTTTATCACTATATGATAGTCTTCGTTTAAAAGGACCAAAAGCAAATGGTAGTGATATTTCTTGGACAGATGTAGATAATCAAATTATTTCAAAATTAAATGAAATAAAAGAAGCTGGATTGCCAATTGTTGTTTTAACTGGAACATGTGCAAGTCCATCTACAAAAAAATTAGTAAATAATTTGAATGAAACTTTTGGTAATGTAAACCACGTGGTTTACGACGCTGTTTCAGAATCAGCTGCCTTAGATGCTTTTGAAGCAATTTACGGAACAAGGGCTTTACCAGATTATAATTTAGAAAAAGCCGATGTTATTGTATCTATCGGCGCAGATTTCTTGGGAGATTGGCAAGGTGGAGGTTTTGAAGCAGGGTATGCTAAAGGACGTGTTCCTAATCACGGAAAAATGTCTCGTCATATTCAGATTGAATCAAATTTGACATTGACTGGTGCAAATGCTGATAAACGTTTAATGGTGAAACCATCTGAACAAAATTTAGCACTTATAAAATTATACCAAGCCGTTGTTAAGGGAATTGCTACAAAAGAGGCAAGTCCATTAAATGATACTATTCAAAAGGCAGCAGCACAAATTAAAGCAGCAGGAAGTAAAGCTGTTGTTCTAACTGGAATTCAAGATAAAAATGCGCAATTATTAGCATTGGCTATTAACCAAGCTATAAATAGTGAAGTTGTTGACGTTGTTGCTACAAAGAATATTAGAAAAGGAAATGATGCAGCGGTTAATCAACTAATCGCTGATATGAATACTGGTAAAATTGGAGCGGTAATTATTAATAATTCTAACCCAGTTTATTCTCTACCAAATTCTATTGATTTTGTTGAAGGGTTGAAAAAAGTTAATTTATCGGTGGCATTTTCAATGCAAGATAATGAAACAGCAAATACCGTTCAATACGCATTAGCAACACCACATTATTTAGAGTCTTGGGGTGATGCTGTTATAAAAAAAGGACAACATAGTTTAATACAACCTACCATTAAGCCATTATTTAATACGCGCCAGTTTCAAGATGCTTTATTAACTTGGACTGGTAGTTCTGATTCATATTACAATTTCTTAAAAGATTTTTGGAACACAGATGTATTAGGTGGTAAATCTTGGAATCAAGCTTTGCATGATGGTGTTTTTGTCGCAGAACCAACAGCACAAGAAGAAGTTGTTTTGAATGAAGTTGATTTTGATGCAGCAGGTTCAGAATTAGCTAAAGTAAAAGGAAGTGATTTTGAACTTTTATTATATACAAAAACTGGTTTAGGTGATGGCCAAATGGCGAACAACCCTTGGTTACAAGAATTACCTGATCCAATTACAAGAACTTCTTGGGATAATTACTTAACAATGTCTAAAGCAGACGCTGAAGTATTAGGAGTTGAAAATTATAATGTAGCAAATGGAGCTTTAAACGGCAGTTTGGTTGAATTGACTGTTAACGGTATTTCAGAAGTGGTGCCAGTTTTAATTCAACCTGGTCAAGCTAAAGGTTCTTTAGGTTTAGCACTTGGTTATGGACGTAAACAAGGATTAAAAACAGAAATGCAAACAGGTAAGAATGCTTACCATTTTTATAAAGGTTTTAATAATTATCAATCGGATGTTACTTTAAAAGTTGTAGTTGGTGAACACGAATTTGCTTGTGTTCAGTTGCATAATACTTTAATGGGTAGAGGTGATATAATTAAAGAAACTACTATTGAAGATTATAATAATGTAGATTCAAAAGAGTGGAATAAAGTACCAATGGTATCTTTAGATCATAATGAGGTTGAAGCAACTACTGTTGATTTATGGGATTCTTTTGATAGATCAATAGGTCATCATTTTAATTTATCAATAGATTTAAATGCTTGTACAGGTTGTGGAGCTTGTGTTGTAGCTTGTCATGCTGAAAATAATGTGCCTGTAGTTGGTAAAGAGGAAATTAGAAAATCTAGAGATATGCACTGGTTGCGTATCGATAGATACTATTCACATGAAGAGGATTTTGCTGGTGATAATGAGAAAAAAGAAGCTGGTACGGGAGTAAGTGGTTATAAAAATACTATGGCTGAATTGGAAGATCCTTCTGAAAATCCATCAGTAGCATTCCAACCAGTTATGTGTCAGCATTGTAATCATGCACCTTGTGAAACAGTTTGCCCAGTAGCCGCAACCTCCCATGGTCGTCAAGGTCAAAACCATATGGCATATAACCGTTGTGTAGGTACAAGATACTGTGCAAATAACTGCCCTTATAAAGTACGTAGATTTAACTGGTTTAATTACCCAAATAATAGCGAATTTGATTACAATATGAATGACGACCTAGGTAAAATGGTGTTAAATCCAGATGTTACTGTTCGTTCTCGTGGTGTAATGGAAAAATGTTCAATGTGTGTTCAAATGACACAGGCAACTATTTTAAAAGCTAAGAAAGAAGGTAGACCCGTGAATACAAATGAGTTTGAAACAGCTTGTTCTAATGCATGTAGCACTGGAGCGCTTGTATTTGGTGATGTAAATAAGAAAGAAGATTTAGTTTCAACTTTAGTTGAAGATAAAAGAGCATATCATTTACTAGAGCACATTGGTACAAAACCAAATGTAGTTTATCATGTAAAAGTTAGAAATACTCAAGAAGGATAAAATATTAATAAAAGATAATAATTAGATTAGATTATGTCGTCTCATTACGAAGCACCTATTAGAAGACCTTTAATTATTGGAGATAAAAGCTACCACGATATTACTGTTGAAGTAGCTGCTCCAGTTGAAGGTAAAGCAAATAAATTATGGTGGACAGCATTTACAATAGCGCTGTTAGCCTTTCTTTGGGGTATAGGATCAATAATATACACCATTGGAACAGGAATTGGAGTTTGGGGTTTAAATAAAACTGTAGGTTGGGCCTGGGATATTACAAACTTTGTATGGTGGGTAGGTATCGGTCACGCCGGAACACTTATTTCTGCTGTATTGTTGTTATTCCGTCAGAAATGGAGAATGGGTATTAACCGTTCTGCTGAAGCAATGACCATTTTCTCAGTTGTTCAAGCAGGATTGTTCCCTGTAATTCACATGGGACGTGTTTGGAATGCACACTTTGTATTACCTATTCCTAACCAATTTGGAACACTTTGGACAAACTTTAACTCACCGTTATTATGGGATGTTTTTGCAATTTCAACTTATTTATCTGTTTCATTAGTTTTCTGGTGGACAGGATTATTACCTGATTTTGCAATGTTACGTGATAGAGCTGTAAGACCTTTCCAAAAGAAAATTTATAGTTTATTAAGTTTTGGTTGGACAGGTAGAGCAAAAGACTGGCAACGTTTTGAAGAAGTTTCTTTAGTTTTAGCAGGTTTAGCAACACCTTTAGTACTTTCAGTTCATACAATTGTATCCTTTGATTTTGCTACATCGGTTATTCCTGGTTGGCATACTACGATTTTCCCTCCTTACTTTGTTGCTGGAGCGGTATTCTCTGGATTTGCAATGGTAAATACCTTGCTTATTATTATGAGAAAAGTTTCAAACCTAGAAGCTTATATTACAAAACAACACATTGAATTAATGAACATTGTAATTATGATTACTGGTTCTATTGTTGGGTGTGCATATATTACGGAGTTATTTATTGCTTGGTACTCAGGTGTTGAGTACGAACAATATGCGTTCTTAAACAGAGCAACTGGTCCATACTGGTGGGCATATTTATTAATGATGAGTTGTAATGTATTCTCTCCACAATTTATGTGGTCTAAAAAATTAAGACAAAGTATTACGTTCTCATTTATTATTTCAATAGTTGTAAATATTGGAATGTGGTTTGAAAGATTTGTAATTATCGTAACGTCTTTACACAGAGATTACTTACCATCATCTTGGACAATGTTTTCACCAACATTTGTTGATATAGGTATTTATGTTGGAACAATAGGATTCTTCTTTGTGTTGTTCCTACTTTATGCAAGAACTTTTCCTGTAATTGCGCAGGCTGAGGTAAAATCAATATTAAAATCTTCTGGAGAAAATTATAAATTACATAGAGATGCAGGAGGTAAAAATCCAGCACCTGGTAAAAAAGTAATTAAAGCTGTAAAAGCTACTTCTGAACCTGTTGAAGAAGTGTTAGGTGAAAAAAATGTTTTATTAGGAAGTTTAGGAGTATTTGATAAAGCTACGCAAACGGCTGATGATTTAAAATTAATTAGTGGAGTTGGGCCTAAATTAGAAGGAGTTTTAAATAACATAGGTATTTATAGTTTTGATCAGGTTAGTAAAATGACTGAAAAGGAATATGATTTATTAGATTCACTTTTAGATTCATTTCAAGGAAGAGCAAAACGTGATGATTGGGCAGGTCAAGCTAAAAACTTAAAAAATAACGGGTAATTATGAGCTCAAAAGTAATACAAGCAATGTATAATGATGATGACATCTTAATGGATGCTGTTAAAAAAGTTCGTGCGGCTCATCATCATATTGAAGAAGTTTATACACCATTTCCAGTTCATGGATTAGATAAAGCAATGGGACTAAAAGGTACAAGAATTGCTATAACTGCTTTTATGTACGGATGTGTTGGTTTTTCATTTGCAATTTGGATGATGAATTATATGATGATTGATCAATGGCCTCAAGATATTGGAGGGAAACCTAGTTTTTCATTCTTTCAAAATATGCCTGCATTTGTTCCAATTATGTTTGAATTAAGTGTGTTTTTTGCTGCGCATTTAATGGTAATTACTTTTTATATGAGAAGTAGATTATGGCCATTTAAAAAAGCAGAAAACCCTGACCCAAGAACTACAGATGATATGTTTGTAATGGAAGTAGCTGTAGATGGAAATGAAAAAGAGTTAATTTCATTTTTAGAAAATACAGGAACTGTAGAAATTAAAGTAACTGAAAAGTAATGATTAAAATGAAAAACATTTTAAAAATAACAATGGCATTGGCTTTTTTAATGTCATTATCATCTTGTTGGGGTGATAAAACAAAGCCTAATTATCAATATATGCCAGATATGTATAAGTCTGTTGGATATGATACTTATAGTCAAAATCCGAATTATTCAGATGGTATGACCACACAGCTTCCAGTGGATGGAACAATTGCTCGTGGACAAGTACCATATGATTATCCAAATACTAACGAAGGGTATGAGGCTGCTAAATTAGAATCTAAGAATCCTTTAGATGTTAATGAAGCAAATTTATCAAACGGGCAAAAAATGTATGATATTTATTGTATTTCTTGTCATGGGAAAACAGGTGCTGGAGATGGCATTTTAGTTCAAAGAGATAAATTTTTAGGAGTACCTAATTATAAGGACAGAGAAATAACCGAAGGAAGTATTCACTATGTAATTATACATGGAAGAAATATGATGGGCTCACATGCTTCTCAATTGACTTCTGATGAACGTTGGCAAGTAACAATGTATGTTCAACAATTAAGAACTGAATTATTAAAATAACACTTTTACTAAGATAGAATTTATTAATATGTATACCTTTTCAAGTAAATTAAAAACATTTTCTTACGCCTTAATGATTGTGGGTCTTTTAGGTGTTGCTTACGGTTTTTTGTCTACACCAAATTCAGTAGAAGATGTTAAAGTATTATTGCAAGAGAGCCACGATTCTCATGGCGAAGCTGCAGTAAGTCATGAAGCTGAAACACAAGTAGAAGCTGAAGAATCTCACAATACAACAAATGAAGATGTTGCACATTCAGATGATACACATGCTGAACACGCGTTTCATTATTTAAAAAACAAACCTTGGTCGGCATTATATGTAGCATTGTTTTTCTTTTTTATGCTTTCATTAGGTGCATTAGCATTTTATGCAATTCAGCATGCTGCGCAAGCTGGTTGGTCAGTTGTATTGTTTAGAGTAATGGAAGGAATAACTGCATATTTGCCAATTGGAGCTATATTATTGTTTGTATTTTTTGTACTATCATCTTTACATTTTAACCATTTGTTTATTTGGATGGATGCAGATGTTGTTGCTCACGATGAATTAATTCAAAATAAGGCAGGATATTTAAATGTACCATTCTTTTTAATTAGAGCAGTTATTTATATGGCTGGTTGGATTGCTTATCGTCAATATGCTAGAAAATTAACTTTAGCCCAAGATAATGCAACTGATTTAAGTAATTACACCAAATTATTTAAGAGCTCTGCAGCTTTCTTAGTGTTCTTTTTAGTTACAGAATCTATGATGTCTTGGGACTGGATTATGAGTTTAGATCCACATTGGTATAGTACTTTATTTGGATGGTACGTATTTGCAAGTATGATAGTTTCGGCAATTACAACTATTGCTTTAGTTTCAATTTATTTAAAAGGAAAAGGATATTTAGAATTTGTAAATAGTAGTCATTTGCATGATTTAGCAAAATTTATGTTTGGATTTAGTATTTTTTGGTCGTATTTATGGTTTTCACAATTCATGTTAATCTGGTATGCTGATATTCCTGAAGAAGTAACATATTTTGTAACCAGATTTGGAGATTATAAAATTCCATTTTTAGGAATGGTAGTTTTAAATTTTGTTTTCCCATTACTAGTCTTAATGAATAGCGATTTCAAACGTGTAAACTGGTTTATAGTTTGTACAGGTATAATAATTTTAATTGGACATTATATTGATATTTTTGTGATGATAATGCCGGCTACTGTTGGAGATCAATGGTTTATTGGAATACCAGAAATAAGTTCAGTATTGTTAATTGCTGGAATTTTTATTTATGTTGTATTTACGGCATTAACAAAAGCACCATTATTAGCAAAAGGAAACCCATTTATTAAAGAAAGTGAACATTTTCACTATTAAAACATAAAATATACTCACAGAAAAGAGTCCTGAATACCAATTATTCAGGATTTTTTTTATATTTGACACCACTAAAAAAATCTAATTTAAAAAAATGACAGCATTACTTTATATTTTATTGACAATTGTTGTTGCCGTAGCCATATGGCAAATTGCAAGTATTCTAAATTTAAAAAGTGTAATTGCAACTGAAAAAGATAACAATACACAAGGAATTTTATTTGCAGCTTTTGGCATATTCTTTTATGGATTAATGATATTTTCTTTTGTAAAGTATTCATCAATTCTATTACCTGATTCTGCCTCACTTGAAGGAGAAAGATATGATACTTTGTACATGGTTACAATGTTATTAATTCTTGTTGTACAGGCTATAACACAATTTTTGCTATTCTACTTTGCTTTTAAATATAGAGGTGTAAAAGGGAGGAAAGCATTATTTTATGCTGATAGCCACAAATTAGAATTAATTTGGACAGTTATTCCAGCCGTTGTACTTGCAGGATTAGTACTTTATGGATTATCAGTTTGGATTGATGTAATGGATGCCTCAGATGCTGAAGATCCGTTAATTGTTGAAGTATATGCAAAACAGTTTCAGTGGGAAGCTCGCTATGCAGGTGAAGATAATGAGTTAGGTTTAGCGAATGTTAGAAACATTAAAGGAATAAACAC
>UPTN01000316.1_pt1 | contig 26314 bp, 23 predicted proteins | sample 2160111 | NCBI WGS metagenome assembly UPTN01 (sample SAMN06265058, study PRJEB28932) | marine metagenome | isolation source: Columbia River Estuary | place: USA:Columbia River Estuary, USA | collected 2014-05-05
TATTCTTTCTGAAGAAAAGGTGAAAAAAATAAAATCTTCAAGACATCATCTTCTTGCGTCAATGAAACTCACTCATTTGAGGAATTATTTTAAATTTCTGATTATCTTAGTGATATATTTTATAGTAATGATTCCATTTCAAGGAGTTCAGAACTATATTGATACATCACTTGTTTCCATGAGAGATGCTCTTTATTATAAAGCTGGGCAAATAGATACGATACAACCTGAAGAAAAACAATACTATGAATATATTACACAAGAATATAAGGAAGTGAGTGCAAAAGAGTTAGTAACAAACATTACTTTTATGTCATATATCAATATTTTTTACTACTTTCTTTCTTATTTTCTTTTTGGAGGTCTGTTTGTTGTTATAGCTGTTTCATTTTACAAAAGAGTGTTATTACAAAAGTAATTTATATTTAAACGATTTACTGCGTGAGAGTTTTAATTTTTGGTGATATTTATGGAAGACTTGGAAGAAAAGCTTTTTTGAAAGAATTTCGAAAACTTTCTCAGAAATATAGTCCTGATTTTAGTGTTGTAAATATTGAAAATATTACATCCTGACGAGGTCCTGTTACGGAACATGCCGACCTTATAGAATCTCAGTGAGTTGACGTTATGACATCTGGAGATCATATTTTTGATAATGCACCAAATATACATGCAGCGCTTACTTCAGATACGAGTATTTTGATTCGTCCAGCTAATTTTTATGAACCAGTAGGAAACTCACTTCCAGGGAAAGGATATGTTATAGTGAAGAAATGAGAAAAGAGACTTTTGGTGATTCAGCTTTTAGGGGAAGTATTTATGTCACATAAGGTACATAATCCTTTTTTGAAAGTACAGGAAATATTGGATCAGATTCCACCAGAGAGCTATGATGCTGTGGTACTTGATTTTCATAGGGAAACAACAGCAGAGCTCTATGGTATGGCGCATTTTCTTGATGGGAAAGTAAGTCTTGTGTATGGGACACATACTCATATACAAACAAATGATGCACACATACTTCCTCATGGAACTTGAATTCTTGCTGATGTTGGAATGAATGGACCATTTAATTCTGTAATAGGAGCAGAGTATCAATCAGTAGAAAAGAGATTTCTCTCAGGAATTCAACGATGAAAAATAGAACAGCAGCTCAAAGGACCTTATATTATAAATGCTCTTGTCGCAGATATTGATGAAAAAACAAAACAGTGTATTTCTATAGAAAATATATCCTATACCTGAAATTTATAAAGTTATTATGAAACGAAGATTTATTTTACTAATATTGTGTGCCATTTGATGTATAAGTGCAGCAAGTTTTTTTTCACTTATATTTTATTTTGATCCTTATATACATCCACTTGGAGCTATTGCTCTTCTATCTCTCACATACCTGTTTGCTATAACGAGTTTTATAAGTCTCTTGTTATATTTTTTTAAAAAAATATACTTTCGCTGACAGGTTGGAATATATCATATCCTGAGTAGTTTAAGGCAAGCATCTTTTCTCTGATTTTATACATTAGGACTGATTTGTATTTTTGCATTTCAAATACCATTTTTACTTCCAAGTATATTATTACTTTCAATCATAATTTTTTGAGAACTCTTTATTCAAAATTTGTAGTTATGTTTAAAATCCAAAAATATATTTTTTGATACTTTCTCCTTTGAATACTGAGTATTTGAACTGTTTTTTGAATTACTGGAGAACAAGCTGGAAAAATTTTAGATAATTTTAAGAGGCAAGAAAAAGAAATGATTTTTGAAAGTGATATAACACTTTTGGATGCTTCTGATAAAAGTATTATTAATACCTATAAAAAATTGAATCTCTACTCGAGTATTTGAGATAAAGTTCAATCAAAACGAGAATATTTAGAAGCCCAAAACGCAAAAATTATGAGCCGTGTAGATTCATTAGAGGAATCGATTCAAGAACTTGATCTTGATATAACTCAGCTTGTTGCAGAAGTAAATAATATCAATGAGCAGGTAGTTGATGTAAAAAATAGGATAGAGACAAATAAAGAGACTATTACGGTACTAAAAAATAAAATTGATGAGAGTACAAAAATACTTCTAGAATATATGGTATATTTGTATAAAAAATGAGAATATGTGTCTTCATGAGATGATATAGATAATCTTAAGACGATTCTTCTCTCAGGTGAAAAGATTGATGAACTTATGAATGACCTATATTTTAAGAGTATTATACAGGTCACGGGGCAACAACTTATCGAAAAACATAGAAAATATATTTCGAGTCTCTATGTAAAAAAGATAGAATTACAAAAATCTGAAGATGATTTAAAGGCACTTCGAAAAATAGGAATTCTAGAAAAAAATATTCTTGATGATAAGAGATCTGCAAAACAAAGATTACTTGATGTTACGAAGGGACAAGAAGAACTCTATGATAAATATATTGCAGAGAAACTTGCCGTGGAAAAAGATCTTAAAGTAAAAGAATTACGGGAACAGATTCGTTTGAATAATACAAAAAAACAACTCCTCCAAAAGTATAATTGTGAATTTGTTGATATGAGTCAATGAAGTATGGAATTTTCAGATCTTTCAGAACAATGTATCGGGATAAATAAAATTATTTATGCTGAGTCTAGATTAACTGGAGTTCCAAATTCTGCTAATCCTTTTGATTGGCCTGTTGCTCCTTATGGATGAATTTCTGCATACTTTAGAGATGAAAATTATATAAGAGAGTTTGCAACGGATCATGATGCTATAGATATTATAGCTTTACAAGGAACTGATATTAAAGCTCCAGCTGATGGATATGTGATATATATACAGCCTCCGAGAGAATGAAACTATGCCTATATAGCAATTAAGCACTCAGATAATCTAGTAAGTCTTTATGGTCATATAAGTGAAATAGATGTAGAGTTATATGATTTTGTAAAACGAGGAGATGTATTTGCGAAAACTGGGGGAGAATACGGTACTCCTGGTGCATGAATATTGACCACAGGACCGCACTTGCATTTTGTAGTATATGAAGGAGAAGAGTATAGTGATCCACTTGAATATTTGGATCTCTCGCTTCTTGCATATAATGATCTTCCAGAAAAATATGAGTATAAATATAAAGCCGATTTCCGTTCTCGAAAATGATATGAATATACAGCTACAACAAATACAAAAACAGAAAATAGATTTCGCATAGAGTGAAACACAGAAATAGAAAGGCAGAAATACCTCTTAAATACCTATGCAAGTTTTTCTTTTCGGAATTGGGATCTTTGGGTAGAAGAATCACTTGCAGCAAATATTGACCCTACATTTGTGATGTGTGTGTGACTTGCTGAATCAACTCTTGGGAACTATATGAAAACAGCGTATAATATAGGAAATGTTGGAAATACAGATTCAGGATCAACTTATAGTTTTACTTCAGCTCGAGAAGGAATTTATTGGATGGCTAAAACCTTTAATAATAAGTTTCTATCTCAATATAATACTATTGAGCAGTTAAGTCGTTATGGAAACAAAGATGATAAGAAGCCTATCTATGCATCTAGTGAATTCAATTGGCATAATAATATTATGAAGTGTATGAGTCATGTAAAAGGAGAGTTTATTCCAGATGATTATGAATTCCGTCTTCAACAAAGATAATTACAATATAAAAAACGCTTCTGTCTCTATAGATGGAAGCGTTTTTTATATGATAGCATTGCAAGAAAGAAGGAAATAAGATAGCATAATACTATATATTTGCAGTATTTTTCTATGAATAAAATTTTAATAACTTTCTTGGGTGTCTTATTTGTAATTCCTACCTTTGCTGCAGAAGTAACAGAACCAGGTCAAACAGAGTCTTTTGTTTCTGTGCTTATGGGGATATTTTCCACGCAAACGCTTTTAAAAGTAATATTTGCAATTGTAGCTATTGTTTTGACATATATGATTTCAAAACTCATACAAGGGAAAATGTTTCGCTATCTTGAATCAGCAAATATTGGTGATGAAGCAGGGAAGGAAGAACTTATTGGAGTTATTAGTCGAACAATAAATGTGATCGTTTTAGTAACTGGTTTTTCTATTACTCTCTGAGTATTATGAGTTGATCTCGGTATTTTTATGTGAGGTATTGGTTTTGGTATAGGTTTTACACTTCGTACTTTTCTCACAAACTTTATTTCAGGGATTATTGTAGTAACGCAGTGAAATTATCATATTTGAGATTTGGTAGAAGTATGAGGTAAAATGGGGAGAATCATAAAAATAAATGCTCTCTTTACCGCGATAGAAGAATTTGATGGAGTGATATTCAATATTCCAAATGTTCGTTTTTTCGAAGAAAATGTAAGTAATTATCATACCAATAGTAGAAGAAGGATTGATGTACAAGTCCATGTAGATTATGCGACTGATATTCTTCAAGCAAAGAAGGTCCTACAGAAAGTTGTTTCAAATTTTCCTATGGTGCTTCTAACTCCAGAACCCGATATTCTTATTGAAGAGCTTGGACATAATGGAGTACTTTTAAAATTAAGATTTTGGATAGATTCACGCGAAAATTTTATCACCTTGAGATCAAATGTCACAGAAACTGTAAATCTTGCATTTAAACAAACAGGTATCAAAATTGCATACCCACAAATCACTCTTTCTCATAGACCAGAAGAAAATAAATAATTTTTATAGTAAAAACTATTTGATTTTTATAGAAAAATACCTATATTTTTTATAGGTATCTTTTATTTATTTAAAGCCAATAAATCATATGAAAGATTTTAACAAAATTGTTAAAAGTTTGTGAAGTAAATGATGAAAAGTTATGTTTAAGAAGGATATTTTTGAGATAATTGATCCTGAATGTAAGCAGGAATATAGTTCTTTCGTAGATAAGCTTATTTATAGATTGAAGGCAGAATGATATCTTATAGTATTGAAATCTTGAGTATATATTATACCGGATGAGAGTGATAAAAGATTGAATGCAATTGATTTATTAGAAAAATACTATATACGACTTCTAAAAAAATATATCACGCAAATAGTTGGGAGTCAGTATTATATCTCTGGTACAAAAGCACTTCAATTTCATATGAAAGATTATTCTATTCCAAGCAGAATATATGTCGTGAATCGATCAATAAATAAAAAAATTCAGATAGGGAAATATGAGATTATTTTTAAAGTACTCTCTGGGAAAAATCAAGGAAAGAAAATAAACCTTTTTTCAAGGTTTATTGAATACAGTGAAGAAATAGAAATTGATACAACACATTTAAAGATATCTTGTTTAGAACTTGCTCTTATGGAGTCAGCCTTAATCACTGATATGTATGAATGACTCGATACTCATATATTGATGCGAGCAATAAAAAAATATGCTTCAGTAATGTCTGAAGATGTATTGAGAGATATAGGAAAGTATAAATATAATATGGCATGTAATCGACTCAAAGAAATATCAAAAACAATTGATACTCGACTCTATAGTATTTTTTTAGATATTATAAAAACAAATGGATGATGTTTTGTATGAGAGTGATTACGATGAATGTAATAAAAAAGAGCTTCCTTTAAAGCTCTTTTTTATTTTTGAAGTTAATTTTACTCTTATGCAGTATTTCTTCTTAAGAAGAATATCCCTCCAGATATTATAATTGCTATAAGTGCTAGGAGAATATAGAGTTCTGGACCTGTTTGTACTTTTGTCATGTCTGAGAGATCTCATTGTATAAGTTCTCCAGAGCTTGTTTTTCAAATAGCTTTTATTGCAAATTCTTCATATTTTATTTCATCTCATATAATATCTACTTCAAATCGAGCTTCGCTTACATTTTCTATTAATTCTATTTTATTTTCAGCTATTTTTTTATAAATATTGTAACTTTCAGCATCGGCAAGATCTTTCCAAGTTACAATAGATTTTGTTTTGAGTTCAGTAACTTTAATATCAGTGATGGTAAGATCAAGAGATTCTGGAATGTCAATACTTCCAGTGCTAATAACTTCAATTATTTTTGGTGGTTCATCTGGAGCATTCAACTCCGGGATAGGAATAATAGTTAAGGTTTCAACATCTTTTTCACGAGTTTCGTGAGCGAATTCATCTTTTAATACAACATCAGCTCAATAGCTTCCAGCTTCTTTTGGAGTTCTTGCTGTTCCTCTATAGACTCCATCTTTTTCTTCTTTGAGAGTATGTATCACATCATCTATGATAACTTGTACATCAGTAAGTCATGCATTTGAAATAACTTCCATAGTGATTTCGCTTTCAGCTTCTACTTCTCATGTTGGTGTAATAGTGATGCTTTTAAATTCAGGGGAATTTGAATTAATTTTAATTTCTATCTTCTCTGATTCTCATATTTTTTCACTATCAGCATTTAAAACATAAGCCTGAATACTATTTGCACCTTGTTGAAGTCATTCTACGTCTTTTTCAAAAATTCATTCAGCATTACTCGTAGTAAATAAATCTTGAGTGCTATTTATAATGATTCGTATTTGATGGTTTTTTTGAGTCGTTCCAGATATTGTAATATTATCTTTCCCTATAGTAACTCCATTTTCTGGAGAAAGGATTTTTATTTCTACATCTTTTAGTACTTCATCTTGAGTAATACCTACTTCTGCAACTCAAAGAATATTTTCATCGTTCAAATCATAGACGTATACATCTTGAATTCATACATTATTAAACCGAACTGCATTTTCAAATTTTACTGATCCTTCATTTGCTGGAATAAAAGTATAACTATTTTCTGCTAGGTCATTTGGAAATTCTGCCTCAGCATCACTTTCGGAAAATACAAGTATTTCTCATGTGTAGTCCGTAAGGATTTCTCCGTTTTTATCAACTGCAGAAATAGTAATATCGAGAGCCTCTCCTACTTTTGCTTCATCTTTTCAGAGGACTACTTCAAAATGGTCAAGTGGTCCAGCTGCAAAACTTGGAGCTATTAGGAGTAAAGAAGAGAGATAAAGAAGAGATTTTATGTATAATTTCATAGTACAGGGAGTGTTAAAAAAATACTTTATTTGTTAAAAAGTCCATAATTTTCCCTATATTACTCGCAAAACCATACTTTCTCAATAAAAAAATCAAATAAAGCTTTACTTTTTTACTATATATATTATATGTATATTTTATTTCCTTCGAATCATACATCTTCTATAGAACTAATAATTGATTGATGTCCATTTATATGATGTAAGAGCAAATCTCTATGTTCAGTATCGAGTTCGGAAAGAAGGTCATCAATGAGGAAAATGATATTTGATTTTTTACTATAGAGTTTGAGAAATCATGTTTCAAGAAATTTAAGACCTAATATGATACTCTTTACTTCCCCTCGCGACGCAAAATGAATCAGATCTTTTGAGTCAACTAAAATAGTAAAATCATCTAGGTGAGGACCACGGAGAGTTTTCCTTAAGAGAATCTCTTTTTCTCTGTTGTTTGTTAGATACTCGGATAGGCTTTTTTTGATATCAGCAAAATCAGTTTTTGATTGGTATAGAAACTCGAGTGAATCAACTTTTCAAAAGAAATATTGTTGTAATTCTTCGATATGCATTTTGAAGAAATCTGAAATCAATTTTCGATATTCATATACTTTTGTGGCACTTTCAAGAAATTGAACATCCCAAAAATCAAGTTCAGATCTTTGAGATTTTCCTTCGCAGATATTTTTAAGAACTTTATTTCTATTTCAGAGGACTTTCTTATATTTTAAAAACAAAGTTTTATATTCAGGAAAACTTTGAGAAAGTATTTCATCAAGGAAATTTCGTCTCTCAGAAGGTCATAGATACATCATGTTCATCATAATAGGATGAAAAGAGATGATATGAGGATATACATCCTTGAGTTTTTGTTTCGTTGTCGATTTGTTTCCTATGAGGTACTTTCGCTTTTTGTCTTTTCAAGAATATGAAAAAGAGCACACTCATTTTTCTCAAAAATACTGGAGAAAAAATACGTCTTTTCCGTTTTCTAAGAGATATTCTGGATTTGATTCTAATAATGGACTAGAAGGAAGTGCAAGAGCCTCTAGTATATTACTTTTTCCTTGTCCATTGTTTCAGATAACAATATTTTTTCCTCACGAAAAAGAAATTTCCCTCTCAGAGAAATTTCTAAAATTTCGCATACGTAGTACCTGTATCACAGAGGATTCTTTATTTCATAATATTTGGAAGCACAATTTGATCAGCAACTATTTTTTGCTGACTACAAGATAGAAGTTCAGAGGGTTCTACTTGAAGCGGGTTTCAACGTGTGTCTTCTCGTAAGTGTGCATGACCATCAACCACAGATACAGTTGGAGTAACTCCTGTAGTATCAAGTTCCTCTAAAAGCTGCATATAAGAGAGGATATCAGTAATATTTCACAAAAGTTTTGTGTCAGCCCCTGGTATCTTAGAAAGTTTTTCTGCTATCTTTTGTAACTCATCTTGCGATATGCTCATTTTTACATATATTTTATGAAGTATATAATCGTACTATATATCCAAACCTTATAAAATCAAGTATGTCACTCAAAAAAAGTTTCTTGAAATCTTTTCGTGATGCGAGTTCGCGTATTGATATTTTATATCGTTCTTCAAAAATAAGTTTCATAGTGCTAGCATTTATCTTTTTTCTTGTATATTTTTTTATCTCTGCAGGGTATTATAGTTTTATATTTGATTGACTTCTCCTTCCAACATACGTTTCTTTTGTTATGAGTTTTATAATATTTCTTTGTATGTCCCTCTTTCATTTTTTATCTCATAAACTTCCAATTTTTGTATTGTTCTTTCTTTGTATTTTGTTGTGGCTACTAGGATGATTTTTTTTATTTCCTATTTTTTAAAAATATGAAAATTATCTCTCTTTTCATTTTTCTTTGATTATTTTTACTGACTTCTTGTTCTGGAGGAACTGAGACTACTGATGAAACTGGTCTTGTAATCCAAGGAACAGATATTTTTTCGATTAAACTTCCGGAGACTTGGAAAGAAGTGACATGAGAGAGTCTTCCTCTTCCAAAAAATGGACAAGTAGAATTTGCCTATGCATCTCCTCAAGAACGACAAGGATATCTGAATAATATAGTAATACTTTCCTCAAAAAATGCATTAAGTGAATCGTCTACACAGCTTATGTGACATAATGCAAAACTTTTAAATGAAAGTCTTCAAGATTTTACGATCATAGAAGAAAAAAAACAAGAATTCCTTGATGGAGAAGAGGGGATATTTCTCAGCTTTTATGGGAAATATAATACTATTACTCCAGAGTTAACCTATATACAAACAGCAAAAAGCTGTGGAGATATGAGTTATTTTATTACGGTATCACTCGCAGAAAAACTTGAAACTTATGAAAAATATGAGTATCTTCTCCAGAGTTTTGAGTGTAAATAAGAAAAAACTTTTGAAAAATAGAGGGGAACTCATATAATCTCCCTCGCTACTCTCTTCTACTTTATGGCGCCATGGCAGAGCGGTCATGCAGGAGCCTGCAAAGCTCTCTAGTCCGGTTCGACTCCGGATGGTGCCTCCAAAAAAGAGTAAAAAACCTCTCAGAAACTTCTGAGAGGTTTTTTTTGAGATAACTTTACTTCCAAACTTTGAGTCTTTCTATCATTCCTTTATCGCCTGATTTAGCATGAGCAAGAAGTTTTTGAGTTTCTTTTTTATATTTTGCAAAACTACCATTTGTTTCATCGATTACTTTTTCAAGCGTATATTGATTAAATTCGATAATAGTGTCGAATTTATTTTGATTGTCTCTCTTGAAGTTTTCAAATTGTACTCCAAAATCTCATGATATTTTTGCAAGGAGATCTTTTTGTCCATTATAAAGTTCTGATTTCAGTTCAACAATTTCTCGTTCAAGTTTCTTGAGTTTATGAGCTTGAAATGAATTTATACCACTATATACGACATAGATCAGTACCGCATAGAGAACAATAAAAAATGAACTAAACATAAATACAGGAGCATTGATAGTTTGCGCTCAAAATATATTAATGAGTTGAGAATCTTTTAGAAGAGGCATGTTTACTAAGAGGAGTCCTAGATATATGAGTATAGGGAAGAGGAGAATAAGTTTCATAAAAATATTTTTATATATAAACGTATACTAGCTTATTCGAAAATGAAAAAAATTAAAGAAAAAGTTTTTTTGTAAAAGTTTTTTAAAGGCTATACTATATCAAAATACATTTTTAATATGTACTATGGAGACCCCGTTGTATCAGTATTCAGAAACAGAAAAACGTATAGATACCTTTATTACAAAATCAAAGTTTTCGGTACCTCTTTTCTTATTTCTTATATTCGTGATCTTTGAGTTTACATTTACATTTGGAAACTTCCTTGCTGGACATCTCGATGTATTTCTCCAATACCTTTATAGTTTGACTGGCTTTGAAAGTAGGTTTCTTAGTGCTTTATATGGAGGGATTACAGGGGTCTTTGTATACCTCCCAAATATTATCATTTTATATTTTTTTCTCTATATTCTTCAAGATTCAGGGGTTTTATCACGAATATCATATGTGTTCGACCGAGGACTTAAGAAGCTAGGACTTACAGGGAATAGTTTTCTCTCACTTTTTCTTGGTTTTGGTTGCACTATCCCAGCCGTACTTGCAACGAAAACAATAGAACATCGGAGTGAACGAATACTTGCCGTGATGATGCTTCCATTTGTGACTTGTAGTGCAAAGCTCCCAGTGCTCATCCTCTTTATTTCTATTTTTATTCCAGCAGGATACCAGTCGCTTTTTTTGATACTCCTATACCTCGTCTCTATTTGCCTTTGAGTACTCTCAAACTCTCTGCTTTCGCGAGTATTAGGGCACCAAAGACAACATATACAAATACATCTTCCACTCTATGTCCTCCCGAAAATTTCAGTTATTAGTAAGCAAATTTTTCTTTTACTTAAAGAATTTCTAGTAAAAATAGGAGTTTTTATTCTTCCTTTCTCCCTTGCGCTCACTCTTGCTTTTACTTATCCAGCATGAGTTAGCATAGAGAATACCTATGGATGAAAAATCGGAGTAGTTACACAAATCATATTTAAGCCATTGGGTTTCAACGAAGAAATGTCTGTTTCTGTCGTTTCAGGTCTCATCGGAAAAGAGATAGTGGTTTCAACACTCGGATCACTCTATTACCTTCAAGATGGAGATATTTCATGACTTGCACACAAAATCTCTAATGATGATACAGTCAGTCTTCTCTCGGCTATAAGTTTTGTACTCTTTATACTCATATATACTCCTTGTGTTGGAGCTATTGCCACTGTACGTCGAGAGCTCTGAAATCTCTGGGGTTTCATCTTCTTCGTTTATCCAATAGTCTTTGCTTGGTTAGTCAGTTTTTTGGTGTTTCAATTCTTTTCTTAAAAACGAATTTTATTTATATGTTCTCCTTGCTCTTTCTACTTTCTCTCCTATACTTCAAAAGAAATATTTTTAAAATATGAATATATTATGCGAAAACCTATAGAGATTGTCTGAAAATTCCAGTGTAAGAAATGAGATTTTGGATTTGTGATACCAGATGAGAGAGCTGAATGGGGATGAGATTTCTTTGTACATCAAAAACACTTTGCAGGAGCACAAGATGGAAATAGAGTACGAGCCGAAATAATGGATCGTGTAAGTGGGAAGAAACCAGAAGCAAAAATCATAGAAGTTTTATCTTGAAGTGCTAAAAAACCTTTGCGAGAAGTACTTGAAGTGGTAGAGTGAGTTTTTAGTGGAGGAAGTGGAGATTTTGGATTTGTTGATGTTCCTGGAAGAGAAGAGGGATACTTTTGCTATGGACTCAAAAAAAATGGAGCAAAAGACGGAGATAAAGTACGAGCAGAAATCAAAAAATATAATGGAAAACCAGAAGCTATTGTCATAGATATTCTTGGGGAAACAGGGGAGATATTTGAGGGGATATATTCAGATAATACCAGTTTTGGATTTGTAAAAGTTTGAGGTGATACACCCGATATTTTTATCCCTGGTTCGAAATCGAAAGATGCAAAAACAGGAGATAAAGTAAAAGTCCGAGTGATTAAACAGTGAGGGAGAAGGCCAGAAGGGGTAGTGGAAGGCCTTATATAAGAATAAAAAAGCTCTTGCATATTACAAGAGCTTTTTTGAAATGAAGATTATCTATTTCGTATCTTACTTAGGAGTCTGAGTACTTCAATATAGAGCCATACAAGTGTGATAAGAAGAGCAAAACCAGCGTACCATTCCATATGTTTTGGGGCTTTTGCAGCAACTCATTGTTCCATCAAGTCAAAATCAAGTAGGAGATTAAAAGAAGCTATACCAACGATAAAAACACTTACCCCGATTCCAAGAGGTCCATTGCTATGGAGCATAGGAACTTCAAACCAACCAGTAAGACTTCAAAAAATACTAATAAGATAGAGTATCATAATAGCTCCAGTTGCAGCTATCACTCCTGATCTAAATTTTTGCGTTACTTGTATGATTTGAGCTTTGTACATAAAGAGCATCACTCCAAATAAAGCAAAAGTAGCTGTTGCAGCTTGCATAACAATACCTGGATATTGGAGTTCAAAAAATGCTGAGAATATTGCAATAACCACTCATTCTACTACAGCGTATACCGGCGCAAGATATGGAGCAGTTTCTTTTTTAAATATGATAACAAGAGAAAAGAGAAAAGCTCAAATTATAATAGGGAGGAGGTATGGAACAAGAATAGTTATATCAACATAGAGCCATGTCATAACTGCAGAAAGTATCGTAATTCAAACCAGTATAATAGATTTATTAATCGTTCATTGAATCGTCATGAGAGAATCTCCAGAAGATCCAAGTTGAGAAAAGGTTTTCTCATTCATTGCGGGATTTGCCATAGTTATTTTTAGTTATAAAATTAAAACTTTATTTCTTTTTAAAAAATTCTGTTCTGAGAACCATTTTCCCAGACTCAATCAGTTCAGCATCATCAGTAAGTCGAATGTTTTTAAATACATCTCACCGTTTTATGTCAGAAGCTCCTTTCACCTTGATATCCTTTGTCGCAATAACAGAGTCTCCATTATCGAGAGGAATTCCATTACAGTCTTGTACTTCTATTGAAACTTCTTCCTCATCATCTAGCCAAGAGGTGTTTTTTTGTTTTGCCATATTATAAACTCATTTTTGAAATAAGATATTCTACTGGAGCATAGTCATCAGTAAGTATAGGAATATTTTCATGTATTTCAAGATAGCTTTTTCTCTCAAGGATAGAATTCATAAAAGGTATATCTGAAGTAAAGTCTCATTTTTTAGAGTTTTTTAGTGCAACTAAGAGAATATTTTGAATTTCTTCTGGATCTTGATTTTCTATAGGCAATAGGAATACTTCAGGAAATATTTCAGAATATGTTTTATATTCACTTGCTATAAAATATGAGTTTTTTCATGCGAGAGAACCAATCATATTGAGAAGTACGACCCCATTCTCATTGAGCATATCAATTTTTCTTTTTACTGTTTCACGTGTTGTGAGTTGTTGTGGAATACTATAAAATGATCAAAAAGCATCTCCTAAGATAGCGTCATATTTATTATCATTCTGATTGATAAATACACGAGCATCTTGATGGAATATTTTTAAGTTTTTTTCATCAATATTGAGTCAGAAAAAATCTTGTGCGAGTTGAGTCATTTTTGGATCTATTTCAATAACATCAATAGTTTTATTGGGATATTGCTGTAAAAAACTCTGGGGAAAACTATAGGCAGCACCTCCAAACATTACTATTTTCTGAGCTTCAGGGTTGAATGTATGAAAAAGATGATATGCTTGCGTATAATCATAAAGAAGTTCTTCTGAATCAAGATATCTTCCTGCATGAGGAACATTATCAACAAAAAGATTGCGAACTTTTATACCATTTTGACTTCCATCTTGAATACTAATATGGGAATATTGTGAATCAAAATTAAATATGTGAGAGTTTTTTAATGCTTCTGTCTCGAATGATTTTGTAAAAAAAATGAGCACTATAACACAGAAAAGTAAAAGATTGAATGAGAGAGCGTTTTTCCCTAAAATAAAAATAGAGAGAACCATACAAAAAATAGCGAGACCTAGAAGTAGATTATTAATCCCAAAAAAAGGAATAAGAATAAATCATGCAGCCATAGTACCTATAATACTTCATATAGTTCCGATACTTCATATGATTCCAATACTTTTTCAAGAGCTTTCAATATCTTTTATATGTATTTTTGTACATATAGGTATGAATCATACCAAGGATAAAACTTGCAGGAGTAAAAAGTATAAGAGTAGCAATAAAAGAGCTTACACGAATATCTCAAATATTTTCACTCAGTATAATAAGAATACGGTCCTTAATGAGAGGCAGAATAGCAAACAATAGTCCAGAGATACTAAATAAAAATCAAACTTGTATGATGCTTACTCATCTATCTGAAAGTTTTCATCAAACATAGTATCAAAGAGCAAGTGCTCATAGTATTAATGCTATAATATTTGTCCATACGTAAATACTTGTTCAAACATAGCTTCATAATATACGAGATCATAAGATTTCAAATATCATTACTATTGCTCAAGAAGAAAACGCTGAAATCTCTAATCTATGTTTCATAATACAAGTTATTCTTATGTGTGGAAAATAATTTAGTTTAAGTATAGGAGAAAAAGGATTTTTCAAAGTTTTTCTTGACAGGATATATTTAGTATATACTATGAGGATATATTTAGTATATTAATAATATATATATTATGCTTACAGAAAAACAACAACATGTTCTTGATATTATTACGGATTTTACCAGTCGCTATGGAAAATCTCCAACGATTGAAGAGCTAAAAAATCTTCTTCATCAAAAATCAAAAAGAGGAGTGACGCAATATCTAGAAGTTTTAGAAAAAAAATGATTTATTAGTAGGGGGGATTGATATCGAGGAATTCGTCTCGGAAATGGAGTATGATTTCAAACAACACTCAATATTCCCATACTTGGATATGCAAATGCAGGGACTCCTCTTGCAGTTGCTGAAGCAAATGACTACGGAACACTTCCAATCTCCAAGAATATTATTTCTTGAGATGGTAAAAACTACTTTGTTCTCAGAGTTTCTGGGACGAGTATGAATCAGTGTGAAGTCCAAGGAAAAACACTTGATAATGGAAGTTATGTGCTTATCAAAAAAGATGAAGTAGTGCCAAATGAGAAAGATGCATTTCTTTTTGTTGTTGATGGAGGAGCTACTCTGAAAAAATATAAAAAAGAATGAAGTAATATTTATCTGCTTCCAAAATCGTCAGATGAACACCATACTCCTATTATTCTCTCAGAGAGTGATAATGTTACAGCTAATGGAAAAGTTATTGATGTTTTCAGTTTCTAAACGTTGTATTTTTATAAATCCTCCTTACTATATGGGGGATTTATTTTTGATACAAAATAGAATGTTGAAAAGGTTTCTCAATATATGTGTGGTATTTTTTATTTTTCCGTTTCAACTTCAGGCATTTACAGATATAGAAAATAACTGGTATAAGGATTCTATAACAGCACTTCAAGAGCAATGAATCATTAATGGTTTTGAAAATGGAACCTATCTCCCGAATGACACTATCACTCGTGCAGAAATTCTTAAGATAATTATGAATGCTGCAGATATTGAACTTGAAGAAGTAACAGAATCATGCTTTTCAGATGTTTCAGTCGAGACTTGGTATGCAAAATACGTGTGCACTGGAGTAAAGCTTTGAATAACAAAAGGCTATCCAGATGGAAGTTTTGACCCACAGGGAACGGTTACTGTGTTAGAAACGCTCGCTTTTTGAGTTCGAGCTTTTAATCTCGATTTAAGTTCTCTTGGCGAAGGCACAACATGGTATCAAAAATATCAAGCATTTGCACATCAAAAAAATATTATTCCAAAACATAGTTATACGACAGATACTCTTATAAATCGAGGAAGAGCAGCAGATGTGATTTATAGACTCCAAGAACTTCAATCGGGAAAAAATCTTAATTACCTGAGTCCTGCTTGTGATGTAGAACCATCTCTCAAAAGTGGAGAATATACTCTAAACATTTGAGGGGTAAAGAGAAAATACCTTCTCTATGTGCCAAATAATATAGAAAAATGAGTCACGAAATGACTTATCGTAGCCTTTCATGGTCGTACGAATAGTAATGAAGAAGTACGAGACTATATGAAGCTTGGAGGAGGTTCTTATGGCTCAACAAATGATCAAACAGATTTTATAGTTGCCTATCCTGCCGGACTCGGAGCAGGACCATATAGTTGGTCACAGTATGAAAATATCGAGTTTTTTGATGCAGTAATTACTCAGGTTTCTGAATGACTTTGTATTGATAGAGACAAAGTATTTTCAGTAGGACATTCACTTGGGTCCTATATGAGTAATAAGGTTTCTTGTCAACGAGGATGAGTTTTGAGGTGAATGGTAGGAGTTGCGAGTACCTGATTTGATACAGATTGTAGTTGACCTGCAGCAAGTCTTATACTCCACCTTCCAAATGATCACCTCTCACCATATAGCTCATGAGAACGAGCCTATAGTCTCCGAAGCGAAAAAAATCTCTGCTCAGATACAACACGACAAATACAACTTTGAGATATACAAAACTGCCAGCAAAAAACTTCATGTAGTCTTGGAAATACTGTTATATTTTGTAATAGCTATACTCCTTATCTCAATGATCCTCATAGTTGGCCAAAGAATGGAAGTGATGACATACTTGAGTTTCTGAAAAATATAGAGATGTATACACAATAAATCTTAAAGGATTAACTTATAGTACAAATATATTTTAGTCAATATTAAAAAACTTTCTAAATAAGAGGAATACAGTATAAATACTGTACCATTTTTGTTAAGATGTTTATGAATAAAAAATTGTCGTTTTTTGCTTTCACATTAGTAGAACTGATAGTGGTAATTACGATACTGGCTATTCTCGCTACGATAGCTTTTATAAGTCTTCAGTGATATTCTAGATCAGCAAGAGACTCAGCAAGATTGAATGATGTAAGGGTAATAGAAAAATGATTATCATTTTTTGAGATTCGGAATAACACTCTCCCACTTCCAGATGATTACATAACAATAACAGCAAGTTGAACGGCTATATCTTATCAATGATATACGGGAACGTGAATGTTAGCAGCAATAGGGCAAGCATGAGAAATAATTGATCCACTTTTAGATGAAGCGTATACGTATACTGTGGCAACTAATAGGAGAAGCTTTCAATTATTAGCATACTTAGAGCGGCAGGTGACAGCACATAACATATTCCCACAGATACCTCAAACATATGCAAATAATCATGATGTTATGTATCCGAGAGTTTTTTGAGATTCTGTGTGAATATTAACTTTATCAGATAATTCACCAATACCATTATCTTCAGATATTGAGATAGTAGGATTATGAGATGGGGTGTATTCATACCATATTGAAAATACAAAATCATTTAGCACTGATGAAAGCATGATTCTTCATAATACTCTTGTAAATAAAGAATTAGCATCAGTAGATTCTTCTTTAGTATGATTTTGGGATATGAGAACATTGTATAGTACTTGATGAATTAATTATTTAAAGGATTTTAGTGGTAACGGAAATCACTGAATATGTACAGAAAGTTATTGGGAAAATTTGTGATGCAATCAATGAAATGGATGACCAAGGGTTGATGTTAATGAAGGAACAATTTTTGATGGTGTAAATGACCATGTAAATATTTGAACTTCTCCTTCAGCTCTTATAGAATTTAGTCTTGTAACAAGATTTAATATTTCATGAGGGGCGTATCATTCTTCATTAATATGAAATTCTTGAACCTCCCTTACCTGAGTTTGATATTTCTATGGGAGAAGTAATACAAAAACTCTTTGGGTAATTATCTATGATAGTTCATGAAGTCAGCATCAGTATTATAACTTTCCAAATTCTATAATTGAAAATAATAAAGACTACATAGCAACTCTTACCTATAAAGAGGGTAGGATACGAATGTATTTAAATGATTTTCTCGTTCATGAAGCAAGTATTGATGGATTTTTGCCTAACTCAAATGATTTAACAAGTATAGGGAAAGAACGATCATCTTATTGGCCAATACAGTGAACTATAAGTGAAGTCCGTATTTATAATAGGGAACTAACAGGAGAAGAAATAAACTATATAAATAATAATTGAATTTACGTCAATGAGTAAAACTTTTGCATTTTAATAAATGTATATACAATATGCTTACATTCTTAAAAAGCGTCTGAGCAACTAACAATTGCAATGCTAGAGGGAAGAACAGATACTTCTTAGTAGAACCCTCCGGAGTGGAAACACTTCGAGAAAAAAAATAAATCAAGAAACAGCTTTAGGTGGCACCTTTTGTAGAAAATACAAACCGAAAGCACATGCGATATATCATATATATTCATGTGCTTTTTTATTTTTTTAACTTTAAAAACTATGCATAGAAGTCATACTTGCAGCGAACTTACTGCAAAAAATATTGGAGAAAGCGTTACTCTTGCCGGATGGGTATCAAATAGACGAGATCATGGAGGAATTATTTTTATAGATTTGAGAGACCGATATGGACTTACACAAATAGTATTTGATCCTGCGGATGATAAGGATGCTTGGGAACTTGCAGATAGTTTTCGAAGTGAATATGTTGTAAAAGCAACTGGGAAAGTACGCCATAGACCAGAAGGGCAAGCAAATCCAAATATGCAAACGGGAGAAATAGAAGTGATTATAAGTAAAGTAGAGCTTCTCTCAAAAGCAAAAACACCTCCTTTTGAGCTTGATGAACACGCTATGGAGGCCAATGAAGAAATTAGACTCAAATACAGATATCTTGATATCCGTCGTAAAAAAATACAAGACTTTATCAAATTTCGTTCTCGTATGACAACCTATACTCGAAATTGGTTTACAGCGAGAGACTTCTTAGATGTACAAACTCCGATTTTGGCGAACTCTTCTCCTGAAGGAGCACGAGATTTCTTAGTACCAAGCCGGCTTAATCCTGGAACATTTTACGCTCTTCCACAAGCACCTCAGCAATTTAAGCAACTTCTGATGGTTTGATGAATTGATAAATATTTCCAAGTAGCACCATGTTTCCGAGATGAAGATCCACGAGCTGATAGGCATGCAGGAGATTTCTATCAAATAGATTGTGAGATGTCATTTGTAGAGCAAGAAGATGTTTTTAAAGTGGTTGAAGACTTTATTCTTGACGCGTCAGCAGAACTTTCAGATAAAACAGTAATTACAGAAAATCCTGGAAAAGATGTAGTCCGTGAAGGAGGGAAATTCTTTACACTTACTTTTGATGAATCTATTGAAAAATACGGAACAGATAAACCTGACCTTCGTTATGGGCTTGAACTTATAGACGTTGCAGATATTTTTGCACGAAGCTCAAATGAAATTTTTTCAGGTATTGCGGCTGATCCAGGAACAAATAGAGTAAAGGCAATGAAGGTGCCAAATGGAGACAATGTATTTTCAAAGACACAAATGAAAGGATTTGAAGACTATGTACGTAAATTTGGGGCAAAAGGACTTGGATATTTTCAAATGAAAGAAGATGGACTCAAAGGACCTCTAAATAAATTTTTTACTGAATCAGATTTAGAAGAAATAGTAGCTCGAACAGAGTTAGAAGTCGGAGATGTTATATTTTTTGGAGCGGCAGAAGCGAGTCTTGTGTGTAATTATATGGGGAAATTTAGAAACTATCTTGCAGACTTAATGGGTTTGAGAGATAATACACAACTTGCTTTTTGTTGGATTACAGACTTTCCGATGTTTGAGGCAGATGAAGTAACTGGAAAAGTAGATTTTTCCCATAACCCATTTTCTATGCCACAGGCTTCACTTGATGGACTGAGTCCAAGTGAACTTCTCAAAATAAAAGCATACCAATATGACCTTGCATGTAATGGATATGAAATCCTTTCTGGTTCTATCCGAAATCACTCTACCGAAAACCTTGTAAAAGCTTTTGCTCAAGTAGGGAGAGATGAAGCAGAGGTAAAAGAAAAATTTGGAGCAGTGTATGAAGCATTTCAATATGGAGTTCCTCCGCATGGAGGTTTTGCTATCGGAATGGATCGACTGATGATGATCTATCTCAATGAAGAGAACATTCGAGATATTTACGCATTTCCAAAATCTGGAAAAGCACAAGATATGATGATGGCATCTCCTATGAGAGTAGATGAAGAGCAACTGAAAGAACTTTCTATTAAGGTAGAAATAGATGAAGATTAAAAAAATCTCCCCAACGGGGAGATTTTTTTAATCATTTTAGTTTTCTATAGCAGGATGGCTATATGCTTCATCAAGAAGAGCATCAAAGTCAGCTTCCATAGCAGTTTCATTGACAGGGCTTCATTCTCTTGCTCTTGCCAAAGTATCTTCAAAATCAATTTGCTTGAGAGTGGCTTTAAAATCCTTTTCTTCCAGCTTCGCAAGCATTTGTTGTAAAACTAATTCTGTTTCTTCAGGTGTTCTTACAGAGTCATTATTTCAATTTTCTTGTTGTTCTGGAGAATATTGTTGTGTTTCCATAAGATTTTTAAGATATATATATATATAATATAGTTTATATATAGTGTTCCATATTTTGCGTATTTTTTCAAGAAATTGAGCATCTATGTTAATTTCTTCAATCATTTTTGAGTAACGAAGGAGGCAAAGTGAAAATGGTTTTACAAAAAACTAAAATGTGATAGTATAAGAGAGAAAAATATTATTCAAAACATCACTATGCTCAGACAACTCCGAATCAAATGAATTACTTGGATAGATGCAGTGAACCTTAAACCAAATGAAATCGAAGAGGTATTGGAATCTTTTGATTTTCATGAATTGGATATTGAAGCTTGTTTAGAACCAAATCAAAGAGCCCGTATTGATAGCTATGATAGCTATATATTTCTTACACTTCATTTTCCTAAATATAATACCACAAAAAAGATATATGAACTCAATGAACTTCATATATTTCTCGGAAAAAAGTTTCTTATTACATTAAGAGATTTTCCAGGACAACATATAGACGAAATATATGAAAAGTATGAGCAAAAATGAGATGATGATGAATATGATATTGATGTCTCATCAGGGTTAATACTCTATGAAATGATTCAAGAAATGTTAGAGAAAATGTTTCGTGTCTGTCTCAACGTGCGCAGAGATATAACAAGTATTGAAAATAAAGTATTTCAAAAATCTACGGCTCCACTTGTACGAGATATCCTTATTAAAAAAAGAAATATCATCGTTTTAAAGCATATGTTCCAGCCACAAATGTCAGTGTTAATTGGGCTAGAAAACCATATGAAGAGCTTATTTGATAATGAAATAGAAGCGTATTTTGAAGATCTAGAAGATAAACTGCAAAGAATTATTACGGATATACTTGTCCTTGAAGAACAGATAGAATGAGTAGAAGATGCTTTTAAATCGATGATTGATATTCAGACAAATAGTATTATCAAGTTTCTTACAATATTCTCAGCTTTTATGCTGCCTCTTACTGCTATCACGAGTTTTTATGGAATGAATATTTCTCTTCCTTTTCAAGATTCGCCCTATATGGCTTATGCTGCGATGTGTCTCTCGGTAGTGACTCTCTGAGTGGTATTTTTGTTTTTTCAAAAAAAGAGAAAGATTTAAGTCTTGCATTTCTCAAAATACTTGTATAATCCCACTACTTTATTTTTCATGAAGATTTTTCAGAACTCTCGATTATAGAGAGAAGCTCTAGAGCGATGCCGTGAGCGAAAAATTATGAAATGATATTATTCAACATACTATGCTTGCAAAAATAACGATTATTGGTCGCCCAAATGTTGGGAAATCAAGTCTTTTTAATATGATGACGGGTCATAAAATAGCGATTATCGCTGATGAAGCTGGAACAACTCGTGATATTTCCGAGTTTGAATATACGGATGATAAAAATGATCTTACCTATATTTTAGCAGATTCGGGAGGACTTGATTATAGTAGCGAAGATGACGAAATAGCTGTAGATATTACTGAACGAGCAGAGCGTTCTATTGTAGAGAGCGACTTACTGATTTGGGTAATAGAATACGATAGATTTACAGATTTAGATGAATCTATTTATCGTGTTCTTCGAACGCATCAAGTTTCAAATTATATAATCTTGGCAAATAAATCAGACAATGAAAACCAAGTAATGGAATCATATTCTCTTGCAGGAAGAGGAGAACTGGAATTTTTTCCAGTCTCTTCATCTCATAATGCTGGGATTGGTGACGTAAAAAGATATATTGCAAAGTATCTTGTTTCAAAAGGACTGAACTATAAAAAAGAGGCTGAAGATGTAACACTCAAAATGGCTTTTGTTGGGAGACCAAATGTAGGGAAATCAAGTATTGTAAATACGATTGTAGGGAGTGATCGAGTTATGGTAAAGGATATGGCTGGAACGACTCGAGATTCGATTGATACGAAGTTTCACTATGAAAAGACAGACTTTACTTTGATTGATACTGCGGGAATTCGAAGACTTTCACGCGTGGGCACCAGAAATATAGAAAACTGGTCTGTTATGAGAACAGAGCGTGCTATTAAACGAGCAGATATTATTGCTATCGTAGTAGATGGATTTGAAGGAATCGTGCAACAAGATCTTTCACTCATTTCTCAAGTGCTCGAAGAAAAAAAATGATGTATTATTGTTGTAAATAAATGGGATAAGGTCCTTGATAAACCAGGAGTAAATAGAGAAACTATGATGCTTCGATATATAGAATATCTCAAAGAAAAAATAGAGTTTCTTCCTTGGGTAACAGTTATATTTACTTCAGCAACAGAAAAAAAGAGACTTACAAACATTCTTGACGAAGCAGTAAATATATTTGCAGAGAGAAAAAAACGTGTTAAAACAGCAATTTTAAATGAATTTCTAGAACAAGCAATCTATAAACATCCACCAACAGGAAATAAGAAATCACATAGTCCAAAGATATATTATGGGTCTCAGGTAGATACGAATCCACCAAAATTTGTAATATCGGTAAATAATCCAAATCATTTCCACTTTTCTTATAAGAGGTATCTTGAAAATAAGATTCGTGATAACTTTGGATTTCATGGAACTCCTATTACTATAGAATTTAAAGGAAGAGGGAAGTATAAAGATGTTGTAAAATAGAAAAATGAATTGTATGAGTTTTGTAAGAAAATGAGTTTCCAAAGCTCATTTTTTTTTGTATGATAGAGAAGTATATTTTCTTACTCTCCCATCATGAATACTTCAATATTTCAAAATAAAAAATTTCTCTACGGAATTATTTCATTTTTTCTTTTGCTGATTCTCTGAATTGCAGGAGTTTTTTGATATGAACAATATCAAATATATAAGGCAGAGAAACAAGTAGATACTATTCATACTATTTTAGATTCTCAAGACTATAGTTATGTAAACTGTGAAAGTATTTTATCATTTCAGTCTGACAAAATAGATCTCACGAGAGTAGATTTTAGACGGCAAGAATATAATACGTTCAATGAACAATGTAATACTCTATTTAACATTGCAAAGCAAGAACAGACACTGGAGTTTTGTGAATGAATCATAAAAGGAAGAAAAGCCTCTTTTGCCGAGAAATATATATTGCTTGATGAGTTTTTAAGTGTTCAAGAACAATGTAGCTTAAAGTATTTGACTGTAACATTTTCTACTGGAAGTCTCTTTGATATAGAAAATAATTTTAAAAGCAGTATCTATCTTGAGTTTTGACTTCCATTTTATGAGGATAGTGAAGATATAAATAGTGATGAATTTATACAAAATAGAACGCTGGCAAAAGAGAGACTTATGAGTCTTCTTGAAATTACGCCAAATGTAAATATCACTCCGGATGATATTGTGCTCTATCCAAATTCGTGAAGTCTATTTCTCAATTTAGAACCAGAAATGCAGTATACTTTTGCACTGAAGAGCTATGATTCAGGTATAGAAGGAGAACAAGTAGAAGCGAAAAAATTTGTACTCACCACTCCAAAAAACACCTATTTTGGTCTCAGGAAATTGGAAAAAGTTACGCTTCTGAGAGACAGTGAAGCTACAGAGTTTGAGCTTATTTCCTATGATACAGATAAAACTGGAGCAAAGGTGAAAATTTGTCGTATTTCAAATGAAGACTATGCAAAAATTGAAGTATTTCAAGAACAATCTGGTATGCGAGAAGAAAAGAAAAACTTTTTTCTTTCTGGTATTGATACACTCAAAGCATATAAATGTGATGAAAAAATTATAAACTTTGACACTCCCCCTGTCGCAAGCGACATCCCCCTCGATGAGGGGGAACAAAATAAAGCCTCCCTCATCGAGGGAGGTGACTGAGTGTGAACGAAGTCGGAGGGAGTTTTAAAGAAAATTACTTTTAACTTTTCAGATCTAATAGGAAATCCAGCGAGAAGCGGACTCTATTATGTGACTTTTGCAGAGAGTTCAGAAAGATTCTATAATGAAAGAGTACAAGAACCAATCTTTTTTGGAATCGTAGATTCTCACATCACCATGAAAGTCTCAAAAAATGGGAAAGCATTTTTCTTTGTCAATGATCTTGCAGGAAAACCACTCGAATGACAAGAAATTCGAGCGTATGCAAATAATTTCATATCACAAGAAAAAAATTGGAATGGACCTAAAAAAGACTACGACATAGAATACATGAATCCTCTTGATACATCAGTATTTGATACACCAGTGTATCTGTGAAAAACCAATGCTGAAGGAATTCTCGAAGTAGATATGAAAGGAAAAATGGATAATGTCTTTGATAAAACATTTGAATCTTGGGATTTTGATTGGAATGGAAATTATAATGGGTTTTTTATAACTTCTGCGAGCGAAACAAATCTTTCGTACGTCTCTTCGAAATGGAATGGAGGTATTTCAGGTTGGAACTTTGGATATACAACAGGATGGGGATGGTGGTACGGTGAAAGTCAAAATATGGATGCGATAGAACTCAATAGATGGGGAGGGATAGAACCATCACTCTATTCTCATACCTATACTGATAGAAAACTCTACCTTCCTGGGGAAGAAGTATATATCAAATCAGTAGTGAGAAACTCTGAAAATCTCTCTATTCCCGTAAATAAAGAGCTCACCCTCAAAGTCATAGATCCAAAAGGAAAAGAGTCAGCAACATCCATTCATAAAATAAATGAATATGGAAGTATCACGAAGAGGATAGACCTAGAGGACGATGCAATACTCTGAAACTATCAAGTATTTATCTATGATGGAGATATGATGATTGGGCAAACTGGATTTTCGGTTGAAGTATTTAAAAATCCAAAGTTTCAAAATGAAGTGATGCTTCAAAGTACTGGACTCAATGAGGAATTATTACAAAATATCAAAGAAACAAGTGAAACAACGAGTTGGGGGTATGTTCGAAAAAAATATACATCTACTTTTGATATAAAAGCATCAGTGAGCTCAAAATATTATTCATGATCGCCTGTAAAAAATGCTGAATTTACCTATAAAGTTTATAAGCAATATTATTACGATAATTCGTATTGGGAAGACTGTTATTATGGATGCTATTGGGAACCAGAAAAAGAATTTTATACTGAGTGAGTAGGAAAACTTGATGCAAATGGAAAAGCAAATTTTTCTGTTCCAGTAGAATTTTCTTCAAGTTATAGTGACTATAAATATATTGTAGAAGTAAGCGTTACAGATACTGCCTGAGATACTATTTCTGGAGCAAACTCTCTGATTGCTCGCTTACCAACAGAGTATAAGAGATGGAATCCTGAGAGTGGAATCTATTTTGAAACTCAAAAACGTTTTTATAAACAGTGAGAAAATTTTGAAATTTCATGAGGGTTGACGCACGGAGATTTTAGTAGTGACTACAATGAAAACTTTGTACTTTTTATAAAGAAAAAAGAGTATTCTACACTCTATGTAAAAGATGTACGAGGATATGATAGACCAGTAACTCGAAGTAAGGAGATAATAGAAAAAATTCTTCCAGTCAATGAGGAAAACTTTACACTCAAAGATGGAAAACTTTCTTTAAAATATAAACTTGCTGAGACAGGAGAATATATATTTGAATTTGGAGAATATAATAAAAATCTTCTTTTTGATGTTTCTGAACTTACTCAAGAATTTATAGAGAATAATGGAATAGATATTATAAAACAATATTCAGGGACTCTCAAGGCTGATTGGGAAATACTCAATACTCTTGT
>UPTN01000319.1_pt1 | contig 26079 bp, 27 predicted proteins | sample 2160111 | NCBI WGS metagenome assembly UPTN01 (sample SAMN06265058, study PRJEB28932) | marine metagenome | isolation source: Columbia River Estuary | place: USA:Columbia River Estuary, USA | collected 2014-05-05
GCTGCGCGGCCTTCGGCGGCTTTGGCGACAAAATCAGCGTCAGCAAGGAACGGTCGTGCCATGCTGACCATATCGGCGCAGCCTTCGGACAGGACATTTTCGGCGACTTCCGGCATGTTGATGCGGTTCGATGTGATGATCGGGATTTGCACTTCGCCCATCAGCTTCTTGGTCACCCAGGTGAATGCACGGCGCGGTACAGAGGTCGCGATTGTCGGAATACGGGCCTCGTGCCAGCCGATGCCTGTGTTCAGGATCGTAGCACCCGCGGCTTCGACTGCTTTTGCAAGCTGCACGACCTCTGCCCAAGTTGATCCATTGGGGACCAGATCAATCATCGACAAGCGGTAGATTACGATGAAATCAGTGCCGACAGCTTCGCGAACGCGGCGTACGACCTCGACTGGCAGGCGCATGCGGTTTTCATATGAACCACCCCAACGATCGGTTCGTTTGTTTGTGTGTGTGACAAGGAACTGGTTGATGAAGTATCCTTCAGAACCCATCACCTCGACGCCGTCATAGCCAGCTTGTTGCGCGCGGTTGGCGGCCGTCACAATGTCGCTGATCTGTTTCTCAATCCCGTCCTCGTCCAATTCGGCGGGCGGAAACGGCGATATCGGAGATTTGATGGCCGAAGGGGCCACACATTTGGGCGAATAGGCATAGCGGCCCGCGTGCAAGATTTGCATAGCGATCTTGCCGTCAGCCGCATGGACGCGGTCGGTGACGATCTTATGGTTTGCAATGTCGGCATCGCTGAACAAACCTGCCGCACCCGGAAACACTCCGCCTTCCGCATTCGGCGCAATGCCGCCAGTGACCATCAGGCCGACTTGGCCACGCGCGCGGGCCGCGTAAAATTCGGCGACGCGATTCCAGTCCTTTGTTTCCTCAAGCCCGGTATGCATGGACCCCATCAACACGCGGTTTTTCAGCGTGGTAAAGCCCAGATCAAGTGGTGCAAGAAGGTTAGGATATTGGGTCATAGTGTGCCTCCGGTTTGTGCAAACCATGGCCAAACTTGACGCTCCAGTCACCCCCAAACGCGGCGTCAATCGAAAGGGGAAAGACGGGGATCATTCATGCTTTGCCAAAACTGATGCAGCAGCTAGGCTTTGAGGACAAAACCGGAGGTGATCATGGAAGCCAGCTTTTCCCGACGCAAACTTTTGACACCAGTCGAGTTGCGGGCCTTATCCGAACGATCTGACCTGAAAGGTGGGCTTCAAATGGCTAGCCATGTGGGGGCAATTGTTATTGTCGGCATCCTGCATGCGCAAGCGATGGGGACTGCATGGGTCTGGGTGACAGGGCTAGCGTTGGGCGTTCTGCTGAACTTTCTTTACGCGGCACAGCACGAGTTAAGCCACGCAACCGTGTTCAAGACCCGCAAGTTGAACGAAATCTTTGGCCGGATCATCGGCTTCATTCAAATCTTTCCGCGCGATTACGATCAGATCATGCATTTCGCTCACCACCAATATACCCAAGATTGGGACCGCGACGGCGAATTGGTGCGCGAACCCTATACCATCCGCACCTATCTTTTGTGGATGAGCGGGATCACCTATTGGCGGAACCGTTTTTTCGGGGTCGTTCGCCGTGCGCGCGGCATCATCATCGAGCCCTTCATCCGTAAAGAGGAAGAGGCTCGCGTGATCCGCGAAAGCAGACTGCATGTCTTGGGGTACGTCGCGATTGCGCTGATATCAGTGGCCATAGGATCATGGGCTGCATTGACTTTTTGGCTGTTGCCTATGTTGCTGACCAAGCCGATCCACCAGTTGCAAAACACCATCGAACATCTGGGGTTAAGCCATGAAAACGACATCATGGAGAACACACGATCAACCCGTGCCAATGCGCTGCAACGCTGGTTGTGTTGGCAAATGCCTTATCACACGGCACATCACACCTTTCCCGCCGTGCCGTTCTGGAAGCTGCGCGATTTGAACGACCGGATTGAAAAAAAAGCGGGCGAAGTGCATCGCATGGGATGGCTTGAGTTCCAGGTTGAGGTGATCGGTAAATTGATGGCGAAAGACGAAAGCCAGTATCCAATGGATGAGGTTTGGGTGATCCCACGCTCTGGTGGGCGCATCACACGGATGCCTGCGGAATGAGACGGCTACAGGTCTATACCTCGCTTTGGGCAATGCAACCACATGATCAGACAGGGGTAAAACTGCCCTATGATCAGGTTTGCGAAATGGTCTCGGGTGCCGGCTTTGACGGTATGGCGATTGATCTGGGGGCGTCTGATGTCGCTGTCGCCCATGCGGTGCGCCCGCATATGGAAGCGAACAATTTGACGCCGCTGATCGTGGCCTTTCCAAAGACAATTGAGAGCCTTGAAGATACGCTGCATATGGCCGCTGAATTCGGCGCACCATTTGTCGATGTGATCGGGCAGGTGATGCCTATTGCACTGGACGACATGGTGCCAGTGATTGAAACGTGGATCGGTATGGCTGACCGGATTGGCGTGCCGATCCAGTTTGAAACGCACCGCAATTGCATCACGAATGACCTTTATACGACGCTTCAATTGCTGGACCGCATTCCAGATATGCGGATCTGCGCGGACCTGTCGCACTATGTCGTGGACCGCGAATTTTGGTTCCCTTTGTCAGATCACGACATGGAATTGATGAGCCGCATTCTGCGGCGATCGGATAGCTTTCAGGGACGGGTGGCATCACGCCAGCAAATCCAGTTGCAGTTGCATTTCCCGCAGCACCAGAAATGGGTGGAGTTGTTTAAGGGTTGGTGGCGCGAGGGCCTTGCCGACTGGCGGAACCGAAACCCGTCGGGCGATTGTATCTTTGTATGCGAACTCGGGCCGCCCGAATATGCGATGACTGATGCGCAGGGCCGCGAGATGTCAGATCGCTGGGCCGAGGCGAAATTGATCATGGGCTGGGTACGCGAGATTTGGGATGAATTGGGTGGAGATGGGTGAGGTCGGGGCGGATTGGCAGATGACTGCTGTGCGGGACTTTTCTGCTATCCTCTGCCAGCACCAACCCGTTGTGCTCCTAAAGAAAAAGCGGTAAGAGCCACGAAATGCTCAGTCAGGACGACCTGACACCACAAGGGCTTTCCGGGACGACCCGATACTATGGAGGTCGAAATGGCGTGGATTGCACTTTTCATCGCAGGTCTATTGGAAACAGCATGGGCTGCCGGGCTAAAGTCCCTATCCGGTGGCTTCAGATTTAGCTTGCTCATTGCAACAGCGGCTTTGATGTTTGCCAGCCTTGGGGCTCTGTATTGGTCGATGCGTTCATTGCCTTTAGGGGTCGCATACCCAATCTGGACGGGCATCGGATCTGTCGGGTCTGTTGTTGTCGGGGTCACCCTATTCAAGCAAGACATCGGCGTGTTCGGCATTGCCGGAGTGGCCTGCCTGATAATCGGTATGTTTCTTGTCAGCCTTGAAACTCATTAAGAACAGCGAGAAAATCATGGTCGGTGAGACAAATTTGGACAAGCTCTTGGGCAGCATGGCGGCGGAACTTGTCGACGGTCTGTATGTGTTTGCAACTGTTTCTGATGGTGTGGTGCCGGCAGGGGTTCGCCCCAAAATGCTGTTCCACGAAGCCGAAGGAATGACACTTATTGTGCTGAAGGAAGAGGCTGAAGCGAATGACCTGGCTTACGAGTTCCCCTGTCGCATGATCACGTTGAATATCCATTCGTCACTCGAGGCCGTGGGCTTTCTGGCACGTATTACAACCGCGCTCGCGAGACATGACATGGGGGTGAACCCTGTTTCGGGGTTTTTCCATGATCATCTTTTTGTGCCTGATGGCAGAGAAATGGACGCGATCCGTGTGCTCAAAGAATTCACGACCAAAACCTGATTGTCGAAATGCCGTTTGGTTCTCATCAATTCCGTACGAGCTAAGCGCAGCATCCGCCTGAGTGGACTAAAACCTGCCATTCGCCGCGAAAAACCCCACCGCGTTGCCGCGGCGGGGTTCCAGAACTCCTGAGGAGGGAGGGTCTTATGGCAGCAAAACGGCGTCGATCACGTGGATCACGCCATTTGACGCGATGATGTCTGCGGTCGTGACATTGCTGTCTTCGACTTTCACACCGTTACGGCCATCAATGTGTACGTTGGCGCCATTGACTGTCGCTACGCTCAAACGCTGACCGGCAAGCTGGTCTGATGTGACCGCGCCTGGTACAACGTGGTACGTCAGGATTGATACCAGCGTGTCTTTGTTTTCTGGCAGCAGAAGTGATTCCACTGTGCCCGCTGGAAGTGCTGCAAAGGCGGCGTCAGTTGGCGCGAATACTGTAAACGGCCCTTCGCTCTTGAGGGTGTCTACCAAACCTGCAGCAGTAACGGCGGCGACTAGCGTGTTAAAGTTACCGTTGGATACGGCGATATCAACGATGTCTGGTTCTTTTTCCATCATTGGGGCGCAGGCAGCAGCTGCAGCAACGCCAAAGGCAAGAATAGTGGACTTAATAGCAAAACGACGGTTCATTGTTTGACCTTTCTAGTCTTTGTTAACGTTTTTGTTACGCAGCCAAAGCCGGATTGGTTTTCATTCTGACAATGAGTTTATGTCTTGTATTATAGTGATCCGATGCAGTGCCAAATGCGTAAGATCTAGCTTTCGGCGCAGTGCTTACGAAAGGCTGATTTGAGAATTTCAAGCTCGCTGCGCAATAGTTCAATCTCTGCACGCAAGTCATCAGCCAAAGCTTCGCCTGCCAATAGCGAGAAATGCGCCAGTACCATTCCGTTGTCGCCGGTAACGGTGAAGGTTTGCATACCGTCGTTGATCAACTGTGCAGGGATCGGGGCTTTGATGTGCCAAACGCCGCGAGCTTTGTCGAAGGCGTATGTGACATCTTTCAGTACACTGCCCTGGTGCGCCACAGTCACATCGGGTGTTTCATGGTCCACACCTGTTAGCGTACCTTCCCAGACTCCTGCGTGAATTTGTGCATTTATGATGTGCTGTTTGGTCATCGGTTCTGGTTGTCCTATGCCTAAATTTCGGCGCGCGGGTAGCGGCTGAAATTGAGATCACGAAAGGTAATTTTGTTCATGGCGGGGCTTTCGATCATCAGATCAACCCACATGCGTTCTGCGCGTTGTTCGTTCAACTGACTATAGGCGAGGTCGAATTCGACCATGGTCTCTGGGTTGTCGTCGGGCAACGTCAGCAAAATCTGCTCTGTGTTGGGTCCGTTCTTGACGTTGAGCCGCGCGTAAATCTTGCTTGGACGTTCGCGTTCGATCACAGCGGCTAGGCGGATGAGGTGCTTTTTGCGCAACCCCTCACAAGACGAAGGCGGAATCTCGACAACGATGGAAAGGTAGTTTCCATCAAAATGGAATGCTTCAACGGATAATCCGTAGGGCGAAAGATCAATTTCACGCATATTTCTGGTTTGCCGCAAGCTAACTTCAGCGCTTTTGCAGTCGTGAAAAATCACAACTTCATTTGTCATGCTGTCCTTGGGCATCGCGGGGGCTAGGCCCCCTTCCGGATAAACCGCGCGCCAGAGCTTGGGCCGCCACGACCAATCCGTGCCGGAAGGTCGGGGAAAGGTTGTGGATCCGGGGCGCGGCAATGCAAGACGGCTTTCGGCTTCGACCCGAAAGTTGCTGATGATCCTCATCAGCCTTTGGGCCATCTGGTTTTGCGCCTCAAGGGCTGCCAAATCAGTATCATCGGCCCGCCTGATGGTGGCTTTCCAATGGGCCATTGATCGACGGTGTAAAAAACGTCCGATCATTCCATGAGGCGAGAACAGCATTTCAGGATTCGTCCTTTGATCCGTTGGCAGTTTGGCAGGTGGGCGCGCGATAGAACAGCCTAAGCGTCCGGCGCGTCCAATTCCTCAGTTTCAGGAGTGCTTTGAATGCCCGCAAGGATCAACTTGAGCAGGCCTGCTCCCGGTCCATCGCGCAGCGGTGCAGCAGACAAGCCACGCACGCCAATCGTCAATAGTCGACCATTCAGATTGCGAAATGCCCGCCACTCTTCGCGCTGCAACCCTGCAAATGGGGGGGCACCACTGTCAGCGAAATGGACCATGACTTGATCGCTAAACGCTTGGGTGGAAAGGATCGTTATGTCGTCAGCGTCGCCAGATTGGCTTAGCAGGCTGGCGCCCGCGTCGGTGATCAAGAAATCACGCAATGCGATTTCATCTTGGGCGATTGCACCACTGTTTTCAGGGCCAACCAAGACAGTTGCCACACCAACGACATCGGGCGCGTCGATTTCGGTATCTCCCCCGACGTCCAACATGACGCAAGGAACGAATACGGCAAAATCACGCCTTGGCTGACTGGAAACATTGTCGACGCAATACCCTGACGGCGGTACGGCAAAAACTTCGCCTTCAGCGAGGGTGACCGACTTTGAGGGCGCCGGCGAGGTGCAGGCCGCAAAGGCCAGCATCCCGCATAATCCAGCGCCCCAACGCATCATAGATCCATATAGATGTGCTTTTCATCCTTGGCTCCGGGGTGCGTGACCGCACCAAGGCGCGCGCCGCCGACCAACTGTGCATATTTCCAAAGGGCGCCAGAGGCGTAAATCGTCTCTTTTGGGCCTTTCCAGTTGGTTTTGCGCTCAGCTAATTCGGCGTCTGTCAAATTCACGCTCAGCTCGCCTTTGACGGCGTCGATTGTGATCAGATCGCCATTTTCGAGCAGACCGATGGGACCGGCATGTGCCGCCTCTGGACCGACATGACCGACGCAAAAGCCGCGCGTCGCCCCCGAAAAGCGTCCATCAGTGATCAAAGCGACTTTCTTGCCCATGCCCTGACCTGACAGTGCTGCTGTCGTCGCCAACATCTCGCGCATGCCGGGTCCGCCGGAAGGGCCTTCATTGCGGATCACAAGAACTTCGCCTTCTTCGTAATTACGTGCTTTCACAGCCTCGAATGCTTCTTCTTCGCTTTCGAAAACGCGTGCAGGGCCTGTAAATGTTTGCTCTGCCGCTGACATGCCGGCGACTTTGACGATCGCACCTTCAGGGGCAAGGTTGCCTTGCAAGCCGACGACGCCGCCAGTCGGGGTGATCGGCGTTTCGACAGGATAGATGACTTTGCCGTCGGCATCGCCTTTGATCATATCAAGCTCTTCGCCCATCGTACGGCCTGTTGCTGTCATACAGTCTTCGTGAATCAATCCCGCTTTGCGTAGTTCTTTTAGAACAACCGGCACGCCGCCAGCCTCGTAAAGGTCTTTTGCCACGTAATCGCCACCCGGCTTGAGGTTCACAAAGTAGGGTGTGTCGCGGAAAATCTCGCAGACGTCCATCAGGTCAAAATCAATGCCAGCTTCGTGCGCGATGGCAGGCAAGTGCAGACCGGCGTTGGTTGACCCCCCTGTGCAAGCCACGACCCGCGCTGCATTTTCAAGCGACTTGCGTGTGACGATATCGCGGGCGCGAATGTTCTTTTCGATCAACCGCATCACAGCTTCGCCAGAAGCAACGCCATATTGGTCGCGGGATTCGTAAGGGGCAGGTGCGCCAGACGAGTTCATCAACGCAAGGCCGATTGCTTCGGACACGCAAGCCATAGTGTTTGCTGTAAACTGGCCGCCGCAGGCACCCGCGGACGGGCAGGCAACGCGCTCGAGTACTTCGAGTTCCGCGTCAGACATGTTGCCAGCCTGGTGTTTGCCAACCGCTTCAAACACATCCTGAACAGTGACGTCTTTTCCTGCCAGACGACCCGGAAGGATAGAGCCGCCATAGATAAAGACTGACGGTGTGTTCAAACGCACCATGGCCATCATCATGCCGGGCAAGGATTTATCACAACCTGCAAGGCCCACAATCGCGTCATAGCAGTGGCCGCGCATTGTCAGCTCTACCGTGTCTGCGATTGCATCACGGGATGCCAGCGATGACCGCATGCCTTCATGGCCCATCGCGATTCCGTCGGTGACCGTAATGGTCGTAAACTCGCGTGGTGTGCCGTAGCCTTTTTTGACGCCCAGTTTGACCGCTTGTGCTTGACGGTTCAGTGAGATGTTGCAAGGAGCCGCCTCGTTCCAGCAAGTGGCCACGCCGACCCAAGGTTGCGCAATCGCCTCCTCGTCAAGACCCATCGCGTAGAAGTAAGACCGATGCGGCGCGCGTGACGGGCCTTCGGTGACGTGACGGGATGGAAGGTGGGATTTGTCGACCTTGCTATTGGACATCTTAATTCTCCTGCGGAAACTGTTGTGACGGGTCTAAATAGTGGGCAAGCGCTGCGCAAGCCTTCAAGTGGCGGTTGCGGCGGGTGAGTTGGGCGGCCTAATGTCTGGCATGAGTGATCCCTACGCCCTTCATCGTGATTTTATTCGGCCTGCGTGGCCTGCATCTGCGCTGTGGCGCGTTCTGGTGATGATCGGCGCGTTCGGTGTTGTTTTTGCCCTGACGCCAACTGTTTTCGCGGCAGTGTTGCCGAACCAGAATTTGGTCGATGCTTTTTACGAAGGCACAACCGCCTTTGGTACACTGGCGCAATTTGCGTCCTTTGGTGTTGCGGCCGCCGGATTTATTGTGCTGTTGCAGCTTTTGCACGGACGTGGGTTTTGGTCGTTGATCGGTCCGGTTGCCGCTGCAAAGCGTGATTTGACCCGCGTGGCATTGTTTGTCGGTTTCTGGTTGTTCGTGTTGGAGGTCTTGCCACCTTGGATCGAAAGGTCTGATCTGGCGCAGGTGCGCGATCTTGGCACTTGGTTGTCGCTGCTTCCTTTCGCGTTGGTCGTTCTTGTGATCCAAGTCGGCACTGAAGAGATTTTCTTTCGCGGCTACCTTCAACAGCAGTTCGCCTGTCTTTCATCCAGCCGATTGGCATGGATGGTTTTGCCTTCGCTATTGTTCGGCGGATTGCATTTCTGGAACGGAAATGGCGTGGCAGAAGGGGTGATTTGGGCAATATGGGCCACCGGTCTTGGGATTGCTTGTGCTGATCTGACAGCACGAACAGGCAATCTGGGTGCGGCAGTTGGGTTACATTTGGCTAATAACGCCTTTGCTTTACTAATTGTCGCCGTTGAAGGCTGGCCCGCATCTGGGCTGGCACTGTTCCTATATCCCTACGAGGATCCAGAGCTTTATGCCTATGGCGCAGAGGCATTGTTAAGCCCTTGGGTCGTTTTTCAGCTGATCACAATGCTCTTGACGATTGTCATCATGTGGACTGCGGCGCGCATCGCATTGAAGCGTTGATTGCAATTCGTGGCGCACCGTCATATCTCAATAGGCGAAAACGTCTGAAGGCTCGCTTATGAACTGGATCACCAACTACGTCCGCCCTACAATTAACTCGCTGTTTTCGCGCCGCGAGGTTCCCGATAATCTTTGGACCAAGTGTAACGAGTGCGGCACGATGCTGTTTCACCGTGAGCTGTCTGACAATCTGAACGTCTGCACCAACTGCGATCATCACATGCCGATTAATGCGCGTGACCGCCTGACATCAATCTTTGATGGTGGCATTTTCACAGACGTGGCCGTGCCAGAGCCTGTGACCGACCCACTGCATTTCCGTGACCAGAAACGCTATACTGATCGCATCAAAGAAGCCCGTAAGAAGACAGGCGAGAAAGATGCGATGTTGGTCGCTGAAGGCGAAATGGGACGCACCGGCGTTGTTGTCGCAGTGCAGGATTTCTCTTTCATGGGCGGATCTATGTCGATGTATGTCGGCAATGCCATCGTTGCAGCTGCCAAGCGTGCGGTGGCTCTCAAGCGTCCACTGATCCTCTTTTCGGCGGCGGGTGGCGCGCGCATGCAAGAGGGTATCTTGGGCCTTATGCAAATGCCACGCACGACGATTGCAGTGCAAATGCTCAAAGAAGCGGGTTTGCCTTACATCGTGGTTTTGACCCATCCGACAACCGGTGGTGTGACCGCCTCTTATGCGATGTTGGGTGATGTGCAGATCGCAGAGCCGAATGCACTGATCGGTTTTGCAGGGGCGCGCGTGATCGAACAAACCATTGGTGAAAAGCTGCCAGAGGGCTTTCAACGTGCCGAGTATCTTTTGGATCACGGTATGTTGGACCGCGTGACAAAGCGGACTGATCTGAAAGACGAGTTGGTGACCATTGTGCGTTTGCTAATGAAGCAAGACGCGCCGGTTAAGGGCGATCTTCCGGCTCCGGAAATTCAATCGAATGCCGCAGGAAAAATTGCGGCGGCGGAAGCTGCGAAGTGACCAAATCGTCTGATGTGATCCTTGACCGGATGATGGCCTTGCACCCCAAGGTCATTGATTTGACCTTGGATCGTGTCTGGCGCTTGCTTGACGCGGTTGGAAACCCTCAAGACCATTTGCCACCAGTGATCCACATTGCAGGCACGAACGGCAAAGGTTCAACACAAGCGATGATCCGCGCGGGGCTTGAGGCAGATGGAGCGACTGTTCACGCTTACACCTCGCCGCATTTGGCGCGGTTTCATGAACGCATCAGGTTGGCTGGAACACTGATAAGCGAAGCTGCTTTGTCGGATGTTCTTGATCGCTGCTACGTAGCCAACGGCACAGATGCTATTACCTATTTTGAAATTACGACAGTTGCTGGGCTTGTTGCCTTTGCTGAAACCCCTGCAGATTATACTTTGCTTGAAGTCGGACTAGGTGGCCGTCTGGACGCGACGAATGTTGTGACCAACCCTGCCGTAACGATAATTACCCCTGTCGATCTAGACCACCAGCAATACCTTGGCGACACACTCGGCGCGATTGCCGGTGAAAAAGCGGGTATTATGAAACGTGGGGTGACGTGCGTTGTCGGACCCCAGCACGATGAAAGCCTTGAAGCGATCGAACGTCACGCTTTGCGTGTTGGTGCGCCTTTACTGGTTCACGGCCAGCATTGGCATGTCAGCGCGGAGCGGGGTCGTTTGGTTTATCAAGACGAGCGTGGCTTGCTTGATCTGCCTTTGCCTAATCTGCGTGGTCCGCATCAGGTGATGAACGCTGGCGCTGCGATTGCCGCTCTGCGTTACTTGGGTAAAGACGACGCAACTTGCGAAGCTGCCGTGACACAAGCCTATTGGCCTGCGCGCATGGAAAAACTGACTGCTGGTCCTCTGGTTGATTTGGCAGCATCCGCTGAGCTGTGGTTGGATGGCGGCCACAATCCTGCAGCGGGTCGCGTGTTGGCTGACACATTACTTGGCTTGCCCAAGCGTCCCACACACCTGATTTGCGGCATGTTGAATACCAAAGACATCAGTGGCTATCTGGCCCCCTTGGCTGCCGTGTCTACGACGTTAACGGCCGTGTCGATCCCAGGTGAGGCAAATACGATCCCTGCCGAAAAGACGGCCCAACATGCCAAAGACGTTGGCATGACAGCGGATGTTGCTTTGTCCGTGCAAGAAGCCATCAGCGCAATCACCGCCAAGGACCCCCATGCGCGGATTTTGATCTGCGGCTCGCTTTATCTTGCGGGGCATGTGTTACGCGAAAACGGCGCATGATACGGGCGGCGACATTTGCATTGTCGCTGTTCGCGACCCAAGTCCAGGCAGCAGATTTCTATTTCTGTTGGCAGGGATCAAACGGTTACACCATGACAGGCCAGATGACGATCAACCCGGCTGCATTGAACAAACCCGTCGTGACACATAATGACGTGACGCTGTTTAGGATCGCTGGCTATCAAGAGGGCAGGCTCTTGGGCAAATGGGATATGGCAACGCGCACATCGGACGCGAGTTGGTTTCTGAATTTCGATCCCGACCGCCGCGAATTTTTGACCCCGGGTGATCTGGGGTTGGGCGTTAGTCAGGCATGGAATGCCAACGGGGACGCGGATGACTGCGGCACGCCCGGTTTTGGCTTTAACCTTGGGAATTTTGCGCAGGATTTCTGCCTGAATGGTGTCTGGGTCGAAGAAAGCGGTATGCCCCCCGAGACGCCATTCTTGGTCAGTCCTGTTCCCGTTGATCCTTTGTGCCGTGTTTACACCCCAACAAGTTGACCGATTCGCGAATCAGTGGGTTGACTGCGAATCACTCATACGACTAGAATCACCATCAACGTGAAGCGCCATATTCAATAGGTGCGTGCGGGCAGTATTGGCAGGGCAAGCGGACGGGCCGAATGGCCTGTCCAATTGTTTTTCAAGGGTAGCATTTCCTGATCATTCACGACGCCCGTGACCTTCGGTTGCGAAGATGTTCCGCGACTTCTTGCCGTCACGGCTTTGTGTGATTTACATGCCCTCCCATGTCTGGATAGTGTGCCGACAAGAGATCAAAAGGTTAGATAAGACTGTGTTTAAACAAGCCATTTCTGCAACTTGTCTGGCCTGCTTGGTCATAGCGGCAGCGCCTGTTACGGCTGATCCAGATGCCGGTGCGTACCTTGCAGCGCGGCAAGCCGACAATGCCAACGATTTTATGGTAAGCACACAGTATTTGACAAAGGCGCTGCAGGCTGACCCGACGAACTTGGCAATAGCCGAAAATGCGATGCGGTCGCTGATTGCGCTGGGCCAAATTGACCGCGCCGAGCCGATAGCACGTGCAGTGGTTGAGCAAGGCAACAACAACCTAATTGCGACCCTGACGCTTAGTATTGCGAACGCGAAGGCAGGCAACTGGACGGGTATTCTAGAAGAACTTGAAGCCGGTCGCAGCATCTCTCCGCTTGTTGATGGATTGTCGCGCGCGTGGGCCCATCTGGGCGAGGGTGATATGACCCGCGCCCTTGAAGGCTTTGATGCGGTTATCGCCACTGAAGGAATGGCAGCATATGGATTGCCTCATAAGGCCTACGCGCTGGCATCTGTGGGTGATTTCGAAGGGGCAGAGGCCATATTTCGCGACAACCCAAGCCTGCGGTTTAGCCGTCAAAGTGTGATCGCCTATGTGCAAGTGCTTAGCCAGCTGGGCCAGAACGAGACGGCCGTGGCGTTTATGGACCGCATTTTCAGCAACCAGCTTGATCCGGGTCTGACACTTTTACGGGAAGAACTTGCTGCAGGAAATTCGGTTGCCTACGGTGCTGTGCGGACCCCTGTGCAGGGTATGGCTGATCTTTTCTTGATGATCGCAAGCATCTTGCAAGATGATGCGCCAGACGAATTCACATTACTGTACGCCCGCGCTGCGACCCATCTTTGGCCCGAGAACACACAAGCTGTTTTGACGACTGCGCGTTTACTTGAAAGCCTGGCACAGTATGACCTTGCGAACGCGACTTACACGCAAGTGGATCCGAGCGATCCGGCATTCCTTGCCGCAGAGCTGGGCCGTGCTGAAGTGCTGCGTTCCGCTGATCGTCCCGATGCCGCGATCGAGGTGCTTGAGGCGTTGACCCGCAGCTATCCCGAACGTGCTGAAGTTTTTGCCGCCAAGGGTGATAGCATGCGGCAGGCCGAACGGTTTGCTGACGCAATCGAGGCCTATAGTCGCGCGCTTCCGCTTTATGACGATAACAGTACAGCCAAGTGGTTTGTCCATTATGCCCGCGGGATTTCGCATCATCAGCTTGATCAATGGTCGGGTGCAGAGGCCGATTTCCGTGCTGCCCTTGTGCTGCGCCCCGATCAGCCGCAGGTGCTAAATTACCTTGGTTATTCGCTGGTTGAACGCGGCGAAAAGATGGACGAAGCACTGGCGATGATCGAAACTGCCGCTGATGCCCGTCCTGACAGTGGCGCAATTGTTGACAGTCTTGGTTGGGTCTATTTCCAACTTGGTCGCTATGAAGAGGCCGTCGTGCATCTTGAACAAGCGGCTTCGCTTGAACCGCTCGACCCGGTAATCAACGATCATCTTGGCGATGCGTTCTGGGCTGTTGGTCGGGAGACAGAAGCGCAGTTTCAATGGCAGCGCGCCCTTTCGTTTGATCCTGAAGAAGACGATGCTGCACGTATCCGCGACAAGCTGACTCGTGGTTTAGACATGGTGCTAATCGACGAAGGCGCCCCGCCGCTACGTGTTGCCAGTGACAACGATTAGGGCAAACGCTCCGGCCAAGGTAAACCTGACGCTGCATGTGACGGGGCAACGCGATGACGGCTATCATTTGCTGGATAGTCTGGTGGTGTTTGCCGATGTCGCGGATCATTTGACTGCTACACCCGCATCCGATCTGACATTGAACGTCACTGGCCCGTTCGCGCAAGGCGTCCCCGTGGATCGCACCAATCTCATGATGCGCGCCGCAGATGTTCTACGTGCCGCTCACGGTATCACCGACGGCGCTGCAATGACCTTGGAAAAGAACTTACCCCACGCCGCAGGCATTGGCAGTGGTTCGTCGGATGCCGCTGCGACGCTTGGAATGCTTGCCAAGCTTTGGGATGTACCCCTTTTGCCCGCTGAGGCGCGGCAAGTACTGGCGCTGGGCGCTGATGTTCCTGTTTGCATGCATGCGCCAAGTGCTGTGCGGATGTCCGGGATCGGCGACGTTCTTTCACCTCTTCCGGCCTTGCCTGATTGCGCATTGGTATTGGTCCGTCCTCCGGTCGATGTGCCAACGGGCGCGGTCTTTAATGGCTTGGCGACCAAACACGGCACGCCGATGTCGACCCTGCCAGAGGGTTTGAATTTCGTTGATTTTGTCACGTGGCTTGCCGCGCAGCGCAATGATCTACAAGCGCCTGCAAAGGTACTTGCACCACAGATTGCGACGACGATTGCAGCGCTTGATGCGCTGCCCGACGTCGCATTTGCAGGCATGTCAGGATCTGGTGCGACCTGTTTCGCATTGGTTCAAGATCTGGAAACGGCGCGCCGTGTTGCGGGCGTGATGCAGACTGTGTATCGGGATTGGTGGATCGTTCCGGCGGCTGTGCTTTAGTCCTGTTGGTCGGCCGCTGGGTCCATGCGCTTCCATAAAAGGCTCAACAAGGTTTCGCCTGCCAACGGGTTCACACAGTCAGAGATCAGAACAGGCGCACCGAATGGGACTGGCGCAGGCAAAGGGATGCTTGCAGTTTCTTCCTGCGCAATTGGCCGCAGAGCGGTGAAATCGGTGGAGTCCGTCATGGCCGAAGATTAGCAACCAAGCCGCCTTCACGCAAATCACGTCTGATAACGCAGGAACGTGATCCAGCTGTCGCCATAGCGACGCTGGTCCAGACGCGTAAATCCAGGGGGGGCTATCTGAGGCTGATTTTCTTCCCAGACGACCAACGCGCCTTTACCAACCCATCCGTTTGCAACTGCCGAAGACAGCGCCTTTGTGCCAAGGTTTTTGCCATAAGGCGGGTCTAGGAAGACTAGGCCGCAAGCCACGCCAGCGGGCAGTTTCGCGCTGTCCGTTGTCAACAAATCAGTATCACTTTGGCGGCGCAACTTGGTGATGTTATCGCGGATCAACTTTTGGGCCGCGCGTCCATTGTCGACGAATGTCACGCGCGTTGCGCCGCGTGACAGCGCCTCTAACCCTAGCGCGCCCGTGCCCGCAAAAAGATCCAGTACATGTACATCTTTGATCGGATCGCCAAAGCGCCCGCCTTGCAGCACGTTGAACAGGCTTTCGCGCACGCGGTCGGTTGTGGGTCGCAAGTGTGCCGCCTCGTCGCCCTTGCCGACATCGGCCAAGGCGGTGCCGCGATGCGTGCCTGCGATGATCCTCACGGTTTCAAAAGCGCTTTCATATCAGTTGCGGGATCGGTGACGAGCGACGGGTCGGGACTGCGTCCCGCTTCGATCAGGCGTTTACCAATCATGTAGTTGCGCGGATCGTTCATCGCGTCGACGGCCAGCAACGTTTTGTCCTTGTAGTACCAGTTTGATTGCACGCCTTCGGCTTCGCCACGTCGCACGTAAACGTCCGTATAACCTATGTTTAGCCCTGCAATTTGCAACTTGCAGTCGTACTGATCTGACCAAAACCACGGTTTCGGCTCATAAGGTAGTGGCGTACCTGCGATATTGATTGCGATGGCTTCGGCCTGATCAATGGCGTTTCCGACACTTTCAATGCGAACGGTCTGTCCGTGAAATTGGGACGACGCACAGTCGCCAGCCGCCCAAATCGATGGATCAGACGTGCGCCCGTAGTCGTCAGTTGTGATCCCGTTGCCAATTGCAAGTCCTGCGCTATCGGCAAGGATCGTGGCAGGGTTCACGCCAACGCCCACAACGGCAAAATCGATTTCCAGTTCGGTGCCATCGGTCAGGCGTGCGCCTGTCACCTGTTCGTCGCCCAATAGTCGATCAAGACCGACGCCTTCGCGGATGTCCACGCCGTGGGCGCGATGCAAAGCGCGGAAGTAGTCGGATGTTTCGGGCGCTGCGACGCGCTTCAAAATGCGGTCAGCCATTTCGACAAGTGTTACGGTTAGACCAAGCTTTGATGCGACGGCCGCCGCCTCGAGACCGATGTAACCGCCGCCGATTATCAACACCCGCTTACCTGCGGTAAACTGCGGGGCCATTGCGTCCGCATCGCTTAAGTCGCGCACCGCAAAAACACCATCCAACATGCCACCAACCGCGGCGGGCAGCGTACGGGGATGGGCGCCCATCGTCAGTACAAGTTGGTCATAGGCAAGCGTTTCACCGTCATCCAAGTTGATAGTCTTGGCTTCTTTGTCGATCGCGGTCACGCGGGTATCAAGCCGCAGGTTGATGCCCTGATCTGCATAGAATTCTGCCGGACGCAGGTAGAGACGCTCTTCGGCCATTTCCCCTAGAAGGTAGGCTTTTGACAGAGGCGGGCGCTGATACGGAGGAACTTTTTCAGCACCGATCAGGGTGACGTCGCCGCCAAACCCCACGCTGCGCAATTTCGCAACAAGCGATGCGCCTGCTTGGCCTGCGCCGACAACAATGACATGTGCCATAAAAGATTACCTTTGAATTTCTGGTTCTTGGCTTGCAGCACTCTATATGAGAAGCGACGACTGATACAATTCCCAACAAGGACAACGCATATGACAATCACGACAGGCACGACCCTACCGAACGCCACATTGCTGGTGATGGGCGAAGACGGGCCACAATCCGTGACAATGGCTGAAAAGCTGACAGACCGCAAAGTAGTGATTTTTGGTTTACCGGGTGCTTACACGGGTACATGCACAACAGCCCATGTTCCAAGTTTTATGCGTACAGCCGAGGCCTTCAAAGCCAAAGGTGTCGACGAGATTATCTGTTTGTCGGTGAATGATCCGTTTGTGATGAAGGCATGGGGTATCGATACAGGTGCGTTGGATGTGGGCATCACGATGCTTGGCGATGCAGAAAGCGAATTCACCAAGGCGATTGGCATGAATTTCAACGCCGGACCTGTCGGATTTGTTGAGCGTTCCAAGCGTTATGCGATGCTTGTTGAAAACGGTGTTGTTACAATCCTGAATGAAGAAGCAGGTCCAGGCCAATGCGAGATTTCAGCAGGCGAAACTCTGCTAGAAGCGATGGGTTAATATCCAGAAGGGCGGCAGCTGTGCCGCCCTTTTTACATAGTCAAGATGATTGATCCAGCACGATCACCTGCGGCGACGATGTCGTGCGCTTTTGCACAATCCTCCAGCGGCAACGTTTCAGATACGCGCAAATCCAGTGCATCTTGGGCTAGCAACCGGGTCAGGTTTGCTATTGCGGTCACTCTTTCCGCATTCCGCAGTAGATAAATCAACGCCAGATCGATCGAGACCGCTTTGAACATCAGTGGGTAAAACGGCAAGGTCGGCGTCATGTCACGTGCAGAGCCATAGGCGACGATGCGCCCGCCTTCACTGATAACTTTCGCAAGCATCTCGATGTTCTGGCCAAATTCCACTTCGACAGCGTGATCAATCAACGCGCCCCCTGTGGCGTGGAGGATATCTTGCGCCAATGTAGCAGAGCGGTAGTCAAGCACGACATCTGCGCCGGCAGCTTTTGCGGCAATGCTGTCTGCTTCGCCATGACAGGTGGTGATGACGTGGGCACCCGATGCGGCTGCGATCTGAACCGCCAGCCTGCCGACAGTTCCGCCGCCACCGCTGACCAGCACCCGCTTGCCCGATACGGGGCCCGCACCCAACACAGTGTGGATTGCAGTAAGAGCGGGGATGCCAAGCACTGCGCCTTGCGTAAATGACGTGTTGTCAGGTAATTCGACTGCTTGCGCCGATGGCAATGCGATGAATTCAGCCGCAGTCCCAAACGGGCGTTGCCATTGTCCGTTCCAAATCCAGACGCGTTCACCTACACGCGCAGCATCGATGCCTTCGCCCACTGCTTCGATCACACCAGCACCATCGCTATGCGGGATAATTTTCGGAAAGGGTGGCTTGGTCACGCCCGGACGTCCACCCGCGCGTGCGCGGATATCGGACGGGTTCACGCCGGAAGTGGCCAGACGCACCAGAACCTCACCTGCCGCCGGGGTCGGGGTCGGCAGATCTTCGAGGGTCAGCACCTGTGCTGCGGGGCCAAAACCAGTGTATGTGATCGCGCGCATCGTCTAGCCCTTTACTTGAACGATGGTGCGGGTCGGGAACGGAATATCGACGCCAGCCTGGTCGAGTGCTTCTTTTACTTTGCGTTTCATATCCGCTTGAAAGGCGAAATAATCGGCACTTTCACACCAGACGCGCACCAGAAAATCGACCGAACTGGCGTTGAGGTTATTAACCTGAATAAACGGTTCAGGATCTGTTTTTGCACGTGGATCAGCCATGATTGTGTCGCGGATCGTATCTTCGGCCAGTTTCAGATTGGCACCGTAGCCAACACCAAAGGACCATTCCGCGCGCCGTGTGGGATATGCGGAATAATTGGTGATTGTGTTGCCCCAAACCTGGCTGTTCGGGATAATGATTTGCACGTTACTTACGGCGGCGAGTTCGGTGCAATTCAGCGTGATCTCTTTGACTGTCCCCATCTGGCCGTTGACCTCTACAAAGTCGCCGATCTTGATGGGGCGGAAGAAGACGATCATCACGCCTGCGGCGACATTGGACAGTGTGCCTTGTAAAGCCAGACCAATGGCCAGACCAGCAGCACCGATGATTGCCACGACTGACGTTGTTTGCACGCCAAATGTATTCAGTACGAACAGAAACGCAAAGCCGACGATGATATAGCGGGCGACGTTGCCGAGGAAGTTGAACAGCGTAATATCAAGGTGCGCGTGCTTGCCGCCGAGTGTGGTAAGGCGACGCCGCGCCCAACCGCCGACCAGAAATCCAACAACCAGTATCGCAACGGCAGCCATGACGTTGCCAACAGCCGAAGCCAGAAATTCCAGTGTCAGTACATCTGAAATGGTTTTTCCGTCCCAGATCACCGTATTAAAAAGCGTATCCATTTAGCCCCCAGCGAGTTTGTCCATTTTTGCGCCCAGTTTGGCGTCCAGCGCGCTTAGGCCATCTACGTCATGTGTGGTCAAGGTGACCTCGACGGTTTTGTAGACGTTGGACCATTCAGGGTGATGGTTCCATTTCTCTGCCCAAAGCGCCGCACGGGTCATGAACCCGAAAGCTTCTATGAAGTTGGAGAATACGAATGTCTTGTGAATTGCGTCGCGCCCATCTTGAATGGTCCAACCGTTTGCGAGCAGTGGGTCAATTTGCGCAATTCGTTCTGCGTCAGTCAGTTTTTCGGTCATTGATGATCCTCCATATCGGATTTGCGGAATGGGCCGTAGCTGGTCAGTACTTCGATCTCGTGATCCACGGCACTGCGTTCTTCGACAAGATACCGTGCGACCGCGTCTCTGAAGCCTGCATCGCCAAACCAATGTAGCGAATGGGTGGCAACGGGCAGATAACCGCGTGCAAGTTTGTGTTCGCCTTGGGCGCCGGCCTCGACCTTGGATAATCCGTGACGGATCGCAAAGTCGATGGCGCGATAGTAGCAGACTTCGAAATGAAGGCAGGCGTGGTGTTCGGTGCAACCCCAATAGCGTCCGTAAAGCGTATCGCGTCCGATGAAATTCAAAGCGCCGGCCACGGGTTTGCCGTCGCGGATCGCAAGAACCATAAGCATGTCGTCACGCAATGTCTGATGTGCAAAGTGGAAAAAGTTCCGCGTCAGATAGGGTGTACCCCATTTGCGCTGACCTGTGTCTTGGTAGAAAATCCAAAACGCATCCCAATGCTCTGGCTTGATCTGGTCGCCAGTCAGTTCGATGATCTCTCCGCCAAAATGGTTCGCGGTCGCGCGTTCTTTGCGCATGTTCTTGCGCTTGCGACTGGACAGTGATCCGAGAAAAGCGTCGAAGTCCGCATAACCGTCGTTCAACCAATGAAATTGCTGGCCGATGCGCGGCATCAGCCCCATTTTTTCGCCTGCAAGAGCCTCTGCTTCGGTGCAAAAGGTCGCATGAAGTGACGAGATTTCATTGTCAGCGGCGATTTGAACCGCGCCTTGGATCAAGGCAGACATGCCTGTGATCTCGTGCCCCGGTTTTGTCAGAAAACGGCGTCCCGTTGCAGGGGTGAACGGTACGGCGATTTGCAGTTTGGGGTAGTAACGACCGCCAGAATTTTCATAGGCGTGCGCCCAATTGTGGTCGAAGATATATTCGCCTTGCGAATGACCTTTGGCGTACAATGGGGCTACTGCGATCAAAGCGCCGTCTTGTTCTGCAGTGAGATAACGCGGCTGCCAACCCGTTCCAGGCCCCACTGATCCGCTATCCTCGAGCGCCTTTAGGAACCGATGCGTGGTAAATGGATCATTGGGCCGCCCGTCGCGGGCTTCGGGGCAGGCGCAGGCGTCCCAATCGGCGGCGTCGATCGCCGTTATGCTTGGGTGTACAGTGATTTCGATCGGTGCGTCGGTCATACCCTGCAACTTGTGTGCATTGGGGCCATCGTCAAGCCAAGTAGCCCTCAAAGGTGACATTATCGACAATACGACGGGCATCTGCCTCTTCTTTGGCCGAGCGGATCGTCCATGTGAAGATTTGCGCACCCTTTGCCTTCAGTTCGGCCACGCGGGGTCGGTCCAGATCGGTGGATTCGTGGCTGATGAAACAGGCTCCAACGCGGTCGTAGTCTGGAATTTCGCGCAAGATGTCGCGGGTCGGCGCGGGAACCTCGGGCCAGAAAACACCTTCGTAGCTGGATGTGGTGATGCCACGCGGGATATGAGGGGCAAATTCAGCGCATTTGGCGACCGCGTTCGGGTTAAACGACATGAGCGCCACATCACCTTTGTAGTCTCTAAGCGCCTCACAAGTTGCTTCTTCGAGCACGCCAACGTTCGGACCCATTTCGCCGTCTTGATCCTTTATCTCGATCAAGAGCGGAACCTGACCATCGACAAGCTTCAGCACAGTTTCGAGCGACGGGATCGTCCCGCCGTCACCTGTCAACTGGATTGCTTCCAGCTCCTTTTGGGTCCTGTTTCGAACAGGTCCCTTTTCCGCGGTCAACCGATCCAGCAGATCGTCATGAAAGACCATTGCCTGTCCGTCACGGGTCAGTTGAACATCAAGTTCGATTCCGTAGCCTTTTTCTATCGCGGCTTCGATCGACTTGAGACTGTTTTCCACCCGACCCGCCTTGCGATTATGCAAAGCGCGGTGGGTGATAGGTCGTGCAAGGAACGATGCGGGAAGGGTCATTTAATCTGGAAGATCGCTTCGATTTCTACAGCGACACCAAATGGCAGGCTGGCTGCACTCACAGCTGAACGCGCGTGGCGACCTTTGTCACCCAACGCGGCAACCATAAAGTCAGAGGCGCCGTTGATGACTTTGGGCTGATCACCAAAATCTGCCGTCGAATTGACGAAGCCGACAAGTTTCACAACGCGCACAAGACGATCAATATCGCCACCGCAGGCCGCTTTCAGCTGTGCCAAAAGTGAGACTGCACAGCTTTTGGCAGCGACTGCGCCTTCTTCTGCGGTCATATCATCGCCCAGCTTGCCCTTGATCATGCCGTCTGCATTCGCTGCGATCTGGCCAGATACATAGACAAGATCACCTGCGATCACGAATGGCACATAATTTGCCGCGGGTGCGGGCGCGTCAGGCAATGTGATGCCTAGTTCGGCCAATTTTGTCTCGATCGTGCTCATGAGAAGTCTCCTGTTATTTTGCCCGACGCTAGCGGGCAAACTGCATAGGCGCAATCAAGAGTCGCGGAATGCCTTGGCAAAATAATCCGCCAGAGGTTTGATCAGGTAATCCAGCGGACTGCGGTCGGCGGTGCGCACGAAAGCCTCGACCGGCATACCTGGAATCAAGGTCATGCCTGCGGGCAGGCGGCCCATTTCGCCGGCATTCAGTTCAACCTCTGCGCGGTAATAGGATTGGCCTGATGTTTCATTCTGGAACACGTCAGCAGAAACGAGCGTGACCGTGCCTTGCAATTCTGGCGTGCGGCGTTGGTCAAAGGCAGAGAAACGTAATGTGACCTCTTGGCCGACAAAGATCTGGTCTACGTCGACGGCTTGCACTTGGGTCGCGATCACCAAAGGGCGATCTTGCGGGATAAGAAACAAGACGGGATCAGCAGGGCGAATGACCGACTGCGGCGCAAAAACCTGCATCCCGTAGACAATCCCGGAAACGGGCGCACGAATATCCAGCCGTTCAAGTTGGCGGCGCAAAGTGCGGCGGCGTTCAGACAGTTCTAGTTCGCTGAATTGCAAGTCGCGCAGTCGCGTGATTGCTTCTTCGCGGCGCGCTGAGGAAAGCCCAAGTATCTGCAACTCGATCTCGGTCATGCGTTCACCGGCTTGTGCGCGTTGCGCCGTCAATTCGCCGACAGTGCCCAGCAGTCTGGCCTCTTCGCGCTGCAGCGAAAGCACCCGACTGGCTTGCGCTAGACCACGGTCCAGCAGCGATTGCTGGTCGGCTAATTCTTCGGCAATCAGGTCGCGTTGGGTTGATAGGGCCTCTTGCTGGGCGCTAATTCCTTCCATCTGGCTGGCGATCTGCGCGCGTTGCTGCGTCAGTTGTTCAACCGCACTTTTGCGTGTTTCAAGACGTGCTTCAAACAAACGGACTTGCCCATCCATCAACGTCTGGATTTCAGGTGTAGCGCCTTCTAGCAGCACCGGACTGAAAACCATCAAAGCCGCATTGTCGCGTTCTGCTTCAAGTCGCGCACGGCGCGCGAGGATTTCAAACAACTGCCCTTCGACGACGGCCAGTTCCGATTGAAGCGTGGTCGCATCCAGCCGCAAAAGCAGATCACCGGCCAGTACGGTATCGCCTTCACCAACAACGATTTCATCGACAACGCCCCCATCTGGGTGCTGGACAACCTGCCGGTTGCGATCAACTTCGATCTGGCCTGATGTGATCAGCGCGCCGGTAATCTGCGCCATGACAGACCACGTCCCAAAGCCGCCAACCAAGACCAGAAGCGTGAGGACACCAATCGTCAAATGCTTGCGTGCAGACCAGCGTGTCGTTGTGGGATCAGTGGTCATGATACACCTCCCGCTGTGCCTGTGCTGCGTTTGATGTCGGTGTGGTTTTTGACCATCTCGGCCAGCACATCATCCTTTGGCCCAAAGGCGCGGCGGGTGCCGTTTTCGAGAACAAGCAACACGTCGCATTCCTGGATCGCTGACGGGCGGTGCGCCATGATGAACACGATTTTGCCTTCTGATTTGAGGGTCTTGATCGCCTTGTTCAACGCAATTGATCCCTCATTGTCGAGGTTTGAATTCGGCTCGTCCAGCACGACAACGACAGGATCGCCGTAAAGCGCGCGGGCCAGCCCGATGCGCTGGATTTGTCCACCTGAAAGACGCCCGCTTACAGCAGACACGCGGGTGTCATAGCCGTCAGGCAACTTCAGGATCATGTCATGTGCGGCTGCGGCTTGGGCGGCAGCCACGACTTTGGCATCGTCAGGTGTCATCGACATCCGCGCGATGTTTTCCTTGATGGTGCCGTCAAATAATTGAACACGTTGCGGCAGATAGCCAACATGCTGTCCCAGAACGTCAGGATCATATTGATCAAGGGCGGCCCCATCGAGCCGGATTTTCCCGCCCGCAGGTTGCCAGACTCCGGTCAACACGCGTGCCAGCGTGGATTTGCCAGCACCGGATGTACCGATAACGCCTACGGCCTGGCCCGGATGGATATCAAAGCTGACCATACGCAGCGCGGCTTGGCTTTCGCCTGGTGGCACGACGGTGACTTGATCGGCGACAAGTCGGGCCTTGGGCTGTGGCAGTTTGGTGCGCGGTTGTTCGGCAGGGATATACCCAAGAAGCACAGACAGATTGCGCCAGCCTTCGCGTCCGCGCTGGAATATCGCCCATTGCCCGACCAGCATTTCGATCGGGGCCAAGGCACGCCCCAACAAGATTGATCCAGCAATCATCGCACCCGGTGTCAGTTGATTGATCAACACCAGATATGCCCCCAAGCCCAACATTGCCGATTGCAAAAACAGACGGAAGGATTTGGTGAGCGCAGTGAATGTTCCTGCGGTGTCGGCAGCATCAATGGTGGTATCCAGCGACTGCCCACGCGCGACTTGCCAACGATCAAAGGCTGCCTGCCGCATGCCAAGAGAGTGGACCATCTCGCTTTCGCTGCGGATATGTGCGCCTAGCTGTTCGGATGCGAAACTGGCGGCATTTGCCGCTTCAAGCGGTTTGCGAGACATGAACTGGTTCAGCAAAGCAACGACCAGAAGGATCGCAGCGCCGCAGACGGCCAGAATGCCCATCAGCGGGTGAAACAGAAAAATACCCAAAAAGAAAAGCGGCACCCATGGCAGGTCAAACAATGCCATCAGCGCAGGCGATGTGATCAGCCGCTGCACAGCCTCAAGATCGCGCAGGCCAGTTGCCGCCTCGCGTGGGGCGCGGTTCAAAGTTGTCGCTTTCAAGACTGCTGCAAACACGCGGCGGTCCAGAGTTGCCTGAAAACGGGCGCCGACGCGGCCCATCACACGGCCACGTACGAAATCGAGAATGCCCATCATGGCATAAAGGAATGCGACCAATACCGATAAGGCCAGCAGCGTCTCGAACGACCGTGAACTGAGGACGCGGTCATAGATATTCAGCATATACAGCGGACCTGTCAGCATCAGCAGGTTCACAAAAAAGCTGAATATGCCAACAATCCAATAGAGATGACGGCTTTTGCTGCGCGTTTCGCGGAGCTCGTTGCGGCCCTTGGCTGTCAGTTCGTCAGACATGAATGCGTCTACACCTTTTTGTCGTCTTTATTGTCGCGTCTCGTTTATACAACTCAAATACTGATTTAAAACCATTTCGAGCCTTGTACGACAGTGGCCAACGGCATTCAGTTCAACACTGAACTGCAGTCAGAAACGTGCGGCCGTTCTAGTTTGTCCCACCAGAGATAATATTGTCCAAAAGGTTTAGAATTGCTTGGTCAAGAACTTCACCACCTTGGCTTTCCAGAATACCCGTTGAGAACGGGCGCTGGGGGATCATCATGGGCAACGGTGTTGGTTGCATTCCGGCCAGGACGCGCACCATCGTTTCGCGCCAGATTGTGGCGGGTAGTCCCCCACCAGTGACGCCGGACAGACGGCTGTTATCGTCATATCCCATCCAAACGCCGGTTACATAGTCACCCGTAAACCCGATGAACCACGCATCGCGTGATCCTTGCGTCGTACCGGTTTTGCCAGCGATTTCCCAACCGGCTATCCGTGCGCGTGTGCCGGTGCCTTCTTCGACGACCTTGCTCATCATCCACGTCAACTGCTGTGCGGCCTCTTGGCGGATGATCCGCTCGCCGATCCCTGCGCCTTGGGCATCCATCAGTGTTGTGTTGTCACCGATAAAGCGCAGATCGGTCAGCCCATAAGGCGCTACCTCTGAACCGCCATTCAGAATGCCTGCAAAAGCGCCGGTCATATCCAGCAATGTACTTTCCGACACACCCAATGCCAAAGCAGGCCCTGCCGCCATGTCGCCATCAATTCCAAAACCTGCGGCGACGTTGCGCACCAATTCACGCCCTACGCTTTCAGAAACTAGAATCGCAGGAATGTTGCGGCTTTCAGCCAGAGCCTGCACCATCGTGATAGGGCCCTTGAATTCGCGGTCATAGTTATCAGGGCACCATTGCGGAGATCCACGTCGGGTCCAGCAAGTCGGTGCATCATCGATCATATCATAAGGCGACATGCCCAGATCAAGGGCCGCTGCATAGATGAAAGGT
>UPTN01000321.1_pt1 | contig 26008 bp, 23 predicted proteins | sample 2160111 | NCBI WGS metagenome assembly UPTN01 (sample SAMN06265058, study PRJEB28932) | marine metagenome | isolation source: Columbia River Estuary | place: USA:Columbia River Estuary, USA | collected 2014-05-05
CGATGTCCTGGGCTTCGCCGATGTCCTGGGCTTCGCCGATGTCCTGGGCTTCGCCCGAGTATTCAACCTCGTAGCCCAGCTGTTGCTGTTCTTTTTCGTCGGTAAGCTTCTGGAATGCGTCGAAGGTGCGCATGCACTGGCCACACCGAACCCTGCCCCGTGCAAGGGCCAGGTCATCCGGGGTGATCCGGAATGCGGTGTCGCAATGTGTGCAGCGTGTCAGCATGTTCAGTCGTGAATGCAGGATTCAGGTGGGTAGGGAATCAATATGATGCCCGAAGCCGAACGCAAAATCCCGTACCCGGAGCTTTCCCTCGTTATTGCTTCAGAGTGCAGCATAGGCGCACCCAATCTCCCTTGTGGGTTTCGGCTATTTTTTTACAGCCATGTGCATAGGCTTCCTGGACCATGGCGGATTGTTCCGCCAGGATTCCCGACAGGACCAGTTCGCCGCCGGGACGACAAATTCCGAGTATTTGGTCAGCCATTTCAAGCAGCGGACCTGCCAGTATATTGGCTAGCACGATGTCGTATTTTTGGGTGCCCAGCTGATTTGGGTCCGGGAAGGACAAGCTATCCTCCACGCCGTTACGCTGGGCATTGTCCAGGCTGGCTTCCAGGGCTTGTGGATCGATATCGACCCCGTGTGCCGATGTCGCGCCAAGTTTCAGTGCCGCTACAGCCAGGATTCCAGAGCCGCAGCCGAAATCCATGACCTGTTTGCCTTCTACCTGTGCGCCGCCCAGCCACTCAAGGCACAGGGCAGTTGTCTCGTGGGTGCCGGTTCCGAATGCCAGGCCAGGATCCAGGTAGACCACCGTGGCATTGTCCTCGGGGACGTCCTGTCCATGGGGACAAACCCACAGTCCATGACCGAAATCCATGGGATGAAAGTCTTTCATCCATTCCCGTTCCCATGCCCGGTCTTCCAGTGTTTCCATGCTGTGAGCGGGCAGGGCGGAATCCAAGCGTGCCTGCAGAGCGTCCACCACCGATTGCTCGTTCACGTTTTCCGGAAACAGGGCGGTGAAGCGAGTGCTCGGCCACAAGGGCGTTTCCCCGGGGGCCGGTTCCAGCACCGGGGTGTCCTGGGCATCGGTGAGTGTGACGGACAAGGCGCCGGCATCGAACAGGGCGCTTTCCAGCTGTTCGGGGTCCAGTTGGCCCAGTTCAATCCTGAATTGGCTCCAGGACATGCTTAAAGGCCCAGCCTTTTCTCCAGATAGTGAATATCCGTTCCGCCGGTCTTGAACGCGCCGTGCTGGAAAATTTCCCGGTGAAGTGGAATGTTGGTCTTGATGCCTTCAATCACCATTTCTGTCAGCGCATTGGTCATCCGGGCAATGGCTATGCTGCGATTCTCACCGTAACTGATGACCTTGCCGATCATGGAGTCGTAGTAGGGAGGTACCTTGTAGCCGGAGTAAATGTGGCTGTCGACACGGATACCGGGGCCACCTGGCGGATGCCAGAGTGTGATGGTGCCCGGTGAAGGCATAAAGGTTTTCGCATCCTCGGCATTGATCCGGCATTCGATGGCGTGTCCGGTAAAGGTCACATCCTCCTGCTTGATCGTGAGTTTCTTGCCAGAGGCGATTTCCAACTGTGCGCGGACCACGTCGATTCCGGTAATCATTTCCGTTACCGGGTGTTCCACCTGCAGGCGGGTGTTCATTTCGATGAAATAGAATTCGCCGTCCTGGTAGAGGAATTCGAAAGTTCCTGCTCCCCGGTAATTCATCTCCAGGCAGGCTTTCACGCAGCGTTCGCCCATCTCCTTGCGTTGTTGCTCGGTGATTCCCGGCGCCGGTGCTTCTTCGACTACCTTCTGATGTCTTCTCTGCATGGAGCAGTCACGTTCACCCAGGTGAATGGCATTACCCTGGCCATCGGCCAGGACCTGGAATTCAATGTGGCGGGGCCGCTCCAGAAACTTTTCCATGTACACAACGTCGTTATCAAACGCTGCAAGGGCTTCTGACTTGGTAAGGGTGATGGCGTTGAGCAGCGACGCTTCTGTGTGCACCACTCGCATGCCCTTTCCGCCGCCCCCGCCCGAGGCCTTGATGATGATTGGATAGCCCAGGGAATGGGCCATCTTGAGGTTTTCCTGTATGTCGTCGCCAAGGGGGCCGTCGGATCCCGGGACGCAGGGCACGCCTGCCGCCTTCATGGTACGAATGGCCGACACCTTGTCGCCCATAAGGCGAATGGTCTCAGCCCTGGGGCCGACAAATATAAAACCGCTGTTTTCAACCCGCTCTGCGAAATCGGCATTTTCTGAAAGGAAGCCGTAGCCCGGGTGAATGGCCACAGCATCGGTGACTTCGGCGGCGCTGATGATGGCCGGCATGTTCAGGTAGCTGTCCGTGGATCTCGCAGGACCAATACAAACCGTTTCATCAGCCAGTAGAACGTGCTTCAGAGAACTATCTGCGCTGGAGTGAACCGCCACGGTCTTGATGCCCATTTCCTTGCAGGCTCGCAAGATGCGCAGAGCAATTTCCCCGCGATTGGCAATAATGACTTTATCGATCATGGTCATGCCTATTTTGACAGTTACTCGATGATGAACAAGGGCTGACCGTATTCCACCGGATCGCCATTCTCGACGAGGATGGACACGACGGTGCCGCTGGTCTCGGACTCGATCTGGTTCATCATCTTCATTGCCTCGATGATGCAAAGCGTATCGCCGGCTTCAACTCGCGAGCCTATGGAGACGAATGTTTTAGCTCCGGGTGTCGGCGAGGAATAATAGGTGCCCACCATGGGTGCAGTGACCCGGTGACCTGCCGCGGGCGGTTCGGCGGCAACTGCGGGGGCTGCAGCGGCAGCCGGGGCCGCTGCGACAGGCGCGCTTGCCATCGCCGGCGCCATCATCGGGGCTGCCTGGACGTTAGTCGGGTAGCGACTAATGCGCACCGACTCTTCACCCTCGGTAATTTCAATTTCTGCGATACCGGATTCATCCAGTAGCTCAATGAGTTTTTTTACTTTACGGATATCCATAATGTTGAACCTTTTCTGGATCAGGCCTGTGCGATTCTGTTACTGGGAGGCGTTTTCGATAGCGGCGCTGAGGGCTAGCTCATAGCCGCGCACGCCGAAGCCTACGATTACTCCGCTGGCCACATCTGACAGGTAGGTGTGGTGGCGGAATGTTTCGCGAGCAAAAATATTGCTGATGTGTATTTCTATGAACGGCACGCCAGTGGCCAGCAATGCGTCTCTCAGGGCGATGCTGCTGTGGCCAAGGGCTGCAGGGTTAATTACGATTCCGGCCAGGTCTTCCTCGCTCGCTCGCTGAACTCTTTCGACCAACTCATATTCGGCATTGCTTTGAAAGCAGTCCAGGGTATGGCCGTGGCGCACGGCTTGAGCGCTCAGCGAGGCTTCAATTTCACCAAGGGAGGTTGCGCCATAGATCTCAGGCTCGCGTTTGCCGAGCAGGTTCAGGTTGGGTCCGTTGATCAGCAGGAATCTGGCCATAATTGTTGCGCCGCATTATTTTCAGGTGATTTCCAAGGAGTTTACATCTTTTGTCTACAAGATCGAATCTTTTTATCAATATTCGTTACTTGTGCTCAATCGGCGTATTTACCAGGAGTTCGACCTGATCGGGGTTGTTCCGAACCATATTGGCGGAGTTACGCCTGGTCTGGGTGGTGATTTTCGGCACGGACACCGAGATTCACCTGGCTCATGTCACCCTGTACCTGGGCAAGAACCCGGGGATCCATGACCCGGCGCCAGAGGAAAGGCACATAGGCCAGCAGGAACATGCCGAAATAGCCGGTGGGCAGGGAAGGGACATTCTCAAAATTACGCAGCGACTGGTAACGCCGGTTGGCATGGGCGTGGTGATCGGAGTGTCTTTCCAGGTGAAACAGCAGCAGGTTGGACAGCAGGTGATTGGCATTCCATGAATGATGCGGTTGACAGGGTTCATACCGGCCGTTGGGACGGAGTTGCCGCAACAGGCCGTAGTGCTCAATGTAATTGGCGCTGGTGAGTTGCCACCACGCGAAGATGCTTTGCAGGACCAGGAAGGGCAGGACCAGGGGGCCAAATGCCAGCCACAGGCCTGCGAAAATCACGCCACTCAGCAGGTAGGATTGAAGGATCGTATTTTGTGGATGCCAGGGGTTGTGGCCCAGTCGCTCCAGCCGGCGGGATTCCAGCGCCCATCCCCGGCGAATACCTCCGGGTAGCTCGCGCAGTGCAAAGCGATAAATGTTTTCACCGAAGCGGGCGCTGGCCGAGTCTTCCGGTGTTGCGACCTCGGTATGGTGACCACCATTGTGCTCCACAGTGAAGTGACCGTATGCGGGAACGGCCAGGACGATGCGGGCCAGTACTTGTTCCAGCCGGGTTTGCTTGTGTCCTATCTCGTGGCCGGTGTTAATGCCCAGGCCGCTGATCACTCCCACGGTCAGGCTGACCGCCAGGTAGTCAACCAGCCCCAAGTCCTGGGTGCTGACAAACCATGCGCCTACTGCCAGGGTAAGGAAATGCAGTGGCACGGTGGCGTAGGTCAATACCCGGTAGTACAGATCGCGTTCCAGTTGCGGAACCACTTCCTCGGGCGGGTTCTGCTTGTCCTGTCCGAGCAAGAAATCCAGCACCGGTAACACGAGGTAAAGGAATATCAAGGGAAGCCAGAGTACCCAACTGCTCCCGCTCGACTGGAATTGCATGATGCTGATGATCGGTGTCAGCGGGAAAAAAACAGATAGCAGCCACAGGTACCGTTTTCGGTCTGTGTAAGTCGCCATACTCCCGTCGGGCAGTGCGTATGCAAATGTCTTCATGCGCGAATCCGTGGTGTTTAGTACGGTTCTAGCATATATCAAGACAGTTAAAAACCGCGCGGCAGATGTGCTGCGGTGCGGCCGAAGCATTTTTGCTTTATCCCGGGGCATAAAAAAACCCCGGCGACCGGAGTCGCCGGGGTTTCAATCTGAACGTCTTGTTTACCAGATTTTCACACGGTCTTCCGGTGCGAGATACATGCCATCGCCTTGCTTGGTATCGAAGGCTGTCTGGAACTCATCGATATTTCTGAGAGTGCCATTGGCGCGGAATTCGCCGGGTGAATGCGGATCAACCTTGATCAGGCGAACCGCTTCTTCATCGCGAATGATGGTGCGCCAGACCTGGGACCAGCCCATGAAGAAACGCTGGTCACCGGTGAGTCCGTCGATAACCGGAGACTCTTTGCCGTCCAGTGACAACTTGTAGGCGCGGTAGGCCATGGTCAGGCCTGCCAGGTCACCGATGTTCTCGCCAAGGGTCAGGGCGCCGTTCACGAACTGACCTTCCACCTGGCTGAACCCGTTGTACTGGTCGATAAGTTTCTGGGCCCGCAGGGTGAACTCCTCGTTATCTTTCTCGGTCCACCAGTCGCGCAGGTTTCCGTCGCCATCATACATTCGACCCTTGTCGTCAAAGCCGTGACTGAACTCGTGACCAATCACCGCACCGATGGCGCCATAGTTGGTGGCGTCATCAGCCGCTTCATTGAAGAAGGGCGGGCGCAGGATGGCAGCCGGGAAGACGATCTCGTTCATCACCGGGTTGTAGTAGGCGTTCACGGTCTGGGGCGTCATCAGCCACTGGCCGCGGTCGATGGGGCCACCTAACTTGGACATCTGGAATACGTGGTCGAATTCTGCACTGCGGGCCAGGTTGCCCAGCAGGTCATCGCTGCGAATTTCCAGGGCGCTGTAATCGCGCCACTTGTCGGGATAGCCGATTTTAGGGGTGAACTTGGCCAACTTGTCCTGGGCCTGGAGGCGGGTTTCCTTGCCCATCCACTCCAAGTTGTCGATGGACTGGCCGAATGCGGCGCGAAGGTCCGCAATCATTTTGTCCATGCGGACCTTGGAGGCGGGCTTGTAATGTTCCGCCACGAACAACTGGCCGATCAATTCGCCCATGGTGTCGTTGGTGGCTTCCACGGCGCGCTTCCAGCGGGCCCGATTTTCCTCGGTGCCGCTCAAGGTGCGCCCAAAGAAATCGAAGTTCAGGTCAGCGAATTCATTGGACAGGTAAGGGGCGGCGCTATTGATGGTCTTGTAGGTGAGATAGGTTTTCCAGTCTTCCAGGCTGGTCTTTTCCATGGCGCCGCTAAGTGCTGTCAGGAAGTCCGGCTGGTAAACGATGAAACTTTCTTCTGAACCAAAGCCCACGGCATCTGCGAAGGCTTTCCAGTCGATGCCCGGGAAGGCTGCCTGGGCTTCAGCAAACGTGTAGGGGTTGTAGGTGGCCACCGGATCACGATTCTTTACGCGCTCCCAATGTGCCTGGGCGAAAGCGGTTTCCAGGGCAACAATGGTCTCGGTCTTGGCGGCGGCGTTTTCGATGCCTGCCAGTTCCTGTAAGGCGGTGACGTATTCAACGTACTTTTCACGCTTGTCCTGGAACTGGTCTTCCAGGTAGTACGAGCGATCGGGCATGCTCAGACCGGACTGGTAGATATAGGTGGCGTAGCGGGTGGAGTCTTTCTTGTCCTGGTTTACGAATACTGCCATGACATTGGAAATGGCCGAGCGCTGCATATGGGCCAGGTGACTGATCAGGGCCGCCTTGCTGTCGATGCCGGTAATGGCGTCGAGCTCGCCTTTCAGAGGAGTCAGGCCCGCGGCGTTTGCTGCTGCCTCGTCCATGAAGCTGTTGTAGAAATCACCAATCTTGCGAGCGGATGTGCCGGGCTCGGCCTGGGCGGAGGCTGCCTGTTCTACCAGGGCTTTCACGTCGGCCTCGGCACGATCGCGCAGTTGATTGAACGCGCTGTAACGAGCCTTGTCCGAAGGCATCTTGGTTTCAGTCAGCCAGATTCCGCTCACGTGACGATAGATATCGTCCTGGGGGCGTACATTGTGATCGATAAAAGCCGGGTCGATGCCGGTGCCCAGCGCCACTTCGGCAGCCTGGGCTGTCTTGGCGTCTGAGCCGTCGTCGTGCTGGGAGCATCCGCCAACGCTGATCAGGGCAGCGGTGGCCAGAAGGAGTTTCCAATGTCTCATGAGAGCGGTTCCGTATTAAAAAAAGATGGCGGCACGTTACCCAAAGGAGCTTGTGCTAGTCAATGATTTACCCTTTTGCGCCTTGAGATTAGAGTGGTTCCAGAGCAGGAGGGATTCCGGTAACGGCTTGGGCTATAGTGTCTGCTGAGCCATGTGTTGGTTGGAAATCTGTTAACTGGAGAGGCTTTGCGGTGAGTTATAGCAGCGACAATATCTTCGCCATGATCCTGAGAGGCGAAATTCCGGCCGCCAAGGCCTACGAGGATGAGCACACTCTCGCATTCATGGATGTGATGCCCCAGGCTGACGGTCACACACTCGTGATTCCCAAGGTGGAGGCGGAGAATTTTTTCGATATACCCGATGAATCACTGGGACATTTAATTGTCACTACCCGGCGCGTTGCGCGGGCGGTGAATACGGCCTTTAAGCCTGATGGCGTGATAATTTCTCAGCTCAATGGTCCTGCCGCCGGACAGTCGGTATTTCACATACATTTCCACATCATTCCTCGTTATGCGGGCCAGGACCTGAGAGCCCACGGCCGCGGGATGGCGGATTCCGAATTGCTCCAGGAACATGCGGCGCGCATAAAAGCCGCCCTCGCGGAATAAACCAGGGAGTGGCAGGAATGTTTCGAGGCCCCTTGATGAATGGCCTGATGAGCAGGCTGGGTCGCTTGCGCTTTCCCTACCTGTTTGGGCTTACCGCGCTGGTTTTCCTCGGGGACGTGCTGGTGCCGGACCTGATCCCTTTCGCAGATGAGGTATTGCTGGGCTTGTTAACGATCTTGTTTGGCGCGTGGCGCAAGAAGCGCCATGAAATCCCGCCAGCAGATAAAGGCCCGACCGCCGGGAACTCCTAGGTTCCCGGATCCTGCACGCCGGCCATGCCGTGGGCGATCAGTCGTCTTGCCATTGCCGGGTCAATCTCGCCGGTACGTATCCGGGCAACGGTATCGAAGATCAATTCAGCCTGGGGGCGATGAACTTCGCCGATTTGTACGTGCAGAACATTGCCGTTGTGGTCGGTGAAGGCCGTGAATGGCATTGCCATGAATTCCACACCAAAACCCTCTGCAGCATCGATGGCATCCTGGTCTCCGATCATCACGGGATAATTCACCGGCGCCTGTTCGAGGTAGCCAAGCACGTCTTCACGCAGGTCCACGGCGATACCGATGATCTGTATGTCCGCGTCGGTATACTCGGCTTGCAACGCCTTCAACAATGGCATTTCCCTGCGACAGGGTGCACACCAGGTGGCCCAGAAATTTACTACCATGGCCTTGCCATCCCACTCGGTGATTGAGCGCATCACGCCAGCAGTATCGGCCAGGCTGAATTCGGGCCGGGTTTGCACGCTTCTTACCGTCTGCAAATTCGATGCGCGCTGGACCTGGGTCGGGGGGGCGGCCATTGGCGCCACCTGGACTGCCGATCCGGCATCCGATTTGGCTGAATTGTAGAGGTAGGTGGAAATACCGGCGATAAGGCCGATGACTGCAAAGACAGCAGCTATAGCTTGTTTCATAGGAGTAGTGTCGCTAGCGGCTTTCTAGCGCCGCTTTAATGTGTGGGGCGAATTCTGCCGCAGGCATATAGCCCACGACCCGGTAGTTTTTGCGTTCCAGGCCATCGGCGCTGAAAAACGCGATGGTTGGCGGTCCGAAAATCTCGAAATGCTGGAGCAGGGCCTGGTCTTCATCATCGTTGGCGGTGACATCAGCTTGCAGCATTACAACATTGTCCAGCTGTGCTTTCACCATTGGGTCCGGGAAAGTGTACTTTTCCATCTCTTTGCACGAGACACACCAGTCGGCATAGAAATCCAGCAGCACTGGCTGGCCAGAGGCAGACGCCATGGCGACTTCTCGTTCCAGGTCCTGCAGGGTCTTGATGCGTTTGAACGGGATTTCCTCGTGTGCCGCGGATTCTCCGGCACCCAGTCCCAGGCCCTTTATCGGCTGCAGGGGATCGGTGTTGCCACCAGCCAGACCGGCAAGAATCAACAGGCCCCATGTCAGCAGCATCAGCGCGAAGCCGGCGCCAAATGCGCGGATCACTGCATTGCCCTGGGAGTTCCTGGCCTGGCTAAACGCGAATGCGCCAAAGGCTACAGACAGGGCCGACCAGAGCAGCATCACGATCCAGGCCGGCAATATCCGGTCGAGCATCCACAGGGCGACGCCCAACAGCAGGAAGCCGAAGAAGGATTTAACCGCTTCCATCCAGGCTCCGGCCTTGGGCAGCAGCTTGCCGGCTGAAGCGCCAAACACGATTAGCGGAGCGCCCATGCCAAGGCTCAAGGCAAACAATGCCGCGCCACCGCGGAACATGTCGCCTGCCTGGCCAATTACCGCCAGGGCGGCCACCAGGGGCGGGGCCACGCAGGCGGAGACGATCAGTGCCGAAAGGGCGCCCATGATCACGGTGCCCAGGTAGGATCCACCCTGCCGGTTGCTGGCCGCGGAGAGCCTGGTCTGCAAAGACGAGGGAAGTTGCAGTTCATAGAGTCCGAACATTGCCAGGGCCAGGGCCACGAACAGGCCGCTAAACAGGACGATGATCCATGGCTGCTGGAATACCGTCTGGGCCTGCTGCCCCACCGCGGCGAAAGCGACGCCTGCAATGGTGTAGGTCAGGGCCATGCCAGCGACATAGGCGATGGAAAGGGACAGGGCCTTGCGGGTGGTTACTTCACCTCCCTGGCCGACAATAATCCCCGACAGGATCGGGATCATGGGTAGAACGCAGGGGGTAAACGCCAGTAGCAGGCCCAGGCCGAAGAAGGTCGCCAGGACCAGGGCCAGGTTGCCGTCCCGGATCAGCCCGGCCAACCGATCCTGTTCTGAGACCATGGGGGCATCAGCGGAGCCGGTAGCGGGGAGTAATTCTGCGGAGGCGGGAATCTCGAGAGCCAGCTTTCGGGAGGATGGCGGATAACAGATGCCATCTTCGGCGCAGCCCTGGTAGCCAAGGGTCAGGTCGACACTGAGTCGTTCCTGGACGCTCCGTTGAAACGGCAGGATGACCTGTGCCTGCTGGTAATACACCTCGGTTTCACCGAAGTATTCGTCGGTCTTGATCACCCCGGACGGCAGTTCGGGGAAGCCTAGCTGGATATCGCTGCTGCCGGCTGTGATCGTCAATTTGTCCTTGTAGAGGTAGTAACCTGGCGCGATGACCCATGTCACCGCAAGGGTGTTTTTATCAAGGACTGATACGCTGGATTGGAAGGCCTCGTCCGGAGACAGAAAGGGTTGGCCGCTACCGGTGGGTTCCGAAATCCAGTCGGTCAGCGCTTTGCTGCTGTTGCTGGATTGTCCGGCGGAGACCATGGAGCCGGTTGAGGCCGGCAGGATCACGGTGGAAGTCCAGTCCTGGGGTGGGTAGCACATACCCATGTCTGCACAGCCCTGGGAACGCATGCTCAGATCGACGCTCTTCAGGCCGGCCGGGGCGGTATAGGGAATCCGTATGGACTGCTTGCCGCGGTAAATTTCCTGCTCGCCGAAGAATTCGTCATGGTGATTTTCGCCGACGGGGTAAATCGGGTCGGATAGTTCCAGCCCCGGAGTTTTCGCGGTAAACCTGAATCTCTCCCGGTAAAGGTAATACTCGGGCTGAATATCCAGGTGAATCGTGATTTCTCTTGCGTCCGCATCCACTTTATAGGGGTAGGCCAGTTCCGGCCTGAGTGGATCTGCGCCAGCTGCCCATAACAGTGGGATCAGCAGGAGAGCTGTTAAGTGCTTGAATTTCATAGCTTCAATCGGTTTTTTGCGTGGCAATCGTTCAGCGTGAACCAGAATCCTCACCGGCGGGGCCTACGCTGTCAATAATCCATTTCACGTATCCGGCCAGTCCGGCAGTGATTGGGACCGCCAGCACTTCCGGAAGTTCATAGGGGTGGAGCTCGGTAATCCGCTTTTCCAGGGCAGGGTAGACCTGGTCAGTGGTCTTCAAAATCAGCTGAACCTCTGAGTCCGTATGGACCTTGCCTTTCCATATATAGGTGGAAGACATGGCCGGAATTCGGTTGGCGCAGGCCGCAAGCCGTTCATCTATCAGGATATTGGCGATTTGGGCCGCGGTCGTGTCTTCGGGGCAGGTGCAGTACACCAGCAGGGCGGTAGGCATGTTTCGAGCTTCCTTGTCGCACCATTAATAGGGCCTGTCCACAGGATACTAGGGGGGATTTTCGATGTCATTGAAAATAAATGCATTTTTCAGCCCTTGAAAAATGAAAATCCGCCGCTATTATTAGCACTCACTTGGGAGGAGTGCTAATGCTCTTCCCCGCGAATTACCTAATCTCGGGCTGGGAAGGCCCAGCTCTGAAGGAGATCCACCAATGAAGATTCGTCCCTTACATGATCGCGTGATCATCAAGCGCAAGGAAGAGGAACGTACCTCCCCCGGCGGTATCGTGATTCCTGATTCAGCCACCGAGAAACCCATCAAGGGTGAAGTGGTAGCTGTTGGTCACGGCAAGATTCTGGAGAACGGCGAAGTGCGTTCCCTGGACGTCAAAGTCGGCGACAACGTGCTTTTTGGAAAGTACAGCGGCACTGAAGTGAAGGTCGACGGCGAAGAACTGCTGGTCATGCGTGAAGAAGACATCATGGCCGTAATCGAAGGCTGAACAAGTCGCCCGATACGCAAATCAACAGAATTACGAATTTAGAGGTTTTAAACCATGAGTGTTAAAGAAGTTAAATTTGGCGATGACGCCCGTCACCTGATGGTGCGCGGCGTGAACATACTGGCCAATGCGGTCAAGGTGACCCTGGGTCCCAAGGGTCGTAACGTGGTCCTGGACAAGAGCTTTGGCGCCCCCACCGTCACCAAGGACGGCGTGAGCGTGGCCAAGGAAATCGAGCTGAAGGACAAGTTCGAGAACATGGGCGCACAGATGGTGAAGGAAGTTGCTTCACAGACGTCTGACATTGCCGGTGACGGCACCACCACTGCTACCGTACTGGCCCAGGCCATACTGCGCGAAGGACTCAAGTCCGTCGCTGCCGGTATGAATCCGATGGATCTGAAGCGCGGTATCGACAAGGCCACCATTGGTATTGTCGAAGAGCTGAAGAAACTGTCCAAGCCCTGTGAAGATGACAAGGCGATTGCCCAGGTAGGCTCTATTTCAGCCAACTCTGACGTGTCCATCGGTAGCATCATTGCCGAGGCCATGCAGAAAGTAGGCAAAGAAGGCGTGATCACTGTAGAAGAAGGCTCCGCCCTGGAAAATGCCCTGGACGTGGTCGAGGGTATGCAGTTTGATCGCGGCTACCTGTCTCCCTACTTCATCAATGACCAGCAGAGCCAGAGCGTTGAAATGGATGACGCCCTGATCCTGCTGCACGACAAGAAGATCTCTAACATTCGCGAGATGCTTCCCCTGCTGGAAGCTGTGGCCAAGTCCGGTCGTCCCCTGGTAATTGTTGCCGAGGACGTGGAAGGCGAAGCCCTGGCCACCCTGGTGGTCAATAATATTCGCGGCATTGTGAAAGTAGTTGCCGTGAAGGCTCCTGGTTTTGGCGACCGTCGCAAGGCGATGCTGGAAGACCTGGCTATCGTCACCGGTGGCACCGTGATTTCCGAGGAAGTTGGCCTGGCTCTTGAAAAAGCGACCCTGGATGACCTGGGCAGCGCCAAGAAGATCCAGATCACCAAAGAAAACACCACCGTTATCGACGGCGGCGGCAATGTTGCCAGCATCAAGGCCCGGGTTGAGCAGATTCGTGCCCAGATCGAAGATGCCACCTCTGACTACGACAAGGAAAAGTTGCAGGAACGTGTAGCCAAGCTCTCCGGCGGTGTGGCTGTGATCAAGGTTGGCGCTGCCACCGAGATCGAGATGAAAGAAAAGAAAGCCCGCGTGGAAGATGCTCTGCATGCCACCCGCGCTGCAGTTGAAGAAGGTGTGGTACCCGGTGGTGGTGTTGCCCTGATTCGCGCTCTCAAGGGTGTCGAGAAGCTCAAGGGTGACAATCACGACCAGGACATGGGTATTGCCATTCTCCGTCGTGCTGTCGAAGAGCCCCTGCGCCAGATCGTGCGTAACGCGGGTGAGGACGGTTCAGTTGTACTGAATGCCGTACGTGCCAGCAAAAAGGTGAACTTCGGCTACAACGCAGCTACCGGTGAGTACGGTGACATGATCGAGATGGGTATCCTGGATCCCACCAAGGTCGCACGTACTGCTCTGCAGAACGCCGCTTCTGTGGCTGGTCTGCTGCTGACCACCGAGTGCATGGTCGCTGATGCTCCGTCTGAAGACGGCGCCGGCGGCATGCCCGATATGGGTGGCATGGGCGGAATGGGCGGTATGGGTGGTATGGGCGGCATGATGTAATGCTTCCCTAGCTGACGCACCTATCGCGCAAGCAAAGAGCCCCGCCAATCGGCGGGGCTTTTTTTTGTCCCGGAGTTTGTCTTGAACAAGATATTCACCCGGGGTTTGCCCGCGGGCGCGTCCCGTGTCATCTTCGGCTGCATGACTAATGCGCCCATTCCCAAGACCCCGATTAAGATGCCCTCGGCGTTGCTGCCCGAACTGGAACGGGCCCGGGAACTGCTGGCACCTGTGGGGCCAGTCCTGGAGCGTTTGGAATCAGACCCTACGCTGGGCGCCGCCCTGGACAAGGTGCTGGTTTGCAGCCCGTTTTTTGTGGATTCGGCTTGCCGGGACGGACAGTTGCTGGAGCAACTGATTGATTCCCAATCCCTGGTCCGTCCCATGGACCGTTCCGCGTTGTCTGCCGAGTTGGATCAGCTGTTGCGCGATGCCCCGGATGAAGCCACGGCCATGGTGGTCTTGCGCCGTATGCGGCGACGGGAATGGATGCGTCTTGCCTGGCGGGAAATCGCAGATAGCTCCCGGGTGATGGACACCCTGGCTGAGCTTACGGACGCTGCGGATATCCTGATACGGGGCGCCCTGGATTTTGCCAACCGGAGTTTGGTTGCGCGCCACGGAGTTCCCCGTGGGGCAGACGGTGAAGCCCAGGAGTTGATGGTTTTTGGCATGGGGAAACTCGGCGGTGGTGAGCTGAATTATTCCTCGGATATCGACCTGGTATTCGTCTATCCCGAGAGTGGGGAAACCGATGGCGATCGGTGCATCAGTAATGAAGCCTATTTCACCCGACTTGGCCAGGCCCTGATTCGGTTGCTGGATCAGAAAACCCCGGAAGGTTTTGTGTTCCGGGTAGATATGCGCCTTCGCCCTTTCGGCGACAGCGGACCCCTGGTTTGCACCGAGGCGGCTTTCGAGAATTACCTGCAACAACACGGTAGAGATTGGGAGCGCTACGCTTACGTGAAGGCGCGCGCCCTGACGGGGAAGGATGAGGGCGAGTTACTGAGAAAGGATGTCCTTAGGCCCTTCGTATTTCGCAGGTACCTGGACTATGGCGTGTTCGAATCCCTTCGAAGCATGAAAGGCATGATCGAGCGGGAGGTAGAGCGGCGTGAGTTACAAGGTAATGTAAAACTTGGCTCCGGCGGAATTCGGGAAATTGAATTTATCGCCCAGGTATTCCAGTTGTTGCGCGGTGGCAGCGTGCCGGTGTTGCAGCAACGAAGCCTGGTTCCGGTGCTGGGGCATTTGATTGAGCTGGGGATGCTGGAAAAACCCCTGGGCGAGGGATTGATCGCCTCTTATCGATTCCTTCGCCGACTGGAGAACCTGCTACAGGCCAGGGCAGATGAGCAGACTCATGATCTGCCAGTGAGTGAACTGGAGCGTGCCCGCCTGGCGTTTGCAATGGGGTATGAGACCTGGAACAGCCTTGCCCGGGATGTGGCCTCCAATCGGGAGTTTGTCCAGGCCTGCTTCGAGAAGGTCGTGCTGGCAGGCGAGAAACCGGCGAAGGAGCGGGGGGACGAACCCCTGGATGGCCTGTGGGACGGCAGCCTGGGAGGCCGGGCAGCCTCGGAGTTGCTGGACTCCCTGGGAATGAAACATTCGGAGCAATTACTGGCCACCCTGGCGGGATTGAGAGACAGCAACCTCTACCGGCGCCTGGACGAGACCGGTCGCCAGCGACTGGATACCCTGGTGCCGCGAGTGCTCAGGGCGGTCACTGGGCTGGAGAATCCGGATAAGGCCCTGGCAAGGATGGCCGGCGTGCTGCAGTCGGTGGGACGGCGCTCGGCGTACTTTGCCCTGTTGAATGAAAACCCCGGAGCGCTGGAGCGCCTGGCCCGAATTTGCGGGCATAGCGACATGCTGGCGAAGCAGGTCGCCGAGCATCCCTTGTTGCTGGATGAATTACTGGACCCAAGAATTTTTGAAACGCCGCCGGATCGGGAGCAGTTGAATGCTGATCTGGCCCAGCGAGTTCTGAGACTGGATCGGGACGACGAGGAAGCCTATGCGGAGGCCTTGCGCCAGTTCCAGCGTGCGGCGGTGTTTCGCATCGCCCTGGCGGATATGGGCGGCGTATTGCCGTTGATGAAAATCAGCGACCGCCTGACCGACCTGGCCGAGATTATCCTGGATCGCGCCTTGTCCCTGGCATGGAAGAAAATGTGCGCCCGGTACGGGCAGCCGACCTTTAGTGAAGATGGCGAGACCGGGCTGGCAGGATTTGCGATTGCCGCCTACGGCAAACTTGGTGGGCTGGAACTGGGTTACGGCTCTGACCTGGACCTGGTGTTCCTGCATGACTCCCGGGGCGATGCCCAGCTTACCGATGGCGCGCGGAGTATCGCCAATGACGTGTTTTTCGCGCGATTGGCCACCCGACTGGTGAACCTGATCAGCATGCCTACTACTTCCGGTGTGCTTTATGAGGTGGATATGCGATTGCGCCCCAGCGGCAACGCCGGTCTGATGGTGGGCAGTCTCAAGGCCTTCGAGCGTTACCAGGTCCAGGAAGCGTGGACCTGGGAGCACCAGGCCCTGTTGCGTTCCCGGGCGGTGGCGGGAAGTGAGTCAGTGCGAGGGGAATTCGAAAGGATTAGACGCCTGGTACTGACCGAGCACGTGCGGCGTGAGGGTCTGTGCAAGGAAGTCACGGATATGCGCGAGCGCATGCGGACTGAATTGTCGGCCGGGGACGAGGCGCTGTTTGACCTTAAGCAGGACTCGGGAGGCATTGCTGATATCGAATTTCTGGTCCAGTACCTGGTTCTGGCCCATGCAAAGCATCACCCTCAATTGTTGACTTATTCAGACAACATTCGACAGTTGGAGGGCCTGGTGGAAGCGGGCATCATAAGCGAGACCGATGCACTGGGGTTGAAACAAGCCTACCTGGTTTTCAGGGGCGCGCTGCATGAGGCCAGTCTTTCAGGACGCAAGGGTGCCGTGGATGTAAGCATGTTTACCGCTGACAGGCAGTTGGTCCAGGACTGTTGGCGGCGATTGATGGTGCCGGCATAGCCGCAGCGGCGAGGACTGTTTTATAATTTCGTCACTGCAAGCGCACCTACTCTTGAAGAGGAACAACATGGCCGATCAAGGCAAGTCAGAAATCGAAATGATTCAGCCCAATGCCGAGAGTCGCTACGAAATTACCACGGCGAATTTGCCCCTGGCCTGTCCCATGCCGGGAATGAGCTTGTGGAACTCTCATCCAAGGGTGTTCTTGCCGATAGAAAAAACCGGCGAGGCCAAGTGTCCATACTGCGGTGCTTCATATATCCTGATTGGCAAGGATGCCGCCTGAATTCAGGTGAATAGCCACGAAAAACAAAAAGCGAGCCCAAGCTCATGGCGTTAAGTGACATTACACCGGTAATCATCGCCCATAACGCCGAGGCGACGCTTCCAGAAACCCTGGAGTCCCTGTCTGCCTTTCCACAGGTGGTCGTGTATGAGAACGGTTCCACTGACCAGACGGTGGCGATTGCCGAGTCTTTCGATAACGTGAAACTGGTACAGGGCGGGTTTATTGGATTTGGTCCCACCAAGAACCATGCTGCCACCCTGGCCGAGACCGACTGGCTGTTCTCCCTGGATGCAGACGAGGCGCCTACTGCTGAACTGTTGCACAGCCTGGATACCGCCGACCTGTCGGATCCCAGGGTCGCGTATTCGGTAAACAGGCATAACTATTTCAAAGGCCGGCGCGTACGTCATTCCGGGTGGGGCAGCGACTGGTTGACCAGGCTGTATCACCGGGACGTGCACTGTTTTACCGAGGTGCAGGTCCACGAGTCTATCTCCCTTACAGACGGTAGTTCAGTGCGTCGATTGCCGGGTCCGATTAATCACATTGCTGTGACTGAAATCAGCCAGTTCCTTGTGAAGATCGATCGCTACAGTGAGTTGCGCAGAGCGGAAGCGCGCCGCAGCTACCCGGCACCTGTGATTTTGATCAAGACCTTCTGGGCGTTCTTCCATACTTACGTGATCCGCCTGGGCTTTCTGGACGGTTGGCGGGGATTGGTTATCGCGGTCTCGGATTCCAATGGCACGTTTTATAAATACATCAAGATTCATGCTGATCGCGCGATAGAACGCGAAAGCCAAAGGGGTGGTTGAGTGGCATTGGCTGCAGCCAGTCGTGAGTCTGAAGCTTTCCTCGTCTGCCACATCAACCTTGATCGCGGTTTCCGCGGGGGTGAGCGCCAAACCGAATTGCTGATTAGGGAATTGGCGACCCAGGGCTGGCGCCAGAGGCTGGTAGCCAGGCGCGGGGCCATCCTCGCACAGCGCCTGGCGGATGTTCCCGGGCTGGAAATCAAGCTTTGTTCCGGATTGCTGTCCGCCGCAAGTTGTATCGGCAAGCCGAACCTGGTTCACGTGCACCAGGGCAGGGCGGTCTACCCGGCCTACTTGAGAAAGATTTTCTCGGGTGTTTCCTACCTGGTGACCCGGCGCGTACCCAACCCGCTGGGCAAAGGATGGTTGACTCATCGCGCCTACCGGGCCGCCAGTAAGCTGGTCGCGATTTCCAGCGCGGTGGCGCAATCCATGGGCGAAGATCTGTCGCTTTCGCCCGAAGACATGGTTTTGATTCCCTCGGCCTTTGAGCCCCTGCCCACGGATTCTGCTACGGCAGAACACCTGCGCCGGCAGTGGGGAGGTGAATTCATCGTGGGTAACGTGGGAGCGTTGGACCATGCGCATAAGGGGCAGGGAGACTTGATAGAGGTTGCCAGGCAGTTGTCTGGCAGCCATCCCGGAATCCATTTTGTTTTCGTGGGTTCAGGCAAAGACGAAGAAAATTACCGTGCTCAAGCCAGGGGCCTAAAAAGCGTTCATTTTTCGGGATTTCAGGAGCGTGTGGGCGACTACCTGGGAGCCTTTGACCTGTTTGCCTTTCCTTCCCTTAAGGAAGGGATGGGATCGGTGTTGCTGGATGCGATGGACCACGCTCTGGCGGTGGTGGCCAGCGACGCCGGGGGTATTCCCGAAGTCGTGGAGCAAGCCCGGACTGGCTTGCTGGTGCCTGCCTCCAGCCCGGATCAACTGGGGGCGGCTATTCTGAAACTGTACGCTGATTCGGACTTGCGCCAGGCCATGGGCCGGGCCGGCAAGCAGCGCAGCGATCTGTTCAGGGCATCGATCATGGCCCAGCGATACATCACGCTGTATCGGGGCTTGCTGGGCTGAACTGACCGCAGGCAGGTTTCCCGCGCCCGGGATGGGATATGATTATCGGCAGGGCCATCTATAGCGAGCAGCTTGGAGCCCGATTCGCAGACAGACCGGGTAGCCTGTGGGCCCGGCACCAAGAGAGGCTGGATACGTGATTGTAGTGACTGGTGGCGCCGGATTTATCGGCAGTAACCTGGTAAAAGAGCTGAATCGCCGTGGCGAGCGGGACATCCTGGTGGTGGACGAACTCAGTGACGGACACAAGTTCGTCAATCTGGCCGATTGCGATATCGCGGATTATCTGGATCGGGATGATTACCTGGACCGGTTGATTAGCGGCGACATGCCTGCCCCCGAGGTTGTCTTTCACCAGGGCGCGTGTTCTACCACCACCGAGTGGGATGGCCGTTACATGATGGCCAATAATTTCGAATACTCAAAAACGCTGCTGCACTATTGCCAGGCCCAGTCCGTGCCGTTCATCTATGCCTCGTCGGCATCGGTGTATGGAGCAGGGCCGGTGTTCTCCGAGGGCCTGGAGAACGAGCAGGCGTTGAATGTCTACGGCTATTCCAAGTTCCTGTTCGACCAATACGTTCGTCGGCATATGGAGAGCTTCACCTCACAGGTGGTAGGGCTGCGATATTTCAACGTTTACGGTCCTCGTGAACAACACAAGGGCAGCATGGCCAGCGTGGCGTTCCACTTCAATAACCAGATTCGCGAGAGCGACGAGGTGCGTTTGTTTGAAGGCTGCGATGGTTACGCCGACGGCGAGCAGCGTCGCGACTTCATTTACGTGGGTGACGTGATCAATGTGAATCTGTGGTTCCAGGAAAACACCCAGGTCAGCGGAGTGTTCAATTGCGGCACGGGTCGCAGCCAGAGTTTCAACGATGTCGCCAAGGCAGTCGTCGACTGGCATGGCCGCGGGGAAATTCGCTACGTTCCTTTCCCGGAGCATCTCAAGAACGCCTACCAAAGCTTCACCGAGGCTGACATGGCCTTGCTCAGAAAGGCCGGCTACGACCAGCCTTTCCTCAGTGTGGAGCAGGGCGTCAAGGCCTACCTGGATGAATTGGCGGGGACGGGGGACTGATCGGTCCGGTGCCGATTGGAACTGACGTGGAGAACCTGGCTTGAGTAGCTCTGAACGCATATTGGTAGTGGGTCCTTCCTGGGTGGGTGACATGGTCATGGCCCAGTCCCTGTTTATCAGTCTCAAGCAGCGCTGGCCCGCCTGCAGTATCGATGTCCTGGCACCCGAGTGGTCGATTCCGGTCCTGGCGCGCATGCCCCAGGTGAGGAACGGGATTCCCATGCCCCTGGGTCACGGCCAGTTCAACTGGTCGGTACGGCGCCGGCTCGGTATCTCCCTGGCCGGGCAGGATTACAGTCGGGCTATCGTTCTTCCCCGATCGTTCAAGGCGGCCCTGGTGCCGTTTCACGCGGGTATTCCGGTGCGCACCGGGTACCGTGGCGAGATGCGTTACGGACTGATTAACGACATGCGCCCCCTGGACAAGTCTGTGCTGACCAAGACAGTGCAGAGGTTTGTCGCACTGGGTGTTGCGAAGAACGCGCCCTTGCCGCCCCATTCTCCTGCGCCTGCGTTGCGGGTGGATCCGGTGAAACAGGCGGCAGTCATACAGCGGTTGAACCTTGCAGGGCCTGCGGTGGCAATGATGCCTGGCGCCGAGTATGGCCCTGCCAAGTGCTGGCCCCTGGAGAAATTTGCCGAGGCTGCCCGGATACTGGGAGAGCGCGGTTACAAGGTCTGGGTGCTGGGGTCGAAAAAAGATGCACCGGCCGGGGATGTGATTGTTGCCGGATCCGCTGGCGCTGCGGTGAATCTGTGCGGCGAAACGCTGTTGGAAGAGGCCATCGATTTGCTGGCTGCCAGCAAGGCGGCGATTACCAATGACTCAGGGTTGATGCATGTGGCCGCCGCTGTGGATACCCGGGTTATCGCGCTTTACGGTTCTTCCACGCCGGAGTTCACGCCGCCACTGACCCACGATTGCACCATTCATTACCTGCGTCTTGAATGCAGTCCCTGCTTCAAGCGCGAGTGTCCCCTGGGTCACCTGGACTGTCTCAACAAGATTGACGTGACGCGGGTGATCGCTGACCTGCCCGGTGTGGCCTAGTCAGAAGACGGTTGATCGCCCTCGGCGTGATTGCACCAGGTCTGACCTGGCCACAGATCCAGGCAAAAGTTGATGCCCACGAAGCGTGTCGCCTCGACGCTCACGACAAGCAGCAATAATGCTGCCAATCCCACCAGTGTTCCCTGTAGCCATTTGCGCCAGCCAGGCAGGTCCAGGCCTTGTTCGCGGCGGGCGCGGCGGGCGCTAGTACGCCAGGCCAGCAGGCCCAGTAACAGGCCAAGGGCAATGAAAAATTGCAGGGGATGATCCAGCACCGGATCCATCTACTTCCGTTTCTTGTGTGGATTGACCTTGTAGGGTGATTCCATGCCTTCTTCTTCTGGTTTGAATCGCCTGTGTACCCAAAGGTACTGGTCGGGGACCTGGCGTATCCAGGACTCGATAAGGTCGTTCACCCGCTGGGTATCCTGCTCTGCGTCTTCACCTGGAAAGTTCTCCAGTGGTGGCAGCAGTTTCACCAAATAGCCCTGGGTGCCCGGAAGACGCTGGGACAGGAAGGGAACGACCGAGGCACCGGTCATCTTGGCCATTCGGGCTGTTGCGGTATTCGTTGGGCAGGAAATACCGAAAAAATTCGCCGCGGTGCTCATCTTCCCCCTGAAGGCCTGGTCGGGTGCGTACCACACCGCCTTGCCCCGCTTCAGCACCCGGATCATTTCCCGCACGTCCTGCTTGGCGATTTGCGGTGCGCTGCGCTCTCGCCCACGGCGCATGATTTCCTGGAACAGGGGATTGCGGTGGCGACGGTACATGGCGAACACATCGGGACGTCCCTTGCAGAGCATACGGCCGGTGAGTTCCAGGGTGGTGAAGTGGCCGGTCAGCAGGATGACGCCCTTGCCCCTGGCCAGGGCCTGCTCCAGGTATTCGATGCCCTCGATCTTCTGCATGTCCTGCACACGCTTGTCGCTGGCCCACCAGCTCCATGTGGTTTCAATGACTGACAGGCCCAGGGAGAGGAAAATATCCTTGACCAGCTGCTCCTGCTCGGCAGGGCTCTTCTCGGGAAAGGCCAGTTCGATATTACGGGCAGCGACGTATCGCCGCTTGGGCAGTATCCTGTACATCAAACGTCCCAGGGTTCGACCTATGGCCATACCCATACCCATCGGCAAAATGCTGAAGAAACGCATCTTGGCGAGGGCGATCCACAGCACCCAGTACCTGGGGCTGAGAAATTTGTACAGGGGTGTCCGGTCGCTTGTCACTGGTATGCCTCCATCAAAGGCGCATTCTATCTTTTTCCGCGGCCGGAGCCGAATCCGGTTGGATCAAGTGTCCCGGAATGGCGGGAGTAACGGGGGTGCTGTGATAACATCGCGCAAGAATTCCATGGGAACTAAAACGATATGACCCTAAGCATTCCTGAATTTCGCCATGCCCGCGTGCTGGTGGTCGGCGATGTCATGCTGGACCGCTACTGGTTCGGTCCAACCGGCAGGATTTCCCCCGAGGCCCCGGTGCCTGTGGTGCGTGTTAATGAACGCGAGGATCGCCCGGGAGGCGCGGCCAACGTGGCCGTCAACCTGGCCGGCGTGGGCGTGCAAACCACCTTGCTGGGACTGGTTGGCAAGGACGAGGCTGCCGAAGAGTTGGGGCGCCTGCTGCGTGAGCGGGATATACGCTGTGAATTTGGCGTTGTCGAAAGCGCTCCGACTATTACCAAGTTGCGTGTACTCAGCCGCAACCAGCAGTTGATACGCCTTGATTTTGAAGAGCGCTACGACAGTGAACACGCCGCCCGACTGGCTGAGCGGGTCGCCGCCTTGCTGGATGAAATTGACCTGGTGATTTGTTCCGACTACGACAAGGGTGCTTTGCAGGAGGTCGGGATTATCCTGGATGCCTGCCGTGAGCGTGGCGTGCCGGTACTGGTGGATCCCAAGGGCAGTGATTTCGGTCGCTATGCCGGTGCCACGGCCATCACTCCCAACCTCTCTGAATTCGAGGCGGTTGCCGGTCCCTGTTCTGACGATGACACCCTGGTCCGCCAGGCTACTGCCCTGTGCGAAAAGCTGGGCCTGGCCCATATGGTGGTGACCCGAAGTGAGCGCGGCATGTCCGTGATCTCTGGTGATGCCGGTATTCATCACCTGCCTGCCGAGGCGCGGGAAGTGTTCGATGTGACCGGTGCAGGGGACACGGTAATTGCCATGCTCGGCGCTGGACTGGCTGCGGGCCTGGATATGGCCGATGCGGCCAGGCTGGCCAACCTGGCGGCCGGAATCGTGGTGCGCAAGATTGGCGTGGCGACGGTCAGTGTCTCCGAACTGCGTCTTGCTTTGCATCAGCAGGGCAAGGGTGGTCGTGGAGTATTGAGCAAGGAGGAACTGATTTCCTTCGTGCGCGAGGCCCAGGCGGCGGGTGAGCGGGTGGTCATGACCAACGGTTGTTTTGATATTCTTCACCGCGGACATGTGGCTTACCTGGAAGAGGCCAAGGCCCTGGGAAATCGCCTGATTGTTGCGGTCAACGATGATGCCTCGGTGCGCAAGCTCAAGGGGGATGGCAGACCGGTGAATAACCTGGACGACCGCATGGCGGTACTGGGTGGACTGGCGGCGGTGGACTGGGTAACCCCGTTCAGCGAGGACACGCCCGAGTCGCTGATTTGTGAGGTCCTTCCCAATGTGTTGGTAAAAGGTGGGGACTACAAGCCCGATCAAATCGCCGGCTCGAAATGTGTCTGGGACAACGGCGGTGAAGTAAAAGTGCTGTCTTTCCTGGAAGGCCGGTCTACCTCCACCATCATCGACGCCATTCGCAAGCCGTGAGTCGGAACTTCACCGCCGGACTGATGCGTTTCGGGTATGTCGTACTCTCTTATTTTCTTACCCCCCTGGTATTTCTGTTTCTGTTGAAGAAAGGGTTCTCGAATCGGGGCTACTGGGACCGGCTTGAAGAGCGCCTGGGTTTCGGCAAGGCGCGATCAACAAAGCCCAGTATCTGGGTGCACGCGGTATCGGTGGGCGAGGTGCAGGCGGCGGCCCCGCTGGTCCGTGCCCTGATGGAGCGCATGCCCGGGATGCCGGTGGTTATTACCACCATGACGCCGACTGGCTCTGACCGGGCCCGTGCCTTGTTTGGCGATACAGTCATGCACAGTTTTGTGCCCTATGATCTTCCCGGCGCGGTGAGTCGTTTCTTTGATCGGCTGAACCCCAGGCTTGCGGTCATCATGGAGACAGAAATCTGGCCGAACCTCTACCACGAGTGCGGACGGCGCCGGATTCCCCTGGTCATGGCCAATGCGAGGGTGTCGGAGAAGTCCGTCAAGAAATACAAACTGATGGTGGAACTATTCCGCCGCACGCTTTCTCACGGCATCGTGATTGCCGCGCAAAGCCAGCAGGATGCGAGTCGATTCCTGTCCATTGGTTCCAATCCCGCCCGCACTCATGTGGTGGGAAATATTAAATTCGGATTCGAACTCTCGGAAGAGCTTGCCGAGCAGGGCAGGGCTTTTCGAAATGCCTTTGCGCCGGATCGCCCGGTGTGGCTGGCGGCCAGCACTCACGCGGGCGAGGAAGAACTGGTGCTGGAGGCTCATGCGAGAGTTCAGAGCCGGTCGCCCAGGAGTCTTCTCATCCTGGTGCCGAGACACCCCGAGCGTTTTGACGGGATTGCCGCCATGGTCAAGCAGGCTGGTCTTAGCTGTCGCCGTCGCAGCCTGGCCGAGACTCCGGAGGAGTCCACAGACGTGTTTTTGCTGGACACCCTGGGCGAACTGCTGATGTTCTATTCCGCCTCGGATGTGGCTTTCGTGGGGGGCAGCCTGGTACCGATAGGTGGGCACAATCTACTCGAGCCTGCGTCCCTGGGTGTGCCGGTGATAGTCGGGCCTCACAATTTCAACGCCCAGGATGTTACCGACCTGTTTCTGGCGGCCCAAGCGATGCGGGTGGTTGAAGGCCCGGCGGGGCTGGCCGGCCAGGTGGTGGCCCTGTTTGAAAATGCCGCGGCGCGCCAGGAGTTGGCGGCCGCGGCCTTTGCAGTGCTTGATCAGAACCGGGGAACGGTGGACCGGCTGCTGGGACTGCTTGAGCCCATGCTGCTGGAACGGTTCCCCGACGCCTCCTAGCGGGCGGTAATTGTCAGGTCCAGCCACTCGTTGATATTGGCCAGGTCTTCTTCGACCAGGATGCCGGCGGCCTGCTTCAGACGAATGATATTCAGGATGTAGTCGTAGCGAGCCCGGGCGTAATTGGTCTCCGCATCAAACAGCGTGCGTCGGGACGCCAACACATCCACCGTCGTACGGGTACCCACCTCGAAGCCGGCTTCGGTGGCTTCCAGAGCGGTCTGGCTGGATTCTGTGGCCCGCTTCAGGGCCTGCACACGAGCCATTTCCGCCATGATGCCAAAGTAAGCGTCGCGTGCAGTTCTCTCGGTTTCACGCATGATTCGTTCCAGGCGCTCCTTTGCTGCACGCTGGCGATAGACCGCTTCCTGCACCTTGGATGAAGTGCGTCCACCCGAGTAGATGGGGATGCTGAACTGGATGCCTATCGAGTCGCTGGTGGTGTCCCGCTCCGTGGAAAAGGCGCTGGTCAGCGTTGATCCTGGAAGAACCGGATCCGGACCGGTGCTGTTGACATCCGAACTGCTATTGTCCCCACCATAACTGGCCACCAGGTCCAGCGTCGGGTAATGACCGGTGCGTTGGAGTTTGATTTCATCGCTGGCGATATCCAGGCTAATGCGGTTGGATACCATGTTCAGGTTCTGCTGCATGGCGGTGTCCACCCAGGCCTGCTGATCCTGGGGGGCGGGGATGGCCAGGGGCAGGTCATCGCCGGGCTTTTTGAACTCGGTGTAATACTCCCCGGTGAGTTCCCGCAACAGTTCCAGGGCGGTAGCCAGAGTTCTTTTTCCCGCAATCACGCCAGCGGTGGTGTTGTCGTAGGCCGCCTGGGCTTCCTTCACGTCGGTAATGGCGATCAGCCCTACTTCAAAACGTTTCTCAGCCTGCTCCAGCTGCCGGGCAGTGGCGCCCAGGGCGGCTTCTGCGGCGACCAGGGTGTCCTTGGCGGCCAGCACGTTGAAGTAGCGCTCGGAGACCTTGAGCATCAGGGCCTGGCGGGCAATCTCGTAGTCCACATCGGCTTTCGCCACCGACTTGTCGGCTTGTTGATAGCTCTGGTATTGGTCCCAGCGGAAAAGAGTTTGCCTCAGAGAAACCGAGTATCGCAGGTCGTCCTGGCTGCCATCGTAGGGGTATGAACGAGCGCTCAGCACAGGCGG
>UPTN01000322.1_pt1 | contig 26006 bp, 25 predicted proteins | sample 2160111 | NCBI WGS metagenome assembly UPTN01 (sample SAMN06265058, study PRJEB28932) | marine metagenome | isolation source: Columbia River Estuary | place: USA:Columbia River Estuary, USA | collected 2014-05-05
CCGCAAAGATCTCAAAGAAGTGCTCGAAAAATTCAGAATAAGTTTGTATTCCGCAGACGAAGACGAGCCATGACCATAGTTTGTGGAGACAGCGCGTAGTCAGGGCTCTCTCTGCCAACCACCCTTGCCAACACCTCAATCTTCCCTTACGTCACTCGACCCCCTGCCTTGGTGGACATGATCGACCGTTGCGCCGTAGTGTGTCCCTCAATCCAAGAGGTCCCCCATGTACAACGTCGCCATCACTGGAACCGGAGTTTTCACCCCGTCCCATATCATCACCAACGATGAACTGGTCGCCGCGTTTAATGCTCATGCGGACCTTTACAACGCTGAAAACGCAGCCGAAATCGCGGCTGGCACAGTCACAGCCAAACCCCATTCCTCCAGCGATTTCATCGTCGCAGCCTCTGGCATCGAACAGCGCTATGTCCTCGACAAAGACGGCATTCTGGACCCCGCCCGCATGTTCCCCAAACTGGCCGCCCGCCCCGATGACACACCGGGGTTCATGGCTGAAATCGGTGTAGATGCGGCGCAAAAGGCACTGGCAGCCGCAGGCATCGACGCCGCTGACGTTGATCTGGTGATTTGTGCCGCGTCCAACATGGAACGCGCCTATCCCGCGATTGCCGTTGAAATTCAGCAGCTTCTGGGCGCGGGTGGCTTTGCCTTCGACATGAATGTTGCCTGTTCAAGTGCTACCTTCGGGATCCAAACAGCGTCTGACATGATCCGCGCTGGCTCTATCCGGCGCGCACTGGTGATCAACCCCGAGATTTGCTCGGCCCACCTCGAATGGCGCGACCGCGATTGCCATTTCATCTTTGGCGATGTGGCCACGGCCACACTATTGGAGCGCGACGAAGACCTGACAGGCCCGCATTTCAAAGTGCTTTCCACCCGCTGTGCCACGCAATTCAGCAATAATATCCGCAACAATAACGGGTACTTGCGCCGCACTCACGATCAAATGGAAGACCGCCGCGATATGCAGTTCATGCAAAACGGGCGCAAGGTGTTCAAAGAGGTTCTGCCGCTAGTCAGCAAGCATATTGCGGATCACCTTGACGACACGGGCGTATCTGCCACTGATCTTGCGCGCTTGTGGCTACATCAAGCCAACAAAACAATGAACGACTATATCGGTAAAAAGGTTCTGGGTCGCATCCCTGAACCGCATGAGCAGCCCAATATCCTGCAAGATTACGCCAATACGTCGTCTGCCGGATCAATTATCGCGTTCTCGCAGAACTCCGACGATCTTGCGGTCGGAGCAAAGGGGTTGATTTGTTCTTTCGGGGCTGGATATTCTGTTGGCTCTGTCATCGTAGAACGCGCCTAAAGGACACATCATGAAAATCACGCTAGCAGCCGTACTTTTGATCACATTGACCGCCTGCGGCGTGCCGTTTGTCCCGCTTATTTAACGACTGACGCGTTTGTGGACATCTTCCAGCGTTTCAACCCGCTCTGAATAGCGGTCGGTCAGCATTGTGCTGCGGTGCCGCGTCATGACTGTAAAGCGCACCAGTTCCTCCATCACATCAACGATGCGATTATAAAGCGGCGATGGTTTCATCCGGCCGCCTTCAAACTCTTTCCAAGCCATTGGCACCGATGACTGGTTGGGAATCGTAATCAACCGCATCCAACGTCCCAGGATGCGCATTTGATTGACCGTATTGAACGATTGCGATCCACCGCTGACTTGCATCAATGCGAGCGTCTTGCCCTGCGTCGGCCGTACACCGCCAATGGGCGAAAGCGGCAACCAGTCGATCTGGGTTTTCATAATGCCCGTCATCGCGCCGTGCCGTTCAGGGCTAGACCAGACCATCCCTTCCGACCATAGCGCCAGTTCGCGCAGTTCTGCGACCTTTGGGTGACCGGCATCCGCATCATCGGGCAAAGGCAAGCCAGAAGGGTCAAAAAACCGCGTCTCGCATCCCAGCGCCCGTAAAACCCGCGCGCCTTCTTCAGCGCAATGCCGCGAATAGCTCGTCTCGCGCAGCGATCCATAAAGCAGCAATATCCGCGGTGCATGTGTCGGCGTATCAGGACCCGCGAGTGCTGCTATGTCGATAGGTGCCAGCGCCCCTGACACGAGGTTGGGCATGTCTGACGTATCAAGCGACATTAGCCGTTCTCTTCGAGGTGCAATTTCATTTCGATCAAAACATGCTGCAACGCAGTTGTTTCACGCAGCAATCGCTTGGCTTCGTTGATCGATATAACGCCGTCAGCGATCGACATCTGGTATTCGGCCATCAGCAGCGCAAACCGCTGGCTAAGCTTGATCACATCCGTGTTGATTTCGCCTTCATCCGAATTTGCACCGGTCTTGCCGTATGACACTGTGGCCCCGCGCAATTCAGCCAGTGCGCTCGTGACATGCGGGTACGAGGATGCAGCCTCGAGGGCGGCAACGGCGTCTACCGGCATGAAACGATCCGCATGTTCGTCGTTGTCCGAATAATAACGTCCAAGCGTGGCTTTGGATTTTCCGGTCAGTTCACATGCGGCTTCGATGCCAACATCTTTGACCAAAGCCTCGGTGTGTTTCTTAAGGTAACTACCGTAACCCGCCATACGTGTACTCCATTGTCAAACTCTGCCCTCAAGGGAGGGGAAATCGCGTGCGCTATTCCCATTAAATCGGAACGCGCCAGATGTCATTCATAAACCTGTCCCGCGTGTTTGGGATAACGTAACGAGTAATCGTGCTGAGTGGTACGATGTGTTCAGGATCGCGATCCGCTTACACAGTCCCAAGGGTCATCTGCCCGAGGTTTTCCAACGATGGTGTGAACGTCGTCAAGCGCTGGTATTGCCAAACGGGCAGCGCCAGCGCTAAGGACGTGCTATGGCAAAACTATACTTCAATTACTCCACCATGAACGCAGGCAAATCGACCGTGCTTCTGCAAGCGTCCCACAATTACATCGAACGCGGGATGCAGACCTATCTTCTGATTGCGCGCTTTGATGATCGCGCAGGCACGGGCCGGATCGGTAGCAGGATCGGGATTGGGGCTGATGCGGATACTTTCGGGGCCGAAGATGACCTGTTCGAGATGATCGCCAACCGGTTGAACGAGGGACCATGTGCTTGCGTATTCCTCGACGAGGCGCATTTCATGACGCCAGATCACGTGTGGCAGCTTGCACGCGTCGTTGATGACTTGAACGTGCCCGTGATGACTTACGGGCTGCGGGTCGATTTTCGCGGGCGGCTGTTTCCGGCCTCTGCATCGCTGCTCGCCTTAGCCGATGAAATGCGCGAAGTCCGCACGATCTGTCATTGCGGCAAGAAGGCCACGATGGTCGTGCGCAAGGACGAGAACGGCAATGTCCTTGCCGCTGGTGATCAGATCGTGGTCGGTGGGAATGAACGTTACGTGTCGCTTTGCCGACGCCATTGGCGCGAAGAGATGGGCGATTACGCCGATCCCAACCGCAACTAGAACCTTGTTTTTGTTCCTCTAAACCCCCGCCAGTGGCACCTTTGGGCTAGTAAAAGCTCTGCGGGTCAATATCGATCGCCATGCGCAGGTTATGCGGCAATCGGAACTGCGCCACCCATGTGGTCAGCGCCTGTTGCAGAGGCGCTGTCTTTTCCGCCTTGACCAAAAGGCGCACCCGATGCCGCCCGCGCACCCGCGCAATCGGCGCCGGCGCAGGTCCATAAACCTGCGCCCCTATCTGGCGCAAAGGCCCGTCCATGCGCGCCATTTGCGCACCCAGATCAAATACATCTTGCACATTGGGACTGCTTAGAATGATCCCCGCCATGCGCCCATAAGGGGGGACGCCCGCCGCTTTGCGTTCTTCTGCTTCAGCCTTCCAGAAACTTTCCTCGTCGCCTGCTAGGATCGCACGGATCACCGCGTGTTCTGGCTGATAGGTCTGCAAAAGCGCCTCACCGGGGGTTTCGGCCCGACCCGCACGCCCCGCGACTTGGCGCATTAACTGAAACGTCCGTTCCGCCGCGCGCAAATCAGAACCTTGCAGACCAAGATCGGCATCAATCACACCAACAAGCGTTAGCAGCGGAAAGTTATGCCCTTTCGCGACCAATTGCGTGCCGATGATGATATCGGTGCCACCTTGCGCAATGTCTTCGATATGCGCTTTCATCGCGCGGGCCGAGCCATAAAGATCAGACGATAGCACGGCAACCCGCGCCTTCGGAAACAACGCAGTGACCTCTTCGCCCATCCGTTCCACGCCGGGGCCGACAGCACTCAGGCGGTCTTCGGCTTCGCAGTTTGGACAAACCGTAGGCATCGGTTTCGTTTCGCCGCACTGATGGCACATCAGGCGTTTGAGAAAGCGGTGTTCGACCATCCGCGCGTCACAATGATCGCAGCCAATCTGATGTCCGCAGGCACGGCACAGCGTAATCGGCGCATAGCCACGCCGGTTGAGAAAAATCAGCGATTGCTCGCCCTTTTCTAGCCGATCCTGGATCGCTGTACGCAATGTCGGTGACACCCATGACCCGCCCGGCATATCTTCGGCGCGCATATCAATTGCGGCCATTTTCGGCATAACTGCGGCCCCGAACCGCGACGTCAACGCAAGTCGTGCATACTTGCCTGCATCCGCATTTGCCCAGCTCTCGAGGCTTGGCGTAGCCGATGCAAGCACCACTTGCGCGCCATTGATTGCTGCCCGCAGCACCGCCATATCGCGGGCGTTATAAAGCACGCCGTCTTCTTGTTTGTAGGACGTGTCATGTTCTTCATCGACCACGATCAAACCAAGATCGCGGTAAGGCAAGAACAACGCCGACCGCGCGCCCACTACCATCTGTGCATCGCCTTGCCCGACCATACGCCAACAACGCCGCCTTTCGGTCATGGTCACGCCAGAGTGCCATTCGGCGGGTTTCATCCCGAAACGCGCCTCTACACGGTTGATAAACTCGCCAGACAGCGCGATTTCCGGCAACAGAACCAATGCTTGGCGACCCATGCGCAAACATTCGGCAACCGCTTCCAGATAGACTTCGGTTTTGCCTGATCCTGTCACGCCCTTAAGCAAGGTCGTGCTATAGCTGCCGCTGCGCAATGCGGCCCGCAATGCGTCGGCACCTGCGGCCTGATCAGCGCTCAGTTCTTTTCCGCCGTAGTCGGGGTCAAGCGCGGGGTATGGTGTGTCGCGCGGGGCTTCTTCCTCGGACACCGCACCGAGTTTAACCAAACCCTTGACGACTGACGTGCTAACGCCCGCCATTTCGGCAACTTCACCCAATGTGAACGACAGGCCGCCGTAGTCTCGCAGCACGCCCAAGACTTTTTCACGCGCATCGGTCATCCGGTCAGGCGTCTGGTCACCGAGGCGGTAAACTTTGCGCATCGCCTGCGCGTCGCCCAATCCCGGCGCACGTGTTGCAAGTCGCAACATCGCACTGAGCGGCGTCAGCGTGTATTCTGCCGCGCGGGTCAGGAACGCGTGCATCTCGTCGCGCATCGGGGCCACATCAAGGACGCGCATAACCGAACGGATCTTGGCGCGGTCATAGTCACCTTTGCCAGCCCCCCAAACGACACCCAGCACTTTGCGCGGACCCAATGGAACTTCGACGAACGCGCCCAGATGACAGCCGCCCTCGGGCGCTTTGTAGTCTAGGACACGGTCCAGTGGTTGCGCAGTCAACACGCCCACCAAATCGCCTTCATGGAAAAAGCTGTCAGTCATATCCGCCTTAAAAGGGTTTCCGCCGCACCCTTGTTGGGTTAAACGCTGGGCTAACAAACACCAACCCGCATCCGGAGTGAAGACATGAAGTTTTTCGTAGACACCGCAGAAATCGACCAGATTAAAGAGCTCAATGACCTTGGCATGGTCGATGGGGTCACCACAAACCCTTCACTTATCGCAAAATCAGGCCGCGATATTCTTGAAGTCACCAAAGAGATTTGCGATCTGGTCTCCGGCCCCGTTTCGGCAGAAGTTGTCGCATTGGACGCTGAGACCATGCTTGCCGAAGGCCGCAAGCTGGCAAAGATCGCGGACAATATTGCAGTCAAAGTACCGTTGACGTGGGCGGGTCTGCAGACCTGCAAGGCCCTGTCCGACGAAGGCATCATGGTGAACGTCACGCTGTGTTTCTCGGCAAACCAAGCCTTGCTGGCTGCCAAAGCGGGCGCAACATTCATCAGCCCCTTCATCGGGCGTTTGGATGATCTGAACCTCGATGGGTTGGACCTGATCGAAGACATCCGCACGATTTATGACAACTATGGCTTTGAAACGAACATCCTTGCAGCATCGATCCGCTCGGCCAACCACATGAGCGATTGTGCAAAAATCGGTGCAGATGTCGCAACTGCACCGCCTGCAGTGATCAAGGCAATGGCAAACCACATCCTGACCGACAAAGGTTTGGCTGGTTTTATGGCCGACGTTGAAAAAGCAGGTATCAAAATCCTGTAAGACGGATCGGTATCTACACGACTAAATCGCGCGGTAGGGTAAATGTGCCACGCCGCGCGACACTGCACAAAAAAGCCTGCGACAAAGCCTTTGCGTTTCTGCTAGTTTGATAAAAAACAAAGAGCAGAGCAGGCATATGGAAACCACAGTTATGGCCGATGAACTTCGCGAGAAGATCATCGCAAACCCCGATGTATTGTTAGAAGACGTTGCCGTGATGCGCGCCCTTGTGGGTGCCAATGACGACAATAAGGGCGGCAATGTCGTCGACCTTCGCGCGATCGCTATGGATCGGCTTGAGGCGCGGTTCGACCGCCTTGAAGACACGCATCGCAATGTGATTGCTGCCGCCTACGACAATCTTGCGGGCACCAATCAAGTTCACCGCGCTATCTTGCGGATGATGGACGCGACCACTTTTGCACAGTTTCTGACAGACCTTAGCGGCGAAGTCGCAGACATCTTGCGTGTTGATGCCGTCCGTTTTGTGCTGGAAAGCAGTGACCCCGCCGCGTTGACAAATGACAGCAAAACGCTTGCATTGATGCCCGAAGGGTACGTCGAAGGTTATATTACTTTGGGTCGCAATATGCCCGCCCGTCAAATCACTTTGCGTGAATTCCCCAAAGCCGGCGGCAGTCTTTATGGTGACCGCGCCGCTTACATCAAATCAGAGGCCTGTCTAAAGGTCGATCTGGGTCCAGACCGGTTGCCTGCAATGCTCGTAATGGGCAGCGAAGATCCGGCGCAATTCACATCCCAACAAGGCACTGATCTGTTGACGTTCTTTGCCGGCGTATTTGAACGTGTCGTACGTCGGTGGCTGGCCTGATCCGATGATTTCGGCTGCATTGACAACGTCTTTGGCGACTTGGCTGGATCACCAGCGTGCGCTGGCGGGTGCGGCCGAAAATACGATCAAAGCGTATCAGACCGATGTCTTGGGTTTTCTTGGCTTTATGACAATGCACAATGGTGGCCTGCAAGGGTTGGGGCCCATTGCGCGGGTCACTGTGCGCGATATGCGCGCTTGGATGGCACACGAACGCGGTCGTGGCGTGGGCGCGCGGTCGCTGGCGCGGTCCTTGTCTGCTGTCAAATCGTTCTACCGTTGGCTCGCAGAACGTGAAGGATTTGAACCCACTGCAATTCTGTCCACCCGCGCGCCCAAGTTTCAGCGCAAGCTGCCTCGCCCGCTAGAGGTGCAAGCTGCGGCCGACATGATCGAAAGGGTCGAGTTACAGTCAACAGAACCGTGGATTGCCGCGCGCGACGCAGCGGTCGTCACCTTGCTTTATGGATGTGGGCTGCGAATTTCAGAGGCTCTGGGCCTGACCGGCGCTGATGTTCCCTTACCAGAAGTTCTGCGCATTGTCGGCAAAGGCGGCAAAGAACGGATCGTCCCGGTTATCGGCTCTGCCCGTGATGCGGTCGCGACCTATTGCAAGCTTTGCCCCTACCCGATCGACGCAGATACCCCGATCTTTCGCGCTGTGCGCGGCGGTGTCCTTTCCCCGCGCACAATTCAAAAAGTAATGGAGCAAGCCCGCATGCAACTGGGCCTGCCTGCAACCGCGACCCCGCATGCTATGCGGCATTCTTTTGCAACGCATTTGCTGGCTGCAGGCGGTGATCTACGCGCAATCCAAGAACTTCTGGGCCACGCGTCACTTTCAACCACGCAAGCATATACCGCCGTTGACGCCGCGCATTTGATGTCCGTCTACGAGCGCGCGCATCCCAAAGCCTGAATATCAGATTGCCACGCTGAGGATTTTCGCGCATGACACTCCAATGACTTTACGCACCAAAGCACTTCTTGTTCACCTGTTGACCGCCACAGGTGCCGTTTTTGCAATGCTGGCCATGCTGGCGGCCGTTCAGGAGCAATGGAGCTTGATGTTCCTTTGGCTTGTCGTGGCCTTTGCCGTAGATGGCATCGATGGCCCGCTCGCCCGCCGTTATGATGTCAAAACCAACGCGCCAGCCTTTGACGGCGTCTTGCTTGATCTGATCATCGACTACCTGACTTATGTGTTCGTGCCTGCTTACGCCTTGTTCAAATCTGGGTTGCTGCCCGGGTGGACGGGATGGTTTGCGATTATCATCATCACCTTCACATCCGCGATGTATTTTGCCGATACACGCATGAAAACAAAAGACAATTCATTCTCCGGCTTTCCGGGGTGCTGGAATATGCTGGTGCTGGTTATTTTTGCGCTGCAACCCAATTTCTGGGTCTCGCTTGTCTTGGTGGCCAGTCTGGCAATCACCATGTTTGTCCCACTCAAGTTCGTGCATCCCGTGCGGACAGAGCGTTGGCGTCCCGTGACCTTGCCTATGGCATTCGCATGGACGACCTTTGCAGGCTGGGCGGCTTGGGTTGATTTTTATCCCAACAGCTGGGCGCATTGGGGCTTGATCGTCACATCGGTTTATCTGCTGTTCGCAGGCGTCGCCCAACAGATCATCCCTGCACGCAAAGCCTAAATCAGCAACCCTGCTGCGCCCTCAAGTTTGAGCAAGGCAACTTTCGCCTCGATCCCACCCATGCCGGAATAACCGCCCAATCCATTTGCCGCCAAAACACGGTGACAAGGGATGATAATTGCAATGGGATTGGCACCACAGGCCTGCCCGATGGCTTGCGCCGAAACACCCAATTCTTGCGCAAGGTCCCCGTAGGTGCGCGTTTGCCCGTATGGGATCGCACATAGCGCTGCATAAAATTTTTGCTGGAAAGGACTGCCTGTTGGCGCCACAGGGGTTTGGAAATTCTTAAGGTTGCCTGTGAAATACGCGGTCATCTCATCGCAAATTTGCGTGTGCAACGGGCCGTTGGTCAGGTTGCCGGATGTTCCCCAGACAAGCTCTGTTATCGCACCGCCCGCGGCATTGGCGCCCAAGGGTCCGACGGGTGAGGACTGGCAAATCATTTTATCTTCGCCAGCCCCATAATCTTAACCCAGTGCTTCGTTACAGCGACCGCATACGCCGTCGTGCGCATGCGTGCCGACATCCGGCAGGATCTTCCAGCACCGCTGGCATTTCTCGCCTTCTGCACGGGCAAAAATAACTGCCACGTCTGCCACATCATCCAACCGGAACGCTCCCTCCGGTGCGGCGTCGGTCGACACGAATATGCCCGATGTAATGCACAGATCATCAAAGCTGACGGTTTCAAGCAACTTTGCAGTCTCTGCATTAACATGCACCGTCGGCGCAGCCTCCAAAGATGCACCGATCACTTTGGCAGTCCGTTCCACCTCAAGCGCACCCGTCACGACGCGGCGCACTTTGCGCACTTCGGCCCATTTAGCGGCCAGTGCCGGATCATGCCAAGCTGTTGGTGTTTCAGCAAAATCCTCAAGGTGGATCGAGCTTTCATCGCCTGCGAAGCGTTCCAGCCAGACTTCTTCCATCGTAAAGGTGAGCATGGGTGCCAACCATTTCGTCAGGCGATGGAACAAGATATCCAGCACCGTGCGGGCAGCGCGGCGGCGCGGCGTATCACCATCGCAGTACAGTGCATCCTTGCGGATATCGAAGTAGAAAGCAGACAGTTCCACAGTCGCAAAAGTAAAGACCGCTTGAAATACGCCTTGAAAGTCATACTTGGCGTAGCCTTCGCGCACCTGCACATCCAATTCGGCCAAACGGTGCAAAACCCAGCGTTCAAGCTCTGGCATATCAGCAGCTTCGATCCGGTCGGCTTCGGAAAAGTCGGAAAGCGAACCTAGCATAAACCGCAGCGTGTTGCGCAAACGGCGATAGCTGTCGGCCACCCCTTTCAGGATTTCGTCACCAATGCGCAGGTCGGCCGTATAGTCAGACTGTGCCACCCAAAGACGCAGAATATCCGCACCGTATTGGTTGATCACCTGTTCGGGCGCGATCGTATTGCCCACAGATTTGGACATCTTCATGCCCTTCTGATCCAGCGTAAAACCATGGGTCAGCACACCACGGTAAGGCGCATGACCCATCGTGCCACAGGCCTGCAACATCGACGAATGGAACCAACCACGGTGCTGGTCGGTGCCTTCAAGATAAAGGTCCGCCATTCCGTCCGTCGATCCGTCTGGACGGTCGCGCAGCACAAACGAATGGGTCGAACCACTGTCGAACCAGACATCCAGAATATCAAAGGTCTGCACATAGTCTTCGTGGTTCACATCGTTGCCCAAGAACCGCTCTTTCGCGCCGTCCTTATACCATGCGTCAGCACCTTCGACTTCGAACGCCGCAAGAACGCGTGCGTTCACGGCCTCATTGCGCAGCAAGTAATCAGGATCAGTGGGCTTGGCGTCTTTCTTGACAAAACACGTCAGCGGCACGCCCCACGCACGCTGGCGCGAGAGCACCCAATCAGGGCGCGCTTCGATCATGGAATACAAACGGTTGCGGCCCGTTTTCGGGGTCCACGTGACCAATTCATCGATCGAACGCAACGCACGTTCACGGATCGTCGTGCCATAGGCGTCCTGTCCGTCGCCAACAGCTTTGTCGATTGCGGCAAACCACTGCGGGCGGTTCAAACGAATAACAGGTGCCTTTGAACGCCAAGAATGCGCATCAGAGATCGTGATCCGCTTGCGCCCTAGTAGGCGATCAACTTCGATCAATTTAGCGATCACAGCTTTGTTCGCCCCAGCAGGTTTGCCGTTGGGCTTTAGGATCGCTTCGCCTGCAAAGAACGGCAGATCAGCGCGGTAAGAGCTGTCATCAAGGATGTTATATGTCATCGGCAAGCCATGCTTGACCCCGATCGCATAGTCATCGTCACCGTGGCTGGGGGCCGTGTGCACAAAGCCGGTACCAGCGTCGTCGGTCACGTGATCACCGGGCAAAAGCGGGACATCAAAGTCCCACTCGGCGTCAGCGCCTTCGGCCCCGTTCAATGGATGGGCACAGATCAGCTGCGCCAATTCTTCCGGCGTCACGTCACGCAAACGGCGATACATGCTGCTATCCAAACGCGCGGCTTCAAGCGTGTCTTCGGCCAAGTTATCAGCCAGCAACAGGCGCTCGCCGATAGTCGCCCAACATTCCTCTGGACGGCCAGTGATTTCATAAAGGCCATAGCTGATGGTTGGCCCAAAACAGATCGCGCGATTTTGCGGGATCGTCCAAGGCGTCGTCGTCCAGATCACAACTTTTGCACGCTCAAAGCCCTCGGGCCCTTTGGTGCAAGGAAACTTGACCCAGATCGCATCGGATTGACGGTCGTGATACTCGACCTCGGCTTCGGCCAAAGCTGTCTTTTCCACAGGTGACCACATCACCGGCTTGGAGCCATGATAAAGTGTGCCGTTCATCAAGAACTTCTGGAATTCTTCGGCAATCACGCGCTCGGCATGGAAATCCATTGTCAGGTACGGATCGGCCCAGTTGCCGGTGATCCCAAGTCGCTTGAATTCCTCGCGCTGGATATCAACCCAGCCTTCGGCAAACTTGCGGCATTCCTGACGGAAATCCACGACATTTACATCGTCCTTGTCGCGGCCTTTGGCGCGGTATTTCTCTTCGATCTTCCATTCAATCGGCAGGCCGTGGCAATCCCAACCGGGCACATAGCGGGCGTCGCGGCCCATCATCTGCTGGCTACGCACAACCATATCCTTGAGGATTTTGTTCAGCGCGTGACCAATATGTAGATGACCGTTCGCATAAGGCGGGCCATCATGCAGGGTGAACGGCTTGCGACCTTCGGCCTTGGCACGCAGTTTGTCGTAAACGCCAATTTGCGCCCAGCGGGCCAGCCAATCGGGTTCGCGCTTGGGCAATCCTGCACGCATTGGAAAATCGGTTTTCGGCAGGTTCAAAGTTGATTTATAGTCGGTTGTCTCGGCGCACATTTGCGGCGTCCTCTCGGCAGTCGTATGGGAATAAAACGAAGGGGCGGTGCGCACACGCGGACACCTTTTCCCGGCAGGAGTGAACGATCACGCCGCCGGGCAAATAATGCTTATGATCATCTGCCGCAACATGGTCCGCGTTATAGGGCGGCTCCGCGACAGGGTAAAGCCTCCACTTGATCATCGTCATTGCCACATGAAACTCGTGCCTGTGCGATACAGACCTGCACCTAGCGGCAAAACGCTCCACTGCGATAACGTGCCGTATCAAAGTGGAAATGATCGCGGTGGAAACGGTTCGCCTCTGGACCAAGAACGGTGCCAAATGGCCCACAGGCCGCACGCCACATCTTGCTCAATTGTGCACCGTGTTCCGCAGATTTCCAGTCAGTCAAAAGCGTTATTTCTGTTCCGTCAAGCAGCCCGATGCCTGCGATATCAACCGCGCGGCCATATGCATGTTCTGACAAGCGACTGCCCGCTTGGTTGTTGCGGGTGCGGCAGGCATAATGCGACACGACACGCAGCGATGAAGCGCCACCACCGTCACTTCCAACTGCCGGAAGAACGCCCCGTTCTACCCATGTCTTCAGCGCTGCGGCCGTACGACAATCAAGCGTTGCCCGCGGTTCAAGGGTGATACCTGCTATCGAGCGTACCCTGACGGCCTGTTCGATCCCGCAAGCGCCCGCCCCCGGCACGCGACCAATGCGAGACCCTTGAATTGCTGGATCATTGCAGACTTGCCCACGCTGTCGTGCCAAACGCCGCTGTTCGGCGGCAGCCATAATGGAAGCCGTACGCAGCACAGGACGCATCGACTGCATAATAGCCGCTGCGTTGGGTTCACCTAACCCGTTCGGGCGCACGATCGGACGCAGGTCTTGGGCTGCCGCTTGTTGGGTCATCAACATGACCGCAAGGATTGCAGCCCAGCGCCTCACTCTTTGCGGACTTTACTGCGGCCAAAGTCGGGCGCATCAGTATCTTGACCCGCTTGGATAATTCCGCGCCGGATGGCCCGTGTGCGAGTGAAATATGCATGCAGATGGTCACCGTCGCCCTGTCGAATTGCACGCTGCAAAGCGAACAGTTCTTCTGTGAAACGACCCAGAATTTCGAGCGTAGCTTCTTTATTGTTCAAGAACACATCACGCCACATCGTCGGGTCAGAGGCCGCGATGCGCGTAAAATCCCGAAAACCAGCGGCCGAGTATTTGATCACTTCGCTATCGGTCACCCGCCTCAGATCATCGGCGACCCCAACCATTGTGTATGCGATCAAGTGGGGCGTGTGGCTAGTGACAGCCAAGACAAGATCATGGTGTTCTGCGTCCATTTCGTCAATTTGGGCGCCCATCCCGAGCCAGAACTCTGCCAACCGATCAACTGCCGCACGTTCAGTGCCTTCGGCAGGAACGAGGATGCAAAAACGGTTGTCGAAAAGCTCTGCAAAACCGGATCGCGGGCCTGAATGTTCGGTACCTGCCAGCGGGTGGGCGGGAATAAAGTGAACCCCCTCAGGGATGTAGGGACCAACCGCATCAATAACGGTGCGTTTGACCGATCCCACGTCACTTACAGTTGCCCCCGCCTTTAACGCAGGTTCAATTTCTTTGGCGACAGCTTCCATCGCGCCAACCGGAACGCACAGAACCACAAGGTCGGCGTCTTTTACTGCCTCTGTTGCACTGTCATATACATGGTCACACAAGCCGATTTCACGGGCAATTTCGCGGGTTTCGGATGATCTGGCAAAACCCACAATCTCTCCAGCAAGCCCAGCTCGCTTTATCGCGTGGCACATCGACGACGCGATAAGGCCAAGCCCGATCAGGGCCACACGGTCATAAATCTGCGCCATCAAGCGGCCCCTTTGAATTGCGCCACCGCATGTGCCACCCGTCGGCATGCGCTTTCGTCACCGACAGTGATCCGCAGACAGTTCGGCAGGCCATAACCCGCAACCTTGCGCACGATGATCCCAGCACTGCGCAGATGTTCATCGCAAGCGCTTGCTTCGGCTTCATTGGTAAAGCGCGCAAGGATAAAATTCGCCGTCGACGTATCGGACGGTACGCCGTGACCCGCCAATGCGTTGGCCAACCAGTCACGCCAACGGGCATTTTCGATCCGGCATTTTTCGGTGTGGTCTGTGTCGCGCACGGCCGCCTCTGCCGCAGCAAGTGCGACACCAGACAGGTTGAAAGGTCCGCGAATACGGTTGAGCACATCAATGATGGCCTGCGGACCATAGCCCCAGCCAACACGCAATCCACCCAAACCGTAGATCTTCGAAAAAGTCCGCGTCATAAAGACGTTGTCGCGGCTTTCAACCAATGCCTTGCCAGCGTCGAAACCTTCGACGAATTCCGCGTAGGCACCGTCCAGTACCAGTAAGGCTTGAGGTGGCAAACCATCGGCCAAACGCGCAACTTCTGCAGGTCCGATCATCGTGCCAGTAGGGTTCGCTGGATTGGCGATAAAGACAAGTTTGGTTTTTTTCGTGCAGGCCGCCAAAATCGCGTCGACATCGACAACGCGTTCTTTCTCGGGGACGACAACAGGCGCAGCACCGACCGAATGGGCGTAAATCGGGTACATCGAAAACCCGTGTTCGGTGAACACGACTTCGTCGCCCTTTCCTGCATAGGCCTCGGACAAAAGCTTGAGCACATCACCCGAACCGACACCACAAACCACGCGGGCAGGATCGACCTTCCAGACGTCACCGATAGCCTTGCGCAGGGCGGCGTGATCTGTCGAAGGATAGCGGTGTAGATCATGCGAGGCCCGCACGACTGCCTCTTTTGCGGCATCGCTGGGTCCCAACGGATTTTCGTTTGACGACAGCTTGAGAACATTGCTGACCCCATCAAGATGGGATGCACCGCCTACGTAAAGTGCGATGTCCAAAATACCCGGTTGGGGCTTAATGTCGTTTGCCATGTGAAGTCCGTCTCTTCTCGTTTGGGACGTTCTAGCGTCACACCCATCCCAACACCAGTGCCAAGGTCACCTGAGGCAAACTGTCCCTGTAACGCAAAAGGCCGCCCGGAAAGGGGCGGCCTTGAAATCTTGTGTTCGGCACAAAGGCCAAGGATCGGCGAAGATTAGTTCTTCGCGTAGAATTCCACGACGAGGTTTGGTTCCATTGTCACTGGGTAAGGCACATCGCCCAGACCCGGTGTACGCACGAAAGTCGCCGTCATTTTGTTGTGGTCAACGTCCATGTAGTCAGGAACGTCACGCTCTGGCAGCTGGGAAGCGACCAGAACCAGCTCTAGCTGCTTGGACTTCTGACGCACTTCAATCACATCACCTTCTTTAACGCGGTAAGACGGGATGTTGACGCGCTGGCCGTTCACTGTGACGTGGCCGTGGTTTACGAACTGACGTGCTGCAAAAACAGTTGGCACGAACTTGGCGCGGTAAACAACAGCGTCCAAACGACGCTCGAGCAGACCGATGAGGTTTTCACCTGTATCGCCTTTAACACGCTCGGCTTCGCCATAGATGCGACGGAACTGCTTTTCTGTCAGGTCGCCGTAGTAACCTTTCAGCTTCTGCTTTGCGCGCAGCTGAAGACCGAAGTCGGACAGTTTACCCTTACGGCGCTGACCGTGCTGGCCTGGGCCATATTCACGACGGTTTACGGGTGATTTTGGGCGGCCCCAGATGTTTTCGCCCATCCGGCGGTCGAGTTTGTACTTGGCAGCGGTACGTTTAGTCATACGCTGATCTCCTTCTTATATATTGCGAAGGGCGTTGTCCTTTTCGCGGATTTTGCCGCGACGACAGGGTTCCGCTTGCGCGGTCCACCAACACCAATGAATTCGGGGCTTATATAAGGGATTCTTGGGGTGTCAACGGGCCATTCGGCCTGTGACTACATGTCGGGCAAATGATGCCCTATGAAAGTACATATTGCGTCTCATTGTGGACCAACTACAAGGTTATGAGTGCCGCAGGGGCAGTGATGAGGACGAAGTTTGCTTGTTTTGTTTCTAACCGCGTTAACCAGTATGGCAGCATTATGGCTCATAGCGCATCAGATGGTGAAGCGGCGCTTCACTTCATTGACAGCGATTTTGCCTTCGACACATAGTTCCGCAATCGCTGTCCCGCCTGATGAAGGCCACCCGCCGCAACTTACGGCCCTGTGTGTAGACCTTTTGCGCAAGTCCCATTGCACCGACCCGTTCGAAACACTGACCCCCGCCGAACAGCATATGGTTTTGCATGCACATGCCATCGATGCCGCACCCGCTTGGATGTCGCGCTTTGCCGCAGTGGGATTGTCAAAAGCCAACCGCGCAATTCTGGATCAGTTGCGCCGTGTCAAATCTTCGCGGCCCGAACGTCCAAAAGAACATTATGGCGCAGTCAAAGCGTTGTTGCGTTCGCGCTCGGAAAGCTAGAAACCTGCGGCTATGACCCAGCCGTACAACACCTCTCTTTTTCATTTTGCAGCCGCCTTTGCGACAGGCGGTCTGTTGTCATTGATGGTTCTATTTAACGGGACACTTGCCGCCTATGGGTCGCTTTTCTTTGCCTCATGGGTGCCACACCTGACTGGGACAGTTGCGGCGCTGATATTCCTCGCTGTGCTGCGCCCCAGACGGGCGGCAGTCGCGCGCCCGCCCTTGTGGGTTTACCTTGGCGGGGTATCCGGAGCCGTGACAGTCATGCTGACATCAGCGACGCTCAACAGTGCTTTGGCCCTGTCAGGCACGATTGCATTGGGCTTGGCAGGACAGATGGTCTTTAGCCTGTTCGCAGATACACGCGGCCTGTTTGGTTTGCCCCAACGAACACCAGAGCCGCGCGATTATATATCGCTTGCGTTTATCATCGCTGGTAGTCTGATCCTTATTTTCTTCGGCAGCAGCACATGATCGTCTTTGCAAGCCTCGCGATCCTTGCAGGTGTGCTTGTGTCACTTAGCCGCCAGATCAACGGGCGGTTGGCCTTGTCGACATCGGCAATGGAATCATCGTTCTGGAACCATTTCGTTGGCTTGGCATTCATTACTATCATCGCATTGATGGTCGGCGGACTATTCGCAGGCGAACCACAAAATGCGCCTTGGTGGGCTTATTTAGGCGGAACGATTGGCGTTGTCTTTATCGCTGCAGGGAGTTGGTTGATTGCGCGGATCGGGGCGACACGCACAGCCTTACTGATCATCGCAGGTCAGATGGTGTTTGGTGTCTTGCTTGATGTCGCAATGGGCGCGCCCGGAAACCTGTGGGCGCGCGTTCTTGGCGTGTCACTTATTCTTGCCGGCATGTGGGTTGCACACTCCGGCAAGAAGGCCTCTTAGTCGTCCTTTGCCGCACTCATCTGCTTGATGCCCGCGACACCTGAATTCCCAAGCTCAACCGTTGCAAACGGTCCGCCTATGCAAAGATTGGCAAGGTCCGTGTTGTCCAGAGGCGGTGTCTTGGCAAATATCTCTTTGGCGAACTGTTCGGCATTGTCTTTGGGACGGTAACCCAGATGCCCCGCCTTGGTGTTGTCAACGACCGCACGATCATTGTTGGAGATACCGTAAACAATGCTGAAGCCAACCACAGGGCTATCAACCGAGCGTTCAACCAGATGGATCAGATCATCATAGGACAACCACGTGCCGATGCTGCGCGCGTTTGTGGCGGGCGCACATGAAAAGATACGCATGCACACGCTTTCGATGCCGCGCTTGTCCCAGTAGAGGCTGGCTAGGTCTTCGCTAAAGCACTTGGCCAGACCGTAGTAGGTGTCCGGACGGTGCGGCGCATCCAGCCCGATTGTATCGGTCTTTTTATGCATGCCCACTGCATGAACAGAACTGGCATAAACGACGCGTTTGACGCCGTTGCGATAGGCGGCTTCCCAGACATTATAAGCGCCGATGATGTTGGATTGCAGAATGTCATCCCAAGGTGCTTCATCACCGATCGCGCCAAAATGCACGACCATGTCGGCGCCCTTGAGCAGATCAACCATCGCATCAAGGCTGGATAAATCAGCCTGCACATAAGTTTCGCCCTCGTAAAGTGTACCAACATCATCAGCCAAATCCGTAGAAACCAATGTATCGCACATTTTACTAAGCGGTTCGCGCAAGCGCGATCCAAGCTGACCCGCGGCCCCTGTCAGAACAAGTTTCTTCATTGCATTTCCTTTGCGTTTACGTGGGGTCTAGATGACCGCTTTTTCCACGAATTTCTCGCCACGCTCTATGCGGGCATAGTTGAAGGGCGTCAAATCGAGAGCGCGATATTCACCATAGGTTATGAATTCTGCCGTACCCCGCCCCATTGCAGGCGATTGCTGAAAGCCGTGGCCAGAGAAGCCGTTCACAAAGATGAAGTTCTCAACCTTGGTATGTGGCCCCAAAATCGCGTTTTGGTCGAAAGTGTTATAGGCATAGTGCCCTGCCCATGAATTGCGCAGCTTGATGGCCTCGAATTGTGGAATGCGGTTTGCGATAATTGGCCAGACTTTTTCTTCCCAAATACTGTGATCCTGGACGAAGTCATCATAGTCCACCGCTGGATCTATGTCGGGTGGGCAGCCAGCCAGATAATAGGTGCCATCGGTGCGCATATGCACGCCAGAGGGATCAATCGTGAGTGGCAGATCGCGATCAAGTGGCTGTGCTGCCTCAAAAATAAACGTATAGCGCTTGCGCGGCTCGACGGGGATTTCGATGCCCGCCATGCGTGATGTCAGAACCGCGCGGGGGCCGGATGCGTTCACGACGGTCCCGCAACTGACAATTTCACCTGATTTCAGGATAACGCTTTCAATACGGGTGCCCGCGGCGTTGCGGTTCATCGCAATCACTTCGTTGGTCAGGTATTCGACGCCGCGTTCCTTGGCCGATCTTTTCCACCAGTCAAACAGCGTGTTGCCATCAAAATACCCCTCGTCCACCAGATTGTGGTTCGCGGCGACGATGCCGTCGAGGTTATAGAATGGATAAGCAGCGGCGATTTCGTCTGGCATCATATGTTTCGTGCCCGCACCACAGGCCTCTTGGAGCTTTTGGCTTTCGCGCAAAGTGGCCGCGAATTCGGCGTTATCAGCCAGATACATATAGCCATAGCTTTGCAAACGCAGATGCGGCACGCGTTCGTCACCCCCCATATAGTCGCGGAAATTTTTGACGAAATCGGCGGCGAATTGCGAAACGCGCACATTGATCGCAGCGCTGAATTGCTGGCGCATGCAAGAATTGGTGTGCGAGGTCGACGTGAATTCGTAGGTCGGGTCGCGTTCGACCACCAAAATAGAACCGTCGAAGTCTGGATTGTCCGTCAAGAACCACGCGACGGACGATCCATACATTGCCCCTCCGACAATCACGACATCATAGCTGGATTTTTTGGGCGCTTGCATTTTTGGTGTCTCATGTTGGTCGCTGTTGCGGATCACTCTGTCTGCATGTTTCAGTCAGCGCAAGATTTGTGTGACGTCCTTCTGCTTAGTGAAAATCCCGCGATTTCGGGATCACACGCACATCGCGCGGATGGGAACCGCGTGGATCATGCGGGATGGATTTTTTGACTTCGTCAGCACGGGCCAATGGTGCCTCCATCCGGTCATGTGATAGTTTTTCCAATGCATCACTGCGGTCGGTCAAATGGTTGGCCACGATGTGAATGACGTCTTCGCTGCGTTGCACCACACCGCGCACGTCAATCACACGCGCACGCATGATGGTCTTGCGGTAGGCCGCCATGACCTTGGGCCAGACGACCAGATTGGCGACCCCTGTTTCATCCTCGAGCGTGATAAAACACACGCCCTTGGCACTGCCCGGACGCTGCCGGATCAGCACGATGCCTGCCAGCTTGATGGATTGGCCGTTGCGCATTTGGGTCAGCACCCGGTTGGGCGTGTACCCCTGCTTGTCCATACTGCGCCGCAAGAACGACATCGGATGCGCCTTCAAGGACAGTCGCGTGGTTTGGTAATCGGCGACCACATGTTCGCACACAGGCATCTGGGGCAGATCAAAGCGCACCTCTTCGCCCTCATCCCTATCAAGTGCAAAAAGCGGCAGATCAGGCGCATCACGTAGCGCACGCGCATCCCAAAGCGCTTGACGGCGGTCCAGTGTCATCGATCGCACCGCATCGGCAGCGGCAAGTTTGCGCACGGTCCCTGCATCCAACTTCGCACGTTCTTTAAGGCCCTTGAGATCAGTAAACGGCATGGCGCGCGCATCCATCACCCGTTGCCCCATATCCTGCCGCATCCCGTCGATCTGGCGCAGACCAAGGCGCACGGCAAAGACCTGCGGGCTGACGGGTTCCAGCGTGTTGTCCCAATCAGAATAATTCACATCAGGCGCGCGTACGATCACCTGATGTTCGCGGGCATCGCGCACGATCTGGGCGGGCGCATAAAATCCCATGGGCTGAGAATTCAACAAGGCCGCGCAGAACACATCCGGATAATGATACTTTAGCCAACATGACACATAGACCAGATGGGCAAAGCTGGCCGCGTGGCTTTCGGGGAAACCGTAATCGCCGAAACCCTTGATCTGGTTGAAGCAGCGTGTGGCGAATTCGGGATCATAGCCGCGGTTGATCATGCGGCTGACCATTTTGTCCTCAAGCTTGCCAATGGTGCCGTGGGACCGAAACGTCGCCATAGCCTTGCGCAACTCATTGGCTTCTTTGGTGGAAAACTCAGCCGCGACCATGGCAATTTTCATCGCCTGTTCCTGAAAGATTGGCACGCCAAGAGTGCGCCCAAGGACTTTGCGTAATTCGTCTTGATCATATTCCGGCCCGGGCGAAGGGTATTCGGTCGCCTCTTTCCCGCTGCGCCTGCGCAAATAGGGATGCACCATATCCCCTTGGATCGGACCGGGGCGGACGATGGCGACCTGGATCACCAGGTCGTAGAACTCGCGCGGTTTCAGACGCGGCAGCATGTTCATTTGCGCACGGCTTTCGACCTGAAACGTGCCAAGGCTGTCGCCACGACACAGCATATCGTAAACCTCTGTGTCCTCTTGCGGGACGGTCGCGAGGGTGTAGCGCTTGCCGTAATGCGCATCGATCATGTCAAAGGCTTTGCGGATGCAGGTCAGCATCCCCAACGCCAGAATATCGACCTTGAGGATGCGCAGTTCGTCAATATCGTCCTTGTCCCATTCGATAAAACTGCGGTCCGGCATCGCGCCATTGCCGATGGGGACAGTTTCAACCAGCGGTTTTTCGGTCAGGATAAATCCGCCCACGTGCTGGCCCAGATGGCGTGGCATCCCGATCATCTGGTCGGCCAGTTTGATTGTGCGCGCCATCAGCGGGTCTTTCAGGTCAAGCCCCGCCTCTGCCGCCTCTTTCGTGCCAATCTCGCGACCCCAAGACCCCCAAATAGTCTTGGACAGGGCGGTGGTGATATCCTCGGACAACCCCATGACCTTGCCGACCTCGCGCACAGCCATGCGCGGGCGGTAGTGGATGACGGTGGCGCAAAGGGCGGCACGATCACGGCCATATTTGTCATAAATATGCTGGATCACCTCTTCGCGACGTTCATGTTCGAAATCCACGTCGATATCGGGGGGTTCTTTGCGTTCCTCGCTGATGAACCGCTCGAACAACAAATCATTGTGGGCAGGGTCCACAGCCGTGATCCCTAAGACATAGCAAACGGCGGAATTGGCCGCAGAGCCCCTGCCCTGACACAAGATTTCCGGCTTGGTCTGGTGGCGCGCAAAATCGACGATCTGTTCGATGGTCAGGAAATACTGGGCGATATCCAGCTTGGCGATCATCGCCAATTCTTTGCGCAAGGTCGCTTTGATATGGTCCGGCACGCCATCGGGATAACGGTCATCCGCCCCCTTCCATGTTAGTTCCTCAAGATAGGCTTGCGGGGTGTACCCCTGCGGCACCGTCTCGTTGGGGTATTCGTAAGATAGTTCGGTCAGGTTGAAATTGCAGGCGTCCGCCACGGTGCGCGTGGCGGTGATCGCATGGGGCCATGCGGCAAAAAGGGTCTGCATCTGGGCGGGTGACTTGAGATGCCGTTCCGCGTTCGCGTCCAGCAAATACCCCGCTTTATGGATCGTCGTTTTGTGTAAAATGCAAGTCATCACATCCTGCAAAGGCCGCCGTTCAGCGGCGTGATAATGCACGTCGTTCGTGGCCAGAATGGACAGGCCATGCGCCCGTGCCAGCGCATCAAGGCGGTTAATCCGCGCCCGATCATCACCACGATAAAGATAACTGGCGGCGATGTGTTTCAGCGTCGGCAGTGCGCGTTTCATCCGCCTGAGCCCTGCACTGAAATGGTCCACGTTTTCACCTGGGACCGCGATCAACTGCACACCTGTACTGTATTTCGCAAGATCATCCAGCGTGATGTCGCAAGCCCCCTTTTGCTGCCACGCCCCATCCACACCGTGCATTTTGCCTTTCGACAGCAGCGCGCAAAGCCGCCCATAAGCAGCGCGGTCAGTGGGATAAGCTAAAAACTCCTCGCCCGAGATCAATTGCAAGCGACACCCGATGACGGGGCGCATGTTCGCTCTGGTTGCTTGCGCATGCAGGCGCACGACACCGGCCATCGTGTTCAGGTCCGCACATCCCAGCGCGTCATAGCCAAGTTGCGCGGCTGTCGTAGCAAGGTCCACAGCGTCAGACGCCCCCCGCAGAAAGGAAAAACAGGTGGTGACACCCAGTTCAACAAAAGCCGCACGCGGGTTTTGCGGGAAGCCGTCTTCGAGCGTGCGGCGGGGATGTTGATGATCATTTTCAGGCACGACAAACCACCTCTTGCCTTATCATCTTGCCTTCCAAACTCCCGCCGGAGGCACCCCGAGCCTGCAAAATGCGCCACACCCCCATCACGAAAAACACCCATGCACAAACCAGCGCGGATCGCCCCCGCGCCCATCCTCGTGCAACCCTTCGCGGTAGAGCCAAAGCCGCAAGCCTGTCTGATCCTCGATCTTGAAGTAATCACGCAAGCGCGTGCCGGGGCGGTCTTTCCACCACTCGGGCGCGATCCGTTCCGGTCCCGCATAACGGGTGACACGGTGGGTTTGCCTGCGCCAGACGAATTGTGCGGGCGGGCCTTCGGGGACGGCGTATAGAACGCGAACTTCTTCGGGATGATCAAACAGGCGCAGCGGGCGTTCCTTGGTCAAAACCGCCATGTCAGTAGGACTATCTGCAAGCGCGGCAATCTGTGCCTCGGCCCGTTCAGGCACGTGGCTTTGACGCAAAACAGGACGGGTGACAGCGCGTGGCCCGAATTTGGCACTGAGGCGATCAATCAACTGGGTCAGGTGCAGGTCATCGCCCGCGCCACCCTCAAGCGTGTTCTGGCTTTCTGCCATCGCCTCGACCCCGCCTGCCGAAAGCGTGATCAAATCAAAACCAAATCCGGGGTTGATCCGTTCGACCTTATCGCGGAACAGGCTATGCAAATGCCCCGCATCGCGGGTGGGCGCAGAGGTCGCCACATCAACATGGCTCACATCGCCATCAGTTTTAAAAACAGTCAAATGCAAGCGACGACATCCCTGCCCTGCATGTTTCAACTGCGCGCAAAGATCTTCGCAAAGGTCAGCCAGATAGGGCGTCGGGTCAAAGATCGGTTCGGCCAGTAGCGCCTGTGCGCGGATAACGGGTTTGGTATCTACGCTGGACACAGGTTCAGCCAGCTTGCCCATCACTTGGTCCAGCCGCATCAGCGGATTGGCCGCCAGCCCCGCCTTCACAAAACGGCGGGTCAGCGACAAGCGCGGCACATCCATAACGGCGCCAATGGTTTTCAACCCCAATCGGCGCAACAACAACACGGTAGCCCCATCCAAACGCAGCCCTGTGACTGGCAGAGGCCCCAGTTTGAAATACGCCTCGTCGGCGGTGCAAATCGCGCGCACAGGGCCGAACCGCGCCAAGGCCCAAGCCGCACCCCATGTCGGTGCGACAGCCAGTCGCGCAGTCAAGCCCAGCAAGGACAATTGCGTCTCCATCTCGATCAACATCGCGGCCTCGCCACCCCACAGATGATCGGCGCCTGTAGTATCAAGGATCAACCCGTCGTCGCCATCGCGCACCGTCCAAGGACACCAGCGCCGCGCCCAAAGCACCAAACGATCAAGGGCCGCGCGGTCGCCAGCTTCATCCGCATATGCGACCTGCAATTCAGGGCATATCGCGCGCATATCCACGACACGTGATCCGGGCTGTATCCCCTCAAGCCGCGCGCAGCGGTTGGCGGCATGAATAACCGGCCCATGCTGGCCTTCGCGGGCCAGCACCACAGGTATGTCATCCGGCGGCGCGTTCCCTTCCCGCTCCATCACGCGGCTCCAACGTTCGATCGCGAACTGGGGCAGCGAAATGGACACGATCCGACGGGGCGTCATAAGTGGCCACCCATTGGCCGGGCTGCGTGCGACGCGAGCGAAATAGATCGAGCGACCAGCGGGCCGCACCCGGCGCTTGGGCGTCGTGAGGGTGCGCGCCTGACGGCAGGCTTGCAATACGCCAACGGTCGCGGGCCGCACTCAGATCGGGACTGGCGGCGCGGCGGATCAACCAACACGACACATCTGCGGCCTCTGCGCGCATCGCCAACCGCTTGGTCGCGGTGAAATCCAACGCAGCTGGATCGCCCCAAACCTCGCCAATAACGGCACCTAAGCTGCGACACCGCAAACCATCCTCCATCGCCCAAAGCACATCTGCGGCACGTGATAGATCGACCATAATGATAGGGCGATCGGCAGGTAGACCGGCCAGCATAGGCCGCCCTGCCTCTTTGCGGGACAAGCGATCCTGGACCCACAAAACCGGAGCATTGGTGCGGGGCAAGCGCGACAAGGCAAACGCCACAGCACTGGCGTCTGTCGGACTGGCTGGAAACGCCTCTGACAGGGTATGCGGTATCAGGCTGGGCCTTTCCCCCTGCCCCGCCAAAGTTTTCTGCACACGCAACAAGCCCATACACGACACACCGAATCCATATTAATGTTCACTTTTTGTTCTAATTTAATTCGTGCAATTTCGCAATGCTGGCAAAGCGACCGCATCATCCAAAGCGGCAACCTGCCAACAAACCTGCTTTGAAGGCAGATTCTACTTGTGATCCTAGTTTTGTTCCTGCTAGACGCGACCTCGGAGACGTGGCCGAGTGGTCGAAGGCGCTCCCCTGCTAAGGGAGTAGGCGGGAAACCGTCTCGAGGGTTCGAATCCCTTCGTCTCCGCCACCCACCCCAGTCTATGCCCTCAGCTGCGATCTGCGCCTGATTTCTCCCGTAATTTCGGGGTTTTGAGAATGGCGCTTTCCTGAAGAGACGATTCCCAAACCTTTGATTGCCGACTTTTCTACCTGTTGTCTCTGACCCCAGCATCAGGCGCTTCGGTTTTGCCGTCTGAATATTTTTTACAGGGAATTAACAGGGAAATATATATTTTCAGAGGCCGTTGCAGCGCGCGGTTGTCGCAACATCGCGACTGCGCAGAGCATGAGATGCAATTGCGATTTCCAAAGCCTACTCATGAAGATGGAGAGCCGTTGTCCTCGGCCAAAGCGCCTAGCGGTCGGCAAATCCAAAGCAGGCAAGCTGCTGATCCCAATCAAGAGGTATCGGCCTGCGGATTATCTTTTCGAGTGTGAGCTCGGGTGGCTGCTGCCCCGCAAGAATTGCCGTTTGGATTTTCGGCGCAAGAAAGGC
>UPTN01000324.1_pt1 | contig 25938 bp, 45 predicted proteins | sample 2160111 | NCBI WGS metagenome assembly UPTN01 (sample SAMN06265058, study PRJEB28932) | marine metagenome | isolation source: Columbia River Estuary | place: USA:Columbia River Estuary, USA | collected 2014-05-05
TCCATCTTAGCGAGGTGAGTCTCATCTTCGAAGTCCTGTTCTGCTTTTTTGAGCTTCTCTAAATACCTCATCCTATCAGCTAGAGGGTCGCCTCCTCCGTCTCCTTCGGCTTCACCTTCTACAAATTCATCTGTAGGGAGTCTTGTAGCTGACGGTGCGGTGTCTCCTTCTGAAGTTGCATCTGTAGTAACACCATAGTTGTCAATCTCGGTCTGGATGTCCTCACGCCTCTTACCGTAAGCTTCATATTTGCCAGTTATCTTGTCTAGACTTTCCTGAATACTTTTTTCCGATTCATCTAAGTTTTTCTTATCTATAACCCTACCAATTAAAGGAATGTCGGCTATTTTTCTCTGTAGCTTTATGAATGCCAAACGCATCTCTAACACACCCTCTTGTATGTTAAGGCCAAACTTATTGAAGGCTATACCAGTCTTTTCGGACTTTAGACCCATAGTGCCAAAAAACTTGTCTATAGAGCCAACAAAGCCACTGAACTTCTGAGTTACAAATCTCATAGCAGTTTCTAAACCTAGAGTCTCAGAGATAGTAATACCTAACCCCTCAAGTGCAGATCGCATCTTCTTTTTGTCTCCAGAGAGGTTGTCTTCCATAGTGTCTACCATTCCCTTAGCAGCACCTCCAGCGTTCTGATAAGACACAGTTAACTCGTCAAGACTATCTCTGTTGTCTATAAGTGACAAAAGTACGTCCTTGTTTCTAAAACCTACAGCCTCAGTAGCTACAGCCATCTTTCCAGATGTAGTAGTGACCTCCTCCATCTTCTTAGCGTAGATATCTAGAGACTGTCTGAAGTCTTTACCAGTCTTAGCAGATAGCTCAGCTAGAACCCTTCTGAGTGACGTTCCAGCCATTGAGCCAGCCAGACCTTGGTCAGCTAGTACAGATATAGCGGCAGCAGACTGCTCCAAGCTAACCTTCATATTCTTAGCAGCTGGAGCTACTAATTTCATAGATTCTCTAAACTTCTCAGCATCTAAGGCACTGCTGGTGAATGACTTAGCCATCACGTCAGTAATTCTACTAGCCTCAGAAGTCTCCATTCCAAAACCGTTCATAGTTGCTGCCATAATCTCAGCAGCGTCAGCCATTTCGATTCCAGATGAAACGGCTAAATCAAGTGCTCCAGAAGTAGCGTTCAATATGCCAGTGGTAGTAAAGCCCATCTTTGCGAGCTCTGTCTGAGCATCTGCAACCTGAGCAGCGGTAAACTGAGTGGACTTACCTAAGTTCTCAGCGTTCTCCTTTAGTTTGTTTAAGTCATCACCAGTAGCTCCAGAGATAGCAGATAACCTACTCATAGACCTAGAGAAGCCTTCTGCAACGTTTAGAGCAGCTTTAAGGCCAGTAACAACACCAGCAACCCCAGCAGCTACTAGAGCTAGTGGGTGTTTAGCAAATGATAGCATACGAGCTCCTAGACCCTTCATAGCTCCACCTAGAGCACCAGCAGAACCCTTAGCTCCGTCTAGTTTGCCTTTTAGCTTGTCAGCTCCAGCTCCAGCTTTACCAGTAATTCCTTTTACGTTAGAAGTAACGTTAATGTGTACGTTTTTAGTAACTTTTTTAGCCATTCCAGCGAACTTTAATAAGTTTTTTTAATTCTTTTGTATTCTCTGGGAGTTTGTAGTAACCTTTAGCTCTGCGTACGTCCTCATTATACTTTATAGGGAGTGATAGTAGGAGTTGGATAGTCTTTAGCATTACCGTTTATTTAAAAACAACAGGGGTGTAAAAACAAAACATAGTAAAAACTGTTTTTAATATGGAGACCCCCTCCTAAACTTCTAAACCCTAATAAAGATGGACGTTAGTTGGAACAGATAACTGTCGCTTTTACGATAGCCTGTGAATCTTTGTAAATTTCTCCAGCTAGCTAACAGATACTACGTAAACACTCTACGAGTGAGACAAAATTTTCTTTTAAATTTACAGAGGTAGAGGGCTAGCAAAATACATATTAATTTATCTGAGCTAACAACCCACCTACAGAAGTATCTGAGCCTCCGTTAGATATAGACACGTTATCTAGTACACCAGTAGATGGTTGTAGTATAACAAATCTATCATTACTACCAGTAGAGTTAACTACAGTAGTAGTATCAAATAGACTCTTATCTTCCTCAGTTATTAATATCAATTCAAGTCTACTTTCTCCTGTAAGATAATTAGTCTCTATAGACTCTATAAGATGTCTAGAGTTATGTATAATTAACGTATCATTAGGCTCTATGTCTTTTACCAGTCTTAAGGGGAGGTATGCCGTGTAAGAAGCTCTACGCTTATTCTCGTCAAACGTGAGAGATATCGTGTTTTTCCATAGTAAATTAAATAGACCTAGATTAGAGTAAGTGTCCTCTCCAGACTCGTTGAATTCAGAGCCAAAATATCCACCTACAATACCCAGAGTAGAGCTAATAGTGTTCTCTGTATATACTACACTAGGCATCCAGTAATTAACCTTAGAAGTTACAGAAGTTCCAATATCGTAAGCTATAGGGTCAGAGAATCCAGCTCTATCTAAGTATGTGAATACAGGCTTACACACTTGCTCAGTTCCATCCTTGTCAGTTAGAGTTATTACATTAAGATCAGAGAGGCTAGCGTCGTTAAGATCTGTTAGGTTCTCAACTGGCATAATGTGAGACTTTATGTCTACAGAGTAAACACTTCCGTCTATAACATTACCTTCTGACTGAGGTAAGTACTTAAGTTCTCCAAACTTTCTAGCGTTAACTTTAGAGAATCCGTGCTCTAATATAGTTTTTTTCTCAGCTCCAGTAAACTTAACTCCAGAGTAGTAGTTAGGCCTATTAATATTGTAGTCTGATATGTCTACATACTGAGACACATTGTGCTCATTACCCTGATTGATGTAGTAATCGTAGTGGTAGGTGTTTACAGTCAAGTCGTCAGTAACTTGAGCCACTATATTAAATCTCTTGAACATATCTCCTAAAAAGTCAGAAACTTTCATCTCTGGTAGGTTAGGGGTAATGTTGTAAGCTCCAGTTCCACCAGCAACAGTCCCAACACTGCCAGATACGGTGTAAGTGTCCTCACTAATATAAGTCTCACCGTCAGAAGGGTCAAACTCTGTCTCTGTTACAACAAGGTTTGATGTCAACGTAAAGGTAGCCGTCTCTGCTGTAGAAACTCTGAATGTAACCACGTCACCTCTACTCACTCCCACGTATGTGCTGTACGCATTGGATGTGTTTACTGTTCTAGCTACACCCCCGTTAACCAGTAGCTCTCCGTCAAAATTTGACGCTGTAGTAACTAACTTGAGTCTTATCTTTGCTTCATAGCTAATAAAAGCCTCGTTATTTGGTAAGCCAACAGATATAGATGTGCTAGTAAGAGTACTCTCTGAGTTTACAGAGCCAGATAGGTTGTGTATATTGTAGTCGGTCTTAGCGGAAGCTCCCTCTATCGTAGTCTGATCTGTTTTTTGCAGTATAAGGTGTAAGTCCTCTACATAGTTAGCTCTCATAGCTCCAGATATAGTGAGACCGTACTTTGACTCTATTGCATCTAGTATACTCTTAACCCTAAGAGCTCCTATAAGATCGTTGTCTACTAGACCATAGTGGTCAGGAGACCTAGAAGTACTAGAGTATCTTATGTTTTTAGTATTCGTCAACCCCTCTGTAGATGCGAAGTCGAAGTCTCCAGAGTGAGATATATACCTACCGCTCCTACAAACTAGAGGAAACTTAACTGGACTTGTTGATGTCCTGTCGCTGAATAGTGACGAGAAGTTAGGGTTATCTATGTCTAGAGAGCTGAAGTCTAAGTCAGTTAGCTCGTCTTGACCTATAAGCTTGTTTAATTCAGTTAACTTACCGTAGAAGCGAACCTTGTAGGCGTATGGTTTACCGTCTTTGAACTGAGTACCCTCTACAGATACGTTTCCGCTCTTGAAGTCAACTCCGTTTAACTTGAGTGTAGCTGGTATCAATACCCTAGAGTCTACAGCAGTAGTGTCAACCCTATAGACGTGCTTAAATAGCTTGTTATTCTTTTTTGATGTAGGTATACTAAAAGTTTTAGAGAACTCAGTAAAGAGCTTCTTAATGTCCTTAAAAGACTTGACTGACTTTTTTATAGTGACGCTCTCATCACTAAACTGGTCTACCTCGACCCCATTTATGTATATTTCCAGAGGGTACTTCATTACCTTATGTTATTAATGAGTGAATGTGATTCTTTTACTGATACTGTGAATTGAACTAGACCGTTATTGGCGTGTGTTTTCTTTTGCAAGCTATTTGTAGTTACATTTACTGGCCTAACATCACCTTTGTGCTCCATCCATACCTCCTCAGATACGATAAGCTGTCTAAACACCTCAGAATAGCTCTCGTGTAGGTAGTCGGTATTCAAAGTATGACGAACTGTCGCGTTCTTATTAAAATCCCTGACAGAATGTCTGCCGTAGTTGTTGGATAGGTTATCATAGTCAAAGTTGATGCTATTGTAGCTACTCCCTTTGGCTGACATAGACTCAGTAGTCTTAGCTGAGAAGTGGATATCTTGTAGAGCTCCAAATTTGTTAACGAAAGTTAACCTTACATTCTCATACTTATTACACGGTAACGTCTCAACAGAGATAACCTCTACTTTGCCGTCAGACTTAATAACGTGAGCCTCGTCTATGTCTAGCTCAGAAACGTACTCCATAATGTCGTCAGAGCAGTTCTCGTCTATGATAGTGCCTCCGTCCTTCATCACTCTAGCGTAGAATGTAGAGGCAGACTGTCCAGCAGATGTAGCATAGTTTATAGCTCCAGATGAGTTAGAGTCTATGTTGCTGTACTCTGTAGGATGTGAAGATTTTTCTAATTGAGCTCCAAAAATTATAATTTGACCGTCATTAGTAGTATTTCCTACCTCTCCAGCATATAAGTTTAAGTTTACAGCGGTTGTGTTAGCGGTACAAGTTATAGATACTCTATACCAGTCAGAGCCTATTGTTTCTATTTTTGAAGTTATGAATCCGTTTTGATTTCCAGCAGTTCCGTCAGTCACAGCAAAGGTGTTTAAATTGAACTCCTTTCTGACATCGTTAGAACCACCAGCAAGCCTCAATGAGATGAAGCTACCAGAGTCTTTTTTCACGTATAAGCTAAGAGTGTAATCGACCCCAGCTGCGGTGGGTATGCCAGGGTTTCCTATAGAGCTAAATGAGGATGTTTTATTCAGTCTATCTGCGTAGCTGTAACCTATAGGTGAGTTCTCTACGTTTGACGTAATTAGTGAACTTCCAGAGCTCCAACTGTAAAAAGTCTCACTATTAGCCAGTAGGTTTTTGTCAGCTAGCTCAGAGATAAATTTAACCTCTCCTTCCTTGTAAAATACAGCAATATCAGCGTCTTTTGTAGGAATCATAGCCGTAGTGTCCTCAGGAACTGAGATATAGTCATTTGACATCAATACTTCATCTGACTTGAGGTTGCTATCTGACTTGCTCCAATACTGAACAAAGTCCTCATCTATATAGCCATCTGTAGCTAAGTACTTACTACTTACACCAGTTCCAGCTCCGTCTGCCATAGAGATATAAACCCATACAGCCTCTGTAACGTAGTCTCCGTTGAATGATTGGTCTACATAGTCTCTAATTAGCTCAGAGACTTCGAATGTAGCTTTACCGTCACTGTTGTGAGATTTAGATAGCGAGTACTGAGGTGTACTAGGTACGTCACTAGAGTTGCCGTTCCATACGTATAGAGATACGGTAGCTGTAGAGCCACTTGTTGACTGGATAAAAAACGGAGAGCGTGTGTATATTAAACTCATTTCTTTTTCTTTAATTGTTTTACTATTTGGTTTCCTATATTGTGAGCTACATCAATAGAGATAGCTTCGTGATATTGTTTTAGCATAGGTTGATATCTACGCATAAAGGGTTTACTGAAAAATAGAGTTTTAGTGATACCTTTTTTATGCACTGATCTGGCTACAGCGTAAGGATTAAGCCCTCGCTTCTCAGCCCAGTCTTTAATAGCTTTGATAGGTAGAGCTTTTTTAGACTTTCTAAAACGCCCCTGTCTACCGAATATAGAGTTACCAGTCTTAGCTGCGTGTCTATTGTCAACTGGACTAGTACCCTTAACACCTTGATCTTGAAATACTCCATAGTCGTTAAGCTCAAACCTAACTGAAGGCATAGACGAACCTCCTAAGAATTTAGCAGAAACTGACCTATTAAACTTCTTTGTAACGTATCCTTTTATAGAGCTATGTAGATCACCCTTAGACTTAAGGTTTCTCTTAGCCTGAGATACTACATATTTCTTGTAGACCTCCAGTACCTTCGTGGCTCTAGGATATGTAGAAGTAATTTTTAGCACAAGTCAACGCTGTTTTGTATGGTTATGTTTAAGTCCAATCCTACTCCAGCCAACTTGTCCTCGAACCTGTCAGAGAAAAACTCTACGTCAGCGTCCTCCTCAACTTGATAGCCTTGCTCATATAGGTTACCTCTCTTAAGCTCTTGAGTGGTCTTAGTGGCAGCTGCTAGCATATTATTAAGCTTATATATCTCGGAGTCATTGAAGTCCTCCTCATTGTCGTTAGATACGTCAACTATGTCTAGAAATAATATAGAGACCTCTATCTCGCTAGTAGCGTCAGATATTGAGCCAGCAGAGATGCCAACGTGAGCTAAAGGATAGATGTCTTGTTTCAATAACTCAACCTCGTCAATGTTTCCAAATGTAACTGAGTTAATAAGCTTGTTGTTAGTTAGCTCAGTCTTAATAGCGTTTGTTAAGTTTAATAGTGATTTCATTACTTCCTTCTTTTTGAAATTTTATTCTCAGTATCTTGTTTATCCTTTTCGAACGACAACCACGTCAAGGCATCGTATATGTTTATTTTAGTGCTTTCTCTAAATTTCGTTGCATCTCCTCCACTAAGCGAGTGTAGTGATCCGAACCACCCCCACCTTTGGCCAAACTGTCCTTCAAGAGAGAAGTCAGTGAGTTCTTTTGTTTCATCTTTTTGCTTAATTTCTCCAAATAGATAGCTGAATGTACTAACAAGTGACTGCTTAAACGGTAAAAAAAAAGCGTTGCATTTACAAATTGACTAGCTGGTAGAGACTTCATAATCTCGTGGTCTCCCTTAGAACCCCTGTAAGGCTCTATATTGTACATATTACCTACCTTATCGTTAACTGGTCTGAATAGAACAGCAGCGGCCTTATGCCAATCTGACGGCTTAGTTAAGTACTCCTCTAAGTCTATATACTCTCCTAGAGTCAATTCCTCTAGGTCAGGAATGAATCCGTAAGTAGTATTGTTGAATTCAAAGGTATATTCTAACTGAGGCATCTCGTCCATAGCATCTACTATGTCTTTTATAAGTTCGTCAGCCTGAGACTGGGGTATAGACCTAACCTCACTCATAGGTATGTCTAGAAATATGTTTAGCATTTTATGACCTACAAAATCCTTGTCCTCATCGTCAGCTATCATTGTATATTTCTGATACTGATCTAGAGTGATTCCAGCTCCGTTAAGTGGGATTTGTGCTATCATTAAACTACGTTTAGATTGTTTATAAGTGTGAAGGCGTGTCCAGACTCATCAGAGCCGCAGTCGTCGTTAGCTACGATAGTAACTTTAGCTCCAGTAAAGTCACCCATAGACGCTCCAGTAGTCACATCCACGTTTGTTACCTCCGCATATCTTAAGCCTATTTTGGCCTTTTGAACTTCTCCAGCATAGTGTCCAGTACCCATAAGGTATACTATATCACCTCCAGAGTGGTTTTGACTTCTAGGCTCTACACCAACAACAAAACGCCCCTTAGATAGGCTAGTAATGGTATTAAATAGTTGATACTCCAGACCTTTTAGCTCTATACTTAATGTTTTTTGCTCATACGTAGTGCCATTCTCTCTAGAGCTTATTATCTCAGTCTCATATAGATTATTACCTTTCAACTCAAATTTAAACGCAGTTAGTGACCCAGATATGTTAGAGCCACTAGAGTTTCTAGGGGTTAGAGGCTGGTCTCCTTGATTAAGACCCTTGATAAAGTATGATAAGTCGTTTGACCCTGAGTTTATTACATAGATAGCCTTAAGACCGCCGATCTGGTCTTTACACGCTTCTAGCCTTCCAGCTGTTACATTGCAACTCATTATAATAGTTTCTTTAAAAACAGTGGTCTAGATATACTGTAACGAATAAAGCCCTCTATTAAAAGGGCTCTAATTCAACAAAACAAACAAATGAAAAAAGTAATTTTATAGCCTCGTCTGACTTTCCTGACTTCCTAGAGGCAACCTAGGTACTCTATTCTACGCTCTCACGCTTTTTACCATCGCTAGGTTAATGTGGAGGATATCGGAGTCGAACCGATGACCTCTTGAATGCAAATCAAGTGCTCTAGCCAGCTGAGCTAATCCCCCAAGATACTAAGACTTACACTTTACTATTTCCTTGGATTTCACTCCTTCGGCTTCGGTTGCTTAGTTTATATTTTAAAGAACGTTTATCGTTTTGTTGGTACAAACATACGAAATATATTTGACACTACCAAATTATCCACGAAATTTTTTAATATTTTTTATTACAGCGTCTACTCTAAGCTTGTCAGCTATGCCGTTTCCTACTGATGTGTATGGCTTTACTAAGCAAGTTGTAGTGATAACTCCGTCTCTAACTATAGCGTAATACATAGTACCTTGAGACTCACCTCTGCTATTGTGTACAGATGCCACCAACTGCTTGCCTTTGCTAGACTGCTTGTCAGCTTCGCTATTGAACTTAGTCAAGCTCATTTGTAGTTGGCCTAACATAAAAGCATAGGACCTCCTAGAGCTCGTCTTAAGAGCTGAGATAGCTTCCAACTTGTCCTTAACTTGTTGTTTGAAGCTGTCTGATATAGACATAGTACCTACCTTAGTGTAGTTAGCTGTAGTAGACTCTACCTTTACGTCTACATTTGTAAGAGCTTCTAGTCTCTGATCTATTCTCTCTGTTGTGTGTACTGATGTAGTCATCTCGTTTTGTTTGATACAAATATAAGGAGGATTTTTCAACCCTCCAAATATTTTTTTACTTTTTTTATTTATATAGTCCAGATGTGAAAGTGAATGATGGAAACATTTGATTGAGAGCCTTAGCTTTGTCTACACTAGACACCTCTATCTCTAGACGACCTCCGAACGGAGATACATTTACCTGAGCGTTCAATGATTTAAATCTGCTGTTTAGTTCGTTTGCTTTGTTGTTGTATTCTTGAATTTTCATCTGTTGTTTCATTTTGTTAGTACAAATATACACAAAAAAATAAAGCCACCAAACTATTTGATGACTTTTTTCTTATTTATATTCATTATGAATAACTAACCTAGAGCTCTGTCTATTCTAGTAAGCTGCTTTTTTAACTCTGCTCTAGTAGCTGTTATCTGATTGATACGCTCTAGAATGGCCTCACGTCTATATCTAAGAGACGCCTCTGTCTCTGGAGCTGTGTGAGTAGTGAGCTTATTAAGCATTAACTGTAATTCTCTCATATACTAATATAAAGTTATTGCCCTAATGGCTATATAGATGACTACAAACAGACAAACTGCTGTGCCCTCCTTCCTACTCATATTACGTTGAATACTTGTAGAGTATATCCTATTACGCTGGATATATTAAGTAATACTAAATTCCATTGCTTAGCCTTATACACTTGAGGTGTAAGCATAGCTATGCCTAGAGCCAGTAGCACAAAGCCTATTTGATAGCTGACTAGATATGGAGCTACTAGGAGTACGCCAGTACCCATATAAGCTACCTTATCCGTTAAGTCTATCTTCTTTTTAACTGTTTTCATCTGGATTAGATTTAAGATAGTAGTGTACGTATATCTCGTTTACTTTATCAGTCATCTGCTGCCCTTGTTCATATTCGTGCTTACCTACGTGTCTAGCGTTCCCAGTCTCTATAACTAGGTTTACGTAGCTCTTAGTCTTTGTCTTTGATTTGCCGTTAGCACCTACACCTCTATATGTATATGTATTAACAGTACACTGAGGGTAGACCCTTAGAGAGTTGGTGCTCATAGCCCAGCTCTTAGCTTTCTCTATAGTTTTATAACTGGACATCTATCTTACCGTTTTTGTAATGGTTAACAACTACTCCAGTCTTAAGCGTTACAGTTCTGTAAGGCCTTACGTTTATCTTAATAAGTATATTGTTTATCATATCCCTAGGGTTGAGTTTCCATAGTGCAATGTATCTCACTGTGTTACCTACCTTTAAAACAAGGTAGTCGTCATACGTTACGTGATAGCTTATGTATTTTTTCATTATATATCTGTGTAAGGGTTAAAGGGTTCTCCGTAAGCTTCGACAGATAGCTCCTCGTGTATCTCTCTGCCTTCCTCTGTTAGTACGTAGTCTACCTTACCTCCGCCTAACATAAAGTAGTCTATATACTCAACAGTCTCCTCAAACTCAACTCCAGCTTGCTCTATAAGCCAGTTGTAAGCGAAGTGACCAGTATACTCGTCTATAATGTACGAGCCTCTGTAATCGCTGTTTATGTAGTCTTTAAGGTCAAACACAGTCTCCACCTCATTCTCTGGTAGTGTCGGGTCAAATTTCTGATTGGTATATGTTACTTTCATTGCTTTGTTATTATGATACAAATATAAGGTAAATTCTATAACTACCAAACATTATGCGTTATTTATATTGATTCTAAATAGTTATATCTGTATATAGAGTCCTGAGTTAATGAAAGCTGGACTAAGATTGAACTGTAAACCTATTAAGTTAGTTAGCCTAACCTTGTAGGTGGCCGTCATTATAGGTATACGTGAGCTCTCTATCATAGTGCTAGGTAGGTATCTGTTCATAAGCCTAGCGTTAACCTCATCTAGATAAGCTTTGCTATAGTTGTCAGCAACCCCTAGCTGTATAGATAACTGGCTGGTATTACTCTCTGACAAGTTAAAACCAAACATTAAGTACTTGCTGTAGTCTCCATAGCTGTTCTGCATTATGCCCATAGTAAAGTGAAGTCCATTACTACTCCTAGTTATAAGGAAGCCCTCAGAGCCTCCCTCAGAGCCTAGTCTAGAGTTATCGTATAGCGGATTACTAGAGAAGTGCTTAGTGTGTACTGGTGTGTAGATGTGAGTACCCTCCCAGCTTTGAGCGTTTGCCTGTGTCCCTATCAACATAGCTCCTAGAAATGCTAGTCCTACTAGGAGCGTCGCTATTATGTTTTTTATTGTTTCCATTAGATTGACATCTTGAGCTCATTCATATCTGCAACGTACTTAGTGTACTTAGCTACTCTGTCTAAGTTGGCTAAGTCTCCAAAAGAGAGCTCTCTGTTTATAACTCTGTTAGCTTCTGCAATTCCTTCGTTTATTTCTGTGATGTTGTACATAACTGTTTGTTTTTGTTGATACAAATATAAGACATATTTATATACTACCAAACTTTTTAGAAACTTTTTTTAAAAAACTTTACCCTTAATCTATTAACCTATGAAGTATCTACCCTTGTTAGGGTTGGCTAATTGGTAAGAGACAGCATATCTAAGTGCATCAAGCTGGTGATCAAAACCGTTCTGTAACGGTGTCTCTGCCTTAGTGTCGCTCCATTGGTAGTTATTGAGCTCTTTAATGATGTTAGTACTGTCAGGCGTTACTATAAGCTCATAGTCCTGTAGTAATGCTATACCGTAGTTAACAGAACCCTGTCCTTTAATGGTAGGTACTATATTGCAATATCTCTTTAACTCACTAATGAGTCTAGGCTCAGCTGAGTCACCTACTATCACGTTTCTACCAGCCACTTGGCTAAATATAGCTCCTAGCTGGCTTGTATTGAGGTTAGGCTTATTGAGATGCTCCTTAATATATATACGCTTATTGGCCTTATCTATGCTCGTAGACAACAACGTTGACGGATCAGTGCTATAACCGAAGTCAGCCCCTAGTACATCTATACCTTGACTCTTATACTCACCTATACTCCAGTTAGTAAAGATAACTCCTTCAGCTTTTTCTCTCCAGCCCCCTAGTATAGTATGATTGTACTCACTAGGTCTACGCTCCTTCATAGTGTCCATTGAGATAAGGAAGGACTCACCTAGGTTCTCTATATTGTCTAGGTAAGTGGTATGTATATATGTAGTGTCCTTATCAGTCATATTGCTTCCTGAGTTGACTCCAGCCTCCTGAAAGAATCTCTTGTATATCCAATGTTCTTTTGTAGCTGGGTTTAATACTAGGATAACTCTGTTCTGTATGTCCTTAGCACGTATAGAGTAGTCTATCTTAGTGAATAGGTTGTTATCTGGTATCTCCTCAGCCTCGTCACATATCCACGTTGTTATGTTAGCTAACGACTTGAGAGCAGCTGTCTGATTCCCTGAGCCTGTCTTAAGACCCTTGAAGTATATACGATTACCAGTAACTCTATTGGTTATCTCTGTCCTATTGATCTCAAAGTACTCCTCTAGCCCTAGAGCTTCTATCTTATCTGTAAACTCAGGAATGATGGAGGTATATGCTGACGACATAGTATAACGGGTAAAAAGTATGTTCTGCTCCTTCTCGAATGTAAGGAATAGGGCCATTAAGTTTACACTATATGACTTACCAGAGCCTCGACCTCCAGTGAGTACGAAGTATCTACTAGGGTCTTGTATAAGAGGTTTATATTTTCCGTGTAGGGTTATCACTCCTCGTCCTTAAAATTGATTAGATTACTTAATGTGAAGTTAATATCTTGCTTACCGTCCATCTTAACGTCTACAGATTGCTTAGGAGTGCCGTGTACGTACTTCATAAACAAATCTATAGCTCTATAGTCTCCTTTATTAATAAGCTCTCCTAGCTTCTCTACGACCATACCTTGATCTATGTGCTCTGAGAGTATCTCTTTGACATTCTCTATGTATTCCTTTTTAGGTCTACCAGAGTTCTCTCTGCGGCCTCCCCAGTTAGGTGAGTCTCCATCTTGTTTCTTTCTACCAGCCATTCTTAAGCTCTTTAGTGATTGTATTAATTGTAGTTTGATCTACATATCTAGGCATCCCCTTAACCATTAACAGAGTGCCGTTATCGTGCTCCCAGTCCAATAGATCGTGTGCCAGCTCGTGGTACATAGTCATACGCCTCTGGTGTTCAGTCATACGTAACCAACTGTTGGCGTTTATCTGTATATGAGTTACATTGGCATTCATACCAAAGGCTATACCTAGAACGCCCTGAGGGAGATTAGTAGAGAACTGAATATATACAGTCTCTCCTTTGCTAGCTCTATCACCTACTATATTAAGGAAGTCCTCGTAGTAAGACCTCAGCTCTGGATGTACATATTCCCAGTCTGGTGTCTCATTACTCTTACAACCTGATAAGATCATAAGGACTATTAATATAAGTGATCTTGATAACATCTTGATTCTTTATTTAAAAACATTCTAAATAACGTGATGTGACTATAAAAAAAAAGCCCTCATTCCTGAGAGCGTTTCTTTCTGTTTAAGCTGGATAACTGTTTCATCCTTGTGAGTCTGACCAATTCATTGGCCCAGTATAATACGTGTTTCTTATGTATCAACTCATTTGGTGACTTGTTTAGGTTGTCTTTAGCCTCCTCTAGCTTAGACTTAGCTTTTAGTATTAATTTGTTCAACATCTCTAATAGCTTTTAAAAGGTTGGTTAAAGCCTCTTGTTTCATTGTTATAGTTCTTAGACTTGTCTCTATATACTGGTAGACGTAGTCTTGTAGGTAATCTAGCCTCTCATTTGCTGGGAGCTCTTTGAACTCGTCACTGGTAATAAATTTATCTATCTTCATATTATTTAGTTACTTCTATTTTAGTTATGTATGATTTGCAGTCAACAATAGTAAACTCTACTATAGCGTGTTTTGTCTCCATTGCTCCTAGACCGTTCTCCGCTTGCATCTTAATAAAATACTTTAGCACGTTTCCTGACTTATATGTGAGCTCAGAGTCTATGCTGTGAACTTTGTAGTTAGCTTTACCCTCAATTGCCTCCTCAGCTATATAACTCATAAGGATAGTGTCGCTAGTGTCACAAGTCTCTGGAGTTGGAGATAGCAATATGTAAGCAAATAAAGCTACTATCGAAATTAATATATATTTAATTGTTTTTCTCATAATACATCTTCTATTGTTGGGTTAGTAAAATCTACACAAGCGTCAGAAGGATATTGCTTAAGTATGTCCTCAGCTACTCTATCTACTGCCTTACTTTCTGTGTTTAGGAGGTATCTGTCTCCGTTTACTGTCATTACTGTTAAGTTACTCATATCTGTATTGCGTATATAATATTAAGTACACTGTCTAAAGGGTTTCCGTGTAGGTGTAGCTTACCAGTCTCACTATTGTATTTCAATGTATGCACGTGTCTCTGGCTTATTACTATATAGCTACTTCCTTCTGAGGCTAACTTTTTAGAGAACCTTCTGGAGTTTATATTATTAACTGCGAAGTGTTTAGCTTCATTATCTAGCTCACTAACTACCATACCTACTAAAGACTTGGCATTCATACCTTCGCCTCTACCCCTACCGTACTTTCTAGTCAACTCTAGGGCCCTCTGGTAGCTTATGTCAAACGCTGAGGCTATAGCTCTAACTGAGCAGTCGTTAGACTCTCCTGCGGCCTCTCTGTCTGCTGTGTGAACTTTATATGTGTTCACTATCTTACCGTTAAGCTTAACTTGTGCAGAAGCCGTGACTCCTATTACTAACGCTATAATTAAAAATATTGTTCTCATTGATCTGTTATTTTGTTAATACAAATATACATATAAATATTACACAAACAAACAAAAACTTACTTTTTTTACTATTTATACTGATTCTAAATAAGCTTAGTCATATTGATAGTGTAGCAGAGCTTATCTACATACTCATTATTGGAGAACTCTGTAGTCTTTGGACATTTAATCTTAACAGGAGGTTTAGACAAGGTGTCCCTATCTTTACTGATGTTTTTGTAATAGATGCCACTAGGGTCTTTAACTACATAAACGAAATCTTTGCCCTTCTCCTGAGCTATAACAGTGTTTCTGCATATCTTATCGAACTCTATGAGCTTTTCCTCATACACCTTACCTCTAACCTTTAGCTCTATGATAGCCTTATCGCTCTCACAGTCATAAGGACTATAAGGATTCTCTGCTTCGTGTATATCTGTCTCTGATAGGAGCATAAGCTCTACCATTAAGTCTCTCTCTGATTGCTTCACAGTACTGCGTTTATAGCGTCATTCTCATCTCCATCTGTCATCTGCATAAACTTCAACTCTACCTCTGAGGGCTTCTCGTCTAGCTTAGCTTTAAGGCTGTTAGCTATTCTCTTAGCGTCTCTAACTGCGTACCCTACTGACTTGTAGTCTAGCTCTAGCTGGTTAGTGTAGAAAACTGACTGTATTAAAGCCTCCGCTACAGCATTTAGTTCCTTGTTATCTGGCTTAGCCTCTAGCCACTTGGAGACAACTTCATTAGCTGCCTCCATAGCTGAATAGTACTTAATTGATTGAAAGTCCTTCATTAATAGGTGTTTTTGATTCTGCATCCACCGTCATACTCCTTCCACTGAGCTAGAGCTACTGTCATAGCAGCACAAGCTTCGTAGTTCTCATCCTCCTCATAGTTTTCTAGGATGTACTCTAGCATCTGTGGCTCTACACCTTGAGCTAGGCTTATATATGTGCTCTCTAGCACCATCTTGTACATAGGGTCGTCTTTTATGTTCATATTACTGATTCTTTATGATATTGTGATAAATCTATTAACTCGTCTATAAAAAAGGCTTCGTATAGTTTGAGGCACGCATCTAGTTTTAACTGACCAGACTCTAAGGTCTCTTGGCTGGCTTTAAATATACCGATATCTGTCGTAGTCTTGTCTACTACTAGCCACCAGAAGTCAGGAACGTTATACAGCTGAGTATATAGATAGGCCTGTAGGTCATAGTCGTACTTTTGAACTGTAAAAGCAAACTGATTCTTTATAGTGCCATTCTTTAAGTCTACTGACTTTACTCCGTCGTTAGTTGTCTTAACGTCCGCTACATACTGTCCAGCCTTGTATATGTCAGCCTTAGCTCTAATAGGTAGGCCATTCATAAGCTCTATAGCTGGGACTTCTGTCTCAGCACCCTGTAAGAAACTGACAGCTCTGTCGTTCTGTAGAAAAGCTGTACTGATTCTGTTATTCATATACTTCTCCTTAAGTGTAAAAGTATTAGCCTTACCAGATTCCTCAACCGCTAGCTTCCACTTCTTAGTGTTTTTGCTACTAACGTCAACAAAGCTAAACGTGTCATACTTCTGAGGTTCTAGTATTTGAGCGTGTACAAGTCTACCGTCTCTCAGAGCTTGAGTCTCAGGGTCTGGCTTCCTTAACTTGTAGTCGAACCATTTAGGAGACTTTAATAGCCACTTAAGCGAACTGTAGCTTAAGGCCCTCTCTAGTCCTAGGAACTGGTAGTAGAACGAATCCTCTACCATATTGTCTAGAAGCTCTTTTTTATCGTATTCTTTATGGTCTAGTAGTATCATATTAAAAGATTCCGAAGTCTCCAGATACTCCGTTGATTAAGTTATAGATTAATGCTAAGATTCCAGACGCTGCTAGAGCGAACAAACAAAAGGATACTGTGTTTAATATATATTTCATAATAAAGTTATTTAAAAGTTATTTAAAAGTTCGTTGATTTCGTAGTCATAGACTCCATAAGCGTTATCTATGTTATTGAGTGTGTTTATATAGTTGTTCATCGTGTTTGATTTAATTATTATTGTTTAACAGTACAAATATAGACATAGTTTTTAAACTACCAAACTTTTAATGTTATTTATATTGATTCTAAATAAGAAAGCCCTCCGTTAAGAGGGCGATCTAGTTACTGAGGGTTTTCCTCTAGATGTTTTTGCAATAGAGCTAGAGCTCTCCAAGCGACCTTACCAGCGTGAAGGATGCCATCGTCATCCATAGGGTCTACTGAGTGGTCTATTAAGTGTCTAACTAGAGCGTCTGGCTCATCTTGAGACTTAGACCTGTCCCAGTGTAGTGGCTGGTTTGGATTGTGCTGGTCATTCCCAACCTTGCTAACATATCCTATATACTTAACTGCGTCAGGAAAGTAAGATAATACTCCAGAGAATACTGGCTGAGCTTTACGCTTTGCGTGTTTACTTAACACCTCCTCAGCCTCTACCTCCATCTCGTTCACATCAACTTTGCCGTGCCACTGGCTGAGCTCATTATAGTACTCAGCAACTTCATCAGTGGTCTTTTCTGTATAGTTATGACACATATCACACATATTACAATACCATAAGTTCGTTGATTGCTGTGCGACCTCCTAATACTACAGCACATCCTATAGCTGGCTTCTTACCAGCCTTAGCGTAAGCCATAGCGTACGCAGAGAAGTCTATACCACATCCGACCTGAGTCCCAAAGATACGGCTGTTAGCTCCTACATAGTACTCTGTATAGGCTTGAGTGTGTAAGTGACCTTGAACTGTAGAACGCATATCTGCTCTGGCCTTTGTTCTAGCCGTTCCAGCTTCTCCGTGAATATAATGAACACCGTCAATATCTACTGAGGTTACAAAGTTCCATTTCGGAGTCTCTAGTACTTCTTTGTACTCCTTAATCCACTTGGTAGGAACTGCTGAGCTCTGAGCTTTACGCATAATAATTCTATCGTGGTTACCAATAGTGACGTCTGCAACTGGGAAACGGTGATACCAACGTCTGAGTCTATCGATAGCTAGTTCTAGCTCTTGAGAGCCTCCCATTCCGTTAGCGTCAGTCTCGTGATAGGAGCTGTAGTGGTTGTCAATGACATCACCAATAAATACTACCTTATTGCAGTTATAACGCTCATAAACCTCTACACAGTGGTCGAAGTATGAATCTAAGTCAAAGGGAGCGTGTAAGTCACCAATAACTAGAACTCGGCTCTCTTTTTGATTAAAGAACTCGAAGTTAATTTTTCTTTTACCTGATAATCGTGGTCTAATTTCTGACATATTTGTTTATATTTAAAGGGCAAACATACGGCAAATATTTGACATATGCAAGCCCTTTGTTAAAAAATTAATTATACTTAAACTTCTTGTTAGATTTTAGAGCTTCCTTCTCATCTATAATCTGAGAGACGTGATACAACTCTAGAGCTACTCTCTTGTATTTCTCTGGCTCTGACTCATTTTTTCCTGTAGAGTGTAGCCATTGTAGTTTAGTAGCGAACTGGTCAGCAATTTTAGTTAGCTCTGTTAAGCTAAGCTTCTTTAACTTCTTAGTCGTTAGCTGCATCGTATATACGTTTAAGTTCTCTTACTAACCCAGCTACACAGGGCCCACAGGTGGAAACTACTCGCTTAGCGTTGAAGATGTTATTATAAATACGAACTAACTCCTTTTGCTCTGATGGCCTCACGGATGACCTAGTCTCTGCAAAATACTGACTTAAATAGCTATAGTCGTCGTCTGACAAGTCATTCAGCTTTCTGTTGGGAAAAACCTTGTTTAGAGTTTCCTTTCTAGCTTTACATCCGCAGTCAGTGTCTAGAACCTTAGCTACAGTATCAACTACAGCTTTAATTCCAGTGGCCTCTGTGATTTTCTCAATAGTGTCACCTAGACCCTTGTCCGCAGCGTCTCCTAGTATATCCAGAACGACTGCTTTTTTAACTCTAAGCTTCTGTGCTATCTTACCAGCCTTAAAGCCTTCTTCGTGTAATTCAAAAACCTTATTGTTAATATCCATTTTCTTATTTATTATATATAGCTTGAGCGTGTGCGGTCATTCCGTCAGTAGCCTGAGCCAATAGTGAAACATTCATATCCTTATCTTTTAGAACCCTGTCCTCTGTCGGGTTGTTTATACTTATTTTGACTTTTACTAGCGTTTTTAGAGTGAACTCCCTTTCTTTTTCTTTTTGGCTTATCTAGTGAAGCCGTGTAAAATCCTGTTTTTCTAGCCATTGTAGTTTCCTTTTATATAGTTAACGTAATCTTCGTACAGTTTATCTGCTATTATAAGCTTGCTCTTTTTTATTGATAGGTATATAGTCTGGATACCTAGACCACTCTCCTCAGCCAATACTCTGAACGACTTACCAGTCTTTAAGTACTTTCTGAATAGTTCGTAGTCGAACCAATCTTCTGAACTCTCCTTGAGTACCTCGTACATCTTAGTCTCAAGGGACTCTATAGCTTCTATGCTAGGGTCGATTCCCTCGTCTATAATCTCGAAGCAGTAGTCCATATCATACTGGTCTCCTACGTGGTTGTATTTAGGTTCTCTGACCTTCTTAAGGTCATTGAATATGATGGAACGCAGTGTAAAAAACATATATCCTTTACTAGCCTTCTCTCCGTCCACTATCTTGTCATACAAATCGTCGTACCTTAGTAGCTTAATATAAGCCTCCTGAACATAGTCCTCAGCGTAGTTTCTGACTTTAAAGTTATTACCAGCTAAACTCTTAGCTGCGTCAATGAAGTCAGAGTGATGTACTGACAATAATTCTATAGCTTTATACTTCGACATACCAATCTATTGTTAAAATTACAAATGCAAATCCTAACTGGTAGTGGTAACCAGTCACACCTTCCTCTACTTCGACTTCGCCAAAAACAAAGCCAAACATTAAGCCTTTAACGAAGCTCACTCGTACTGCTGCACTCTCATTCGTTTGGTATACATATACCGCTAAGAATACAAGTATTAAAATTCCTAATATTAACATTAAAATTCTAGTTTAGTATCTACTTTTACAGAGCCTTGTATCACAGGGACTCCAGCGACAGTGAATTGACAGTTAGCTGGCATCATTCTCATTGAGATAGGTGAGTCTAGGGGTGTTGGTCTACCGCCAGTCTCTGTCTCCTTTACCTTTACTACGTGAATGTCACTGTACATCCATTTCTCAGGATGCTGGGTGTATCTGTGAATTGAAACTACGTCGTCAGCACGGTTGCCCCACTTACCGCCTCCTTCAACGTCTGCCATAGAGCAAGGTTGAGGGAATCCAGCCATTTCGTGGTCTGATGGGTGCTTTCTACGTAGTGCCTCTGTAACGCCGTGACAGTTAAGCCACATAGATACGTTATTCTCTTTACAAAATAATCTAAACTCAGAAGCTATCTGATAGTCATATTCGTGACCACCTACCGAGCGTAACAGCTGAGGGTCTTTAGCTAGTGAGTTATAAGGGTCTACCAATAGGCCGTCAAAGTCAAATACTTCTTTAATCTTTTTTGCTTCGCTCATTAATACTCGAGCTGTGTAGATTTTCTCTACTAGAATGATTTTGAAGTGTTCGTTGACCCATTCGAGCTCTGATTCAATTACTGAGTCTGGCAACTGTTGGATAGGCGTAGCTGTTTTGAACTCTATAAGCTTACGTGCGATACTGTAGTCAGTATTCTCACTTGAGAAAATCAAGAATTTTAAGCCGTGTTTCATAGCATACGCTACCAATAGATACAAGATGACAGTAGTCTTACCAGTGTTGGCGTGCCCTATACATATATTAAACGCACCCCTCTTAAATCTTAGCCACTCGTCAACCTCTGGGATGTTAAGACCTAGACCTTGCTCTATGCGGTCATACTTAACGTCCATTAATTTTTCTTTAAGGTTTTTTACTGTAGCTATCATAAAAGAGAGGTTTTAGTTTCGTTTAATACTTTAATTAGAAAGGCAAGTCTGGTGTTCCACGCCCAGCTGTAGACTGCTCAGAAGCGACAGTTCCTTGCTCTACCTTATCCGCCACGTTGATGTTTCCATCTGTCCAGACAACTTTTCCGTTGCCTACATAGACCTTCGCTTCTTTAGCTTCTCGCTGCTCTTTAGTTTGAGAGATAGACGCTGCTGCGTTCTGTCCATACTGGTTAGTGTCGTCGTTAATACTTACTGTGATGTTAGCCCAGCCTTTATCGTTGAACTGGATTTTGTCTTTATTAAGACCTAATGTTACTAATGTAGCCATTATATTAAGGGTTTATTATTATTATTATTAAACTAAACTTTGTGCAAGTTTCTTTTTAACGTCTGCACTTACGTCATACTTAGCCTCGATTTGCTCTATTGAACCACCGTCTTTAACGAACTGAACAGCTTTGACAAACGCATCTGTGTTAGCCTTTAATGCTGGCTTTCCCTTACCGTGGGTGTTGGTTGCGTCAGCGTCTGCTGTGTCATCAATTAATAGAAGGTTTCCGAGTGCGTACTTTTTGCCGTAGCTAGAAGCAGAGCCGTACTGCTGAGCAGTTGCCATACCTTTCTGATTTAAGTCAACTCCTACAATAGCTGTAGCTGAATGACCCATTCCAGACTCTACGTCAAAGATAGTAGCTTCTGTCTTAATGACAGCGTCAGCCACTAGCTCCTCAGTTACTGAAAACATAACACCGTACTTAGCGTTGAATGGTTTTAGTGACTCTAGGATGTCCTCAGCAGAACGAAACTTGTAGCCTCCGAACTTATTGGTTCGGCTTTTAGCAACTTTTAGCTCTTGCTGAATTTTAGATAGTTTTTCTTTGATGTTCATATTTGAAATAATTATAGTGCAAACATACGCATAATAAAGTTACTATGCAAGTTTTTCTTAAAAAAAATATTATTTTTTAATAAAGTCGTATAATTCAAGAGCCTCTAGTATGTAGCTCCAAGTCTTTAGGTCAGCATCTAACGAGCGTTTAGTGACCTGTAGAAGTTCCTCGTTTATCATAGTGACGCAGTGGCCTTCTATCTCACCTTCGTTTCTCTCTATCCGTCTTTTAGCCTCCTCTATGTTAGCTATAGCCTTATTATAAGCTCTCTCTCTGTAAACGTTTTTATCTGTTGTCATAATGGGTTTTATTTATAAGTAAAGCAAAGGCTCTAACTAGTATTGATACACAGAAGCTGGCTAGTATTCCAACTTGAAACAAGTCGACCCTGTCTACCATACAGAACAATACACCATACCAGAAAACGGCAGTGCAAACATCCCATACAAAAACCAAAAATACTATTAAAGACAAGTTGCTGTAAGCGAACTCTCTATATAGAAAGGAAGCCGTAGCTGTTGTGAATATTAGTGGTATTATGTAAGCGAAGCCTATTAGTAAGCTCATTGTTTTACTTTATTTAATACAAATGTACATAAATAAAACGAAACTACCAAATTAAAATGATTGTTTTTTCTTTATATCAGATAATTTCTCTTTATATATATCTATAAGGTATTGAAGGTGAGTAGCATCAAATTTAGCGATCTTATGAGATTTTTGTACAAGCTCGTCAGCTTTATCTTGACCTAGAGCCTTGCCGTACTCATACTGTCTGCCGTTAAGGAATCTATTGCAGTATCTGTGCTGAAAATGTACGTTCTCCTCATCCCATCTAGTTGATAGATGTCTACGACCTACAAAGTGGCCAGCGTCTCCTTCTGCGTAGGGAGTCTCTCTACCGCAGTCTATACACTTACCGAAGCCAGTGTGATTATCTACATCACGTCTACGTATATACTCGCTAAATATCTTATCTAGCTTAGCCTTTAACGTCTTTACTTTTACCTTTCTAGCCATAACAAAAAAAACCCAGCCACAAAAACCCCCTAAAGTGACTGGGCAAATAAAAACCTTAAGAGGGGTCTTTATTTAAAAACAAGAAAAAATGTCTCTGACACATTGTCAGGCTATTTATTTTGCATATGTCAAATATTTTTCGTAACTTTGCCTAAGTTTCTTAGATTTAACTTCAAACAAACCTAATTCACTACATAAGAAGCTACCTTCATAGAAGTAGTGCCACTTAAGAAGTAGGTTTTAGTAGAAGTGTACTTTATAGAAGTTTTCTTTAACCTAGAAGTCGTCTAAGTTTCAGCGTATCACAGGACAGCTATGCTCAAAAAAAAGAGCTAAGTTTTTTATTCACTTAACTCCTTCTGTTTTTGATGTTTACAAGGTTATAGTTTCCTATACTTCTCAAACGAACGGCCAGCAAAGTAAGCAGTATATACTGTTATAAGTAAAGTCTTTAACAGATCAACCCAGCCAGAGTCTACATTGAAGTCCCAGCTCATAGAGTCAGAGATAGCTATAAGTACAGTCGCTACCGTTAAGAATATAAGAGCCAAAGGTCTCACGTTTTTACTTAAGAAGTTGTCCGACTCCATATCATATCTCCAGCGGTTAGTTACGTCCTCTTGAGCCTTCATATCTAATTTAACGAGCTCTAAGGCTACTTCTCTCTGCTCTTGTGTTAGTTCACTAGAGTTCTCTGAAAGCTCCTTAATAGCACCCGCTATGTCTCCAGAGGTCACTTTAGCTATAACCTCTACAGCTTTGCTAAAGTTAATGCTTCTTAGAAAGTCACCTACTCTAGTCGTTCCGTTTTTTTTCTTATAATCTCCCATTAGTAAAAATTTTCTTTATTTCTGTTATCCCATCTAGCTCTAGTCCCTCTTGTGTCGTAGTGTATAAAGGTGTTATACAAACCAAGTCCGCCCTCTTTCATACAGCCCTGTTCTATTAGTTTTTCTATAATTAGATACAAGTCCTCTGTGTCTATACCTTTAACTTTGATATCGCTAGCTCTAGCTAGCAAATGCTGGCTTTGTAACGACCCACCTACAGATTTATTATGAGCCTCTGTCCTGTAACTACTGTTCACTCTTACTGGTTCTCCTAGAAAGTCTCTAAGTTCCTGTAGGCTTTTAGCTAGTTCCAAGGTGTTCTCTATTAAGTGATCTGGAACTCTAGTTCCGTCTTTACACTTAAATTCTCTTAATGTGAAGTTTTTAGTTAATCTCATTTTTTTAAGTTAAAATACCAGCCCAGTATAGCTCCTATCGTTGTGAATAGTCCAGCTAACATAGCTATAGCTAGCTTATATGCGTTTATAAAATTCCTAAAAGTCAATAACCTTTTATCCAACTCATCAACTTGCTTAACGAGACCCTTTTTTCCGATAGTGTCGTCAGCTTCTAGTATAGAGATAACCTTCTCTATCCTTCTACCGTTCTCTATGAGAGATTGTTCAGTAGTTTTTCTAAAGAAGTCTACTTCATTCTCTAGCCGAGTTATTCGAAAGTCTTGTGTCTCGTCTTTGCCCACTTGTTGATGTTTATGGAGTTGTTAGTAGTTGCAACTGTTCGTCAGTTAGAGCTTCGTTTATAACTGTCAACTCTTTTGCTTTTCCATACCAAGGAGCACCCCCAGAACCATACAAAAATTTAAGTTCTGACAATCCTGACATAGTGCCTGCTACAAAACCTAAGTTAAGCGTTCTATTAATGCCGTTAATATAAACCGCATAATCAGACGGGGAAGTGCCGTATTTCACCGCTACTTTTAAACTGTCAGTTAAGTCAATGTTTGCAACATAAACTATGTTTGAAGAACCTACGCCGTTTTGATATACTCTAAAATTAGAGCCGCTTGTACGATATTGTATTGTTACAAAATTTGTGCCCGCAGAGTTAGCTATTGATATATATCTATTTGAAACATCATTATCAACAAGAGCCTCAAGTTCCGCAAACAAAACTCCTTCGCTATCGTTAAACGTCTCAGAGTTTCCTGAACCATTACACACATCAGCTTGTCTCTGCTCAGTACTTCCTGAGGTTGGTATGTAGGATGTTGCGTAGCTTCCTTGTTCGATTTGTGCGCCCCATATATAAACACTTTCGTCACTTGTTAGGAGTCTTAAGCCAAAAGTGCCTGTAGATGTATGTGTATGAGTAGCTGATAATCTGAACCACCCATTTCCATAATTAACAATCGTACCTGTCATACTACCACTTTCAGTGTCAATAGTACCACTATCTAAGTTATATTTAACTATGTTACCTGATGCACTTGCGTTTAATATCTCTACAAATTGAGCGGTATTTTTTTTAACAAAAAAAGTAGCTGTCCTTTGTGTTGTAGTCCATTCGTTAAATTCAAATATCCCACCCGTATCTGATGTTGCTGTTAATAAATCAGCAGTTAGCGAACCATCAGGCGAAATTGTTTGATTTGATGATAAAGTAGAATTCACTTTTGACCAATTACTTTGAGTAAAATCCTCTGAATTTGTAAATAAATTCGTTCTACTCGGCTCTAAAAGCAAGTGCGGACAGTCGCTAACTTTACCATCAACTATGTCATAGGATAGTCTAGGCTCGTTGTCAGCTACAGTCTCTATAAGGCCGTGCTTATTGATTCTAGTCTGCACACCGTCAGCTCTAGAGAAGTTAAAGTCTCCAGCTCCTGAGTGAGGTTGCTGAGAGTATAACTTTCCGTTCTTCATTGCAGCTGGCTTCATTACGACCCCAGCATTTTTATATATATCTTGTAAACTCATAGGGTTATTATATGTGCCATCCTCCGAATGTGATGTCCTTAGCTGGTCTCACATCTTCGTCTGTGTTAGTATTGTATTCTGGGTATAAGTTATCATTATGTCTAAGATGATCTACAAGTCTCTTAGCGTAGTAGTCAGCAGTGTCTCTAGCAGCGTCTCTCATTGAATCTATCTCTTGAGTGCTAGGTAGAGCTGAATTCTCTGAAGTGCTCTTAAACACTCCCTTATTGGATATAGTGTACTGAGAGAAGGGTAGATACTCCATAAAACTAAATTGTACTAAAGTTTGTTTAATGAATCCTTCCACTAGGTTCTCGTAGTCACCAGATAAAGTACCGCCTAAAATGTCAGCTTGTAGCTTGTCATATAGCTTACTCCCTAGTATTTGGTGTACGTGAATATCTTGAGCGATCCTAATAAAGTGAGACACCTTATCAAAGTCTATATTTGCACTAAGGGGTGTCTTCTTAATTAAATCTTCTTTACTAATAAATAGAGCTACTGCCATTTTTTTCTTATTTTGATTTTCTATAACTAGGATGG
>UPTN01000326.1_pt1 | contig 25677 bp, 23 predicted proteins | sample 2160111 | NCBI WGS metagenome assembly UPTN01 (sample SAMN06265058, study PRJEB28932) | marine metagenome | isolation source: Columbia River Estuary | place: USA:Columbia River Estuary, USA | collected 2014-05-05
GCGGCTCTGGCATCTGGTCGTAAACCTTGCGCAGCGCAGGGGCCATCTTGTTGGTCAGCGTGCCAGCAACGATCATGAGATCCGATTGACGCGGTGACGCACGCGGGGCGGTGCCAAACCGTTCAAGATCATAGCGCGGCATGGATGTATGCATCATTTCAACAGCACAACAGGCCAGACCAAAGGTCATCCAGTGCAGCGATCCAGTACGCGCCCAGTTGATGATGTCGGCGGTTGACGTGACAAGGAAACCCTTGTCCTGCAGCTCGGAATTTATCAGCTGTGCGCCATGTTCTTTGTCGGCACCCACGGCTGTTCCAGTCATCACTCCCATTCGAGCGCCCCTTTCTTCCATTCGTAGGCAAAGCCAATCGTCAGTACGCCCAAAAAGACCATCATCGACCAAAAGCCGACCATGCTGACATCCTGGAAAGCAACGGCCCACGGAAACAGGAACGCGACTTCAAGGTCAAAGATAATGAACAGGATCGCGACCAGATAAAAACGTACGTCGAACTTCATCCGCGCATCGTCAAAGGCGTTAAAGCCACATTCGTAGGCGGATACCTTTTCAGGGTCAGGATTACGGACCGCAACCACGGCCGCCGCGATGATCAAAATCAGGCCCAGCGCAATGGCAAGCCCCAGAAAAATCATGATCGGCAGGTATTCTAAAAGCATTTCCTGCAAGGGGTGTTCCTCTCAGTTCGGCACACCTCGAAAGGCACGCCGTGTGTTGGCTGCCTGTTGCATACCGCTGCCACCGCATAGGGTCAACCAAGCGTGGCGTCGCAGCGTATCAATTTTGAGGAATTACTCGGTGTGGTTCGAGACAGGTGCGCGTGGCGACAGGATCGTGCCAGCAACAGCCATCAGCGATGCATTATGTGCCATACCGTTGGTGCGGCCCACCTGCCCGATCAAACTATCAGCAGTTTCTGTCAGGTTGTCGGCTTGCTGGTCTGTCAGCCAGAACAAGGCGTGCATGCCAACAGTAAAGTCACCTGGCATATCACAAACCTGCACGTCACAACCTTCTTTGGTTGCCACGAATTTCTGCGACGTCACGGTTACAGAGCCGTTGCGCAAAACCATCATAACATCATGGCGGTCTGCAGAAGAACTAAGAACCTTGGCATCAAGTTTCACGACCTGAGGCGCATAGATACCTTCGCCATCTGAAAATCCGGACACGGCAACTGCCACATCAAAGAAACCGTTTTCGTCAACTGGTCCAGTCAAAACACGCCCGCGACGCGATTGAGGACGCAGTGCAAATTGCTGAAAAGCAACCGTTGGTGAACATGGCACGAACAATGTGGTGTTCAGCGTCTTGCGCACGGCCGGACCCGCATAAACCAAAGCCCCCAAGATAATCTGGAAAAGCGCCATAGCGACGCCCATCACGGCCACCGCAAAGCCAAGAAGAATGACAAATGCCCCGCTCGCTTGCTCAACCGGTGCCCAAAGCGACAGAACTTTGATCAGCGGCATCAAAATAACAAGAAATGTAGCTGACAACGACAATGCGATTGTTTCGAGCGTGACATTCGGAAACAAAACAACATGCCCGACAACCAGCGCGGCGATACCCAAAGAGGCCAAAGTCGCATTGGCAGCTGACAAAGCTGCCGGATCCATCAACGCGATGGTCATGACGACCGCCATCGGGATCACAACAGTAAACGCAATCAAACGACGCAACCGCATGACGCGGTAAAGAGCTTGTTGAGTTGTGGGCCAGGCAAAAGACATTTCGATCTCCTCGTTCACCTCCAAAAGACCCCTAGAATCGGTCAGAAGTGAGACAGAAATCTGACGTTTCACCTCTGATTAGGGCGCCCAGCGCGGCTTTCGCTTGGCAAAAAAGGCGGAAATGCCTTCTTTCGCCTCATTCCCGCTCCATTGTGCGATCAGCGCGTCGATTGAACGCTGGATCGTTGATTCGTCGATGACCGGACCCAAACTGCGGGCATAGGCCTTGGCCGCCGCGACTGCGCCGGGGGCGCATTGCAGGTACGCGGCAATTTCAACCTCGACCGCGGCATCTAGATCAGCGGCAGGGACAACCTGCGCTACAATTCCTAAGTTTATAGCTTCGTGGACGTTAAAAATGCGTGAAGACATCAAAACGCGCCGCGCATGTGCCTCGCCCATGCGTGCCAAGACGTATGGGCCGATCGTTGCAGGCACGAGACCCAGCTTGGTTTCCGTCAGCCCGAATTTTGTATGATCCGCAGCAATGACGACATCGCAAACGCAAGCCAGCCCGACGCCGCCACCAAAGGCATTGCCCTGCAGCCGCCCGATCACAGGCTGCGGCAAAGTATTCAACGCACCCAAAAGATCAGCCAATGACTGTGCTGCAGCCCGCTTCATGGCAAGATCTCCGGCCATCTGGTCTTGCATCCAGCCCAGATCACCGCCAGCGCAAAAGCTGGTCCCTGCCCCAGTCAGAACAACAACGCGGATATCGCTACGTGCGGCAATTCCGTTGACGGTGTCCTGCATCATGTCAATCAACGCTTGCGACAAAGCATTGTGCTTTTCAGGACGGTTCAGCGTCAGTGTCGCAACACCGCGCCCATCCACATCTAGATCAATCATCGCATTCCCCTTGCCATTTCAGCCGCTTGCGCAATCACTTCTGGATCAACGCCTGTCTCGTATCCAAGTCGGTCGAGCAGCCCCAAGACCGCTTCGGTCGCGACATTTCCGGGCGCGCCGGGCGCATATGGACAGCCACCCAAGCCGCCCACTGCGCTGTCAAACGCGCGAAGGCCCAGATCCAACGATGCTTCGATATTGGCCAATGCACGTCCGCCTGTATCATGAAAATGCCCCGCAAGGTCCGCGGCTGGCGCTACCTGCAAGACTGCCTCAAGCATCCGTGTCACCCGTTCCGGCGTGCCATTGCCGAGTGTGTCACCCAATGAAACGCGCATCGGGGCGACATCACGCAGCAATCCGACAGCATCTGCAACCTGTGAAGGGGTCGTCTGCCCATCGAACGGGCAGTCAGTCACGCACGACACATACCCGCGCACGCCCACACCACGCGCATAGGCTGCTTCGACGACGGGCGCCAAGTTTGCGACGGATTGGGAAATCGAGCAATTCAAGTTGCTTTGCGAAAACCCTTCAGAGGCGGAAATGAATACGGCAATCTCGTAATTGGTCATATCGCCAAGCGCCGCGGCAAACCCTTGCCAACCGCGCAAGTTCGGGACAAGCACGGCGTAAGTGACACCAGCAACATCGGGCAGCTCTGCCATCACTTGATCGGTATCGGCCATTTGCGGGACCCACCGTGGACTGACAAAACTGCCCACTTCAATGTCGCGCAAACCAGAACCAGCAAGCAGTTTGATCAACGCGACCTTTTGCGCAACAGGAATGACCCGCGCTTCGTTCTGGAGCCCGTCGCGCGGGCCAACCTCGTGAATATTAACCAAGTTGCTCACAATACGGCTCTTCTTCTGTTCTTAAAGACTTCGAGAAAGTCCCAACGGGACCGGGGCAACGCCCCAAACAAAGCAATCCGCATCATTCCGGAACCGGCCATGGCGCATAGAAGGGTTTTGCATAGAGGCGTTGGCCATCGGGCAAGGATTTCTGAAATGCAGGACGGGTCTGCAAGCGGTCAAACCATGCCGTAAGCTTTGGAAAAGCGTCCAACGTGACGAAATGCTGCGCCATATAGACAGCCTGAGCGATACCGATGTCCGCTGCGGAAAATGTCGATAACAGATAGTCGCCTTGCAAAGCCCCTTCGACGGTCGCAAGCGTCTTGGCCAATCGCTTTGCCTCAAGCTGCATGATGATGGGTGACCGCATAGCATCGTCGTAAAGGGCGACATGCTGCTGGGTGAGTGCGGCCGTGTGTTGGCTGATCGTCTCGGCGAAATGAATCCAGTTCAGCCAAGCGGCGCGTTCTGCGTGACATGGATCTCGGCCCAAGCCCGCCTGCGGAAAACGTTCACACAGGTATTCGGCGATTGCGCCGCTTTCGTACAAGACCAGATCATCAATTTCCAAAGCCGGGACACGACCTGTCGGATTGATCGCAAGATAGGCGGCAGAGCGCATGGTCTTATCGAAGGGCTGGATCACAAGGTCAAAGGGCACCCCGATCTCGTGCAACAGCCACAAGCTGCGCATTGAACGGGTTTGCGGGAAATGATGAAGACGGATCATGCCTCTGGTTCCAATCCAACCATCAATGCACCTGCCGTCACTTGGGCGCCTTTGACAACATCCACAGACCGGATCACCCCGTCACGCGGGGCGCGCAGCACATGTTCCATTTTCATGGCCTCCAAGACCACAAGGCGGTCGCCTGCCAGAACAGACTGACCGACCGCGACAGCAACATCGCAAATCAAACCGGGCATCGGTGCGACGACCGTATCGCCACCAACCATGCTTTGCCCCCGATCAGCTGGATCAATGACCGCAAAGGTCTGTGTTTGTGCGCCGAACAGCGTCACTTGCCCGCGATGACAGATTGCCGGCACGCCCCAATGCCCCCCACGGCGGGTCAAAGCGATGGTTTCATCACCAACCAGTACATCACAGCGGTTTGGACCAAGGACGCAAAGCTTCGCCGTGAATGTTTCTTCATCCTGCCCTAAAATGATCTCTCGCTGCAGGGCACCCCAAAGCGTGAACCCGATATGCGGTCCATCGCCCAATTGTGCAGCGGTCGCTGCGGCAATCGCAATTTCAAAGGCACTTGGAATGGCCCGCGCACAAAGCGCATCACTGTGCCGCGCAATCAGGCCAGTATCGACGATGCCCGCTACGAAATCACGATCACGCGCCAGTTTACGCAAGAACCCAAGGTTTGTGACGGTTCCCGCAACTTGCGTCGCATCCAATGCCGCATGCAATGCCTGCAAAGCTGCCGCACGATCCGCACCATGGGTCGTGACCTTGGCAATCATCGGATCATACCAAGGCGAGATTTCATCACCCGTCTGCACACCGCTATCGATACGGGCGTTTTGCGGGAACCACAGGTGATCCAACGTCCCTGTTGCAGGCAAAAAGCCCGCAGGCACGTCTTCTGCATAAAGCCGCGCTTCGAACGCGTGTCCTGTGATGCTTAAATCTGATTGCTTGGCTGGCAATGCCTCGCCCGCAGCGACGCGCAATTGCCACGCAACAAGGTCAACGCCCGTGATCGCCTCTGTCACGGGGTGTTCAACTTGCAAGCGTGTGTTCATTTCCATGAACCAGAACCCGTCCGTGCGCAGACCGTCTGCACCATCCACGATAAACTCGACCGTGCCCGCACCTGCATACCCAATGGCCTTGGCAGCCTTTACCGCCGCATCGCCCATCGCGCCACGAACCGCATCGGTCATGCCGGGTGCCGGCGCCTCTTCGATCACCTTTTGATGACGGCGTTGCAGCGAACAATCCCGTTCAAACAAATGCACAGCATCGGTGCCATCTCCGAAAACCTGCACTTCGATGTGACGCGGCGCTGTGATGTATTTTTCGATCAAGACATCAGCGTTACCAAAGGCCGTGCGCGCCTCGGCTTGGGCAGAGGCCAAATTCTCTGCAAACTCAGACGCCTGCGTGACCAAGCGCATGCCTTTGCCACCACCACCAGCGACCGCTTTGATCAATACCGGATAGCCTATGTCACCAGCACGTTCCGCTAGGAAACCCGCATCTTGATCTGACCCGTGGTATCCCGGCACAACGGGCACGCCTGATTTTTCCATCAAAGCCTTGGCTGCGTCTTTCAAACCCATTGCACGGATTGCTTGCGCCGAAGGGCCAATGAACACCAAACCTGCCGCTTCCACGGCTTCGACAAAGCCGGGGTTTTCAGACAAGAACCCGTAACCGGGATGGATTGCCTGCGCGCCCGACTGCAAGGCTGCGGCAATGATCAAATCACCGCGCAAATAGCTGTCCGCGACGGGTGCAGGGCCAATACGCACCGCCTCGTCCGCTTGGATCACATGCAACGCCTGCGCATCTGCATCAGAGTAGACTGCAACCGTGCGAACACCCATTTCGCGGGCCGTCTTGATTACACGGCAAGCGATTTCGCCACGATTGGCTATGAGAATTTTTTCAAACATCTGCATCACATCCGGAACACGCCAAAGCGTGTCTCCTCTATCGGGGCATTCATTGCAGCCGCCAGCGACAAAGCCAGCACCTCGCGGCTTTTGCGCGGATCAACAATGCCGTCGTCCCAAAGCCGCGCGCTGGCGTAAAGCGGATGTGATTGCTCTTCGAACATATCGACAGTTGGCTTTTTGAACGCCGCTTCTTCTTCAGCGGACCAAGCCCCACCGCCGCGTTCAATCGCGTCGCGTTTTACCGTCGCCAATACGCCTGCCGCTTGCGCACCGCCCATCACAGATATCCGCGATGTCGGCCAAGACCACATAAAGTGCGGACTGTAAGCCCTTCCTGACATGCCATAATTTCCCGCTCCGAATGATCCGCCGACAACCATCGTGATCTTGGGAACCTTCGTTGTGGCAACAGCCGTGACCATCTTGGCCCCGTGCCGCGCAATGCCTTCGTTCTCGTATTTCTGCCCAACCATGAAACCTGTGATGTTCTGCAAGAACACCAACGGGATCTTGCGCTGGCTGCACAATTCGACGAAATGCGCACCCTTTTGCGCACTTTCTGAAAATAGCACCCCGTTATTGGCGACAATCCCGCAAGGCCAACCATCGATATGGGCGAACCCGCAGACCAGCGTTTCGCCAAAGCGCGCCTTGAATTCATCAAAATGCGACCCGTCCACGATGCGCCGGATTACCTCGCGGATGTCGTATGGCGTGCGTAAATCTGCAGGCAGCACATCAAATAACGTATCAGGATCAAGCGCGGGAGGTTTCGACGGTAAACGCTTGGAATTGATACCATTTTGCAGCGCACATGATGCAACCGCCTGCCGCGCCAGCGCCAGCGCATGTGCGTCATCCTCGGCTAGATAATCGGCCACGCCAGACAGGCGCGTATGCACATCACCGCCGCCCAATTCTTCGGCAGAAACAACTTCACCCGTCGCAGCTTTCACCAGCGGCGGACCCGCAAGAAAGATCGTGCCCTGTTCTTTGACGATAATCGACACATCAGCCATCGCAGGCACATATGCCCCACCAGCAGTGCATGATCCCATCACAACGGCGATCTGCGCGATGCCTTTGGCTGACATCTGCGCTTGGTTATAAAAGATGCGGCCAAAGTGGTCGCGGTCGGGGAACACCTCGTCCTGATTGGGAAGGTTCGCGCCGCCACTGTCCACCAGATAGACGCAAGGCAAGTGGCAGGCTTCTGCAATTTCTTGAGCGCGAAGATGCTTTTTGACGGTCATCGGGTAATAAGTGCCGCCTTTGACGGTGGCGTCATTGCAAACCACCATGACCTGATGGCCGTTTACCAAACCCACACCTGCGATTACCCCAGCGCAAGGGGCCGCCCCATCATAAAGCCCATGGGCAGCAGTTGCGCCGACTTCCAGAAACGGGCTGCCTGGATCAAGCAATCCTGCGACACGGTCGCGGGGCAGCATCTTGCCGCGGCTGATATGGCGGGCGCGGGATTTCTCGCCGCCGCCAAGGGCTGCGTCCTGTGCGGCTTTTGCCACATCGGCTAAAGCCGCTTCATGCAAAGTGCGATCAGTCATGCAGAGGGTCCTTGTGGTTGCGGCAATGCGTCCCCGCGGGGTCCCACGAAATATGTGGTGGTCACACCGCTAGGATGCACACAGTTGATCACCATGCGCACGGCGGTATCAGGATGTGTCGTGGCGGCGCAGTCGGTCGGCATCGCGCCTGTGGGCGCCGTTTGAAGATAGGCCGCCGCATAGCGGTTGATGATCTCGGTCTCGGACGGAACCTGTCCATACTGAAACCCCAGATAACCGACAAAAGCGGTCAATCCGGCAATCGGCAGAAAGAACACTGCCCGCCTCACCGCATCGCTCCCATCATTTCGCGCCCGATCAACATGCGGCGGATCTCGGATGTTCCCGCACCGATCTCCATTAGTTTTGCATCACGGAACAGGCGGGCTACGGGTGCATCTTGCATAAACCCTGCCCCACCCATTGCTTGCACGGCTTGATGGGCCTGTTTCATTGCTTCTTCGGACGCATAAAGACAGCAGGCGGCGGCGTCTTGACGCGTGACAGTGCCGCGATCACAGGCGCGTGCCACTTCGTAAACATAAGCGCGTGCCGAGTTCATCGCCGTATACATATCCGCGATTTTGCCCTGCATCAGCTGGAAATTCCCGATGGGTTCGCCGAACTGTTTGCGGGTGCTGATATAGGGCATGACCTCGTCCAGACAGGCCGCCATGATGCCAAGTCCGATGCCAGCTAGCACGACACGTTCGTAATCCAGACCAGACATCAGAACGCGCACGCCCTTGCCCTCTTCGCCCAAGACGTTCTCGAACGGGACCGATACATCGTCAAAAATCAGCTCTGCAGTGTTTGACCCGCGCATCCCCAGTTTATCGAAATGCGGCGAAGTCGAAAAACCCACCATGTCCTTTTCTATCAGGAATGCCGTGATCCCTTTGGCCCCTGCATCGGGATCGGATTTTGCATAAACGACCAACGTGTCAGCGTCCGGCCCGTTGGTGATCCAGTATTTTGTGCCGTTCAGACGGTAGTGATCGTTGCGCTTTTCCGCCCGCAACGACATCGACACGACGTCTGATCCTGCTCCTGCCTCTGACATTGCAAGCGCACCAACATGTTCACCCGAAATCAGACGTGGCAAGTACTTTTCCCTTTGCGCGTCAGTGCCGTTCAGTTTGATCTGATTGACGCAAAGGTTGGAATGCGCCCCATAGGACAGGCTGACAGATGCGCTCGCACGCGCGATTTCTTCGACAGCGACGGTGTGGGCAAGGTAGGACATGCCAGCGCCGCCATAAGCTTCGTCAACGGTCACACCCAGCAAGCCAAGCGCACCCATTTCAGTCCAAAGCTCTGGCGGAAATGCATTGTCGCGATCAACCGCTGCAGCCATAGGCTTAACACGGGTTTGCGCCCAGTCATGCACCATATCGCGTAGCGCATTAACGTCCTCGCCAAGATCGAAAGTCATTGAGGCATGAAACATGTGAGGGCTCCAGATTAATTGAACACTTGTTCATTAATAGAGCGACACAGGCCAACCTGTCGAGTCATTTTTCCTGCGCGGCTTGGGAAATCGCTGTTGTTTACTCAGCTGCGGCCTGCCCTTGGTAAACCGTCGAGACCTCTGCACGGATGATCCGCGCCAGCAGTGCGCAATCCTCAAGACTGAATGTCAGTGGCAAGCGCATGTCGACAACACCAGCCAGCACGCGATCCGATGTAGGCATCGGTACGGACGGCGCATAACGCCAGCTGTCGTAGCGGGACGTGAACCCCTTGGGCTCTGCTCCTCCGAACCATTTCAGTTCGACACCGCGTGCTGCACAGCGGGTCAGAACTTCGTTCACAGCTTTCGCATTCCAGTCAAGAAGCAGGAATTGAAACGACGAAGCGACAAACTGTTCTTTTTCGGGACGCGAGATCAGCCGCAAGCCAACTGTGTCAGCAAGCCCTGTTTCCAACACACGGTATCGGGCATTCCAGTTTTCGCATTGCACAGCCAGATTACGCAGCTGGGGGCGCAAAATGGCCGCCCGCAAGTTATCCATCCGGCCAGAGATATTCGGCGTCTCGTATTTGATCTTTGCGAATGTTTCGACAGGAGGCGCGGCGCGGTGCTTTTCAAACAACATATAGCTGCCTGACAGCATGATCGCACGGGCCATGTCTTCGGCTCCGTCGCAGATCAGGAACCCGCCTTCGCCCGAGTTGATATGTTTGTAGGTCTGGGTCGAATAACAGCCGAACCGCCCCCAGCGCCCGCTGGGGACTCCATTCCACGCAGCTCCCATCGTATGGGCGCAATCTTCGATCACCGTCACACCTGCGGCATCGCACATGGCCATCAAACGTTCCATATCGCAGATGTGGCCGCGCATATGACTTAAGAGCAGGACTTTGGATTGATCCAGTTTGGCCGCCAGATCATCAAGGTCAATCACCAGGTCTTCTGTAACTCCCACAAAAACGGGTACTCCGCCAACGGCTGCAATCGCACCGGGCACAGGTGCCAGTGTAAAGGCATTGGTCAGGACTTTGTCGCCATGCCCCACACCGGACGCACGCAGCGCGGTGGTCATCGCATACCCGCCAGAGGCCACGGCAAGGCAGTATTTCGAACCGACAGTTGCGGCAAATTCTTCTTCGAGAAGTGCAGCCTCGGCGATTTCGTCGCCGCTGGTGTTGTAGCGGTGCAATCGACCTGACCGCATGACGGCATTGGCTGCCACGATCCCTTCATCTGGGATTGGTTCTTGCTGGGTGAAGCTTCCGGTGAATTTTTCTGTCATGGTTGTACTCTTTATGCGGATTGCCTCCGCGTCAAATGGCCACTTTAGCGCATAACGTAGTGCCAATTCAGCCGATCAGTCGCGCAACGACGTCGTCTAGCTGATCATAGCTATCGATTGTCGCCTCTGGATCAAGCGCCAGGACATCCTCACGCCCCGGTCCGAAGGTTACCAAGATCGACGGGACGCCGGCATTGCGCGACGTATCGCGGTCCGTGGCTGTGTCCCCAACCAAAAGCGAACGGCCAATGTCGCCGCCCGCACGGCGTACCGCCTCGAAATGATGTTCCGGGTCGGGTTTGCGCACGGGCAACGTATCGGCGCCGATCAAAGACGCGAATTCACCGCGCACGCCAAGACTGGTCATCAGGGTTTCGGCCAAGCCTTCGGGTTTGTTGGTCGCTATCCCGACGGCATAGTCAGCGATGCGCAGGCGTTCTACGGCATCCATTGCGCCGGGGTACAAGACAGTATGGGTATCGATCGCTTGGGCATAGGCAGTCAAAAGGACGGGATATTGGGCATCAACTGCAACTTCATCGAAGCCTTCGGTCCGTGAAAAGCCTAGTCGCAACATCGCGCGACCGCCGCGCAAAGCGGTGGCAGCGTCCTGCGTTGGGTCCAGCAAATCCCCCAACCCAAGGCCGCGAAAACAACTGTTTGCCGCAGCAATCAAATCGCCACTGGTGTCGGCCAACGTGCCATCAAGGTCGAAGATAACTGTACGCTTGGTCATAGGTCTGCCTTTTGGTTTGCCTGCCAATCTGTAACGCCATGTAAACTGATGTGAACCCCCTGCCCTTGTGATAATTAAAAAGGGCAGTAGAAGTCGGTGCAACAACAAGGTTTGAGGCAGCAATGACAACGGCACTGATTATCCTAGGCGCAGGCATGGGCACGCGCATGAATTCGGACCTGCCAAAGGTGCTGCACCAGATTGCAGGCGCACCCATGTTGGTGCATGCAATGAAATCTGGCGCCGCACTTGATCCCGCACATACTGTCATTGTCGCAGGACACGGCGCCGACCGCGTAGAAGCTGCCGCGAAAGCATATGATCCAGATGTGACTGTCGCGATCCAATCCGAACAGTTGGGCACAGCACATGCCGTGTCCCAAGCCCGCGATGCATTGGCAGGCTTCGACGGTGACGCGCTGGTGCTATATGGCGACACCCCTTTCATTCGCGCCGAGACGTTGGCCGCGATGACGGCTGCACGCCTGACGCACGACATTGTTGTCTTGGGCTTTGAAGCCGCCGATCCAGGCCGCTATGGGCGGTTGATCCTCAAGGACGACCAACTTGACAGAATTGTAGAATACAAAGAAGCCACAGATAAAGAACGCAACGTAAAGCTTTGTAATAGCGGTGTCGTTGCGGCAAACGCGGCAACGCTCTTTGATCTAATTGACGCTGTCGGCAACGATAATGCGGCAGGCGAATACTACCTGACCGATATCATCGGCATCGCCCGCGCACGTGGCTTAAGCGCAACTGTTGTGCGCTGTGCAGAAGCCGAAACACTTGGCATCAACTCGCGTGCTGAACTGGCAAGTGCCGAGGCGCTGTTCCAAGCAAATGCTCGTCAAATGGCACAGGAAGACGGCGTGACGCTGGTCGCACCCGAAACAGTATACTTCGCCCATGATACTGTGGTTGGCCGCGATACAGTGATTGAACAAAACGTGGTTTTCGGCCCCGATGTAACGATCGAAAGCGGCACAACTATCCGTGCGTTTTCGCACCTTGAAGGCTGTCATGTCTCGCGCGGGTCAGTCGTTGGCCCTTATGCGCGGTTGCGACCGGGTGCGGAACTTGCCGAAAACGTCAAAGTCGGCAATTTCGTTGAAATCAAGAATGCCCAGATTGCAGCAGGCGCAAAGGTAAATCACCTTTCCTACATCGGCGATGCGACCATTGGCGCGCGCAGCAATATCGGTGCTGGCACGATCACCTGTAATTATGACGGCGTTTTCAAACACCACACGACAATCGGCGACGACGTCTTTGTCGGCTCCAACACCATGCTCGTAGCCCCTGTTACCGTGGGCAATGCGGCGATGACGGCCAGCGGATCGGTTGTGACGCGCGACGTTCCCGCCGGAGACTTGGCCGTCGCACGCGGACGGCAAGAGAACAAAGCAGGCTTTGCTGTGCGCCTGTTCGAAAAACTTCGCGCGCTCAAAGCAAAAGGGTCCTAATTCATGTGTGGAATCGTTGGCGTCTTAGGTGATCACGAAGCAGCACCTCTTTTGGTCGAAGCGCTCAAGCGTTTGGAATACCGTGGTTATGACAGTGCAGGCATTGCGACCATCAATGATGGCGCATTGGACCGCCGCCGCGCGGTCGGCAAGCTGGTGAACCTGTCAGATTTGCTGGTGCATGAACCTTTGGCAGGCAAAGCGGGGATCGGCCACACCCGCTGGGCCACGCATGGCGCACCCAATGCTGGCAACGCGCACCCGCATCGCGCAGGTGGTGTCGCCGTCGTTCATAACGGGATCATAGAAAATTTCCGGGAGTTGCGCGCATTCTTAAGTGAACAAGGCGTTGGCTATGAAACCGACACGGACACTGAAACCATAGCACTGCTAGCAAATTACTATGTCACCCAAGGCCTTAGCCCGCGTGACGCGGCACAGAAAACCATTTCCCGTCTTGAGGGCGCTTATGCGCTGTGTTTCTTGTTTGACGGCGAAGATGATCTGCTGATTGCCGCGCGCAAAGGTTCTCCGCTTGCGGTTGGGCACGGCGACGGCGAAATGTTCGTGGGCTCTGATGCAATCGCACTTGCGCCAATGACTGACAGGATCACGTACCTCGAAGAAGGTGACTGGGCTGTGATTACGCGTACCAGTGTTGAAATTCGCGACGCAAAAGGCAATATCGCCAATCGCGCGGTTAAGACGATCCAGATGGATACGGCACAAGTCGACAAAGCCGGTTTCAAGCACTTTATGGCCAAAGAGATCGCAGAGCAGCCTGTTGTTCTGCAAGGCGCACTGTCCCACTACATCAACGCAGAGGGCACCAAGGTCACCCTGCCCGACCCCGGCATCGATTTCACGAAGGTCGAGCGGATGACGATGGTTGCCTGTGGTACCGCCTTCTACGCTTGTCTGGTTGCGAAATATTGGTTCGAGCAAATCGCAGGTATTCCGGTCGAGGTCGATGTAGCATCCGAATTCCGTTACCGCGAACCACCCGTGACATCAGGCACAGTCGCATTGTTCGTCAGCCAATCGGGTGAAACCGCCGACACATTGGCCGCCTTACGCTACATGGCAGGTAAGGCAGACAAAATCGTATCGGTTGTTAACGTCCCCGAAAGCTCGATCGCGCGGGAAAGCGATTTGGCGCTGCCGATCTTGGCCGGCACGGAAATCGGCGTGGCCTCAACCAAAGCGTTTACCTGCCAGTTGACCACATTAGCTATTCTGGCGCTGCAAGCAGCCCATGCACGCGGCAAGATGTCAGCACAGGAAATGGCCCTAAAACTGGAATCCTTGCGCACCATGCCAGGGATTTTCAATCAAGCGCTGGGTATTGAAGGCAAAACGAAAAAGGTATCGCGCAAACTGGCAGAGGCCCGTGACATCTTGTTCCTTGGGCGTGGCGCGATGTATCCACTTGCCCTAGAAGGTGCACTTAAATTAAAAGAAATCAGCTATATACACGCCGAAGCTTATGCATCTGGCGAATTAAAACATGGCCCCATCGCGTTGGTCGACAAACATGTGCCTGTGATCGTCATGGCCCCACGCGACAATCTATTCGAGAAAACCGTGTCCAACATGCAAGAAGTCATGGCGCGTGGTGGCAAAGTGCTGTTAATCACCGACGGGCGCGGCGCCACAGAGGCAGGCATGGGCGTTTGGGATACGATCATCATGCCAGAGATTGACCCGTTCCTTGCCCCGATCCTTTATGCGGTGCCCGCACAATTACTTGCCTACCATACTGCAGTCGCAAAGGGGACAGATGTGGATCAACCGCGCAATCTTGCCAAATCGGTGACAGTCGAATGATCACTGTCAAAATCGCGACCGCACAATTGCGGGCATTGGCTGATCCGGTCAAAGCCTCTGAAATGCACAAATATCACAAGGTTGATCGCCAGTATCTGGGGATCGCCAATCCAGTGATCGACGAACACGTCAAAGCATGGCGTGAAGACGTTGATCTTGAGGGCCGTCTGGCGCTGGCGCACGGCCTTTGGAAGGGCAACATCCATGAAGGTCGCATTGCTGCCGCCAAGCTGCTTTCACAAGCCCGCATCCGGCCCGATGATCAGGCCGCATGGGACTTGATCAAGTCATGGGTGCCCAGCTTTGACGCTTGGGCAATTGCCGATCACGCATGCATTGCCGGACAAAAGCGGCTGGTTGCTGATCCGTCGCGTTTGGATGACGTCGAAGAATGGACCACATCCGAACATATGTGGAGCAGACGTGCCGCAATGGTCATGACCCTGCCTTGGACCAAGCAAAACAACCCCAAGCCCGAAGAAATTGCCGTGCGCGAACGTGTTCTGGGATGGGCTGCGGATTACGTCACCGATCACGATTGGTTCATCCAGAAATCCATCGCATGGTGGCTGCGTGATCTGTCCAAACATGATCCGGCACGGGTTCAGGCGTTCTTGGACGAACATGCCCCTGCGATGAAGGCATTTGCCGTCAAAGAAGCAGGTCGCAAACTTCCGACTTAGGGGGTTGACGCAAAGACCGTTAACTCTGCTAGTCCGGTCAACGGGGCGTTCAGCAATCGCATCGCAGCAAGGCTAATCTGGCTGCCCGATCCAACGGCACCGCCAGACGGGCGCAATTCGATATTGATCGTATTGCCAAGATACGCAGCACGACCTGAAGTTAAGGCCGTAACCAGTGGTGTTTTCAACCAAATTCCGGGTTCTGTAGGTGATCCCAACGACGCAATCGTTGTTCCCAGTGCGACCTCTGCCGCGACCGTGGTAACAGTGGCCGCGTCGCGGTCCGCTTGCGAGGTCGTATCAAAATCCTCGACCGTCGTAGCGGTTACAGGTGGTGGCGGTGCCGCAGAAACAACAATTTCAGGAGCAGCGACCGGAGTCTCTGGTGTGATGCCAAAGAGGTCTTGAAACGCGGGCGATGTACAACCGGCCAGTGCGACAACGGGAAGGATAAAATGCATTCTCATTCCCCAAACGTAGGGGGTGAATTGGTGTAGCGCAACGGGGCCAATGCAGCTTGCGCAAACAGCAGCCCGTCCCTAAGATTGATCGTATGACAGAGCCTTTGATCGATCCCTTTGCCCGTGCCATCAGTTACCTGCGGGTGTCGGTCACCGACCGCTGCGATTTCCGCTGTGTGTATTGCATGTCAGAGAACATGACATTCCTGCCCAAAAAAGAGCTTTTGACGCTCGAAGAACTGGACCGCATGTGTTCGGCATTTGTGCGACTTGGGGTACGCAAATTGCGGATTACCGGTGGTGAACCCTTGGTCCGTCGCGATATTATGACGTTCTTTCGCAGCATGTCACGGCATCTGGAAACGGGTGATTTGCAGGAACTGACGCTGACCACCAACGGTAGCCAGCTCGAGAAATATGCAGACGATCTGTTTGCCGCAGGCGTACGCCGGATCAATGTGTCGCTAGACACACTGAACGAAGACAAATTTGCGAAAATTACCCGCTGGGGCCGCTTGCCACAGGTCATGCGCGGCATTGACGCGGCCCAAAAAGCCGGACTGCGGGTCAAGATAAACACCGTCGCTCTGCAGGACTTCAACGAAGATGAACTAGAGACGCTGACCGACTGGTGCGCGTCGCGCGACATGGACCTGACCTTTATCGAGGTCATGCCGATGGGCGATTTGGGCAATGAGGACCGTTTGGGCCAGTATTGGTCGCTGAAAGACCTGCGCGCACGATTGGCGGAACGCTCTGAATTAATCGATTTACCCGAAAGCACCGGCGGCCCTGCCCGCTATGTACGCGTCGCTAACACGGGTCAGAAAATCGGGTTTATCACACCGCTTAGTCATAATTTTTGTGAAAGCTGCAACCGTGTGCGGATTACTTGCACGGGCGAGATTTATACTTGCTTGGGCCAGGAAGGGCATTCCGACCTGCGCGCACCGCTACGTGCGTCAGAAGCCGACGCCGATCTAGAGGATGCAATTCGTGCGGCAATTGCACTGAAGCCCAAAGGGCATGATTTCGACTATTCACGCCAGCAGATTGACGGGCAAGTTAGTCGGCATATGTCACACACTGGCGGGTAGGAACGGCGTAAACAATTTCTGCAACGCTGTCCTGACTTAACTTTTCGCTACGCTTAACTCACACCTTTTTCCGCATATGCATCTGCAAACGATACAAATCGCGGGATTCTTCGGAACACTTTTTCTGTGTCAGCAAACTCATAGAAGGCCGAATCTTCCACGGTAAAGTCCATCCGGTTACCCGGATCTCCGACTATGCGTTCTCGGGCTGATTTCTCGAACGGAAACGGGTTGCCAAGTCGCGTCATCGCGTCTTGCACAATCATTGCGACATCATCCATTCTGATCGCGGTGAACCCTTCGCGCGCCTCGGGCGCCATCGTCGCCGAAGAATTATAGAAGTACTGCCAGAATCCACCGTTGTAGACTTCAAGATGCAGCCAATGAACGCAGAATAGATGAACAGCCTTTGTGGGTATTTCGGAAATACTCTCCAACCACGCGTCACGACCGTCATAGAAGTTGAAGGCGTGAACGTAGGGTTCATACACTGACGGGTATACCCGTGGCTTGTTGAAGATACTGAACATGCTTTCCTCAGCCAAATTTGCTTGAAAACGTGTTAACCAAAAAAAGAGGCCCAAATTTGACGAGGCCTCTTTCCGATAGATTGCCCCAACCCGCACTAGGGCAGTATCTTGTCGTTTTATTTGCCCAATGCGTAAGGTTCGGGGTTTTCAATTAACCCGCAGGCATCCTTTGCTCCACAATCTCTGCCCACCATGAACAACCCGCAGGCATTGTCTCGTCCTTGAAGACATATTTCGGGTGATGCACATCGGCGCCGTCGCCGTTGCCCACAAAAATATAGGCTCCGGGACGTTCTTCCAGCATGTAGGCGAAGTCTTCGCCGCCCATAGTTTGATCTGCAAAGTCACATTTGCCAGCAACGGATTTGGCAACCTCGGCTGCGAACTCTGTCTGTTCCTCGCTATTGACCATCACAGGGTAGCCGGGCTTGAAATCAACCGTTGCGGTAGCCCCAAAAGCCGCGGCGGTGCCTTCTGCAATAGATATGAGCGATTTCCCTGCCAATTCACGCGTTGCATTTGACATGGTTCGAATTGTACCCCGCAAATGCACTTTTTGCGGGATCACGTTGTAGGCCATTGATGATGTTTTGAAGCCGGTGACTGTCACAACAACCTGTTCTGTCGGGCTTACGATCCTTGATGCAATCGTTTGAAGTGCGATCAGAACGTGGCTGGCAACAACGGTTGTATCGAGCGCCAGATGCGGTTTGGCGGCATGACCGCCCTTGCCTTCGATCTCGATATCAAATGTATCAGTGGCCGCGAAGAACGCGCCAGGTCTGATTGCGAATTGACCTACAGGCAAACCCGGCCAGTTGTGCATTCCGTAAACTTCCTGAATGCCCCAACGATCCATCATGCCATCCGCGCACATTTCTCGACCACCACCGCCGCCTTCTTCGGCGGGTTGAAAAATCAGAATAACCTTGCCGTCAAAATTGCGGGTTTCTGACAGGTACTTTGCAGCGCCCAGCAGCATCGAGGTATGCCCGTCGTGCCCGCAAGCATGCATCGCACCGTCAGTTTTGGACTTATAGGAGAGATCCGTTTGTTCCTGCATTGGCAGTGCATCCATGTCGGCGCGTAGACCGATCACCTTGCCGGACGTATTTTTCTTGCCCTCGATCACAGCCACAACACCCGTGCGTCCGATACCGGTTACAACCTCATCACAGCCAAATTCCTTAAGCTTTTCAGCCACTATCGCCGAAGTGCGATGGGTTTCGAACAGGATTTCTGGGTGGGCGTGCAGATCGTGACGCCATGCGGTGATTTCGGGCAGCATTTCGGCAAAGCGGTTCTTAACGGGCATGAAGGGTCTCCGGTTGATGATGCGACAGGAAATGTGTCATTCGGCGAGCATATCCACAAGACGGCTGATGAAAACCTCGCCTTGTCGGAATTGATCGACACTGACAAACTCGTTGGGTTGGTGGGCTTGGGCGATGTCGCCGGGGCCACAGATCACGGCTGAATAGCCACGTTCCTGAAATTGTCCGGCTTCTGTGCCATAGCTGACGACATTGCGTGCGTTTTCGCCTGTGAGCTGGCGCACGAGTGCTTCGGCCCTTCCTTGGGCTTCAGGCACAAGGCCCGGCACAAAGTGATGTTGCTGGGCGCTGATTCCGGCCTCTGTGCGGACCGCTTTCATTTCGGCCTCAAGCTCGGCCACTTTGGCCATCAGGCGGGCTTGCCAATCGCTCAGGTCTTCACCGGGAACAATCCGAAAGCCCAGTTGGAAATAGCAATCCTTGGCGGTGATATTATGCGCGGTCCCGCCGTTGATCGTGCCGACGTGCAATGTTGTGTAGGGTGGCACAAAATCGGCAGCCAACGCGCTAACTGGTTTTGAGGCGTTTTCATCGTTCACGTCATTGGCCCAATTGATCAGTTTCGCCGCCATCATGATAGCGCTGACGCCGGTGGGGGCGATGGATGAATGCACTTCAAACCCGCGAAAATGCATGTCGTAACCGATGCTGCCTTTGTGGCCTGTCACGACCTTCATCATCGAAGGTTCGCCAACTATCACGGTATCCGCGCACGGCATTCCCATCGCGACCATGTGGTCGATCATCGGTGGCGCCCCTGTGCAGCCAACTTCTTCGTCATAACTAAGTGCAATTTGCAAAGGCCGCTTGATCCCGCGCTTCAAAGCCAACGGAACCGCAGACAGTGCCAACGCATCAAAGCCTTTCATGTCACAGGTGCCGCGCCCGTAAAGCTTGCCTTGACGTTCAGTCACCTTGAACGGGTCGGTATCCCACGCCTGACCGTCGACAGGGACAACATCTGTGTGACCGGACAAAACGACGCCGCCGTCAACTTCTGGACCGATATGGGCGTAAAGGGCTGCTTTGGTGCCATCTTCATTCGGCACCCGCGTTGATGCCACGCCGTAGCCATTCAGATAGTCCTCAACGAAATCAATAAGATCAAGATTGCTGTCACGGCTGACCGTCGGAAAGCTTACCAACTTGTCCATTAACTCTCGGGCGCTCAAGGTCATGTCTATCCTTTCAGGGTTCGCCACAAACTGCATAACCTGACTGAACGGATGTGCAATGCTTGGGCAATTCCTATCCTGAACTGTCCTTGTCTTGGTCGCAAACAGGAATCACCTTGCGGGTACGGATTTAGGTGATACCGTCTGAATCTTACAAAGCTGGACCCGTAAGAGGTTCAGGCAAAAAAACGTGATGACTGAACCACTTGGGAGGTTCTATATGCCTGATGGGGCGCTGCCCGTCCTGGATGTCCGGGACCTCAAAACGGTTTTTCAGACCCGCGGAGGCGAGGTCCATGCCGTAAATGACGTGAGTTTTTCGCTTAAACCCGGCGAATTACTGGGTGTTGTCGGCGAAAGTGGCTCTGGCAAGTCTGTCACCATGATGTCGCTTTTGGGTTTGCTGCCCTCTCCGCCTGCCGAAGTACGCAATGGCACCGTCATGTTCGACGGCAAGAACCTTTTGGACGTATCGCAAGAGACATTGCGGTCAGTGCGAGGCGGGAAAATCGGGTTTGTATTTCAAGATCCGATGACATCGCTGAACCCCGTTTATCAGGTCGGCTTTCAAATCATGGAACCCCTGCGCAAGCATATGGGCATGACCAAAGCCGAGGCCGCAAAGCGGGCGCAGGAATTGCTGGAACTGGTCGGGATACCTGACGCCAAACAACGCCTGCTTGATTACCCCCACCAGTTTTCCGGTGGTATGCGCCAACGTGTGATGATCGCCATTGCCTTGGCCTGCGACCCCCAAGTCCTGATTGCGGACGAACCGACGACAGCGCTTGATGTAACCATTCAGGCCCAAATTCTCGAGTTGATGAAAGACCTGCGCGACAAGCTGGGGATGGCCGTGATCTGGATCACGCACGACCTTGGCGTCATCGCGGGTATCGCTGACCGCGTGATGGTGATGTATGGCGGGCAAGTTGTGGAACATGCCCCCGTGCATGAGCTCTTTAAGAACCCCCAACACCCCTATACCCGCGCCTTGCTCAAAACGATTCCCAAAATCCATGAGGCACGCGCCACGCGTTTGACAATCATCGAAGGCCAACCGCCAATGATAGCTGGGGCACCTACATCCTGCGCATTCCGCGAACGTTGTGATGTGGCATTCGACCGTTGTGCAGTAGAAAACCCGCCACGCTATGATTTGGGTGACGGTCATGATGCTGCCTGTTTCTATGACGCCCGCACCGGAGGGCCGCGCGATGCTTGATGACACCAAGAAGCCGCTGGTTTCAGTCCGCGACCTCAAGATGCATTTCCCGATCCATGCCGGATTGCTGCGGCGTCGCGTCGGTGAGGTAAAAGCCGTTGATGGTGTCAGCTTTGACGTCATGGAAGGTGAAACGCTGGGTCTTGTTGGCGAATCCGGATGTGGCAAATCGACGTGTGGTCGTGCCGTGTTGCGGCTTTATGATATTACCGCTGGATCCATCAAAATTGGCGACCGCGAGATTGGATCAACACCGCAAACGCAATTACGCGACATGCGTCCGACCATGCAAATGGTGTTCCAAGACCCTCAGGCCAGCTTGAATCCGCGGATGACGGTCGAAGACATCATCAAAGAACCCTTCGATGAGCACACAAAGCTGAGTGATGCCGAAAAGCGCGCCAAAGTCGGGGAACTGATGGACGCCGTCGGACTGAACCGGAAGTTCGCCAAACGATATCCGCAAGCGTTTTCAGGTGGGCAGCGCCAGCGCATCGGTATTGCGCGTGCATTGGCGTTGAACCCGAAATTCATCGTTTGCGACGAACCGATTGCCGCTCTTGACGTGTCGATCCAAGCGCAAGTCGTCAATTTGCTGGAAGACCTCCAAGAGCAATTCGGCCTGACGTATCTTTTCATCAGCCACGATCTGTCCATGGTTCGCCACATCGCCACCCGTGTCGCCGTGATGTATCTGGGCAAGATCGTTGAACTGGCGCCCCGCGAAGGGCTCTATGCCGAACCGCTTCATCCGTATACAAAGGCCCTGCTCTCTGCTGTACCAGAGCCGGACCCGAGCCTTGCCCGCGCCACCGAGCGTATTATCCTGCAAGGCGACGTTCCGTCCCCCTCTAATCCGCCCGAGGGATGTAATTTCTGCACCCGCTGCCCATCCGTCATGGATATTTGCAAGCGCGTGGAACCCGAATATCGTGAGGTGCAACCAGGCCGGTTTACCGCCTGCCACCTTTATAACGATACAAACGACACTGTCGGACAAACGGCAGGTCACGAGGCAAACAAGAGCGTTAACAAGGAGAAGACACAATGAAACTCAAGGCAGCCCTCATGGGCGCTATCGCGACAGCGGCACTTGCCCCAATGGCATTTGCCGACGCACACGAAGGTGAGCGCGGTCGCGACGGCGAAGTAAAAATCATCTATTGGCAAGCCGCGTCAATTCTGAACCCGTTCTTGTCGGGTGGTACAAAGGACATCGAAGCCGCAAGTCTCGTTCTAGAGCCGCTTGCCCGTTACGACTCTACCGGTGCACTGGTGCCATTCCTCGCGCAGGAAATTCCGACAGTCAGCAACGGCGGCGTGTCCGAAGATCTGACAAGCATCACATGGAAACTGAAAGAAGGCCTGCTTTGGTCTGATGGCACTGCTGTTACTGCAGCCGACGCTGTGTTCACATCACAGTATTGCATGGACCCGGAAGGCGGTTGTGCGCAGTTGTCAAAGTATAACGGCGTTGAAAACGTCGAAGCCATTGATGACCTGACAATCAAAATCACTTTCGCAACGCCACAGCCGAACCCATACGGCCCGATGGTTGGTGGTCAGTCCCCAATTCTTCAGGCAGCGCAGTTCGCTGATTGTCTTGGCGCGAAAGCACCAGAGTGTACCGAAGCCAACTTTGGCCCAATCGGTACTGGCCCATTTGTAGTGACCGACTTCAGAACAAACGACGTCATCCAGATGGTAGCCAACGAAAACTACCGTGACCCGAACAAGCCGGCATTTGCGTCTTTGACGTTCAAAGGTGGTGGTGATGCAACTGCGGCCGGTCGTTCCGTTCTGGAAACAGGCGAGTTTGACTATGCTTGGAACCTGCAGTTGGCACCTGATGTCATCGATTCAATGGCTGCTGCCGGAATGGGTACACCTGTTTCCGCATTCGGCACATTGGTCGAGCGGATCGAGATGAACCTGACAAACCCGTCTGCTGATCTTCCGCCAGAAACGCGTTCAACTGCTGCTGAACCGCATCCTTTCCTGAGCGATGAAGCCGTCCGTCGTGCGCTTTCCATGGCAATCGACCGCGATCTTCTGGTCGAGGTTGGCTACGGTCAAGCTGGTCGTCCAACATGTAACTTGGTCCCCGGCCCAGAGATCTATGCCTCTGACAACACCGGATGCCTTGTGCAGGACATCGACGGCGCGAACGCAATGCTGGACGCAGCCGGTTGGGTTGACAGCAACGGCAATGGCATCCGCGACAAAGACGGTGTGGAACTGCAGATCTTGTTCCAAACATCGACAAACGCTGTTCGTCAGGACTTCCAGGCTTTGATCAAAGAATGGTGGGAGCAAATCGGTGCTGGCGTAGAATTGCGCAACATCGACGCGTCCGTGTTCTTTGGTGGTGATCCAGGTTCGCCTGATACCTTCGAGAAGTTCTATGCAGATGTGGAAATGTACGCCAACAACTTTGATGGCACAGACCCACAGTCTTACCTTTCTGCATACACCTGCGAAAAAGCGCCGCGTCCTGAAACACAGTGGCAGGGCGAAAACATCAACCGGTTCTGTGATCCGGCATATGATGCGATGGTCGCTGAACTGCAGCAGACTGCTGATATCGACAAGCGTGGCGAATTGGCCCGTGCACTGAACGACATGCTGACCAAAGACAGCATGACAATCGTGCCACTGGTTGACCGTGGTCGTGTGTCTGCACATGCCAACTCTCTTGGTGGTGTTGTTCTGAACACATGGGACAGTGAGCTGTGGAACGTTGCTGACTGGTACCGTACCGGCGACAACCGCTAACTTTTATCTAGGCCGGGGGGTTCGTCCCCTCGGCCTAATTCTATTCCCTAAAGCTATGTACAAAGGCGTCGCACATGCTGACCTACACCATACGTAGATTACTTTTGTCGATCCCGACGCTTCTTTTCATCGCTTTCGTGATTTTCATGCTTCTGGAACTGGCACCGGGTGATCCGATGTCACAAATGCCGCTGACAATCCCCCCTGAAGTCAAAGAGAAAATGCGCCTCGCATTGGGTCTGGGTGAACCTTGGTGGGTCCGCTTCCCCCTTTGGCTCAAGCAATTCTTTATCGTCGAGCCACAGTACTGGATTGATAGCGCGTTCGGGACAAACTTTGCCGATGGCGCGCAACGCATCATCAGCTTTCAGTCCCGCAGCCCTGTTTTTGATACCATTTCAGAGCGTCTGCCGCAGACCCTTTGGGTCGTTGGCATGTCCTATGTTGTCGGCGTGGCCATCGCGCTTCCGATCGGGGTCATCAGTGCCTACCGGCAGTATTCTGTTTTTGACCAAGCGGGCACATTCGTCAGCATGATCGGCTTTTCCGTCCCGCCGTTCTTTTCTGGTGTTCTTTTGATCGTGATTTTTTCAGTCAACCTTGGCTGGTTGCCGTCGATTTATGACACCACCCATGTGGTCGTGGACTGGGAAACAATGAAATTCCAGTTCCAGCAAATGATTATGCCGGTAATGGTGCTGGCCTTGCAAACAACCGCACAGGTCAGCCGTTATATGCGCGCCTCAATGCTTGATAACCTTGGCCAGGACTATGTCCGCACAGCCCGTGCCAAAGGCATGACAGAAAGTGTCGTCGTTATGCGCCATGTATTGCGCAACTCGATGATCCCGGTTGTCACCGTGATTGCGTTGGGCATCCCGTCCATCTTTGGCGGGGCGATTATCACCGAACAGATATTTAAGGTGAACGGGTTGGGCCAACTGCTCATTCTGGCGCTGCAAGGCTCTGACATTCCAATGGTTATGACGATCACCTTCCTGCTGGCAGTGATGATCGTGATGCTGAACCTTGTCGCCGACATTCTCTACGGCGTCCTAGACCCGAGGATACGCTATGACTGATTTCGGTTTCCAGCCCAAAGCCAGCGATTTACAGCCGGATCAAGCACCACTCAAAGTCCGCAATCAGTGGTGGGACGTCTGGGATCAATTCCGGTCGCACAAAGGTGCGATGGCTGGCCTTATATTCCTCGTCTTCATCACTCTGTTCTGCGCCTTGGGCCCGTTGGTTTGGGATGTGGACCCCGGCAAACTTGATATCCGCAACAAAGACGTGCGCCCGATCTATGTGGGCATCTGGGATGGGGATGCCAAGGTTAGCTGGGCACGCCCGATGGGTACCGACCACTTAGGTCGCGATATCATGTCCAACATTATGCAAGGTGGTCGGATTTCATTGGCTGTTGGCTGGACTGCGATGATCCTTGCGATCTTGATTGGAACTTTTGTCGGCGTCATGTCAGGCTATTTCAAGCGGCTGGACTGGGCGCTGATGCGGTTTACTGATCTGGTTCTCTCGCTGCCGATTTTGCCGCTTTTGCTGGTGATGATGCTGCTGTTTCGCGATCCGTTGCGCGCGGCCTTCGGACCCGAGACCGGGATTTTCATGTTGATCGTGGCAGGCATCGGGATCACATCATGGATGCAAACCGCGCGGATTGTGCGCGGCGATGTTATGGCGCTGAAAGAGCGCGAATTTGTGCTGGCCGCCCGGTCTATCGGCACGCCACCACGGCGGATGATCACACGACATATCCTGCCCAACGTGCTGTCCCCTATCATGGTGTCGGCCACCTTGGGACTTGCCACCGCAATCATCACAGAAAGCGCGCTGTCCTTCCTTGGACTTGGCTTTCCATCCGACTTTCCCACATGGGGCAAAATCCTGTTCGATAGCGTAGACCGTATGACAGCCTTCCC
>UPTN01000327.1_pt1 | contig 25668 bp, 50 predicted proteins | sample 2160111 | NCBI WGS metagenome assembly UPTN01 (sample SAMN06265058, study PRJEB28932) | marine metagenome | isolation source: Columbia River Estuary | place: USA:Columbia River Estuary, USA | collected 2014-05-05
TCGCAACAATTATTGATGTCTTTACACCGAACGATCCTACAGATCCAACTGATCCTACAGATCCTACTGATCCAACTGATCCAACTGATCCAACTGATCCTACAGATCCTACAGATCCTACAGATCCTACAGATCCTACAGATCCTACAGATCCCGGAACACCTAAAACAGGTAACAATCCTGGTAACGGTAAGCCTGTAGGTAATTCACCACATGATGGTATTACAGGTAACTCTGGTAACAACAACCAAAACAATGGTTCACCAAGCGCTGGTCCGATGGATGGCGAACGTGACGACACTGCAACTAACCAACCAGGTGGCGGCGGAGCAAATGGCGGCGGCAGCAATGCTAACGGCAACCAAGGCGGCAACGGCAACGGCAACGGCAATTAATCGATAACATTAGTGCTGCCCTTCGGGGCAGCACTACCTCTCAAAATAACAGAAATGAGCACAATGGTAGACACAGCAACATTTAACAAGATGACCAAACATAAGGGCACCTTTATTCATGCTCGGTTAAATGGCACACTACCTAAAGACGTCTGGTATAAATGGCAACACACACAAGGAGCCAAACGTCATAGTGTTTGGCTTGATTCGGCATTAAAGCGATGCGTGTCTCAAATGACAGCCGAAGAATGTCAGTGGATTTATCTTGAAGAAAAATACAAGTCTCAGTTCCGTGAATTAGGCCAGCGCAACAAAAAACGGATTGATGCAATTGCAGCACAAGCTAATGTTGAACTTGGTCGGCTGCGACCGACGTTGTCCGACCAAGAACAAACTGATCGTTTATCTAAATTCCTAAAGGCATTGCCGACAATAAAAAGATAAAATAGTTATTGACACAGGTGTGTTAAGAAGCTATTATATACAAGTAAGCAAAGAACTACTTTTACACATACAACATGCGCTGCGGTTTATAAAGGCAAGCTTAATAGCCCAACTTCGTAACGCAATAAGCGAGCACTGATCACGTTACTACCCAAGGTAGGTAGACATGTTGTAGCTGTAAAATTAGTTTAAAATAGTGGTTGACACAGGTGTGTTAAGAAGCTATTATATGTAAACAAGTTAAGCACTGCTTAACAACGCTTTTTCAAATTATTAGAAAACGGTATTAGACGCAAGTCGATGATATACTTTGGTCACAATCAATATGCACGTTCAAGACTAGTTGTTTGGCCAGCACTAGGTTAGAACAACGGCGTGGTGCCGTGCTGCCTTTTAATGGCAGTGTGAACGTTCGACTCGTTAAACAGCGAACGTGCATATTGATTGTGATTCTGCCTGCGATTGGCAACTTTGATGACCTATTCGGTGACACGACATGAGAGAAGTATAAGGCCAGTTGCAGTTAAAACGAGGATTGGTACGGTGGTCGGCTGTGCAGTAACATGACATTCGAGCAGTAGGAATTAACACATCCAGGTTAACACCAAATACGTGTTACAGCGCGGCGGCTCCGAAGAACAACAGAAATTCCGCGCTGTTAGAAATTCGCCTTGCTTGAAGTATTGCAGCCTGAGAAAAACACTGCAATAGGGATAGCTTGAGTTGTCGCACTAATGATAGGCCCAATTGGAGTCCGAAGATTAGAAGGTCGCAACGAGGCAAAAGGATTGGCGGTATGACGTCATAGAGCAAGCACTGGTGACAGTGCCTAAAGCAACTAAGCCTACGCGGTTGCGCCAGAGATGGTTCATTCATATAAGCACAGACTAGGTAGACGACGGCTGTATCCTATATGCCGTAGCTTGCCGCTGGTGATGAGCCAGCTAAGTCAAAAGTTAGTGTAAATGCCCGAAAGGATAAGGACCCAGGCCAACGGTGAGGGTTTAAATGTTGTGGGAGCAACAGCTATACATCCAAACTAACGAGGACAGAATGTTAATGTGTAGTTAGTGAGTCAGACTGTTCGCGCAGAAAGGCAAACTAGCATCTCAAATGAAGAAGGTGTGCCGATTAGTAGGTATGCCGGATCCGTGAAGAGAGGTCAAGTAGCTCGCAAGGCAAAAGACATTAGGGTGAGTTGTATTCATTTCCTCAAAAGGGACGTGAGCAACAGAAGTAGCTCATCCAGGTAGGTTTTAACTTAGTCCAATGGTAGGACATCTTTTTTAGGAAAAGAAGTTGTTGGTTCAAATCCAGCAGTTTATGCAATAAGCACAAAATTCAAAGACTACTTCAGTAATATGTTAAAGATGCTTAATACTGTACACTTAGGTGAATACAGTGCATGGAAGCTCGAAAGGCGGAAGTGTTTGTTCAGAAAGATAACGTTGACCTTAGCGGGTTCTTAATTGCTGTAAAAAGCAAACGTAGGAAATAAGGACGAGTAGCATATTATGATAGTGGAAACGCGACCACTTTAAATAACGCAGCATTGGTTGTTACATACATAAGCTGACAGGCTGGTATGTGGATAACGGATTAACATTGGCTCTCAAGGCTTATGGTACGGTCCAAAGACAACTATTAAGACGTGTAATCTCAGCGTTCACACAGTAACAACGTCCTTTTAACTAGGGACTAGGAAAGACTACGCAAAAAGTTACCAGCTGAGGCTGCGGGAACACTTGGAGTATGTCAGCAGACACAGCGGGAGGGGGCTGGTGTTGCAAACAATCCCAAAACAAAGAGACCAAACAAATGATGGAGCGACGATCGCCAACAAGAGCTGCAAGATGCAGAAGCTGCAATTGCACAATTCCTGCACATACAGAATCATGGTATGTAGGGGCGGTTGGTAATGCATATACCAATGTGTTCGTGTGCAACGCTTGCATCCACGAAGTTGTTAGTCGAGTCGTAAGTGAAGAGTTCGAATCCTACAAAGATTTTGAAGACCACTTACTGCTCACAAAACTCAATAAAAATAATTGAAGAAAAGTTACCAATTTGAGCATTTTTTGGTTTACACCAATCCTCCTTGATAGTATAAAGTATGTATAGCTTAATTAGAAACAAGGATAAAGCAAATGACAAACACTGTAACTTTTGAAACTGCAATGTACCGTAACAAGCCAGTAGCTGGCACATTTGAAATGGTGCAAGACTTTACACGTTGGGGCGGCACAAAAGGCGAACGCCGCGTTGGTAACCGAGGCCAAGGCTACTTGAAGGTAATGTTTGACGGCAAACTGGTTAAGGTCACTGTAACAGATGACAGCACTGGTTACGCAGTGAACACAAGCGAAGAAGCTGCACTTGATGCAGAAATTGCAGAACTCGACGCAATGATTGCAAATGCAGAAACAGCACAGGAACGCAGCAAGTTCCGCAAGCGTTTGGATCGCCGGCTTGCAAAGCGCCGCGCACTTGAAACAGCATAAACCAAAACATCATACAACAAACAATGCAGCCGTAATGGCTGCATTTTCTGTTTACAAGGCCCGCTGTGTCAGTTATAGTAAGTAAACGGAGAACGCAATGACAGATAAACAAGACGCTATAGATGAGCTACCTGAGCCGATGTTTTGGAGCGCAGCAAACGAAGACACTGACACTTGTACAGCTTGTATGTTAGCTCGCACAAACATGTGTCCGAAGTCACCGAGGTTTCCTGGACAACAAATGACCAAATATGTACACCGCCGCTGCCATCGTTTTCTATTAGAGCCGGCACTTAAACGGCGCAGATACAAGGCATTTGAAGAAAAATTGAAAGCAGGATTATGACTACACCAGAAGAAATTGAAGGGTTGAGTATTGTCGATCTCAACCGACACGCTGTAAAGGTGTGTCGACACTGCGACAAATGGAAGACACAAGATTGCAAGGCAGCTGGTGGACTGATCGATTCGCGATCGAAGGTAGATTGGTCATCACTTTCACCATGCGAAATATACCAACCAAACGAAACTGCCAAGTATGCACTTGAGCTCTTGACCATTGCTAAACTTGAAGGCAAAACGATCAAGCGCCGCACAAAACTTGAAGAATATTTTAAACCTAAAAACAAGTATGGAGAACCATAATGGGCTGCTGGAACAACACATGTGGACTAACCAACCTTCCAATCATAGTGGGCGATGAAGTCTACGTATTCCCCCTCAAGGAAAATGACCTGTCGGAATACAGAAGCCATTGCGAGACTTCCGCACTATTCACTCCGTCTTCGATGCCATTCATTGCCAAGTACGATGATTATGGTGGCGGTGAAGACGCCTGTGGCATCGCACTAGATGACATTATCGACGGTATCAAACTTGATCTTATTGAGATGGAAGTAGGCGAAAACCAATACCATGATCTTGCAGTTGTTCGCGAAGATTTCGATGTTGACAACTTCTTCACGTTATGCAGTAGGGATAGACTAAAAGTGAGAGGATGGACAAGAAACCCTCGTCCAGTTTACTTTGCAATGATCCGAAAGGACGTTGTTGATGCGTTGTGGACTGACTGGGAAATGGAAGTGTTTAAAGGCAAAGGTTTAGGCAACAGTCCATGTGGCTATTATCTACAAGGCCTTACATTTGCAAGCATGGCTGCAGAACTTCCAGACTTCTTGGAGAAGGTCATCAAAGCCAATAACAAAATGCAAAAATGCAATTGGTTGATTCAAACAGACGATGAATGGGGCAAAGAAAGATACGAAGTTGAAAAGTATTTTAGACGCATTGATGACCATATGGGCAAATGGCAAATGGTTGAAATATCCGAACTATGCAAGAACCTGGTCAATCTAGGTGCAAAAGACAAAGCGATTGAATTACTTGAAACTGTTTTGGTTGGATCGCTAGTTGGATCGATGATGAGCCGCACCCGCCAAATTTGGTTGCCTGCAATGCACATGGGTAGTCAAAGTGAAGAATACGATGCATATCGTGCTCTTGCAAAATGCACAGAAGATGTTATTGTAAAAAGACTAGCAGACTACGACGAATAAGAATTGAGCCATGCAGCCCGAAATCCCGAATCCTGGTAGAAGAGCGCTAAAAGATGGGTAGACACCCTTACTCGGCATATAGGACTGGTTAAGACTGCAACGCAATAGTGGGTGGAAACAAAAAAACTAACTAGCAGAGCAACCGATTCCATTGCAATGAAGCTAGTTGGAGTGTAGTGATGCACTGGATGAGAACGAAGCCGGTTCCGGCGGGCTACTAATCCCCGAGGGTGGTGAAAAGCCGTCCATTTTAATTTAACAAGGAACAACACATGAAATATCTTATTATAATCGCAGCGTTGTTTGCTGCAACATCAGCTAGCGCTGCAACTTGTGCCGACAAATCAACTATTGTAGAACGACTAGAAACACTGCACAATGAAACATTGGTTTTAAACATGTTGCTTTCTAGTCAAGCAATTCTTGAAGTGTATGCATCCTCTGAATTTGAAACATGGTCAATCACTGTAACTGATTTGTCTAGAAATTTGATATGCGTAGAAGCAACTGGCAAGGGCATTGCTTCATATAACCTTTATATTGGTTATTTAGAAGACAGTTCGTTAATTTAGGAACAATGATGTCAATAGACCTTAAGATAACTAATGATGGCATATTTTTTATAAATGATGCAAATAACGAAACATTGCAAGTAATGCGCGAATTAAACAGGATGAGAGAGATTGAAGACAAGCTCATCAGAGAGTGCAGACACTGCGATTTTTATCGCACTCACGCTTGTCCATTCTCAAAATTAGATGTCAAGCGCATGGTGCGTATCAATCCCAAGCCCGATAATGCAGCGTGTGAAAAGTATAAAATAAGTAGAGACTCGGACCAACGAGAACTGGAAGATGAATACTTCTTGCTTAAATTAAAGCGAAACTTATAAATACTTGTATGAAAAAACTTGTAATCATCTTGACCGTTATGCTGGCATTAATTGCCGGACCACTTGCTGCTGAAAATGAAATCATAGAAACTTATGTTAGTCCAGGGTCATATCAGCTTACTGCTGAAATTGACAGCAACGGTGATACACTGGTTAGAGTCGAGGGCAATGTTGACTATTTGTTTGGTTACATGCTGTTGTCTATGTTGGACAGTCACAAACCAGTCTACCTTGAACTTAGCAGCATGGGCGGAAGAATTGATGAGATCAAGATGGCCGGCGATTACATTGCTGCAAACGGCATTGAAGTCCGTGTACAGAAGGGCGACTATTGCGTAAGTGCATGTGCCTTTCTCGCGTTATACAGTCCCAACATTGTGATAGAAGGACAAGTTGCGTTTCATTTACCATACTACGAGGGATATGCTAAGGACACAACATTAGCAACTATTTCACATGAATCCTTTGAGATCTCAATTAGACAGACTAGAATGCTGTTTGATCACAATTGGGCAATGTTTTTGTATTATGTAATCTATGCAGCAACACCTGAACCGAATACCTTTATTGTGTTTACTGACACCGAATCATTAGCTAACTTTAGAATTGATTCGAAAGAAGAATTTACAAGCCACGTTGCGGATCCTGAAACTGAGTACATGGTTATCAACAGCTTTCAAATTAATGATATTGCAATTTTACAACAGAACGAATAACCTTATCGAATAACATTGACATATACGTGCTGTAATGTTATATTAATAAAGTTAACTGAGCATGGGCTCAATTACAACAACAACAATCACAAACAGGTAACAAAATATGAAAACTCTAATTCTCTCGGCTGCGGCCGCAACACTTATGTCGACATCGGCATTCGCAGGCGGACTTGATCTTGCCGTACAAGACGCACCAGTAATGGTACCGCCAACAGAAGTCGTAAACACTTGGACTGGCGTGTATGCTGGTGTTAGCTATGGCCAAACTGAACTTACAGATGTAATCCAAGGCGAAACAGTTATGGTTGACTGCAAAGAGCAAAGCATGACCAAATTACCGGAAGAAGAATATCCAATCTGTATCCCAACTGAAGAAACTATGCCAGACAGCATTGTTAGCTTGACCGAAGACGGCGAAATGGGCGGCTTTGTTGGCTACCGTCAAACACTTGGAACTGCAATTGTAGTTGGCGCAGAAGCTGGCGTGATCGGCGACTTGAAGACACTTGAAGCACATGCAGGCCTGGCAGTTGGCAATGTATTACCATACGCATTTGCAGGCGTTGGACAATTTGACGGCACAGACGGCAACGTTTATGGCGGCGGAGTTGATGTCCAACTTGGATCGGTACTTGTTGGTGTAAAGCACACAATCGGCGAGTTCGGAACAATTGAAAGCGAAACAACATCTTTGCGTGTTGGCTTTTCATTCTAAACAAACAGAAAAGGCAGAGCACCGCTCTGCCTTTTCTCACGATTAAAGTATAAACAACAAGATCGCAATCACCACTGCAACAGTGAGCACATTCTCAATTGTAAAGTAACTGGTTGGTTCACGAACATATAGCACAGGATCTTCATCGGGTGTTTTGTCTTCGGCTAGTGTGTAAATATAACGGTTTGGCGTAGAGAGATACTTCTCGTCTGTATATTGAATTACACCTTTGCGACTACCTTCAAGCAACTCGCGCTTCACGTTCATTACGTCACTGTAGGTTGATAGCTTTTCACGTCCTTCAAGCAGCAACGCAACGTTGCCTGCCACAAGTGGACAAGCTGAACTTGTACCGCTAGCCGTTTGTGTTGCTGTTCGAGTACGAATGCTACCACTAAGTCCGGCAGTTCCACCTGCCCAAATATCAACTTGAGGACCATAGTTAGTTGACTGCACACTATTCCATACTGATGGTTTAAGGTAGCGATCACATGCTGCGACAGCAATAACATCTTCTCGTTGTGCTGGCCAACGCGGCTGCGGTTCTCCATCGTTGCCTGCGCTAGCTACTAATACAACACCAGCATTACTCAATTCAGTAAACACACGATTGTAAATGTTACTAACAGAACTCCAACTCATGCTTAACACAGCCGGACGAGTGTTTGCTTTGTAATGTGCAAACATTGTGTCGAGTGCTTTAATGCCGTCACTAAACGACCAGTCATAACGCATACTGAACACGCTTGCTTTCTTTGCGATGCCATGCTGATTTCCAGCAGCACAAGTCGCAGCCATCATGCCATGCTCTACGCTGTTATTAACGCCACCATAGTCTAAGCCATCATATGTGTAAATTGTCTCAGTTTCGCGCCCATCAAATTCAGAGTGATCAGAACGAATACCTGAATCCATAACGTAGATTGCAACGCCTTCGCCTGTCTTGTTGTACACATAGTCAGGTGCAGTGTTGCTTGAACTAGGTAAAAACCAGTTGCGCGGACTTGGTTGTACAGCACTAGGTTCGTTCATGCTGTCTTGTTCAACTTCAGCTACGCCCGGAATGCGTTCAACTTCTTCTTTTGTTAGATCAGTCTTGAAAATGATCACTGTGGTTAATGCAGTTGGTAATCCAGGACTACCGTGTTTCAATAGTGTGTCTCGTACTTCTGGCGTGTCGACGTATACGATGAATTTGTTCAAATAGGTCATAATGTGCTCCTTGCTTACCCAATATTTATTAGAAATGAGTATAAATAAAACATAACGGAGAATCCAAAATGTCTAGTGAATACATGCGTCAAATTATGGAGAGCATTGACCGTGCTCAAATTGTAACCGAGGGTTATGAAGAAAGAGTCCAACAGGTTGTTGATTTTATTAACAACCATTATGACGAAGGACTTGTTAAGAAAGACTTTGAGAAAGCAATCAACATGGCAGGAAACGCAACTGGTGTGTTAGAACTGCGCGGCCAAAGCTTTGCAGGACATAAACAAAAAATAGGCGACAGCAGAAAAGACTTTATCAAGGACGTTGCTGCTAAGATTAAGTTCAAGCGTGACACTAGCAAAACTGATAATGCTCGCGCAAACAAGGAACAGGTATTACGCAAACTCGGCCACGTGATTGGCGACGCAGTGGGTATGAGTTTTCCAGATGGTGATCCTTTTGATCACATTTATCCAGCTGCTCGCAAATTGGGTGTGCCGGCTAATGACATGCTGAAGTGGCTAGACGTTGCCACAAAAAAGGCAGGCATGGGTAGAACCTATTACGATTATTTGCGCTCGCTTTGGCAAGACCAATACGATGATGCAAAAGGTGATTTCGAGAACCTAGAGCCAGGTGACAGATATTACAACCAAGCTAAAGAGCGTTATGAAATGATGGGTGGCGACCGTTTCCAGAATCCTTGGGGTTAGTGTTGATCCCAAGCTGATCAACCTCTAACAACACACAAAGGAAAGAAAATGAAATACCAATTAGAAATACGCGCCGGTGAAGGCGGAGACGACTCGAAACTATTTGTAACAGATTTAATGAACTCATACATTCGCATGTTTGAACGGCTGGGCTGAAAGTGGCAGGACCACACTCACTCTCCAGGCCTCGCAAGCATTCAAGTCAACGCCGACAGGGCGTTAGAACAGGAAGCTGGGGGCCACAGAATCCAAAGAGTGTCGCCAACAGAACGAAAGGGCCGCGTCCACTCGAGCACTGTGACAGTTGCGGTTCTCCCACTTGCATCGGTAACTGCCGAGAAGACGCTGGCGGATGCGGACATTCGCACTGAATGGTTTTCGGGAACAGGCGCAGGCGGCCAACACAGAAACAAACACCAAAACAGTTGTCGACTCGTACACGAACCTACAGGAGTTATGGTAACAAGCCAGTGCCGCAAACGAACTCAAAGTTACAGCACTGCACTAGACGAACTCACGCAACGTGTAAATCAAATCAGCTACACAGAACAGAATGCTCGCACCAGTCAACTGCGCAGTGCGCAAACAGGCACAGGAATGCGAAGCGACAAAACACGAACATATCGTTTCCAAGAAGATCGTGTAAAGGACCACTTATCTGGAAAATCCGCAAAAGCTAGTCATATTATGCGCGGCCAGTTTGATAAATTGTGGCAATAATGTTACAGACATAAGGTTTGTAGTAAATTAACACAGTATTTAATGACTTATGTGATAAATATTGTTATAGTAATGAAAGACTTGACATTTAGTCAAGATCACAACAAGGAAATAATTAAAATGAAAACTATGATTCTTGCGGCAGTTGCCGCATTTGGACTATCTGGTGCAGCTCTTGCAGAAGACTTCACTGACACCGCAGTAACAACAACTGCTACTTACGACATCTATGAGTTCTCAATTACAGGTTCGATCAACGACGAATTTGCATTAAGCGAAGACTTTGCTCTTTCAGCGTCAGCTGACGTGCTTGATCACACAGTTGGTATGTGGGACGCAAATGTTGAATTGACACTTGGTTATGCAAACGTTGCTGGCGAAGATCTTGTTGGTGTTGCTGCAACATACGAGTTGGCAACAACTGTAGATGCATTTACATCAACTGTTGAACTTGAAGCATCTTACATTGCACTTGCTGATGACATGGGCAACGGCGAAACATTTGTTACACCAACCCTCGGCTTGGCATATGCTGCAACTGATACGCTAGACGTGTTTGGTGAAGTAAGCTACACATGGCAGGCATCTGATGAATTTGCACCACTTGGTGGCGCAATGGAAGCTGGCGTGATTGTTGCTCTTAGCGAAACTGTAGACGTTGCAGGTAGCGTAATCCGCACCTTCGACACTGGTTTTGAAACAACTCAGGCAGCAGTTGAAGTTACCTTCAAATTCTAAAACGCGATAACGGAAAAGGTAGAACAGTGTTCTACCTTTTCTCTTGACATTTGGGCCGCTAACTGTTATAGTGAGGTACACTCACAAAGGCCTACAATATGTTTAAAAATGTTATAAGGAAATGGAAACACAGCCGCGACGATAAACGAGATTTAGAAATCATGCGCAACCTGCGCAATTATTGGTTTAAGTTTCGTCGGCACGACATCTTGGTAGAAGTTATACTGCAAACAGATTTCAGCAACGATGATTTAGTGCAGTTGTCTAACATGATTGGACAAGTTGCACATGACAGAGAAAGAAAGTTAAATGTCCGATCTTGTTAAATATCCACGCACCATGCATTTGCCATGGAGCCCGGGTCTTCAGAATGACGATCGAGTTATTGAATCCTTGGATGGGTTGATTGGTCAAGAAGTCGTTGTAACTGACAAGCACTGGATGCACAGTGAAATCATAAAGAATGGATTGAAAGATGAATAAACCTGTATTAATGGCGGTGGCATTTGTCATGCTAATAATTACCACCACAGCGATAGTCATAAGTGAGGATTTAGATCCCAACAGTTCAGATCGCGCAATCTGTAACCAGCGCAGCGGCATTTGGGTCGACTCCCAAGAAATGCGTGGAGTTTGTCTTAACAGTGATGCCGCGCTGTTTAAGGAAGGTAATGCGTAGACTGTCACCGTTCATAGTTGTAGCTATTTTGCTCACGATGTATAACTATGCCGTGACGCAAGATGCAGCAGATTATCTATGCGAAGTCTATAATGAATGCCCCAAATAGTTCTTGACAACCATGACGTCTTGCTTTATATTATATGAGTAAGCAACGGAGAACACAATGTCAGCAAAGTATAAGAGACCATACAAAGCGTCAATGTCCAAGGGCAATAAGGCGCGAACGTTTATTAGACACGCATATGGCCTCGGACAACGTCGTTGTCCTGTTTGTTGTGTTCAACTTGTATACACAGCCAACAATAGAAACTCAGCCACATTTGAACACATAGTCCCCAAAAGCAAAGGCGGCACCCGCCATAGAGAAAATGGCATGATGATGTGCTACGCTTGCAACAATGGACGTGGCACCAAGTGCTGGATCGAATGGATGAACGAAGTCAATCCTCCCAAAAAAGAATGGTTGATACAAAAGTATATTGATGCGATCGAGTTTTATAAAGAGAACCAAATTGAAGTCAAAGTCAAAACAGGTCCGATCAGCGTTTACATTGAAAACATGACAATTAATATAACATGACTAAAATAGTAGACCGACAATACACATCGTACGACGGCCTGTATATTCGACACTTCGAAAGAGCTCCTTTGTTTGGCAGCGATGATGATGATTCTAACCGTACATATTCAAGATTACATTGTGTGACTGGTCCGGCTGTGTATCGAAGTAATGTCCATATGTCAGCTGAAATATGGGCATGGCATGGCATGCAGTTTGAATTAAATGAATGGCTTGATGTAAATGACCAATTATCTGAGTCAGAAAAGTTTGTAATCAAGCTAAAATATGGTTGACCGGCAAGACGTCTTGCTGTATATTATATGAGTAAGCAACGGAGAAAAGCACAATGGCATATATTACAACAGCAGAAGTTAAAGAAATTCGCATTGCACTCAAGAAAGAGTTCGGCAGCGATTTTAAATTTAGCGTTGCGCGACGCAGCGGCGGCCTTGCTGTTAAGGTTGCTATTATAGCAGGCACAGTTGATTTTAGCGCACTGTGGGAAGGCAAAGCTGAAACTGATTACGGTTACGGTTATACAGACATTAACCACTATCACATTACAGAAGACAACTACGGCGACAAGGCCAAGTTGTTTGCAAAGATTGACAACATTATCAAAACTGCACCCGCAAACGCAGAAGGCGGTCGAGCACACTTTGATAAGAGCGACAGCCAAACTGACTACTTCCATGTTGCATTTTATTACGACATTGAAGTTGGAAAGTACGATCGTCCGTACACATACAACGCATAAAGGTATTGACATTGTGTGCTTGCCCGTGTAGTGTAAGCACATAGCAACAATAGGAGCCAACATGGATTATGATCTCGCGCAGTTTGACAAAAGCATCAAACAGTTTTTACAGCAACTGGTCACGCTTGCAGAGATGCAATGCCTCGACAAGGATGCCATTCTCAAAGCAGGTAAGTTCGAAGGACGACGTGCCCGGGTAACCGATGTAGGCGTCGACGAAGACGGCTTGCATTTTCTTGTGCGCCCATACCGCAAAGATGGCGTTAACACAGGCGGCAAAAACGGCGACTTGCTTTGGGATCACCCAGAGGCCCGTTCATACTGGCGCCAGTATGAATTTGAAATGATTAAAGATGACGGTTAGGTTTAGTCCGGCTGTCGAAGAATTCTTTGCAAGCGTCTGTAGTCGTAATGGTAAATAGTTACACGAGGGGTAACTATGCGCATCAATACATTTTCAATTTCAAAACGAGAATCAACAGACGATTTCTTGCACATATGGCAAATCGACATGCACTTACTTCCAACCTGGTTTGAACGAGTAGTGCTACGACGCAAACCAAGCAGCAAGACATTGATTGGAAGTTGTTCACATTGGTGTTGGACAAATGACTATGAACACCATGTTCCTGCTAATTATTTGTGGCGCATGTGGGCATATAGACAACTCAATATATTCAAAGAAAGAACAAAGTAACTGTTGACCTAGACTTGTTCTGACTGTAATATAATAGTATGAACAACACATATACACACAACATTTTCATTACTGCAACAGTTGCTTTTATCCAAGAAGCACATGCAGGACAAAAATATGGCAACATGCCTTACTTCTTCCACCCTGTGGAGGTTGCAGAAACAGTGCAATTGATTCTTAACACTTCTGTGTTTGCAGGACCTGTTGCAAGTGAATTTATTAACCGTGAAACAGACGATGCAGTTGTTGCAGCCCTGTTGCATGATGTTATTGAAGACACTGAATATACTGAAACACAATTGCGTGAACGCTTTACATCCGAAGCAGTTGAAATGGTGCTGTTGTGCACAAAAGATGAAACACTTGATTATCGTCAAAACATTCAGCGCATTGTCGACAGCAACGACATTGGTGCAATGATTGTTAAGCTTGCAGACAACACCGTTAACCTAAACGGCGACAAGAGCGCAATGGCCCAGGCCCGCGCAGACAAGCTAAATGAGCGCTACGAAATGAGCATTGAAATGCTAAAGGCAGCACTAGTAACCCAAGGAGTCTATGTAACATGAATTTTAAAATTACAAAGCGTGACGTCGATCACGCAATTGCACTAAGTATGATAGTGGTTGTATCCTTAGCCATTGCTGTTTTGCTTGCTGTCTTGTTTATGGCCGGACTTATCTTTTATGTCGTTGCTGCACTGAGTCTGGTAGCTACTATCTTTCTCATGTGCCTAGTGTACGTATCTAGCGAACGGCGCTAAGATGGATGAACCAAGTCTGTTTCGTAAAATAGTTTACATAGCCTCATTTGGCATAGGAGTGGCTGCATTTCTTGTTTCTATTCCTATTATATTGTATGGCTTTGTATCCGGTGTGACAGCGGCTTGGGCAATTGATTTATCAGTTGTCGGAATTGCTGCATACTTGGTCTATTTAAGTTTGCACCCTGAGATGTCAAAATATGTAAACGAAAAAGTAAAAGGTAATAAAGATGGATGAACCAAAACTCCGCAAAGGTTACACTGGATACGAACTGACATCTAATGCCCGCAGTGAATTGCTAGCACACGTCAATCCAGTACATCCAGATGTAGTTGCACATCACATCACCCATGAATATGGTGTGTATGAGCAGTTGCCACCTTATGTCGACATGGTGCGCGTGATTGCTGTTGCCCAAAATGATCTAGTGCAAGCTGCCATTGTCAAAATAAATGGCACGACTACACGAGTGTATGGCGACAGCTTTTACCACATCACAGTAAGCGTCGATCGAGCTGCTGGCGGCAAAGCTGTTGATTCGAATGCATTGATAAAAGACAGCAAGAACTGGACTGCAATTGATCCGTTCAATCTGGCAGTAATGCCAAAATTCTTTAACATCTGAGGCAATCGATTTATTATGGAATTTATGAAAATAGATGACGAAATTCGCTGGGCAACAAAGTACCTATTAGACAATGGTGAATACATCGTGCTTAGTGCCGGATTAAGAAAAACAGACGACGGCCGTTATTATAATTTTGGATATTCTGTGCATTACACAGATCCAATAACTGCTGAATTCACGTCTATTAGTCCAGAAAAGACACGTACACTAATGACACATGATGAACGAGTTGGCGTGTCACATGCTGTTGCAAACAACATAAAATCATTGGTAGAAGAATTTGATGGTAACGACAGTGATGTAATTATTCGTGGTCCATTAAATGAAAACAAAGCCACAAGCCTCCGTTACATTGCGATTGCAGATGAATTTGTAAAGGCAGGCTATAAATATTGGTACATCAAACGCGACAAGAAAAATAGAGACATATCTTATTGGCTGCATAGTCAGATACAATTGACTATGCCATTAGATGATGACGACGGATATACATGGAAAGAAGCATTCATTGACGACCAATTCAAAATTCAGATTTTAACCGAAGAAACTGAATATGTTAAATGATCATTTAATAACACAAATAGATATCGAAATTCTTTAACTTTTGGAGATCAACATGTCTCATACATTTTGCATTGTTCGTTCAAAGCAAGCCAATGCCGGCATTGGCAGCGGCTATTATAGCTACGGTCATTTTGAACCGGGATGGTACGTGTCGCAATCCGGTGTGAAGCCAGGATTAAAAAACGCTAAGTTCTTTTCTAGCGAAGCAAAGGCTAGACAGTTTTTGAAGAAGTCATCTAAGATTGTTTGGAACGGCACTGGTGGCTTTGATGATTATTTTGAATTCATTCCAATCAACATCGAGGAACCAGAGTGAAAACCAAGTATGCATTGAAAAAGAAAGGCTTGTACGTAAAGACATTTGATCCGACCAAGTACACGCCAGATCTCGACAAAGCGTTGCTATACGTCAAGAAAACAATCGACGATGACTTGGACTATATCCATAGTCACAGCCTCGAGGTTGTAGAAATTGAAGTCAGTCGCAATGTTGTAGCAGTAACTCCATCGCAACCATTGTTTGATGCAGCATTTGCCAAATTGGAAATTGAATTCAAAGAGCTCGATAAATTAGCACAAGCTGATCTTGACGGCATGGAAGAAAAAACATACCGACGATGGAAGCGACTTAAAACTTGTATGAAGCGTAAATGCCTCGACAGGTATTGACATTGTGCCTTTCTCTTGTTATAAATAGTAGAGAGGTACGATATGAAACTGCATGATTTTATAAACGAAGCTGTTACAAAGATGAAAGCAGAACGCTTTCAACATTTGTTGACTCCAGCTGTTCGCGCACTAGACCAAGCGGTACAAGACGCAGGCTTTGAAATACGTATTGTTGGCGGTGCAGTACGTGATTTGGTACTTGGGCTTGATCCCAAAGATATCGATATGGCAACGGACGCACGTCCAGAGCAGATGATGGATATACTTGATCGAGTTGGTATACGCCACGAACCTACGGGATTGCAGCATGGCACTATAACAGCCGTTATAGATGATGAGCCGATCGAAATAACCACACTGCGCATAGACACAGAAACAGACGGGCGCCACGCTCAAGTTGAATACACAAACGACTGGCGCTTGGACGCAGAGCGGCGCGACCTGACATTTAATGCAATGAGCATGACACTGGATGGTACTCTGCACGATTACTTTGACGGTGTTGAAGATTTGCAGAATGGCGTTGCACGTTTTGTTGGCAATGCTGATGCACGTATGAAAGAAGACTACTTGCGCATAATGCGTTTCTTCCGTTTCCAAGGTAGACTGCAAAGTCCAAATTGGGATGCAGAAACAATGGCTTCAGTTGCTCGCAACGTTGACGGCTTGGAAGGTATAAGTGGCGAACGCATATGGACAGAGATGGAAAAGATACTGTCGCGCCCTGCAAGCAGAGTTGAAGTCATAAAGCAGATGGACCGCGTAGACGTGCTTGAAGCAATAGACTTGCCCACTAACCGCACAGGAAGCTTGCGTTTGGTTGTTGGTGAGAATCCGGCAGCAGCACTTAGCAGCATGATAAACACTGTTGGCGGACTTGATCAACTGCGAAACCGTTGGAAGTTTTCAAACCAAACTTACAGCATGGTCAAGTTCTGTGTGCAGAATAGAAACATACCGCTAGACGAAACTGTTGCAAAGCGTATGCTTGCCGATCCAAAAGTACAAGCGGCACATGTTATAGCGCTGGCAGAGAGCAGAGGCAGAGCTGATTTGGTGCAAAAGCTGAAAGCTTGGACACCGCCAGAGTTTCCTGTAAACGGTAGCGACTTGATGGCAACTGGTATGAAGTCGGGCCCGGACATAGGCAAGGCGCTGGCCGTACTGCGCAACAAATGGGAACAAAGCGGGTTCACACTCAACAAAGCACAACTATTGAAAGACTTGTAAAATGACAGATAACGAAATCAGTAATCGTTACAAGAATCGTTGCTTACTGACTGCAATAATTTTTGGATTTGCTGCAATCATGACAGGTAGCATATATCCGATGTCAATGTCCATTGTAATGTTTATTTGTGCGTTATATTTTGAGGTTGCAAAAAGCCCATGAGCATGGCAACACTTGGCGCTGCGGCACTGCTACTTTGGCTTGCAAACTGGTGTTGGATTATGAAAATGATTCTTGAAATGGTTCCCAATTGGCGCGACGATGACCTAGACACTGCCGCCGCAGTCGAGCAAGCAATGATGGATTTACATATGGATCCCAAGCGCATAAAGTTTCTCAAAGCCATTGTCGACCAAAATCCATACTTGTTTTGGATTGGATTAATCTTGATGGCGTTCAGCTTTACTGTTTGACATTTGAGTTGACTGACGCTATATTAAAAGCATAAACAACAAGAAAGAGATTGTTATGGAAAAGTGTTCAATTTATTGCGTAAATACTGAAAAAGATGCTGTTGCGGATATCCTTTCCAAAAGCGACAAGCGTCTCAAAGTTGTGATTGAAGGCACTGATTTGACAATCATTTTGCAACGCAACGACGTCCGCTCTCCATACATTGGATACGAGCAAGGACTTGAATTTGAATCATTTGGCGACATGGACGAATAAAATGGCACTTGGCGACAAACTAGCATCAACTATTAAAGAACTCGAAGAAGCAAACATTAAAAGCGCGGCCGCACAGGCCAGCGCTGATGTAAATGCATTGCGTCTGAACAAAGATAAACGAGACAAGTTTCTACAAAAGATTTTTGACGACATTTGCAGAACGATCAAAGCAGGCAAGGTCCCACACGTTTTAGTTACGGACTACACTGACCAAGCATGGCTTCGTAAAGCTAAAAATGGCAAGGCTGACTTCCAGAGCTTGTGGATGGATTTTATCACACAACTTGGAAAAGAAAAGCTCGCAGTCGAAATGAACGAAGAGCACGATGGCGTTGGGATCAAAAGTTGGGTTGCTATCACAGTCAAGCCGCTTCCTCAGAAAGCAGTTTATAGAAGTGCAAATTCTCGCAACGAAGATATTCCACAATATCCGCCCTCCACATCATATGGAAAACCATACCAAAAATAAAAGAATGTCCGGGATGCAGAATCATCAAACTGCATCGTTCATCTTCAACAGGCTCCCAGCTGTTGTCGTAAAAAGAAAAAAAGGTTTAATCTTGCAACACGTTATTAAACTGGACCTGCGGAGCGGTACTTGCACGATACAAGGACACCAGACCAGCAGTGGATACGGTTGGTACGGCTTATTAGGGTCGATAGGATTGATAATCTATCTAAAGACGCCGTATGCGCATATGACGTCGCAAATAGGACAAAGGTCGTAGAAGAGTACAAGGACTTCTTTTGCGGGGTATTGAGAAGATTGAGAATCGGGGATGCCTAAGAGCACGTCACCGCGGTGACTCAACCGATTCTCCCATACCATAAACTGCTGGTAAAACCGATAAAAGTGACAACCTTAGCACGTTGCAGTAACCGAGACCAGTCCTACCACTATAAAAGGGAAAAAGCATGTATCATGCAATAGGCAAAGAACAATACGACGAATTACCAAACATGTTCACAAACCCTGAACTTGCAAAAACACTTGATGGCGATCAAGAATGGTGGGGATACACTTACATGTTTCCTCATGAAACAAGAGACTTGATGTGCACAATTGACATGCTGATTAAATTTCGCAAAAGCGACGGCGTGTTCTGGAAAGTATATAGTCCGTCATAATGGTTTTTAGACACAGAGGAGTACCAGCTACAATGGCATTCGGAATATCAATATTCAATCCACGGCCAAGTCAGATACGCTGGATGGAAAGCAATATAACAGATGATGCGGTTCGAGACGAATATTTTGAAAAGTTGTTTAGAATGCTCATTGCCAACAAGGCTAGAGATGTTGAGTTAGTTGATGACGTTTGGTCAAGTGGGATCCAAAGCAGAAACATATTTGATGGGCTAACCGAATCTCAACAAGATGCAATTGAACAACTAAACACACGGTCATCAATTGTTTGGATGAATGGAGTACACGGGCAAGAGTGGAATGTTGGTCTGTAACACATACCTCATTAGTGATAAATATTATCATGCTAGTAGAACACATCATAAACGAAGCCTACGTCAATGCAATTGGCACTGACCCTAAAGCTATAGCCACCAAAAAGAAATACCTAAAGCAAGTTTGGGACATACTGCAATCTAGTTATGAATCAATCGGAGGCATAAAGGGCAACGGTTTCCAATCACCCGAGGCAATGTTAGAACTTCCTATGTGGAAGCTTGGTGTGCGCGATGGCCGAGTTCATGCTGTTGCCGTATACAAAGACAAAAATGGTCGCAAGGCCGTTGCTGTCGGCACGGATGGCAGCAACGAAGGCAAATGGTTTATCAGCGACATGTTCAAGAATGAATTCGAGCGCAGCTATTCTGAAAAATCAAAAGCTGCACTAGGTGCAACTTTAAAGACGTACCCTTTTAAGGTATTGGAACCATTTATTATATCACCTGACCGCGTTGCAGAAATGAACCCGCAGGACCGTATCATTCCTATTGCCGACTTAGACCGCAACGAATGGCCCGGCGATGCAAGACTAACACTCAGCAAATATCCACAACTGATTGACTATGGCTACATGCGCGATATCGGCGGCGAACTAGTGTTCAAAGTAATGATCGGCACACCTGGAAAAAATATCAAATAACACTTGACAAAGTAAGACGTTTCGCTTATATTAAAATAGTAAGTGATGAGGAATTTATGAATATACTTTATGTACACGGGTTTGGATCGCAATATGATCCGACACAAGACAAAATTCAAATGCTTGAAACGATTGGTACCGTAAGCGGTATTACTATTGATTACTGCAAAGGTTTTGACGTTGTACTACAACTGATTACAGACGCTGTTCAATCACAAAAAATTGATTTGATTATTGGAACTAGTATGGGCGGCTATATGGCTGCACATGTTGGTTCACGTGTTGGTATTCCGTTTGTATCACTAAATCCAGCAATTGCGCCGAGTACAACATTGCAACGATGGATTGGCAACTTTACTGACTACGCGGGCAATGATCGGTGTTTGACTGAAACAGGTGTTGCTAGCTATCCAAACTTTCCAGAAACAGGCTGCGGGCTTGTTATTGTTGAGAGTAGCGATGAAGTTATTAGCGCTTCGCTAACACGGCAAACATTGGATCAAGTTTTCCATGTTGAAACGTTTGCTGGCGGCAGTCACCGTTTTACACACATTGAACGGGCACTTCCTTTAATTCAAGCGCACTACCAAAATGCACAAAACAACTACGGATTAGAATAATGCCAACATTCTTTAAGAAGCGCGAATGCATACGTGATCTCGGTATCGATATTGACGACCGCATAAGCGACAAAGAGAGACGCCGGAAACTTGGTATTGAGGATTGGCGCGGCCCACATCAAGATCGCACAGTCAACTTGATGCTTGCAGGATTGAAACCAGCTGCATTGGTGAGTGAAAGCAACAGTGACAGGCGCTGGTTGCAACCATATATTGCAATGGGTCGATTCCACGAACAAATGATTGAAGAAACTATTTGGCGTGGGAAACAGTATTATGAAGCTAGCTATGTAATCACAGCAATTGGTCAAGAATGGCGTGCCAACAAGCTAGCAGCTATCTACCGCGAAATACGTGAAACAGGCAGCATGTCGGGATTTGATCATGCGCGTGTTGGAATTTTGTTGGGATACTCCAATAGAGAAATCCAACACTTCCTTTACGAAGTAGCTTGACAAAACAGACAAGATCAGTTAAAATAGAGTATAGCAACAAAGGATATGAGACATGGCTTACGAACATCAAGACTTTAAGGTACGCAAGAACACTGCAACACACCGCGACACTACAGAACTGTGGGACGTTGTTTGTGCAGGCGTCCATATTACAACCGTACGCGGGCTTGAAAAAGCAGACGCTATGGCTGAGGAACTTAACAAGGATCCTTGGTACCTGGAACGCGGCCAGAAACTGATTGACCGACAGCTTGGATTGGGAAACCACGAAAAGACTGTTTGGTAAAAATACTTTGCAGCGGTGTGGTTAGATGTACACACAGCCATTGTTGCCAAGCCCGCAAACTGAGTATGACAGTTTGACGTACCTGTGAAATGGGTGCACTAGACTTCGGGGTGGACAAGAGCCAACAACACGCATAAAATTGCATGTGCATACTACATGCAAAGACAGAGCTTATCGACTGTTCTGTAAAGTATACCAAAGGAAACCAAAATGAACAACAATGAACTTTTAAACATTGACCATTTACGCAGTTTTGATGTAGAGCCTGCGTATTTTGGTTTGGGATTTATTCAACTTAAAATTACACAAAACAGTCGTGTGCATTTTTATCACAAAGAATTGCCGGTGCTAATCGAAGAGCCACATGATCACCGCTACAGATTTATTAGCTACATCCTGCAAGGCAAGTTTGAGCAAACACTGCATCAATTTGATCTTGACAACGACGGCGAATACGAGATGTATATCGAAAATTGCAAACCTAACTTAGGTACAGTACCAATTGGGACTAGACAGCCGCAGCCCGGCAACCTAAAAGAAATTATGCATTGTCGGTTTCAAGCTGGCGATCGTTACGAAATTGACGCAGACGCATTGCACACTGTACAAGGAAAACAGAACGCTATTACATGTCTTATACGTGAGGAACCGACAAAAGAGTTTGCAAGGGTAATACGAGAAACAGGTGTAACAGCCGTGTGCCCATACAGTCAACCTATTGCAGTTGATAAATGTTGGGAGATGATTGAAGACATGCTGCCCAAGACTGACACATTCCAAGACCTAGAGGCTATCGAAAGTCAGTCACTTATCGGTAAACACAACGGTGTACTAGACAGTGATCTACTGCCTAAGAAAAAGAAGTCAAAGTTTGGCTACCACATTGCTGACATTCCAAAAGGAAAGATCGGCGAGCCCAGCAAGATTGTAGAAGAAGCAATGGAAATTGCGGACGCACATGAACAAGGCGTTAAGATTATGGCAGCAGTTGAAATGAGCGACTTGTATGGCGCCCTTGATCGTTATAGAGAAAAGCATCACAGTGACGTGTCCATGAAGGATATTGAGGATATGTATCGCGTAACACGACGAGCATTTGACAATGGAAAGCGTAAGTGAGTATTACCTCGGAATGGCATCTGATAATTGACTTCGAAAAATATGATGTCCACGTCGGAGTCAAGGGGATATATCAACCTTCATCACGTAGCCTCTATTTCGCAGATGAATCGTCTGCGATCCGAGAGTTCCATTTGATAAGGGCAGCGTGTCGAGGAAGACTAAACGCCGAGGAATTGCAAACATTAAAGATGCGACACCTACCGAGCCCGGCTGATCATTTTACATTTGTTAATGTGTTCCACGTATTAACACAGTACATGCATATCGAGGATGAGGTATGACGCTGATCGATTGGGATAACATGGTTGATCTAGAAATAATTCGCAATACAATTATACACCTTGACCAAATAAGTGCATTAGTATCTAATACAGATACACCTCGCAAAGATAATAATTATGGCCGGGCTGCACAAGCTTTAGCGGACGCATTATTTCAGTTGGAAAAATTATAAAATAATGGGACATATTAATTGGGCACGGATCGGACTAGCAGTGCAGCATTATCAGTCACTTGGATTCGAGTATATTGAAACACCTTGGATTGTCGACCGAAAATCAAGTTCAATAACTTGTCCAGACACAGCGCGGGCAATAACTACAGACTTTGAATACACGGACTTGGTTGGTAGTGCAGAACAAGGATTTATCCATCTGTGTCGCACACAACAAATGCCCGAGGGTGTAAACTTTGTTAGCTGCGGTCCTTGCTTTAGATGGGAACGTCCTTTTGATGAACTGCACCAATTGCACTTTATGAAGGTTGAATTGTTTAGTCGACTTGAAGATGAAAGCCGAGGAGATGAAACAGCAAGAGAACTTTGTAATCGTGCTAATCGGTTTGTGAGACAGTTTGGGATTGCACCCGAAATTGTTGAAACTGATGAGGGATATGATCTTGAAGTAAATGGAATTGAAATTGGTAGCTATGGCTACAGAACACACGAAGAAATTGGCACTTGGGCATATGGCACAGGACTTGCCGAACCGAGGCTGTCAATTGTAATGGAAAGTAAGAATGGCTAAACCCCCACTAAGACGACCAGTATCAGATGAGGGCAGCTTGCTTGCATTTGAACATTATGCAGAGCTGCTTAAAGCAAAGAAAGTAAAGCCTGTAAATCACACACTGATTGAAAATGGCGATCCAACATCATTAGAGCACTTGCTCTGGATGTGCGAAGAGTGTAAAACAAATGTACGAGACGACGGCCAAGGTATGCCTACTGACAAATATTCGCGTTGGTTGGGATACATCCAAGGCTGTATCATTATGCATGGATTGACCACAGTCGAAGAAGAACGTAACCGAACCAGACCTTGGTTCAACAAAGAGGACAAGAAATGAAAGAGATTTTTGCATTAATGGCAGTCGTCACAGTGGCAGTGATGCTATTGTTTGGTGTGTGGGGCGCGTACAAAAACGTACAAGTCTGGGGCGCACAAATGAATGGCCGCGCTGTTCTAGCTGAAGCTGAATTTAGCCGCCAAGTTCGTGTCGAAGAAGCACGGGCAAAAGAAGAAGCAGCAACGCTGGAAGGCCAAGCTGAATTAACACGCGCTCAATTTGCAGCACAAGCTAACGCAGAACTACAGGAAGGCCTCGGCGGACCTGAAAACTATCTGCGCTGGCGTTACATCACAATGCTTGAAGAAACAGGCAGTGCTGGACAAATTATCTATATTCCAACTGAGGCAGGTATGCCAATCTTGGAAGCAGGTCGCGCAACCGACTAAATATAACAACGCTAGGCATGGGAAATGGGGACCCGTAGCGCTCATAACGCTCTGCTGAAATGCCGACTCGGTTCGATTCCGGGGCCTAGCACCAAAATTAAGGACAACAATGATTTTTCTATACATTGCGATTTATTTTATCGTTGCTGCATTAACGTTTGTTTGGGCAGTTGGAGTAATCCATGGCGTACAAAACAAAAGGTTTACGTCGTTAAATAATAGACCAGAATGGGCAATGGGCGCAGTATCGTTTATACTTCCGCCGGCAGTTTGGTTTGCAACACTAACGACATATGGATATGGTCCATGGGTATGGCCTGTTAAGGGTGTCACATACAAATAACCATCCTTCCTAAAAAATATAACCGCGCAGTTAACCTTGCGCGGTTATCTTGCCTTCAAGTAGGCATAAATACTTGCATCAAAGGATCTAGCAAATATGGCAAAGAAAGACTTAAATGACTACATCACTACGGTTCAACCGATTAAACCTAGTGCCGAAGTCCAATTTCGTAGCAAGAATGAACAAGGCGAAGTAACTGAATCTGTTGCCAGCCGAACATACATTGCTAAACATGCTGACAAAGAGGTTGAAGCTGTCAGTCGCAATCCAAGCTTGAGCGACCGTCTCAATAAGGTAACGGAAAAGGCTGTTAACAAAGCCCGTGATACCAAGCTTGAAGAAGAAGCGAATCTCGACGACGAAGATGCCGAGTTTGAACAGCTTGAAGAAAATGCAACGATTGATTTTAATTCAGCACAAGATGACCTTGACGGACACAAGAGCCCAATGTCAACTGTGCCTAACAATCAACCTGAAGTGCAAACCACAGCAGAGATGGGCGAAACTGCATTGCTCATTCAATTGGTATCTGTACTGATTGATAAGATTGATCAAATGCAAAACTTCAATCCAGTCATCCATGTGCCTGCTCCAGTCATCCACGTTACATTGCCTGAAACACGCAAGACGATAACTAAAACTGTTGAGCGCGACGAAAACCAACTTGTTAAATATGTGCGTGAAAGCATTGAAGAAACACCGATTGGTGAGCCGCTTATTGAAACAGAAAAGAAAAAAGCAAAGAAAGATAATAATAAATGACCCTATTAGTACCAAATTCTGCTGAAGCAATCATATTAGAGAATTTCCTCAATAAGACAGCCCCGCAAGACTTGCGTCTCAAGCTTTATAGTTCAGACACCACACCTAGTGAAACTGATACAGAAGCAACGTACACTGAAACAACTGGTGGCGGATATGCAGACGAAGCATTGGTTGCAGCTAGTTGGACTGTTACTCCAGGTAACCCGTCAATTGCTGCATACCCATTAATCACGTTTAGTTTTACTGGCAGCGCAGGCAACGTATACGGTTATTATGTTGTGCAAGAAACAAGCGGCGCATTGCTGTGGGCTGAACGATTTACAAACGGTCCATTCAATATTGCAAACAACGGCGATGAGATTCGTGTGACTCCACAAATTACTTTGGAGTAATATATGACAGTTAAGAT
>UPTN01000330.1_pt1 | contig 25560 bp, 33 predicted proteins | sample 2160111 | NCBI WGS metagenome assembly UPTN01 (sample SAMN06265058, study PRJEB28932) | marine metagenome | isolation source: Columbia River Estuary | place: USA:Columbia River Estuary, USA | collected 2014-05-05
CCGTCGCATAGCATACAATCTATGCATTGCATGCCCTTAGAATCGCTCAAACATTCTATTTCATTCTCTGCTAGTGAATCGCCTTCCATAGCAACCCGAAACGTATTAGCGCCCAGGGCCTGGTATTTAAGCGCTTGTTTTGGGCTATCGGCTGAAACTTGGCACAAAGTTAGATATCTAGCGTCGAAGTTTTTGTGCTGGATTTGGTGCGTATATCCGGTATGGCCTATACCCATTTTCGCGGCATTTTCCATGATCTCAAATGGTGCTGCTGCTGGATCGCCATAAGCACCAAGCCGGATTTTTCTGCCAGAGAATAGATCGGCATGCAATACCGGATCGAATACCGGGTAAATGCCCCTTGTATAGCCCTTATAAACAGCTAGGGGCGCATGACCTAAATTTACATAGCAAGCGCCGTTTGTATAGTGACGGTGGGGGCATGATCCGCAAATGCTTTTATCCTTTCCATTTTTGGCCGCATCCGTGGGCGCAATATCGGAGCGGATAATCCAAGTTTGCACCATTTGTCCGGTTTTGCGGTTTGAGGTTTCAAGGGTAGCGATAACGACTATAGGCTCTCCATCTAGCATGGAAGGCCCGTCGTATAGAATAACGCCTCGCAATTGGGAGCGCTTAATAGGTGATTTTTTGGCTGATAGTTTACGCATTAAAACAGCTCCTTATATTCTATGGGTGACAATATGCCCGCGATATATTCAGCAGATGCACAGATCCGCGCACCATTAGATAAAACGCATATATCGTATGGCTCAATATCCGTGATATTTAACCAGTCTGAGTCCTGCCCGTAAAAATTGTTATGTAATTGCACATAGTCCCCTATAAAAAGGATCAACTGATTAGGCTTGTTTGGCATTGTCGCTGATTCAATTTTCATAAATCTAACCCCATAATAATAATTGCGATTATGTACCAGCACCAGGCCGCAAACGCCCCGCCAATACCTATTGAAGTCCAACAAATAACATCCGCAATAATCTGATTGCGTCTGGCCCTTTTTGCTTCTTTCATTGTTTTAATACGTAGTGCACTATTCATAATGTTTCCCTTTTAGTTGCCCGGTCTAATTGCCGGTAACGCATTATAATCAGATAACATTGCTTTATGTCAATAAATAAAAGCGATCCTCTCTTATTTGTGTATATAGGTATAAAGCCCAAAGGCGATTAAATGGTATAATTGATCAAATTTTAATCAGTAACGAAATCAAACATATAAAGGAGTTTTAATCATGGCAAAAAGAGGTAGACCATTTGGCAGTGGGAACAAGCCATTAAAGAGACTATTGCAAGAGAGACTTGCGGAAAGATATCCGGATTATGATCCAGTGCTAGAAATGGTAGATAGCAGCATCAAGATCAAACAGCAAGCAGATCAATCAAATGACATTGCCGACCATAAATCAGCTATTGAATCCCTAGACCGGGTAAGCAAGTACCTAGAACCTACATTAAAAGCTGTTGAAGTAAAAAGCGATTCAGCGTTAACAGTATCAGTACAGCGTAAAAGGTTCGACGGAGTGCAACCCACTATAGATGGTGTTGACGAATAGCAATCTACTGTATGGATGTACACTGTACGCATGATCAGTACTGGATGGATAGCCAGCCTGGGCGGATATACAGTACCCCCCTCCCGAAGTGGCACGCGTCTGGTATATATATGCCCCCCGCAAAAAAAAATTGACTATGAAAGTAACTAAGATAAGACCCGACATAGAAGACCCATTAGAGCCACCAGAAGGCTCTCTAAGCGACTTTATCGTTATACAGATAGATGAGGGTGAGGTATCATACAAAAGCTCTCTAGAAGACGAAAAAGCGTTATTTTATATTGACCTTTGCAAACATATTATATTAAGAGATTGGCTTGGAGATGGACATGATTAAAGTTGATACAGATGAAGCAATATCAGATGCTGACTATGAGTTGCTTGCAGCATTCACTGATGCTTTAATTGACCGCGATGTATACGCTATGCACGAAGTCATGGACATAGTGAAAGAACGTATGATTGGTGAGTGCGTTTGTTTAGAAGAAGAGTGTATTTGCGGGAGTTGGTAAATGAGCCATGTTCACAAGCTAGATAAAAAGACCAGGGATAGACACTTCCCTGAGAAGAATGGTGGTAAGGGTAGTCACGCTAGAAAGTCTACAGATAAAAGTAGAAAGGCGTTTAAAACTAATTACGATGCTATCGACTGGGGAAAGAAGTGAACAACATTGAATACAATCTAATGCCCCAGGGGCAAGTCCTACAGGATTTTGCTGATTGCCGGGCTAGAAACTCCTTCATCATGGGGCCACTAGGATCAGGTAAGACAGTTCAATGCATCCTCAAGCTGTTTGACCTCATGTGTGAGCAGGAACCCGTGAAAGACCCCAACCATAAACACTATGGTGTCCGACTATCTAGGGTCATTGCTGCCCGAAACACCTACTCTGAACTGTTCTCTACCACGATTAAAGACTGGCTAGAGATACACGGGGAGTTAGGTGACTTCAAACAAGGCAATAAAGAACCCCCTACACACTTCCTACGGTTTAACTTAGAGGATGGAACGTCTGTCCAGTGTGATGTGGTGTTTATCGCATTTGATCGCCCTGAACACGTTAAGAAAGCAAGGGGTATACAGACAACCTGGGTGTGGTTAAACGAGACTAAGGAGCATTCTAAGGCTGTTTTAGACATGTTAGACCTGCGTCATGGCCGATACCCATCAAATAAAGAAGGTGCGCGTCCTACACACCATGGGATCATTGGTGATAGCAACGCCCCTGATGAAGATCACTGGTATTTTAAACTAGCAGAGATTGAACGCCCGGAGGATTGGTCATTTTTTAGGCAACCCGGTGGCGTGTTCAAAGATGGCGAGGATTGGAAGATTAATGAAGATGCTGAGAATCTCATTAACCTGCCAAATGAATACTATAAACGCGGTCTAAACGGCAAGACTAACGACTGGATTAAGGTTAACTTAGCGAATGAGTACGGCTTTGTGTCTAACGGCAAGCCTGTCCATCCCATGTATACTGATTCAGTACACTGTCAGCACTTAGACTTTAAACCGTCCAAGGACTTTCCTATCGTCCTGGGCTTTGACTTTGGTAGAACTCCAGCGTGTGCGTTCCTACAGAGAACGTCTATTGGAAGGTGGGTGTGTTTTGATGAGATGGTACTTACCGATTCAGGTGCAGTGGATTTTGCTCCGACACTCAAGCGTTATATTGAGGAAGTGTATCCTGAACATGAATTTAAAGGCTGGGGTGATCCAAGTGGACAGAACAAAAATCAGTCGAACTCAGACACACCGTTCCAAATTATGCGGGCGGCTGGCATCCCCTGCCAACCCACACAATCAAACGATCCATTAAAGCGTAGGGCTGCACTAGAAGTCCCTATGAAAGAGATGTGCATGGATGGTAAGCCTCGATTCACTGTTCTCCCTAAAGCCTCGATGATACGCAAGGGGTTACAGGGTGGCTTCTGTTACCGTCGAGTCCAGACATCTGGAGAAAGATACACTGATGAACCGGATAAGAATGAATACTCTCACCCGGTAGAAGCATTGGAGTACGCATTACAAGGAGAAGGAGAAGGTAGGTCAGCACTAAGAGCCTCTGGAAACTTCACAAAGCCCGTTACAGCAAAGGTAAATTTTAGTGTCTTCTAAGGTATATGTGGTATTTGAAGATGATGCAGTTAATTGGTGGAGTCCCTGGCTAAAGAAAGGATGCCGACACTGCTATGTTATTAAACCATCAGGCGGTAAAATCATTGTCTTTGCGAAAAATCGTGAAGGTTTTGATTTATTCACAACAACTGACGAAAAGAGTATAATCGACAGTAACTATATGATTCGCAGTTATGAGCCAAAAGCAGGGAAGAGGTCTTTGTTTATGCTCAATACCTGTGTTGGACATACCAAGCAGATATTGGGGATTAACAACCCATTTATCTTAACCCCCTATCAACTATTAAAGTATTTGGAGAAACACAATGGGATTCATGAAAAGACCTAAAGCCCCTAAGCTAACAGCACAAGAACTAGCTGTAGATCAAAGACAGTCACGAATGATTGATGAAGAGATTGCCGAGGGTGAGAAAAAACTAAAGGCTGTAGCTAGAGGCAAGCTAGGTGCTTCATCTTTGTTAGCTGGCACTGGTAAAACTAAAGCCCCAGCAGCGAAAGCACAAACATCTGTTAAAAAGAAGTCATACACACCCAGTTCAAGCATGAAAGCTAGGGATAGATAAATGAAATTACCTTCAGAGTTAGGATCACTCGCTGATCTAAAACGCAGGGAGGCAAAAGCATTTGAACGTCAATCTATGTGGCACGACCAGTTAGATGATGCGTATGAATACTTTTTGCCTAACAGAAATCTGTTCGAAGATAGCCGTCCAGGACAAAAGAAGATGGAGCGCATCTTTGACTCTACTGCTCTGGAGGCTATTCAGCAAGGTGCTAGTAAGCTGCAAGAAAACATTGCCCCTATCTGGTCGCACTGGGCTACGCTAGAACCATCTATCAAGGTTAAACGCCTGTTAGAGACAGGTGACTTTAATGTATCTGAAGTCGATATACGCAAGAACCTAGAAGATCAGGCTGAAGTTATCTTTGATTACATCAATCGTTCCAATTTTGGTACACAGTTCTATGAGCATGCTCTTGATCTACTCATTGGTACTGGTACATTAAGGATTGATGAGGACGATAGTGACGAGATGCCCATCATCTTCACTGCTATTCCCCAGAAAGGTATTGCATTTGAGGAAGGCCCATACGGCAGTGTTGAAACGCATTGGCGTAGATTCAAAGTGAAAGCCAGAGACTTAGAAAGAAAGTGGATAGGGTTTGAGGCTTCTGAGACTATTAAGAATAAGATCAAGAACAGCCCGGAGAGTGAGGTAGATGTCTGCGAAGGTGTCGTATATATGCCTAAGTCTAAGACTTACTACGGGTGTTTGTGGGTTAAAAAAGAAGACCGCATTAGCTGGATGGAAGACTTTGGTAAAACTAGCCCATGGGTGACTGGTCGCTACTCTAAAGTATCTGGTGAGATACGAGGTCGTGGCCCAGCCCTACAAGCACTGCCTGATGTCCGATCTCTGAACAAAGCTAAAGAGTTTGTATTGCAGAAAGCTGCTATCGACTTAGCTGGTATGTATACAGCTACCGATGATGGCGTGACTAACCCATACAATATCTCTATTAGCCCTGGTGTAGTTATCCCCGTAGGCTCTAACAACAGTTCTAACCCTTCTTTGCAGCGTTTGGATACAGGTAGTAACCTAGCCCTGGCGCAGTTTGAGATTAATGAACTACAGGTGTCTATTAAAAGAGCGTTGTTTAATGATCTACGCGACCCTAAGGGGGCTGTACGATCCGCTACTGAAGTTGCTATTGAGTCCAGAGAACTAGCTAAACGTATTGGTTCTGCGTTTGGTCGTTTGCAAACTGAGGTATTAGTACCTATTATTAAGCGTGTTGCTGCTATCTTAACGCGTAGAGGGTTAATACAACCTCTCCAGTTAGATGGTCAAGACATTGAAATTAAATTCACATCGCCACTAGCAAGAGCGCAAGATGCTGAAGATATTCTAAATGTCCAACAGGCTGTTCAGTTTGTATTGCAGAATGCCGGGCCTGACCAGGCTAAGATTGGATTTAAGTTAGAAGACTTTGGTACTTGGGTTGCTGAGAAATCAGGTATGCCAGCAGAGTTAGTTAGATCACCACTTGAGAAAGAACAGATTATTCAAGCGGGAGCGCAAGCTGCTCAGGCGGGTATGAACACTAGTGAGCCACCAATGCAGGGTCAAACTCAAGTATGAGTTGGGATGAAATCGAAAAAGCCTCAGTAGATTCTGGGGCTTCTTCAAAACATAACGCTGAGAAAAGAGCGCAAGCTGCTGAACTGGCTAAGGCATACAACAGATGCTTTGGTAGTGAGGAAGGCAAGCGCGTGTTATCCGATCTTACTGCGCGTTTTATCTATAATAACGATACCTCCTTTGCGTCTGACAACATCAATTATGAGGCTGCATATCATAATGGTGAGGCTGGCGTTATCAAATTTGTAATCAACCAAATACAACAAGCAGAAATACTATGACTAAAGAAGCTAAGAAACGGGCCGTAAAGGCAACCGCAAAAGTTCTTGTGGCTGAAAGTGGGAAGAAATTTCTTGATGAAAAAGGTTTTGACATGAAGTGGCTGGATAAACTTGCAGAACAATACAAGTTTGACCAGTTTGATTATGTCGCAAAGTTCTGTGCTTTTCGATGCTACAAAGAAGGAAAGCACGTTGAGTGGATTGACGTTAACGCTTTAGCGTTGTTGAATGGAAAGCGTAAGTTAACTGAGATTCTTAATAAACATTACCCGGTTGACAAGAGCCGGGCGATCATTGAATTCCCCTGGAGATAAACATGAGTGAAGAACAGGCCGCAGTAGAAGAAACAACCAGCGATACCCTGCTTGACGCATCAGCCCCTACCCTGTCAGAGGGTGAATACTTCCTGTCTGACGGTATTAAAGGAAGTGGCGATGTACCTGAGTGGTATATTGCTGACAAGTACAAGTCCGTGTCCGAACAGGCGAAAGCCTATACCGAATTAGAAAAAAAATTTGGTGGATTCAAAGGCGCACCCAAAGACGGTTATGCAAACCCAGAAGGCGTAGAGGCAGATGATGCCCTGTTACAGGAGTTGATCGGCTTTGCTAACGAAACAAACATGTCTCAGGATGCGTTTGGTCAGGCATGGGAACTACTAACAGCCCAGGAACAAGCTGTTGCTGAAGTGGATCAGGAAAATGAACTGGCTAAACTTGGCGACAATGCTCAACAAAGAATTAAGACTGTTGAAGGGTTTATGAAGAACAACCTAGACCCAGAAACTTATGAGCAAGCGCGTGATCTGGTTACATCTGCCGAAAGCATACAGCTAGTTGAGATGCTGGTCAGGGCTACTGCCCCTACTAAGCTGCCGATTGATGGTGGTGAAAGCCCAACAGGGTTAACCTGGGCAGATATTGAGAATGAAATGTATAAGAAAGACGAGAATGGGCAGATGCTGAGAAGCGTTGACCAAGCCCATGAAGCTAAAATTCAGAAAATGATGATGGATTTTGGTGGCAATGCCCCACGGAACCGCGTCTACGGTTGATGTCAATAGGGTTGAAGGTGTATAATTAGGACACTGGATACCCTCTCCCCTTGAGGCCCGGTAAATTTAGGTTGAACGCTGACCAATTTACTGGGTACTCAGCTTAAACCTTAAAAAATATTTATTTAATTTACTCTATTTTTTGAGGAATCTATCATGAGTAAGACATTATCCGCAGTAGCGGTCACAGAGTTTGACAGTATGGTTAAACATGCCTATCAGGGCATGGGCCTTCTGAAGAACGCTGCAACACTTCGTAACAATGTAGTAGGTGATACCTACAAATTCCGTCGCATGGGCAAAGGTCTTGCTAATCAGAAATCTACTTCTGATCTAGTAACTCCAATGGACGTAGCGCACGAGTTCAAAACTGCAACTCTTCAGAACTGGAATGCTCCAGAGTACACCGACATGTTCGATGCTCAGGACGTTAACTTTGATGAGAAGCAGGAACTGGCTAACACTATCGCTGGCGCTCTTGGCCGTCGTTGTGACCAACTGGTAATTGACGCAATGGACGGTTCTACCCCATTGACTACCACTGTTGGCAAAGACGTAGGTGGTGCTAACACTAACTTGAACATCGCTAAGGTTGTTAAGGCTCAGGTTGAGCTGCGCGACCAGGGCGTTCCTAACACTGAGTTGTTTGCTGCTGTAAACGCTTTGGGTCTGGGCGGTCTGCTTAACGATGAGAAAGCAACTTCTGCTGATTATCAGACTATCAAAGCACTGGTTAACGGTGAGATCGACACTCTTGCAGGATTCAAGTTTATTATTCTTGAGTCTCGCACTGAAGGTGGTCTGACTGTAGCTGCTAACGTAGTCGATTCTTGGTTCTTCCAGCGTCCTTCTGTTGGCCTAGCCATCGGTATCGACATGAAGACCGAAGTTGATTGGGTTGCCGAGCGTACTTCTTGGTTGTGTAACGGTATGCTGAAGGCTGGCTCCGTTGTACGCGATGAAGGCGGTTTGGTTAAAGTTCAATATCGTCAAGACGTATAAGGAGTACTATCATGGCTTTTGCACGATCAGGTTTATGCCGCTTAGGCGGTTCGGGTAATGGTGGAGCGTCTTGGCAGTATTCTACTGCTGATGCTACCTCTGCCGTAGTAGCTGATACTAACTACTTTGCTAACGCTAAAGATGAACTAGCGGCTGGCGATGCAGTAATTGTTATCGGCACAACTGGTGGAACTCCAACTGGACGTATTTCATACGTTGAGTCAAACGACGGTACTACTGTTGTTATGGCTGCTGGTGTGGTTATCACTGCGTAAAACTGACTGGGGGCTTCGGCCCCCTTTCTTTCAAAAGGTAAATCATGGCCGCTAAGATTAATTTAATTTCTAATGCTCTTATTCTCATAGGTGATTTGCCAATTACATCGTTGGTAGGTGATACGCGAGCGCAAGTAGTTGCAAGCAACCTATACGACAACATAGTACAAAATGAGTTAACCAAGTATCGTTGGGGCTTTGCTCGTAAGAAAGCACAGCTTGCCAAGATCAATGGAACTCCTGTAGGAACTGAGTACGACACAATGTACCAGCTACCCTCCGACATGCTGACGTTAATCAAACTTAACCCCGGCATCCCATATCAAATTCTTGGTGATCGCGTCTACTGTAACTACAGTGGTGATCTATTCTGCGATTACATCTATACCGTATCTGAGGCTGATTGGCCTGTCTACTTTGCTAAGATGATTGAGTACGCCCTGGCTATGGACTTTGCTCCATCTATCCGGGACAGCGCAACATCTATGGAGATAATCTCTGGAGCGTATGTAAACGCTAGTAGGATGGCAAGGTACACAGATGCGCAACAGCACCCAGTAACGCCTATCCAGGATCGCCCATTCGTTAATGTGAGGTTCTAATGGCTAAGAGTCATGTCCTGCAAAACAGCTTTGTAAGCGGTGAACTGTCGCCTATCGTAAAGGGTCGCACTGATCTAGACCAATACTATCAGGGCATGGAGACTGCTGAGAACGTAGTGACTGTTCCTCAAGGTGGTGTTAAGCGACGGCCTGGCTTAAAGTTCGTAGATGACCCTGTTCAAACAGGCGATTTCCTGACATCTGGCGAGATCACTGCCACCTTTGTAAACGGAATGGGAAATGCTGCTAACATTAATGATGGAAATGATGCTACAAGCAGTGCAACAACCCAAACTATTGGCACTATCCAAAGCTATGTTATTGCTACTTATGAATTTACCGGACAACCTATCGGGTTTATTGATGTTCGAAATGTTGCCTTGCAAGGCGGGGCTGCAACTGATTCGGTTAATCTTGTAATTGAAGTAAATCTGGGTGGTGTGTGGACTAATATTTACAACAAAAACATAACCCAGAACCAGCAAAATTTAAGAGTTTATGCAGATGTAGTTACTGCTAGTGCAAGAATACGCCTAAACAATGTAAGCCCAACAGTTAATCTTCCAAATTCAACTGTAGTTCTAAGCGATTTTAATGTAAGGGAAAAGCATACTGGAAGTTCTAGTACTGTTTTTATTGAACCTTTTGAAATTGGTATCAATGACCAGTATCTGATGGTGTTTACGTCAGGAAATTGCCGCATCTTTAGTGTTAACAACAACACTGGAGTTATTCTTTTAGAACAGGATTTAAAGACAGACCTTACTTTGTACCAGCCGGACAATGTTGCTGTAAATGAAAATGTTGCATTGCTATTTGGGACTGATGCCCCGAAACGAATTGTGTTTAATGATCTTGTTCCGCAAGACAATTTAGTACAATTTGCTTATGACACACCGACATTTACTAACATTCCACAGTTTGACTTTAATGACGCAAGTAGCCCTACACCTACCAATGAAATACAGGTGATGACACTTTCTCATGGAAGTGGGCATACATGGAAAGAAGGTGATCGCTTTCAAATAGATATTGAAGGTGTTTTAAGTAAAAACATCTCATTTGCTGGCGACGGTAATACTGATGAAAGAAACTCTACCGTATTTAATATACAGAAAAATCTACAAGAGATGCCTATCTTTGGTGAAACCGGGATAGCTGTTGCGCGAACAGGAACATTACAATACACCATAACGATTAGCGGTGAGTCTACCAGAGCGTTTAAATTGTTCAGTGGATTTCCTACACTTGGAAATGGTGACAATCTTGTTGAGTTTACAAAAAGCCAAACTGGCTCTCCCAGATCAGAAGATATATGGAGCGCAACTAGAGGCTATCCTAAAAGCGGAATCTTTACATCAGGGCGATTATGGCTAGGCGGCACAAGAGATAAGCCGCAAAGCATCTTGGCATCTAAGTCGGGTGCGTTGTTGGATTTCTTAGTAAAAGAAGGCGATGACGATGAAGGTATATTCGTAACCATTAATGGTGAAAATAACAGTATTACGGCAATAAGCCCAGACCGGGGAGTGCAGGTATTTACGTCAGGTTCGGAATATAAACTGACAGGCAATACCCCTAGCGATGTTTCTTTAGAGCAACAGACACAGTATGGGTCGGGTTCAAATGTTGTGTCCTTAGATGGTGCAACATTGTTTGTAGATAGGAATGGTCGGACTCTAAGGCAATATATTTATAACTTTAATGAGGACGCATATAGAAGTATAGACATGTCTGTACTAGCATCTCATTTAATTAATAAAACCCCTGGGCAAACAGGATTAGCCGCAGCAGCCTCTAGAACGTCTGAAGATGCTAATTTTATATTTGTAATTAACGATGATGGCACTGCTGTTATTTGTAACACGCTTAGAGAGCAGGATATTATTGGCTTTACCCGGATCAATCAAACAAGAGCAAGTGGTAGTGCTGGTATTTTCCGCAGGGTTTGTTCTGTGGGCAATAGGATTTTTACCGCTACACAAGTTGGAACCAACTTTGTTGTGTGTGTTTTTGATGAAGATCATTTAATGGATGAAAGTATTCAGCGCAGTGCCCCGCATTCAGCGACTGAGACTGGGTTCTATCACTTGGCCGGACAAACAGTTCAAGTGGTTATTGGTAACAGTGTTCTGCCAGATCGTGCTGTAAGTACAGGAGGCGATGTCACGTTAACTACTTCAGAGGCAGCTTTACCCGGTGTGCTAGAAGTAGGTAAAAACTTTAGCGTTAAAGTCAAAACAATGCCTATTAACAGCCGGGCGGCAAATAGTTCTCAAAACGCCTTGAGACAAAAACGTGTCGATAGAATGAATTTACGAGTACATAACTCGGCAGGTGTGTCGATAGACGGCAACCTAGTTCCTGTCAGATCATTTGGTGATAGTGGTAACAGCCCATTAAATAGCTCCCTAGTGCCTACTACTGGTATTATAGAGGACAACAATGGTGGTAATGGATGGGACAGAGAAGTAGCCCCAGTAATAAGTGTAGACGGCCCTACGCCATTCCATCTGCAAGCTATTAGCTATGAGGTGAGTTCATCGTGAATCAGGTAGCAGTCCAGGATGCGATCTACGAATTGCAGTCTTTGATGTTAAAAGAAGACACAATCGACTTAGAGGTTAGGCATCATTTTAGTGATGGCCTATATGCTAGGGAATTGTTTATACCAGCAGGTGTATGCTTGGTTGGTGCGCTACATAAGACTACTCACCTGTATACTGTGGTTAAAGGAAAGTGCAGGGTATCTAGCCAGTACGGCAACTTGGAAATTATTGCGCCATTTATGGGCGAAACTATTCCAGGTACAAAGCGTGTCATATACGCTGAAACAGATTGCGTGTGGATCACTTATCATCCAACTGAACTAACTGATATTGAAGAAATAGAAAAGGCTCTGCTTGAGCCAGAGGATATTTAAATGGCATTTGTAATTGTAGCTACATCGGTAGGGGCCGCAGTGCAAACAGCAGTGGCAACGGTTGGCAGTGTAATAGGGGCTGGTATTGGTGCTTTGGGAGTTGGCGGCACGACTGCGTTATTAGGCGGTGCCGCTAGTGCATACGGCCAAATGGAGGCTGGCAAAGCACAGCAGGAAGCAATGGAGCGTGAGGCTGAACTAAGGAGATTAGAGGCACAAACTCAAGAGTTACAACGTAGGCAAGAACTAAATAGACGGTTGGCTGCTGAACAGGTGGCGATGGCTTCTGGGGGAATAGCTACCGAAGGAACTCCAGCTAGTATTGCCCTTAAAAGCGCAGAACAAATGGGAATAAGTGAAACTACTATTGGTTTGTCAGAAGCATTGGCAGAAAGACAGCTAAGAAGAAAAGGTAAAGTTGCGGCATCAGCAGGTAAGACAACTGCGGCCACATCCTTGCTTGGCACTGGCACAGAAATAGCGCGAATTCTAGGATAATAAAATGGCGAAACCTATAGGATTTTATGGAACATTCCGTACACCTGGTGTAGATACATCGGCAGGTAAGCGCCTTGAGGCTCTTGCTGGATTAGCTGGTGGCGTACAAGAAATAGGTATAGGCATAGGTAAAAGGGCAGCCGAGGAACGAGGTGCTGAAGAAGGCATAGAGGCCGGAAAGTCGGCCAGGACTGTAGACCCACAGACTGGAGAGATTACCTACGAGCCTGTAGAAAAGCGCAGTGAATTCTTCTACAGCGGTTCATCTTTTAACAAGGCTGCACTAGATACTGCTGCGGCAAACATTGATCTAGATACTCAAAAGAAAATCAGTGAATTCGCTACCACATACAAAGATGATCCTGAGATGTTTCAAAAAGCATCGTCATCCTATTTGCAGGGAGTTACTAGTAGTGTTTCTCCTATAATGGCAGAAGCTATAAATGCTAGTGCCGGGCAAAGAATACTTAGCGCACAGAATAAGATTAATGCTAACTTTTTGGCAAATAAACTTGCAGATGATGTTGCTAAACAAACAGACAATATAAATGAATTTTCCCGGTTGATGACTAACTCTGCTAGAGAAGGTGATGTGGAGTCGGCAGCGCAGGAAAGAGACAGAGCGTTACTGGCATTAGATAATCTTGCTGAGGTATCTCCAGAAGCAAAAAGAGATTTAACTGCAAACAAGCGCAAGATAAACAATGCGTTTTACGAGCAAGGTGAAATAGGCAAGTTAATTAGAGTTGCTGATGATCAGGGTATTACAGAAGCCTATCAAGCATTAGAGAACTTACGCAAAAAGCCAAAGAAAGGTTATGGCGCTGAAGAGTATGATGCTTTTATTCAAGCTGCTGGTGTGCAATTAGGTAGAGCCAAGTCACGAATTACTAATGCAAAGTCAGTAATTAGTGATGAAAATAATCAAAAAATAAAAGAATACAAAGCAAACATTACTCTGGGTGTTGATGTAACCGAAGACACGCCTAAAATAATGGCACTTGTTGCGGGTACTGACAATGAGAAAGAAATCGCCATGCTTGGTGAACTGGCTCAGTTTAGTGTCCAAGATGCAGTAACTCAGCAACAAACAATAGATGCCGCTATAGAAGGCGGTAATGCGGTATTAGCCAGTGAGTTATTAACACAGCAATCACGGTTGCAGAGAGAGATTTCTAATGACGCGCTTGGGTTTGCTGAACGCCAGGGATTGATCACAAAAACAGATTTAGACTTTAGTTTAATTACATCTGATCCTGAAGCATTTGGCGTACAGTTAAGCGAAAGAAAGCAGCAAGCGGCACTAGCAAGCAACCAGTATGGTGTTGCTGTATCTCAGTTAGATAGATCAGAGGCGGCACAGCTAACCAGCATGCTCCCTACTATGCCTGTAGATATGAAGGTAGGTTTGGCTCAAGCATTTGGCTCTGACTCTGCACTTTGGTCACAGGTTACTACTGATGTAAACGCTGGCTCATTCTCTCAGCTTGGTGCGTTAGGCGACACAAATGTTATGAGAACAGCATTTAGTGGTGAAGAAAGACTGCGTACTGGGGACGTTAAGAAAGTAGGCGGCACAGATTTCGACATGTTTAAGTCTGAGTTTGATGAGATTGTTGGTGATATCTACGGGCCGTATGATAAGCAAACGACCATGCAAGCAGCAATGCACTATTACTATGGTGCATTAGAAGATTCCGGTGAGACTGCTGATATAGGGTTATTTGCAGATGCAGTACAGGCGGTGACGGGTGGTATCGAAACTGTCCGAGGTGTGCAAACACAAGTGATGCCTGGGGTTAGGGGTGATGACCTTGATGACTATTTCTCTAGCTTAACTACTGGCGACCTAAAAGCACTAGGAGTTGATCAGAAAATTGTAACTGACCAAGCTATAGCCTTTAGCATTCAATTAGGCGTTCCTTTTCCAGTTCCAGGTTATGAGGAAAGGACTTTAAATAAGACGTTAAAAGCAGTGCAGGAAGGTACCATTGTTGCCCGACCTGGCAAAGGTAATTATGCTATTTTTAGTAACGGTCAGTATGTAGCAAAACCAGATGGCTCAGAGTTGATATTTAATGTTTCGCAAGAAGATATAGATTCAGTGCGGTCAAAGGCATTTGATACCCGGCAGACTTTGGTGACTGGCCCAGACTTTGTTACTCCTGACCCGTATTTAGAAATATTACCTGACGAGTAATCAATTATGCCATTGTTGTCGCAAACTGATTCACAGAACTTTATGTCAAGAGCCGTCCCTATGGGCGACTCTGAGATACCTACGTTCCAAGAAACTGCTGCTGCTAGTTTTGCGTTTGTTCGTGATGAGGAATTATCCATATCCTCACAGTTTTATAACGGTGGGTATTACGCCCGTAGGGGTGAGTTAGTTAAATTAGCTGACGAGGGGTTTGATACACGACCCTACATTGGCAGGACTGGAGCGATAGATTACGACAGGCTATCAAAAGATACTAATGGCCGGATTAAGACTGACAGTGCGCTACGACTAGAACGAAACGAGATACTACGCAAAAAGCGCAACCAGAACCAAGATGTTATGGATCGCGGCAGTGGTGTCGCGCAGTTCTTTGGCATGATGGGCGGCTACATGTCTGACCCTATCAACATAGCAACACTACCTGTTGGCGGGGTTAGTACGATTGGCAAGGGCATGAGCGTACTGTCTAAAGCATTGTTAGCCGGGCGTAATACTGCTGCTGTTGCTGTAGCTACGGAGGCAGCAATACAGCCCCTAGTATATACACACAAGCAAGATATTGATTCACCCTATGACATTAGTGATTCGTTAACCGCTATCGGTATGGCTGCTGGCGGTAGCTTTATCTTGGGTGGCGCTATAGGTGGTGTGTCAGGGTATTTGGGTAAGTTAGCAGAGGATGCTGATGTGGCCCTAAAGCCGTATGAGGGCGTTTTCCCTCGCGCTGGGTTTAGGTATGACGCACCTAAAGTATTGGTACGCAGAGAGCAAGCTGATGCCCTGTCGATAATCACTGACAGGCTTAACACTGAAGCTAAAGGCAAGATCAGTGCTGCCCAGATGAAGGGCTTAAAGTCACAGCTTAATGAAGCTAGAAACAATCTAAAGTCATATCTTCGTGAAGATCCAGAAGTTAGGCTGGAAGGCGATACACTGCCATTTGATAGAAAGCCTCTAGCTAAAGGTGTGGCTGAAGCAGATATTGCAGGTAGAGCAGAGCGCCAAAAGTCTAAAGAGTTTTTAGAAAGCAAAGTAAAACAACTAGAAGATAGAATTGCAGTTGCAGAACAAGCTAGTAAATCATCGGAGTATGTAAACCAGTTATCAAAAGGCCAAGTACCTGGGCCTGTGGCTAGAGAACTTGCAGATGTTCAGGCTAGACCCAGCACTCCAGAGTCTGAGTCTATATTCTTGTTAGCTAGATTCGCAGAGAACCTGCGCGTACAAAAAGGTTTCCGCGCTAATGAAGTGGTTATGAGGGCGGTAGATGAAGCATTTGCAGAAGGCGCTCTGACTAGCGTAAAAGCTACAGGGATCAAGGCTATTGATAAGGAACTTGCTGGTCTAAAAGCAGATGACCCAAAGTTTGTTGAATTAACTGCACTGAAAAACTCTATGGAAGACATCGACGATGATGGCATTTTCTTTTTTGACATTATTCGACAAAAGAACATTGAAGACGATCTTGCCTTGCTTGCCGAGAATGAGCAGTTTAGAAAACAGATGGATGAGTTTACATTATCTCCTGATGACTTTGTTGGCCCTGTAAAACCAAAACCACCAAAAGCAAGTGCAACTAATTTAGAGCGTGATTCGTTTGACCGGGATGGACTTGGCTCTAATTATGATGCTGACATGGCTGCCTATAATAATGTTGACGTTAAGTACGCGGTTGTTGACGGTAAGCTAGTTGATGCGGAAGTTGAGATTAAAAAAATAGACGAAGACTTGGAAGGGCTTGAGTCGATAATGAGGTGTTCCATTGGCTAGTTTTGATTACTGTATTGACCAGGCGTTAGCTGCTGCCAAGATTAATAAGAGTGTTGCTGAACAGTTAAAGCAAGCCCCTGATCCAGAAGCGGCTATACAAGAATTGTCAGCAAACTACAGCCGAGTCAAAAGAGAAAAGGCCATAGATGCTGTACGCATATCTGTCGCCCTGCAAAAGATTCAGAGTCACCCGGCTGGGCCTCAGTATGGGCTAATGGCTTTGCTGGCTAGAGACATCAAAGGCAATGCTCAATACTTCAACATCGATCTGCTATCTAAAGTTTACACCAAGAAATATTTATCACGTTTTTCTGATGGCCTTTCAATATTTAGAACTAGAGCATTTGGTTTAAGCCAGGATGAAGAAGGGTTAAACAATTTCATTAAGGCTGTGTATGGTGAGACTGTTGATGACCCAGAAATTATGAAAGCAGCTAAAGCATGGATTGATTTGACTGAGGAACTTCGCACAGACTTTAATGCGAGGGGAGGCAGTATTAGCAAGAATGAATCTTGGCTGTTTCCGCAAAACCACGACATGCGTAGCATTACTAACGCAGGGAAAGAAGAGTGGATAGGGTTTATCAGTAATCGCTTAGATCGCAGCAAGATGCTTGATGATCTGGGCAAGCCTTTAGATGATGATCAGTTAGCTGAAGCGTTAAGCTATGTTTACGAAACTATCACCACGGGCGGGGCAAACAAAGCTAAGGGGCTGTCTGTACCAAGAGGTTTGGGTAACAAGTTAAGCAGAGCCGGGTCAGAGCAAAGATTCCTGTACTTTAAAGATGCTGATGGTTGGATTTCATATCAGAATAAGTTTGGCAAAGGCGATGTATTCACTACGCTTACAGACCACATACAGGGCAGAGCAAATGACATAGCCCTTATAGAGACGCTGGGAACTAACCCTAGAGTTATGTATGACGCGCTTAAATTTCAAGCTCAGAAGTTAGCAAGCGAAGCAGGTAAACCGCTGGGCGAAGCGTATGGGCAGCAACTTGATGCAGTATTTAAGACTGTTAGTGGTGAGATTAATGGCGGCAACTGGACAACCCTGGCTGATGGGGTGCAGTTTGTCAGAAACTTGCAGGTTGCATCTAAGTTAGGTGGCGCTTTCTTGGCATCGTTTACAGATATTGCGACAGCATCGTTAACCGCCAACTACAATAACATTTCAGCGGCTAAAGTATTTAAGCGGCACATGCAACTATTCAGCGCATCATCTGAGGCTGACCGGGTTGCAATCGCTAGAATGGGCCTAGTGTATGACACATGGACTGGTATGGCACATAGCGCCAATAGGTTCTCAGATACATACGGAACTGGAGCAAGCGCGAAGACAGCAGAGGTAACATTAAGGTTATCAGGGCTATCTGCCTGGACAGAGGCTGGCCGTAAAGCATTTGGCATGGAGTTTGCCGGAATGCTGCAAGATAACTTTGGGAAATCATTTGACCAACTAGATGATGCTGTAAGCAATACTCTTACGAAGTACGGCATTACTGATGCTGATTGGAATGCGTTTAGAAAGACAAAGCCAGTAGAAATACAGGGCAGTAAGTTTGCAGACCTAACTGCTGACGAAAGCATGAAGTTCCATGCCATGGTGCTACAGGAAACAGACTTTGCCGTGCCAACTCCAGACGCTAGGGTTAGGGCTATTGCTACAGGTGGCCTAGAAAGAGGTACGTTCTGGGGGCAGGTAGCGCGATCTGCGATGATGATTAAGTCATTTCCAATCACCATGATGACTACGCATTTGATGCGCGGTGCTACAGAAGCAACACTAGGCGGTAAGGTTAAGTATTCTACCCAACTGCTTGCTGGTACTACGCTGATGGGCGCGTTTGCAATACAGTCCAAGGACTTTGCAGCAGGTAGAGAACCTAGAGAGATGGATGGAAAATTCTGGAATGCAGCATTTATTCAGGGTGGTGGTGCCGGACTGTTTGCTGATTACCTATTCTCTGATGTTAACAGATACGGAAAGGGGTTTATCGAAACATTAGCTGGCCCTATGGCTAGTTTTGCAAACGACACTGTTAGTCTTACAGCAGGTAATTTCTTTGAGTTAATCTCAGGCGAAGAAACAAACATTCTGGGCGAGTCTATTAAGTATGTTGAAAACATTACACCCGGTGTATGGCAAGGGCAGTTATTTATAGATTCATTTTTTGACAACATGCGCGAGATGGCCGACCCTGAGTTTAAGAAGACCTTGAACTCAATGAGAAGGCGAAGAATGAAAGAGTATGGTCAAGGGTATTGGTGGGCACCTGGGGAAACTCCGGCTGAAGCATTACAGTAATTTTAGTATAATTGGCAAAACATAAGAGGCCACAATGACAGTTACATCAAATACAACTCGCAACGATTATGTTGCTGGAACTAATCAAAACGTCTACAACTATACATTCCAGTTGAATGAGGCGAACGATGTCACTGTTTACTTAGGCGGTGTCGTTCAGACGTTAAACACACATTACACTGTACAGAATGTAGGGGTAGGCACAGGCGGCACTATCACCTTCACTCTGGTAGATGGTAGTAATAACCCTATTTATCCTACCTCTGGGACAGCCATATCTATTGTCATGGCTATGCAATTAGACCGGGACACAGACTACCAAGCCAATGGTGCATTCTTAGCGGCTGAAGTTAACAATGATTACGATAGACTGTGGCTTGCAAGTAACCAGCAGCAGACGGCCATAAATCGCTCTATAAGGCTCCAGGACGATGACGTAGCTGGTGCATCACCTACGATGGAACTTCCCCTTAAAGACGACAGGAAGGGCAAATTACTAGGGTTCCACGCTACTACTGGCGAACCTATTACTGCTGTTACTTTAGATGCTGGAGAATTCGTAAAGAAAGCTGGCGATACCATGACCGGAACCCTAAACATGGGGTCGAATAAGGTTACATCTTCTGCAACACCTAGTGCTACATCTGACCTGACTAACAAGCAATACGTTGATGCTGCTGTGGCTGGTGTTCCGCAGGGTGATATTACTGCTGTTACTGCTGGTACAGGTATGACTGGTGGTGGTACTACTGGTGACGTTACTCTAAACGTAATAGGTGGCACAGGCATTACAGCTAATGCTGATGACATATCTGTTGATAATACTGTCGTGTTAACCACTGGAGTGCAAACATTAAGCAATAAAATATTGTCTTCCATTAGGGTGGGTGCTGGGGCTGTTGAGGTAGATATTATCCGCGATGAAGATGACATGTCCTCTGATGACCCGGATGCACTAGCTACTCAACAATCTATCAAGGCGTATGTTGACTCTCAGGCTGGAGGCGACATTACAGCGGTTACAGCAGGGGCAGGTTTAACCGGGGGTGGGACATCTGGTGATGTAACTCTTAACGCTGTCGGTGGTACAGGGATTACTGTTAACGCTGATGACATCCAGGTCACTGACAATGGTATTGGCGCACTACAATTAAATGTATCTGGTAATGGCACTAGCGGCCAGCTACTTGCATCTGATGGTGATGGCACATTCTCTTGGCAGACGGGTGGATCAGGTGGCAATGAAACACTAGCCCAGACCCTAGCACTTGGCAACACTACAGGCGGCACAGACCTATCTGTATCGAGTGGCGATAACATTGTTGTGGCTGCTAACTCTACTGTTGATGGCCGCGATGTATCAGTCGATGGAGCCAAGTTAGACCTAATCAATCAGGGCGTGGCTACTACTGACAGCCCTACATTTGTCAAAGTAACTATCAATGATGAAATCGTATTGCGCGGGGCTGATGCCTATGATGGCTTGCTGCAAAAGAATGCCTCTACAGGCCGCAACGAAATGCAGATTTACAGCAACCGGGACGCTAACGGGACTGGTTCCAAAGGTTCTGGAATGCACCTGTATGGCAACTACGACAATGAGCATGCAGGAAACATAGCCTTAATCACGGGGCAAAACGATTCCGGTACTGCCAGAATGATTGTGTCTGGCGGGTCTGCTAACTCGTCTAATCCTGCCCATCGCACCAACACAGATACCCGCGTCACTATCGGTAATGACATTTGGGATTTTGTTGATGATCAAGATGACACCGCGCTATTAAACCTAAAGAATCCAATAGGCCGCCCTGCTATCTGTATATCTGGTGCAAGCTCTACCGAGGGCGACATAACTGTGCCTACTGGTGAAGCATTGGGTATAGGTCACTGGAGTGGCACAGCGTTTACTAATCGAATCAGCATGAATTCATCTGGACAAGTGGGCATAGGGACTAGTTCGCCCTCTCAGGCGCTAACAGTAAATGGCACAGATGCAAGGATTTACCTTACTGGTGCAAACACTGATATTGATATGGATGCTTCCGCTAACGGCCAGCTTCACCTTGATGGCAGTGCCTATGGCTTTGGTATCGCGCTTAATGGTGATGGCGCTCAACTATACACAAACTCCGCGTCGCGTGACCTAATATTTGGCGTTAACGAAACTGAAAGTGCGCGTATTACGCCCACCAATTATATGGTCGGTACGACTACCCCAGCAACAACACTAGGGATATCCACAAGCAGCAGCGACACTGGCGTTTCTATGTCTACCACTGGCCGCCTCTCTGTTGCCAATAACAACTCGTACCCTTTAGCGTTGAACCGTTATACATCTGAAGGCTCACTAATACAGCTTAATGAGGCTGGTGTTACCCGTGGCGCTATTGGTATCAAAAGCAACGAGCCGTTTATAGTTGATACTGCTGCTGGTCTACGAATGTCAGGACAAGGCACTGCGAACGTCTTGGCTTGTAATAGCGTGGGTAATGCTACTAATCAGGAATTAAACTTAGGGGCATCTACTTTATCTTTTGATACTGTATTTGCTGATGACTTTACAAATACTTCTGACAGAAACTATAAGCAAGACATTGAAGAATTGTCAGAGGCTGAGTTGCGTGTTGCTACAGCGTGTAAAGGGTTAATGAAAAAGTATCGAATGAAACATGCTGTTGTGAAGAAAGGTGACGATGCCCGTATCCATGTCGGTATTATTGCCCAAGACTTGAGAGATGCGTTTACCGCTGAAGGTTTAGATGCTGGTCGCTATGGTATGTTTGTGTCGGAGACTGTATGGGAGGACTTTGTTGAGGTTCCAGCAGTAGAGGCAGTTGATGCCGTTTACGAAACGCAGACAGATGAAGAAGGCAACGAAACTCAGGTGCTAATTTCAGAAGCTATCGAGGCAGTAGATGCATACACTGATGTAAACCATTATTGGACAGAAGAAGAAGCTCCAGATACAGCAACAGCAAGGACTAAAATGGGTGTCCGTTACAGTCAGCTACTCGCCTTTATTATAGCGGCTTTGTAAGATGATTGATCCAGTCACAGCAATGTCGGTAGCCGTAAATGCGTTTGGTACTATCAAGCGTATGGTGTCTGCTGGCAAAGAAGTGGAAGATACCCTGTCACAGATAGGTCGATTCTATGGTGCTGTGAGTGACCTGTCAGAGCATAGGCGACGGGCTGATAACCCTCCGCTGTTTAAGAAGATTATTGCTGCCAAGTCTGTCAATGAAGAGGCGATGGAGACATACGCGAGAACCAAGCGTACTCAGCATATGGAACGTGAATTGCGCACTTTGCTGATGATGCAGTTTGGCAAGGATGGCTATCAAGAACTTGTTGATCTCCGCAGGTCTATTGCTGCCCAGAGGGAGAAAACCATCTACCTGCAAGATAGGAAGCGCAAGGCTTTATTCTGGAATAGTATCCAGATCACAGGCATAGCTGTACTTGGCTATGCTGTTTACTTTGTATTCGCACTAATATTAGGAGCCATGAATGGCAACGGTTAAGGAAGCAATTCTCAGGTTAGAGTCGCATGAGGCACAGTGCCTGGAAAGAATGAAAAGCATTGAGAAGCGCCTAGATGATGGGTCGTCTAGATTCAACCGGGCAGAGGCTATGATCATATCTCTGTACCCATTCATTGTAGTTGCTGTTGTACTGGAGAGGATGCTGTAATGTTGAAGTTACTATTAGGCCCAGTGGCTGACCTGGCTAAGGGCTACCTATCTAACAAGGCCGAGCAGTCTAAGGCCAAGCATGAAGCCAAGATGAACGTGATTCAGAATGATGCTGACTGGGAAGCCAAGATGGCTGATGCTTCTGCTAACAGTTGGAAGGATGAGTTCTGGACTATTGTACTCTCTGTGCCTATCTTCATGGTGGGGTATGCCATAGTGGTAGATGATATGACAGTGGTTGACCGGGTTCAGGATGCCTTTGTCGCACTGAGTGGGTTGCCTGAGTGGTATCAGTATCTACTGTTCGTGGCTATCTCAGCCAGCTTTGGTATCAAGGGTGCAAGCAAGTTAATGGGTATGCGTAAATGAGATACTTTAATCGGTCGGACTTTGATTGTCAGGAGACTGGTAACAATGAGATGTCGGATGAATTCCTATGGGCTATCGACGCACTGCGTCACGAGTGTGGTTTCCCCTTCATCATTACAAGTGGTTACCGCGATCCAACCCATAGCATTGAAGCCCGGAAGGCCAAGCCTGGAACTGGAACCCATGCCCAGGGTATCGCAGCAGACATCAGAATCACAGATGGCAACCAAGCCTACAAGATCATCGAGACAGCGCAGTCAATGGGATTTAATGGTATAGGTGTAGCCAAGACGTTTATACATGTAGACCTGAGACAGACTGCTCCGGTAGTGTGGTGCTATTAACTTAGCAAACTCTTAGCAGTTTTCTTTGAGTCCCTAAATGCCTTAGCAGTAGGAGCGCCTTTCGCACCAGGCTTCCGCATCTTTTCTTTAGAGCCAGCAGCAATGCGCTTTCGCTTGGCATGTATGTTTGCATATAAACCTTTCATCACTTCACTCACTTGTTATCTAATGTTTCATATACTTTACAATGTACATTTAAACGTACATTTTCACCACTTAACTTTATTAGCCCACCAAGCTGCAAACGATTTGCCCTTGGCTATGTTCTTTCTGTGTCTAGCCTTAAATGCCTCGTTACGCTTTGAGTAATCAGGTGAACCAGTCGCACCCTGCTGACCAAACCTAATAGTCTTTGGTTTGCCGTCCACCTTAGTAACCACTACATGTGATTTGCTTTTGTGGCCTGGGGTACGCTTGGGTTTATCGTATCCAGATACACCGATGCGTTTTAATATGCTGTCTCTGCTCATGCACCGATTATACCAAAAAAAGACCCCGCTAAAAAGCAGGGCCAAGAGGGGGAAACAGAATAGAAAACGATAAAGTTACATTGCCGGGGAATTCCGACAACTGTTTCAGTCTACATCATAATCAGTAATAACTAAAGAAAAAAAAGCCCTGAAACTAATCAAGGCTTTTTAGTCCAAACATCGGACGGCCATCCGATATCTGGTAGTGTGAACCCAATCAACTCTTCACTGTTTTAGTCTACATTAAATGTTGGATTAAGCAAACTAATTTCTTCTGCATCTGGCGGCACAGATAACAATTCAATTTCAGAATCAATCTCTACCCACAGTTCATCTAGTTGCTCCCTAGCAAATGCAGGGCTGGCATCATGGTATAAGACAGATTCCATAATGTTTATCAGAGTCTCCTGCTGTTCAGCGAGGTCATGCTGGTGGCACTTACTTAGTAACTCTTTGATTAAACTTACAGTAGACATGATAGTCTCCTTTAATTGTATGAGACAGGCTCATAGGTTTCATCTTCTTTCATCTTCTTGAATTCTTCACGGTAGTGTTTAGCAATCTCTGCTCGTAGCTTCTTGTTCGTGGGCATCAGCACATTCCACTTTTCCCGCAGCATCTCTAAGTGACCTACCCCATGGGTGTCTAGTACCCAGGCTGTAAACTCAAACGGGTTGGCAGTGAACTTCATGTGGCAGTAGTGGCACAGGCATACAGCATTATCTATCGACCACCTGACTGACTTAGCAGCCCGGCCATAGATGTGAGCGCACTCCATCCGTGCATCAGACTTCTTGCAGTGCTGGCATACGAACCCAGCCTTCTGTCTTACTACATCACTAAACCACTTATCTGCTGCATCGCGCTTAATTGCCATCTTTAAAATCCTTGCTTGGGAATGCTACATGTATTTTATAGTTCTCACCCAGGAACCTAATCACAGTCTCGGCTACCGGGGACACTTCATAGGTGTCTAACTCGGAACTGCTCTCCGATTTGTTAGGGTACATCGCCCTCTGAACAGGCATCCAGATGTTATCCATGACGCTCCTGTCAGTCCATGGAGTCTCTATTGTTTTAGATAACACAGGGCTAGTAGTCTGCATCTCATACCCTGCATCATTACATCTCTCTGCTATCTGCTGGCAGAATTTCCACATGGAACTATTTTGTTTAATAGTCCTTGGCTTGCCTAACTTATAGTTAAACGTGACATACTTCTTGTCTTGAAACAGTTGTTTAACAAACATCAGGTAATTATCTAGGCTCTCCTGACTGTTAACCTTGTAGCCCTCAGGCATTATGCTTACCCCACTTACAGGTGAATTCAGTAATACTAGCGCGAAGCATAGCCTGGGAGAACACTGACTTCCAGACTGTTTGCTCGTATAAAAGAGAGTCAGCCTGGGGCAGTTTGTTGCCATGAAATCCAGATCGTTTATCGTTTTTTCTTCTCTTGGCTATCTCCATCTTTCTTTTAACTTTGAGTTCTTGGCTCTGAAACATATGGATAGGCAGCAACTCTTCCGCTGTGCAATATGGTCTATTGTTTAACCTACCCTTTATGGTGTCGTATTTAACTGGGCCATTAGCTGATTTTTGAACAGTCCAATCAGTGTACTGCCGGTAGGTGTATGACTTACCCTCTTGAAAGTATTCGTGTTCACCAACAAAGGGTTTTAATACCGTTTCATTTTTTATGCGTTTCATCTTAATCTCTCCGATAATGTTGTGTATGCTTTTGCTGCTGTCTGTGGGACTACTCCGTTTCCCAAGAGCCTAATCCTGTCCACCCGGTTGGCACACCCATCAACCACTCGACCCACGCTGGGTTCAGGTGGCCAGGCACTATGTCCGTTCCAACTCCCCCTATCACTGCATT
>UPTN01000333.1_pt1 | contig 25462 bp, 23 predicted proteins | sample 2160111 | NCBI WGS metagenome assembly UPTN01 (sample SAMN06265058, study PRJEB28932) | marine metagenome | isolation source: Columbia River Estuary | place: USA:Columbia River Estuary, USA | collected 2014-05-05
TCACCGCTGGGATCACCGTTGGGATCACCGGGGGCGTCATCGGGCTCGGCAGGTTTTGTAACCCCTCAGGATCAGGAAGAGTTTCCACCCCTGGGCTTCGCGCTGGCGCAGTTGCACGGTGTTTATATACTGGCGCAAAACCAGCATGGGCTGGTGTTGGTGGACATGCATGCCGCGCACGAACGGATCACGTATGAGCGTTTCAAAGCCGGCCTGCAGCAGGATGGTATTCGTAGCCAGAACCTGTTGGTGCCGGTGACGGTTCATGTCAGTGAACGTGAAGCGGATATGGTTGAGAAACACACCGCCAATCTGGAATCACTTGGCATTAGCTGCGATCGGTCAGGACCGCAAACGATTACGGTCAGAAAAGTACCCACGTTGCTGCAGCAGGCCGACATGACACGGTTGTTGCAGGATGTGTTGTCAGAGTTGGCTTCGGACGGCAAAAGTCTGAAAATTGAAGCGGAAATGGACGAAGTGTTATCGACCATGGCGTGTCACGGTTCGGTGCGTGCCAATCGCCAACTGAATGTGGCGGAAATGAATGCATTGCTGCGCGATATGGAAAGAACTGAGCGTTCAGCACAGTGCAACCATGGAAGACCCACCTGGGTGCAACTGGACATGCAAAATCTTGACCGTCTTTTTCTGCGCGGACGGTAGGCAGCGGATCATGCTGACAGGAACAGAATAGGTCATCGCCATGGAATCTGTAAAACTTCCACCCGCCGTGTTTTTGATGGGTCCCACCGCTTCAGGCAAAACGGGGTTGGCGGTTGAACTGTGTCAGCAATTTCCCATGGAAATCATCAGTGTCGATTCAGCCCTTGTCTATCGGGGTATGGACATCGGCACGGCCAAGCCCGACGCGGAAACTTTGCGCCAGGCCCCCCATCGTCTGATTGATATTCGTGATCCCTCGGAAAGTTATTCCGCTGCTGATTTTCGAGCGGATGCTTTACGGGAAATGCAGGCCATTACGGCGGCCGGCAAGGTGCCCTTGCTTGCGGGCGGCACCATGCTGTATTTCCGGGCGCTTGAGCATGGTCTATCTGATCTGCCAGCCGCCGACCCTGCAGTTCGTGAACAGCTGGAGCGTCAGGCCAGTGAAATAGGCTGGGCTGCGATGCACGAAATTTTACGGCAGAAGGACCCACGTGCAGCGGCACGCATACACCCCAATGATCCGCAACGTATCCAGCGGGCACTGGAGGTGATTGAAATCAGCGGCCGGCCGATGAGTGAATTACAGGAAAACTCCCGCGGTCATTCATCGGGCTACAGAATTCACAAGATTATTATCTCGCCGGAACCGCGCAGTGTTTTACATGAGAGAATCGAACGGCGTTTCGATTTGATGATGGAAGATGGGTTTGTTGATGAAATAAAGGCGCTGCACGCGCGCTCTGATCTGCATGCCGACCTGCCATCCATGCGTGCGGTGGGATACCGCCAGGCCTGGGACTGGCTGGAGAGAAAATGTACCTTTGACGAGATGCGGGAAAAGGCCATTGCGGCGACGCGACAACTTGCAAAAAGACAGCTAACTTGGTTGAGACATGATGGGGCATCAGTGTGGTATGATTTGCAGGCGGATGGGGTACGCGAAGAAGTTATCAGGGGGCTTAGGGGTTTTCTTGATATGTAAGTCTTTCGTACCTATGTAGTCCGTTCCGCCACCAGTCGGAAACTAAAAAAAATCCAGGAGTAACAGCTATGTCCAAGGGTCAATCATTACAAGAACCTTTCTTGAACGCACTACGCCGCGAGCGTGTGCCGGTTGCGATATATCTCGTTAATGGAATCAAGTTGCAGGGTCAGGTTGAGTCATATGACCAGTTTGTCGTTTTGCTTAAAAACTCTGTTAGCCAGATGATCTACAAACATGCCATCTCAACCGTCGTTCCAGCCCGGAACGTCAGTGTTTTTGAAGATGGGGAAGAAGGACAGTAACAGGGTCATTGGAATTGTTTGAACGCGCAGGGCGGGGAAATCGCGCGGTTTTATTACACCCGGTTTTTGCTGATACCGGCCCTGAATCGCTCGATGAATTTCAAGAGTTATGCCGTTCCGCGGGGGTGGAAATTGCCACTGTACTAACAGCACCGCGCGGCCGTCCGGACGCGCGGTATTTTGTGGGCAGTGGAAAAATTGACGAAGTCGCCGAACAGGTATCTGCCAACGGGGCTGACCTGGTTGTGGTCAGCCGCCCATTGTCTGCCATTCAAGAACGTAATATTGAAAAGCGTTGCGGTGTCCGTGTTCTGGACCGCACAACGCTGATCCTTGATATTTTTGCGCAACGTGCGCGTTCCCATGAAGGCAAGCTGCAAGTTGAGTTGGCGCAATTGCGTCACATTTCAACGCGTCTGGTCAGGGGTTGGACCCATCTCGAGAGGCAGAAAGGCGGTATTGGCTTGAGGGGGCCGGGTGAAACCCAGTTGGAGACTGACCGGCGGTTGCTCGGGCAGCGCATCTCTTATCTCAAAGGCCGTCTGGACCGGGTTCGTCAGCAGCGTGCCCAAAGCCGTCGCAGACGTGAACGGGCGCACGTGTTTACCGTTGCCCTGGTTGGCTATACCAATGCCGGCAAATCCACACTGTTTAACGCACTGACAGATTCCGATGTGGGAACACAGGATATGCAATTCGCAACCCTGGACCCCACCGTCAGGCAATTACCTAATATTCCGACCGGCAATGTGTTGCTGGTCGACACCGTCGGTTTTGTCAGCGACCTGCCGCACGAACTTGTGGCCGCTTTTCATGCCACGCTGCAGGAAACGCGCGAAGCTGATTTGCTGCTGCATGTGATTGATGCTGCCGATCCGTTCCACCAGCAGCGCGAACAGGACGTCGAGGGTGTTCTGGAAAGTGTCGGCGCCAACGACATCCCGATCGTCAGGGTGTTCAACAAGGTCGACCTGGTCGACAGACCGATGTCGACGCGCCGCAATGAAGAGGGGCAGGTCGAACGGATCGATGTGTCCGCTTTACATAGCCTGGGGCTTGATGAGCTCAAACAAACCATAGCATCGCGATTGAAAGGCAAGCGTATTGAAAGCTGGGTCTGCCTGGAAGGTCGTCACGCTAAATTGCGCTCCAGGTTATTCGACCTGGGCGCAGTTAAAGAAGAAAAAGTCACCGAAGACGGGGAGTGGATGCTGTACGTCATTTTGTCTCAGCAGGACGCCGAACAACTTGGCCGTTTACCCGGCGCCGATGGCTTGCTCGTGCGTGATACTATATTGTCGCCCACAGCACTTGCTGCAGGGCAGAGCGAGACCTAAAATACGCTGATTGGGTATGCTGCCCTCGGCGTTGAAACCCGTCTTGCAGAAACCGGAATTGTAGTTCAACCGGGATGTAATAAAACATCTCGAACTGGAGAAATTAATGCCCTGGAAAGAGCCTGGTAAGGGAGACAAAGATCCTTGGAAGCCCAGCGATCAGCAACCGCCCGATCTTGAAGAGATATTTGGTAATGTAAGCAAGCGTTTGCAGTCGATATTTGGCGGCGGCAGCGGCAAGTCTTCCGATTCGGAAGGCGGTGGCGGCAGCGGCGCAGGCGGCGCGTTCATGCTGGTAGTGCTGCTCGTCGTGTTATGGGTAGGCTGGGATTCCGTTCATATCATTGATGAAGCTGAACAGGGTGTTGTCCTGCGTTTCGGAAAGTTTTCGCGGGTGGTTAACCCCGGCTTTAACATGACGCTTCCAAGACCGATTGAAACGCTTGCTATTGTTAACGTCAGCAATGTACGTGTGGTTGAAGACAGGGGCCATATGCTGACCGGTGATGAAAACCTGGTGGAGTTCATCTACAAGGTTCAATACCGAATTAACAACGCTCAGCATTTCCTTTTCGAAGTTCGCGACCCTGAACTCACATTGCGTCAGGCTGCCGAAAGCGCTTTGCGTGAATCCGTGGGTACCAATGGTCTCGATGCCATTCTTGAAGGTACTGCCAGAACCAAGGTGCGTATTGAAACACAGCGTGTTTTGCAGGAAACCCTGGATTTGTATCAGACTGGATTACAGGTGACAGAGTTCAACCTGGTCGACGTTAACGTTCCCATGCAGGTCAGGGAAGCCTATTCCGACGTCATCAGGGCGCGGGAAGATCGCGAGCGCTTCACTGAAGAGGCCCGTGTACACGCCAATAGTGTTATTCCCGGAGCCCGCGGTACCGCAGCTCGTATAGAGCAGGAAGCTGCCGGTTACAAAGCGTCAACCGTTGCGTTGGCGGAAGGTGAAGCCAATCGGTTTAGCCAGGTTTTGACCGAATACAAGCTGGCACCGAAGGTAACGCGCAAGCGCTTGTACCTCGAAACCATGGAAAGCGTACTGGGCCGGAACAAGAAAGTATTCCTGGATGTGGATTCAAGCGGCAACATTTTATATTTACCGCTGGACCAGTCGGGAAGCGGTGAAAACTCACCACCAGTGATGCCACCAGTCAAGACACCCATCGGTGTTAACAGCAAGGAAAGCGCCGCGGGCTCCCGTAGTTCTTCAAGGGAGGGAAGAGGATGAACAGACATATCCTGTCAGTTTTACTGCTTATTATTGGTGGCCTGAGTTTGGCCAGTGTGTTTACGGTTAGCGAAACAGAACACGCAATCCGGTTTCAACTGGGTCGCATTGTGAAGGTAGATTATGAGCCCGGCCTGCAGTTCAAATGGCCGTTGGTGAACAATATTCACAAGTTTGACCGGCGCATCCTGACCCTGGATACATCACCGGAATTGATGCTGACTTCTGAGCAAAAATACGTCAACGTGGATTCCTTCGTTAAGTGGCGGATTGTCGATGTTGCACACTTTTATACCTCCACCCAGGGTAATGAAGCGATTGCGCTGAATCGTTTGCACGGTATTGTCAGTGACCGTATCCGCAACCAGATCGCCAGTCGTACATTGGTAGAAGTTGTATCTGAGCAGCGCGTAACAACGATGAAAGCGGTTGCCGAAGCGGCAAACACCGCTGCCGAAGAGTTTGGAATTGAGGTTGTCGATGTACGCATCAAGAGTATTGAACTGCCTGATGATGTTCGTGAATCGGTCTTCCGTCGTATGGCGGCCGATCGTCAGAAAGCAGCCAATCTTTACCGGTTTGAAGGTCGCGAGGCAGCGGAAAGAATTCGTTCCGACGCCGACAGGCAGGTACAGGTAATCGTTGCTGAAGCCGAACGTGATGGTCAGAAGATCCGTGGTGAAGGTGACGCGATTGCGACCAAAACGTACGCGCAAGCCTATAACCAGGACGAAGAATTCTACGAGTTTTACCGTAGTTTGCAGGCCTACCGAACCGCATTTGGCAGCAGTAGAGACACGCTGGTCATTGACCCGGGTTCAGAGTTTTTCGATTATTTCGGAAATGGTGAGCGCAAATAAAATCGAACTCGGAGCAGCGTTCTTCAAGGCAGGGCCGGTATCATGGCTAATGACCTTTTAACCGCGCTGGCACTGGTGTTGATTATTGAGGGCCTGTTGCCCGGCATTGCGCCATCGGTATGGATGAAAGTGATGCGTGACGCAGCAAAAATGGGTCCGCAGGGAATACGAATTGCTGGAATAGTAAGCATGATTTCAGGGGCAATACTTTTATCGGTATTGACATAAATCCACTTAACCAAGATTAATTAAAATGACAAAAAGCATCGTTGTATTGGGCACCCAGTGGGGTGATGAGGGCAAAGGCAAAATCGTTGATTTGCTGAGCAAAGGCGTAGATGCCGTCGTGCGTTTCCAGGGTGGTCACAATGCCGGTCACACGCTGGTCATTGATGGTAAAAAAACGGTACTTCACCTGGTGCCTTCGGGCATTCTGAACGAAGATACACAATGCCTGATTGGCAACGGTGTGGTGGTTTCTCTTGAAGCGCTGAAAACCGAAACCGAGGCACTGGAAGTCTACGGGGTTGATGTACGGTCGCGTTTGGGTATTTCGCCTGCCTGTCCGGTCATCATGCCTTACCACGAGTTGCTCGACCAGGCGCGTGAAAAAGCCAAGGGCGTCAATGCCATTGGCACCACGGGTCGCGGTATTGGTCCTGCCTACGAAGACAAGGTGTCGCGCCGTGGAATACGGATGTCGGACCTTTACAACCAACGTCTGCTCGCTGAAAAGCTCGAAGACGCCATGGATTATCACAACTTCGTATTGGAACGGTATTTCGATATGCCGGGACTGTCCTACGACCGCGTATTGGATGATGTGCTGCAATTGGGCGCGTGCTTTTCCGAACTGGTTACGGATGTTAGCGGTGAATTGCACCGTCTGCGGGAGCAGGGTAAAAGAATTCTTTTCGAAGGTGCGCAGGGCAGTTTGTTGGATATCGACCACGGTACCTACCCGTTTGTCACCTCATCCAACACCACAATAGGCGCGGTATGCACCGGGGCGGGTGTTGGCCCCAATGCGATTGATTACGTGCTGGGTATCACCAAGGCTTATACGACCCGTGTTGGCTCAGGTCCGTTCCCCACAGAATTGTTCGATGATGTTGGCGCCGGTATCGCCAAGCGCGGTGATGAGTTTGGCGCTACCACAGGTCGTCCGCGCCGTTGCGGTTGGCTGGACGCAGTGGCCTTGCGCAGAGTGGCGCATACCAATGGTGTCAGTGGTTTTTGTGTGACCAAGCTGGACGTTCTCGATGGCGTTGAAACCATCAAGGTAGGCGTCGGGTATCGTCTCAATGGAGAGTTACTGGACGTACCGCCTCAAAACGCCGAGGCCTGGGGTGATCTGGAAGTCGAATACGAGTCGTTCCCCGGTTGGACACAAAGCACCCGTGGTGTTACCGAGTTCGATGATCTGCCGGCCAATGCGAAAGCCTACATTAAGGCCATGGAATCTCTGTGCGGTGCTCCCATCCACATGATTTCAACCGGACCGGACCGCAAAGAAAACATCATCATCAAGCACCCGGCGGAGTAGCGTACAGCTATTCCGGACTCGAACTGCAAGTTCCAAACGGCAAGCACAAAAAAACCCGCCATAAAGGCGGGTTTTTGTTGTTCAGGTGGTGCCGAGAAGAGGACTTGAACCTCCACGAGCTAATGCTCACTGACACCTGAAGCCAGCGCGTCTACCAATTCCGCCACCTCGGCAAAGGACTAATAAAAAGCAATCTTTAGTCCATCGATTCAGAAGTGAAGTTGGAACTCCTGAACCGGAGCGCACTCTACCCATTCCGCCGTTACGTGTCAATATAATTAGTGATTTTTAGATTGATTTGAAAGCACACCATCCACACCCTGAGGCAGCGGAATAGCGTTACAATGATAACCATCACAAACCAACGAGGGTTTTGACGTGAGCAAATTCAAATCCGATCAGAAAACCCGGCAACCAGGCAGGGAAATAAACGCAACTGCTCCCGAGCGCGGTGAGATCATCGCCTTGTTGGAAAAGCATGGGCAACCACTGCAACGCAAAGAGATGGTTGGTCATCTCGCTGTAGAGTCTGAAGACAGCCGCGAAATCCTGAGGCGGCGTCTGCGCGCCATGGTGCGGGATGGTCAATTAATGAAAACCCGTCGCAATGCCTACGGCCTGCCGGCACGTATGGACCTGGTCAAAGGGCGTATCAGCGCCCACAGAGACGGCTTCGGCTTTGTCATACCGGATGACGGCGGTTCAGACCTGTATGTCTCCGCACGCGAAATGCGCAAGGTGCTGCATGGCGACAGAGTGCTGGCTGGTATCACGGGTACCGATCGCCAGGGCCGTCGTGAAGGCATGATTGCCGAGGTTCTCGAACGCGCCAATGCAAGCATCGTTGGACGCTATGTTGAAGAGCAGGGTATCGCGCTGGTGGTTCCGGATGATCCGCGAATCAACCAGGATGTGATCATTCCTTTGCAGGATTCCGCTGGCGCCCGCCCCGGGCAGGTCGTTGTCGCGACCATAGTGACCGAACCCACCTCACGTAAACCGCCGGTGGGTAAAATCACCGAAATTCTGGGTCAGTCAGGCGCGCCGGGTATGGCCACCGAAATCGCCATCCGCAGCCATGGTTTGCCCTATGAATGGCCGGAAGGTGTAGAGGCAGCGGCGCAGGCGTTTGGTGAATCGGTGCCGGAAGATATGAAAAGCGGCCGTAAGGATTTGCGTGAATTGCCGTTGGTGACGATAGATGGTGCGGATGCGCGTGACTTTGATGACGCGGTGTTCGCCCGCAAACAAAACAAAGGCTGGCGGCTGATTGTGGCTATTGCCGAGGTTTCATCGTACGTCAAACCTGGAAGCGTACTGGACCGTGAGGCGGTCAACCGTTCAACGTCAGTGTATTTCCCCAGTCGAGTCATTCCGATGTTGCCTGAGGCGCTATCAAATGGCCTGTGTTCGCTCAAGCCGGCTGTCGACCGGCTTTGTCTGGCTTGCGAGATGACCGTTTCTGAAAACGGCAAGGTGCAGCGTTCAAGGTTTGTCGCCGCGGTCATGAACTCCTCAGCACGGTTAACCTATCAGCAGGTCGCCAACTATTATGAGAGTGGTGTACTGAAGCACCATGAGGATAGTTCAGACATCAAGACAAACCTCGATGACTTGCATGGCCTGTACAAGGCGCTGCGCAAAGCGCGCCTCAAGCGCGGTGCCATCGATTTTGAAAGTATCGAGTATGGTTTTCAGTTTGATAAACGCGGTGCGGTAGCCGGCTTGATTCCGCAGGAGCGGAATGACGCGCACAAGCTGATTGAAGAGTGCATGATACTGGCCAATGTCGAGGCCGCGCGCTTCTTGCTGGAACATGAATTACCCGCGCCTTACCGGGTTCATGCTTCGCCGCCCGAGGGCAAATTGGAAGCGTTAAGCCAGTTTTTACGGGGACAGGGCATACGTGTACCTTGGCGTGATGACCCCAAACCAAAAGATTTTGAAACGGTGGTTCAGGCGGTGCAGGGCCGGCCCGACGAACACCTGGTGATGGCGGTTTTGCTGCGCTCACAAAGTCTGGCCGCCTATCAAGTCACCAACGAGGGTCACTTCGGCCTCGCACTGACGGCTTACGCGCATTTCACATCACCTATCAGGCGTTACCCGGATTTGTTGGTGCATCGGGCAATACACAAGCTGTTAAAGAGCGAGAAAGCCGCGGATTACCCGTACTCTCGCGAAGCGATGTCCGAATTGTGCGCCCGTTGCTCACACCATTCACGGCGCGCGGAAGAGGCGGAGCGGGATGTCATTGACCGTCTCAAATGTGCATACCTCGAAACCCGTATTGGCGAGGAGTTTGAAGGGATGGTCAGCGGGGTTACATCGTTCGGGTTGTTTGTCGAGCTGGATTATGGCCGGATCAATGGCCTGGTCCATGTTACCGGCCTGCCGAACGACTATTATCATTTTGATCCGGTTGCGCACCGTATGAAGGGCGAACGCAGGGGGCAGGTTTTTCAACTGGCAGACCGCGTTAAGGTCAGGGTGTTGGCGGTTAATCTGGACGAAAGGAAAATTGATTTTGAGCTGGTGGAATAAATGACCTCTTCGCAAGAGCAGTTGCTCATCGGTATTCACGCCGTGACTTCGGCGCTAAAGTCGGCTGCCGGAGATGTTCAGTGGGTGCGCATTGCCGCTGACAGCAAAAACAAACGTCTGGCCGAACTGTCTTCACGCGCGCATGGTTCGGGTATAGAGGTCATCAAGACGAAGCCTGCCGAACTGGACAAGCTTTCAGGGCAGCAGCGACACCAAGGCGTTATAGCGGGCTTTAAGGGCAGTAACCTGGCCTCTGAGGGCCAGTTGGACGCGATTCTTGATGGTATCGACGGCATACCCCTGATTCTTGTGCTTGATGGGGTTCAGGACCCGCACAATCTCGGTGCCTGTTTGCGCACCGCTGATGCTGCCGGGGTGCATCTGGTGGTGATTTGCAAAGACCAATCCGCGGGTATTACCCCGGTTGTGCGCAGGGCGGCCAGTGGCGCTGCTGAAACCCTCAAGGTGTTACAGGCCACCAACCTTGCACGGGTGTTGCGGAACCTGAAAGAACGCGGTATCTGGCTGGCAGGCACCAGCGATGAGGCCGCCGATGACCTGTACGCGATCGACCTGAAAGGGCCGTTGGCCTTGGTTATGGGCAATGAGGGAACCGGTCTGCGGCGCCTGACCACAGAACTTTGCGATTATCTTGTCAGCATTCCGATGGCGGGCCAGGTTGAGAGCCTCAACGTGTCGGTGGCCACCGGTGTGTGCCTATACGAAATAAACCGGCAAAGGCACAGCGTTTAAGCCCTGGCTTGAATAATCAGGCGTTTGCTACGCCGGGTGACCGATCTCGGAGCCGAGTTGGTGTAGGAACGCCCGCATATATTCGGTGCGTTTAACCGCTTCTGTTCTGCCGGCTTCCGTTTGCATGGTGTCGGCCAGTCCCAGCAGTTTGCAGTAAAAATGATCCAGCGTATAACTGCGGTCATCCGCTTGCCTGTTTTTGGCAAATGGGTCAGATGTTTCGTATAGAGGGGTTCCCAGGCTGCCGCCGGTCAGAAAGCAGCGCGTAATACCGATAGCACCGACGGCCTCAAGCCGATCCGCGTCCTGCACGATGCGGGCTTCCAGCGTCTCTGTTTGAATATTGGCAGAAAAACTATGCGCCTCAATGGCATGGTAGATTTGCGGCAGTAAGGACGCGGAGTAACCTGCCGATTCAAGAAAAGACACGGCCTCCTTTGCGGCGAGCGTTGAAGCCTGTTTGCGCAGAGGCGAATCTTTGGCTACTGAAACACAATCATGCAACCAGGCGGCGGGCACGGTGACTTCGGCATTGCCGCTCTCGGCTGCGGTCAACCGGATGGTGTTTTGCACCACGCGGCGGACATGTGAAATATCGTGGGCCGGGTCAGATGCCATGATTTCCGACAGGTAATCAAGACACAAAGTCTGCATGCGTTCGAGGTTCATTGAATGATGCTTGCTGTTATTTTCGGTCGACGTTTTTATAACGTGTGGATTTTTTGCGCGGCCCTATTTTTTTGCGTAAGGCGCGTTTGTCAGCATCGCGCTGACCTTTCTCGGACTGCAGACCCAGCTGTGAAGGCAGCGGCCCAAGACCGACGTCTTCCCGTAATACCTGGTGGTCCTTTGGGGTTAATTCCGCCCAGTCGCCCATGCGCAGCCGCTTGGGCAGAAAAACCGCACCATAGCGGACGCGTTTTAAACGACTGACGGTCACGCCCTGCGATGCCCACAGGCGGCGGACTTCACGGTTTCGACCTTCCAGCAGGGTCACGTGGTACCAGTTGTTGCCCTCACCACCACCGGCCGCAACGATATCGCTGAACTTTGCGGGGCCATCGTCCAACATGACGCCTTCTTTCAGGTTGGCCAGTTTTTCCGCATCGACTTCGCCAAAAATACGACACGCGTATTCCCGGTCTACCTGGTTTGACGGGTGCATCATGGCATTGGCAAGTTCACCATCGGTGGTCATCAATAAAAGACCACTGGTATTGATGTCGAGTCTGCCAACCGCCACCCAGCGGGCTTCCTGCAAATCCGGCAAGCTGTCGAATACGGTACGCCGGCCCTGCGGGTCGGAGCGGGTGGTCACTTCGCCGGTCGGCTTGTTATATACCAGGTCGCGCTGGGTCTCCTGCACGACAATGACTTTCCATCCTTTGTCTTCAAAGATTAAATGATCGCCAACATTGGCCAGTTGTCCAAGCTTGGCTGTCGCGCCATTGATTTGAACTTCGCCATTTTTGATTTGGCGCTCCAACGTCCTGCGTGAGCCGAGGCCGGCACCGGCCATTATTTTTTGAAGACGTTCAGACTTGTGCTCAGCTGTTTGTACAGCCTCTGCTTCCTGTTTTTTTCTGGACGCGTCCTGCCTGCGTATCTGCTGGTAAGGTTTTTTCATTGTTCGGGTTTGTCTTTTTGTGTTTCGGAAGCGCTGGCTTCCATGTTCCGGGTCAGGCTGTCTTCATCATCCGGGTCGTCGTCAAAATCATTGTCGATGTCATCATCCAGTTCGTCGGTGTCATCCAGGTCGTCGAGATCATCGTTGATTTCATTATCCTTGTCAGCAAGGTCAGCAAGGTCAGCAAGGTCAGCAAGGTTAGCAATGACAGCAATGTCAGTCAGATCATCCAGGTCGTCAAAATCGCTATCCAGGTCATCATCGAAGTCATCGTTGAGATCGTCTGCGCCGCCAGCAGTTAATTCGTCAACCCGGGTATCATCGAGATCCTTTGTATCGGTCGCCTCAGTGTCTGGCTCAAGCTGTAACTCCGGTTCCAGGTTTTCCATGTCACGAATTTCAGCGAGCGTTGGCAAATCGTCCAGATTTTGCAGGTTAAATGAATCCAGAAAGATCTTCGTGGTGCCGAACAGCGCCGGTTTACCGGGCACATCCCGGTGGCCGACCACACGTATCCAGTCACGTTCCTGCAAGGTGCGGATAATATTGGTGCTGACCGAGACGCCGCGCACAGACTCAATTTCACCACGGGTAATAGGTTGCCGATAGGCAATCAACGCCATGGTTTCAAGCAGTGCGCGTGAGTAGCGCTGCGGGCGCTCTTTCCACAAGCGGGAAACCCACTGGTTATATTCCTGCCGCACCTGGATGCGGTAACCGCTGGCCACTTTTATCAACTCGATGCCGCGGTCGGCGCAATCATTTTTCAATTGCTCCAGTGCCCTGCTGATTTCACCATTTGGCGGGCGGTCTTCGTCAGTGAATAACTCAGCCAACTGGGGCTGCGACAATGGTTGTCCGGCTGCAAGCAGGGCCGCTTCCAGAATTTTTTGTAATTTCTTGCCTTTTACCATCGAAGTCGTCGTCATGTTGTTCTGTTCAGTCATTTTTTACGGTCAGACCGTTATTCAGGGGACTTAATGTAGATTTGTCCGAAAGGCTCATTTTGAACCAGGTCCACCAATTGTTCCCGGGTTAATTCCATCAGGGCCAAAAAGCTCACCACGACACCCATGCGGCCTTCTTCCGGGTCAAACAGGCGGTGGAACTCCATATAAGGGTTATCGCGCAATGCGTTCATGATACGCGACATACGCTCACGAACCGACAGGGGTTCTCCCGATATCTGGTGGCTTGTAAACAATTCGGCCCTGCCCATAACGTCTTTGAGTGCCGCGAGAAGCTCACGTAAATCCACTTGTGGCGGGACCCGTACCTCGGTCTTGTCTTCTACGAAGACTTCGGTAAGCGCAAAGTCTCTCTCTACCCTGGGTAACTCGTCGAGATCTTCGGCCGCCTGCTTGAAGCGTTCATACTCCTGCAATCTCCTGACCAGTTCGGCCCTTGGGTCAGATTCTTCACCGTCTTCAGCGGCCGGTCTTGGCAACAGCATTCTGGATTTGATTTCTGCCAGTATTGCGGCCATGACCAGGTATTCAGCAGCCAGTTCAAACTGAACATCCTGCAACATTTCGATGTACTCGACATATTGCCGGGTAATTTCATTGATCGGAATATCCAGAATATCGAGATTCTGTCGGCGAATCAGGTAAAGCAGAAGGTCGAGGGGGCCTTCAAAGGCATCCAGAATAACCTCAAGCGCATCGGGCGGAATGTACAGGTCGTGGGGGACTTCGGTAACCGGTTGCCCCTGAACCAGCGCGAAGGGCATTTCCTTCTGGTCGACTTTCGTGTCAGCAGAATGAGTGCCTTGATATTTTTCTGATTCCATACTCAGAGGAAGTCTATCACGCCGCCGCCGCGACGCAGGATTTCCGGTTGTCCGCTGGTCAAGTCTATCAATGTCGTAGGCTCAAGCGGGCAGAACCCGGCGTCCACAAACAGGTCAACCTGTCCATAAACTTCGTCATACAAATCTTCGCTGTCCATGATCTTGCCGTCGGGGTCCGGCAAAATGAGCGAAGAGCTCAACAACGGTTCATCCAACGCATCAAGTAAACCCTGCACAACGGCGTGATCCGGGATGCGCACACCGATGGTACGGCGTTTATCCATTTGCGCGTTGCGTGACACGTTATTGGTTGACTCCATTACAAAGGTGTAAGGCCCCGGTGTCAGTTGACGTATCAGGCGGTGATCGGAGTTATGTACTTTGACCAGTTTTCCAATTTCGGACAGACTGCGGCAACAGTAGGTAAAGTGATGGTGGCGGTCGAGGCCGCGCAGGCGAATCACTCGGTCGCGGGCCTTACGGTTATTGGCGCGCCATCCCAGTGCGTAACCGGAATCCGTTGGGTAAGCAATCAAACCGCCGCGTACCAACACGCCAACGATGTGATCAATTTGACGCGGGTTGGCGCCATAGGGTTTTATTTCGATTCGCTCGCTCATGATTCAGCTATTTTACAACTCTCAACGAGTTACGCTCAATGTATTTGATCTGTGGGACAAATGAGCGCGTAGTCAGGTACACTTTAAGAAAAGAAAAGAGGAACAGTATACATGTGGTACATCATCCACTCAGAGGATCGCGAAGAGAGTCTGGCGGCGCGCAAAGGCGCACGGCCGGCCCATCTTGAACGGGTTCAGGTACTGCTGGAACAGGGACGTTTGCTGGTTGCGGGTCCAATGCCCAATATCGATTCTGCTGACCCTGGCCCGGCTGGTTTCAGCGGCTCAACCATTATTGCCGAATTTGATTCACTGGAAGACGCGCGCCAATGGGCCGCAACCGATCCGTACGTCGAAGCGGGTGTGTATGAGTACGTTGATGTCAGGCCGTTTATCAAGGTATTGCCATGAGGAACCCGCAATGAATGCGAGACGTGTTGACCGAATCCAGTTGTTGTTGGAACAGGCTTTTGAGCCGGAATCACTGCAGGTGGAGGACGACAGTCACAAACATATTGGGCACGAAGGCGCAAAAGACGGCCTTGGCCACTTCAGTGTCTCCATTGTCAGCGCCCAGTTTAATGGCTTGAAAATGCTGGCGCGTCACCGGGCAGTCTATGCCGCCCTGGATGACATGATGAAAACAGATATTCATGCGCTGGCTATCGATGCGGTCGCCAGCGATGAATTATAAATTGTCCTACGGCAGTTCTACGGGCACCGGCGGTTGCCAGCCTTCAGCCCTGTGTTCGGCGATGACCGTGGTGTCGATGCCGCCGCGCACATTGAAAATGGCGCTGAGCCGCATGAACCGGGGCGCGCATGCTGTCACCAGTTCATCAAGTATTTCATTGGTGACGGCTTCATGAAACGCGCCTTCATTTCTGAAACTCCAGACATACATTTTGAGAGATTTCAGTTCTACACATTGCTGGTCTGGAATATACTCAAGCAACAGCGTGGCGAAGTCGGGCTGGCCGGTCTTCGGGCACAGACACGTAAACTCCGGAACATTGATACGAATGGTATAATCTCGAGAGGGCTGGGGGTTTGGGAACAGTTCCAGTTCCCTGCTGGGCTGAGTCGCCATAACTTTACTCCGGAAAATAAAAATTGGATGGGCACTTTACTCATCTCTGACCACAGATTCAATCTATGCGACTGACTGCAATCAAGCTTGCTGGCTTCAAATCCTTCGTTGATGCGACCACTTTTACCGCGCCAACCAACCTGACGGGCATTGTTGGCCCCAATGGCTGTGGCAAATCCAATATTATCGATGCCGTGCGCTGGGTGATGGGTGAAGGCTCGGCCAAAGTGCTGCGTGGCGAATCCATGGCGGACGTTATTTTCTCCGGTTCGAGCAGCAGGAAGCCTGTTGGCACTGCGAGCGTAGAGCTGGTTTTTGATAACTCCGATGGCAGAATAGCGGGTGAGTTTGCCGGCTATAACGAAATTTCCGTCAAGCGCGTGATTGCGCGGGATGGGGTCTCGCAATACACGCTCAATGGCACGAGATGTCGGCGTAAAGACGTTCGTGACCTGTTTTTGGGTACGGGTTTGGGCTCAAAAAGCTATTCCATTATTGAGCAGGGCATGATTTCACAGGTGGTCGATGCCGGCCCCGAAGAAGTTCGCTTTCATCTTGAGGAAGCAGCAGGCATTTCGCGTTATAAAGAGCGCCGCAGAGAAACCGAACGCCGCATCAAGCACACCCGTGAAAACCTCGAGCGCCTGACCGATTTGCGCGAAGAAATTGCCAATCACCTGTCCCGTTTGAAACGGCAGGCTAACGCGGCTGAGCGCTATCGCAAGTTAAAAATAGAACAGCGTGAACTTCAGTCAAACCTGTTGGCGCTGCAATGGTCGGAGCTCCAAACGAATGCCGAACTCGGGCGTTCAGGCTTGTCGGTGCAGGAAACTGCTATGCAGGAACAGCTTGCAGAACAGCGCGCCGCAGAATCGAAAATGGAGTCCACCCATCAGGAGCAGGCAGCCGCCAGCGATGCTTTCAACACGGTTCAGGCCGAGCTGTACGCCATTGGCAGCGATATTGCGCGGTTAGAACAGACAATTAAACACGGCCGCGAATTACAGGCGCAGCAGAAGAAAGAATACGATGAGACTTCGCGATCTTTACAGGATATGGAACAGCACATGGTGCTGGATCGTGCCCAGGTTGAAGATCTGACCACGAAGTTGGCGGAAGTTGAACCGGCACTGGAGAAAGCTCAGAAAGAGGAAACAGGTGCGGATGCGGAATTACAAACCGCTGAAGCCGAGGTCGCGAGTTGGCAGGAAAGCCTTGAGCGGCACCATGTCAGAAACAATGAGCTAAACCGCAAAGCCGATAGCCAGCGCGCCAATGTGGAGATGCTGGACCGGCGTATGCAGGATGCGTCAAACCGACTCAATAAGCTGCTTGAAGAAACAGAAGGCACCGATACCGGGGTCTTGAGCAGCGAAGTGGTCGAGCTTGAAAAGCAGCGCGGCATAACAGACAAACAACTGGCCGACCGGCAACAGCAGCTGGAAAGCAGTAGAAATGAACTGGAGGCGCTGCGCACGCGTTTGCGTGAGAGCACCGCCAGCCAACATGAACTGCAAGGCGAGATTAACCGTCGCGAAGGGCGGCTTGAGTCTCTTAAAGCCCTGCAGCAAGCCGCGCGTGAAAGCGGCAGCGGTGTGGCATGGCTCGAAACCAACGGACTCAAGTCCGCTCCGCGCCTGGTTGAGCAACTCGACGTTGCCGAAGGCTGGGAGGCGGCCGCAGAAACGGTGCTGGGGTTCTGGCTGGATTCAGTGCTGGTCGATGACACAGCGGCGATGTCCAAGGGCCTGGGCCAGTTGGCGGCCGGCAGCGGCCGTGACGTGGAACTGACCCTGCTGGACAAGCACTCATCCGGTACCAAGGCGGTTGCGGGCAGTCTGGCTGAAAAAGTGACCGCGCCCGATTCGATAATCTCCCAATTAAATAACGTTCAGGTTGCAGAATCACTCGCTTCGGCGCTCGACGCTGTTGCGGGAATGCAGGCCGGGTCATCGGTCATTACGGCAGAAGGTCAGTGGATTGGCCCGGGCTGGATTCGTGTCGCGGGTAATCAGTCCGGCAAAGCCGGCCGGCTCGCGCGCAAACAGGAAATTAAATCTCTGCAGGCAGAAATTCGCAAACTGCAGCAACAATGGTCGACTTTGAGCGAATCCAACCAGGGCGAACGCGGTGCGATGCCGGCCATGGAAAAAGCGATCAACGAGCTGCAGCAACAGGTCAATAGCCTGCACCGTGAAAGCGCCGACTTCGGTAGCCGTCTAAATGCGGGACGGGCCCGGATAAATGACCTCAGCAGCCGTCAAAAACAGATTGCTGAAGAGTCTGCGTTGTTGCACAAACAGCAGAATGAAGATCAGTCTCAGATCAAAACTTCAAGAGGTCAGCTGGCATTGCTGCTGGATGACATGGCGGGTACCGAAAAAGAACGTGCCGCGCTGGATCAAAAGCGCCAGGCTTTACTGGAGCGGCGTGACAAGGCTCGGGCGGGCGCTCGCGAGTCGCGAAACTTGCGTCATGGCCTGGCATTAAAAACAGAATCCCGGCGCGCCAGCCTGGACTCATTGCGCAGTTCCCTGCAACGGATGGACACTCAGTTTAGCCATTTACAGCAGCGTTATCTGGACTTAAGCGGACAGATTGCCCAGAACGAAGACCCCGAACAAAAGCATCGCCAGGAAATGGACCAACTGTTGCAGAACCAGGTGGAGGTTGAGCAGCGTCTGGCCGCCGCCAGGGTGAAAATGCAGCAGCTTGAAGAGGATTACCGCAAGCTCGATGCGTCAAGACAAAACTGTGTCAGGCAGGTTGATGAAATACGCGGTTCTCTGGAGCAGGCGCGGTTGCAGCAACAGGAAATAGAACTCAATGCCCGCAGCCTGCAACGTCAGGTTGAACAATTGGACAATGAGGTCGAAGCGTTGGCGAAAGCGTTGCCCGCTGATGCTGACCCGCAGGCGTGGCAGGAGGAACTGGAACGCATGGAGGTTCGTATTACCCGCCTGGAACCGGTCAACCTGGCGGCTATTTCAGAGTACGAAGAAGAACTCAAACGCAAAGAATATATCGACGCGCAAAACGATGACCTGACCAAGGCGCTGGAAACCCTCGAAAACGCGATCCGAAAAATTGACCGTAAAACACGGACCCGCTTCAAAGACACCTTCGAACAGGTCAACAAGGGGATGCAGGAACTGTTCCCCAAACTGTTTGGCGGCGGGCATGCGTATCTTGAATTGACCGGTGATGATTTGCTGACCACCGGCGTGTCCATCATGGCGCGTCCTCCCGGCAAACGAATCAGCAGTATTCACCTGATGTCCGGTGGTGAAAAAGCACTGACAGCGGTGGCCTTTGTGTTTGCCATATTCCGTTTGAACCCAGCGCCGTTCTGCCTGCTGGACGAGGTTGACGCGCCGCTGGATGACGCCAACGTGTCGCGGTTTACAGCCATGGTCAAAGAGATGTCAGAGACCGTACAGTTTGTGGTGGTCACCCATAATAAAATCACCATGGAAATGGCCCATCAGCTCAGCGGTGTCACCATGCGCGAGCCCGGGGTATCGAGGCTGGTGCAGGTCGACATTGATGAGGCCGCCAAATTTGTTGGAGACTAGCGTGGATATTTCTACATTCAGATGGATATTGATCATTGCCGGTATTGTCATCATTACCGGTATTTACCTGTTTGGTATACGGGACAAAAAGCGCAAGCCGCGCGCGTCACGCAAGCCTGTACACGCCGAACGTATTCGGCAAGAGCCTGCGTTGGGAACAGAGACCGGCGATGAAGATGAATTCGGCGATGATCTGGACGGCCGGCAAGCAGAGTTGGCTATCGGTGGTTTACCCGATGATTCGCGCATCGAGCCCCGTTTAGTGGCCGGTTCAGGTGAGCAACCCAAGGCCCCGGCCGGCCCGCTTCCGGACAAAATTGTCACCTTGTTTTTGCAAGCCAGGGATAACCACATCATCGCTGGTGTAGATCTGCTGAACGCTTCGATCAAATCGGGTTTGGTTTTTGGCAGTCATGATATTTTTCATCGCATTCACGAAGAAGATCTTGAGCCGGTGTTCAGTATGGCCAACCTGACCAAGCCCGGCATTTTTGACAAAACGGCATGGAACACCCTGGAGACCAGGGGCGTAACCATGTTCATGACGTTGCCAGGGCCCAGAAACGCGTTGGATGCGTGGGATTCCATGTTGGCGACCAGTCGCCGACTGGCAGAATTGTTGCACGCGGATTTGCTGGACGATTCCCACAGCGTATTTACCCGTGAACGATCGTTGCAAATCAAGGAAGAGTTACGCGAATACGAACGGCAGAAAGTCGCTGACTTATGACGCAGTCTGAAGCACACAAACGTGCTGATGAATTGCACCGTTTGATAGAACACCACAATCATCGTTACTACGTACTGGACGACCCTGAAGTTCCCGACGCGGAGTACGATCGCCTGATGCGTGAGTTGGAAGCTGTCGAGAGCAGTTTCCCTGATTTGGTCACGCCAGACTCACCAACACAACGCGTCAGCGGCACCCCCATGGAAGGCTTTGAAACCGTGGCGCACCGCGTGCCCATGTTATCGCTGGGTAATGCTTTTTCTGCTGAAGAAGTGGCTGACTTTTACCGCCGGGTTTCACAGGGTCTTGAGCGCGATGATATTACTTTTGCCGCTGAGCCGAAGCTGGACGGTGTAGCGATTTCGCTGACTTACGTTGACGGCTTGCTTACCACTGCCGCTACCCGCGGGGACGGTGAAAAGGGCGAAAATGTAACCGCCAACGTGCGTACGATCCGTGCGGTGCCGTTAAAGCTTCATGGTGAAGGCTGGCCATCCTTGCTTGAAGTTCGCGGCGAGATTTATATGCCCCGCAACGGCTTCGATGCGTTTAACAAAAAAGCACTTGAGCAAGGTGAAAAACCACTCGTCAACCCGCGTAATGGTGCTGCCGGCAGTTTACGGCAGCTTGATCCTCAGATAACTGCAAAGCGCCCGCTGGCGCTCTTTGCCTACGCTACCGCAACCCGCGACAACCTGCCTGACAGCCAGTTCGATGCCCTGGCCCGGCTCAAGGACTGGGGTTTTCCCGTAAACCCCGAGATCAGGCGTGTGCAGGGTTTGGATGGGTGCCTGGATTACCACGCCAGGATGGGCGCGCTGCGTCCCAGTCTTGGTTATGACATTGATGGCGTTGTTTACAAGGTCGATCGTTTTGATCAACAGGGTTTCCTTGGTTTTATCAGTAAAGCACCGCGCTGGGCGCTGGCGCACAAGTTTCCCGCAGAAGAAGAGATAACCCGCCTGTTGGATATTGATATACAGGTGGGCCGGACCGGGGCATTAACACCGGTTGCTCGTCTGGACCCTGTTTTTGTGGGCGGCGTTACGGTGACTAACGCAACGCTACACAATGAAGATGAAATTCGCCGCAAGGATGTCCGTGTGGGTGACTGGGTTGTGGTGCGCAGGGCAGGGGACGTGATTCCCGAAGTGGCCCGTGCGGTACACCAGCGCCGTGAAACCGATTTGGCTGAATTCCGTATGCCGGAGTCTTGTCCCGAGTGCGGTTCAGCAGTTGAGCGCATAGAAGGTGAGGCGGTAACGCGCTGTACCGGCGGCCTTATTTGCCCTGCACAAAGGAAACACAGCATTCGCCATTTTGCCACCCGCAAGGCCATGGATATCGATGGCCTCGGTGACAAACTGGTAGACCAACTGGTTGAAGAAGGGCTGATACACACAGTTGCCGATCTGTACTGCCTGACCCACGAGCAACTCGTTTCGCTGGAACGCATGGGCGGCAAGTCAGCGGAAAACCTGTTGAAAGCTCTCGAGAAAAGTAAAAAGCCGCCTCTGGACCGCTTGCTGTACGCGCTTGGTATCCGGGAAGTGGGTGAAGTCACGGCGCGCTCGCTGGCGACCCACTTTGGAACCCTTGACGCATTGCAGGACGCGAGTGAGGAAACACTGACGGAAGTTAATGATGTGGGCCCTATTGTCGCCAAGCATGTCGCTGCCTTTTTTGAGCAGGACAACAACCGCCAGGTTATTGAAGCGTTACTTGCCGCCGGGGTGGAGTGGCAGCCTTTGGAAGACAAAAGTGGACAGCAGCCGCTGGCCGGCGAAATTTGGGTGTTGACCGGTGCTTTGTCGATGCCCCGGATTCAGGCGAAGAACCTGCTTGAGTCTCTGGGCGCAAAAGTGACTGGCAGTGTGTCTGCCAAAACCACCGCCTTGCTCGCAGGCGAGGCAGCCGGCTCCAAATTGGTTAAAGCTCAGAAGTTGGGTGTCAAAGTGCTTTCTGAATCAGACTTTGTTGACTTCATGGAAACCCAGGGTATTAAAGTTTAGAAGCGTCGAGCTGAATTTGAAAAAGCGGCGCCGGTATCTGTTCTGTCGTAACGTAAATGGATTTGCCGTCAATCGAATAAGCGACGGCTTCATTTTGTACCGCGAGCGGGCCGAGTATTTCTACTGGTGCTTTTTGCAGCGCGCTTGGCCAGTCCTCATTTTGCTCGCGGCGATAGTGGTACAAACTGCGGTACGAGATGACCACGGCATTCATACCGTCAGGTGAAATATCGAACCCCGTCGGCTGTGAAATCCAGTCGGTTCTGCCGCCCCAATGCGTACGGTCATCATGTGTAGGCGCCCGCAAAGCTTTAATGCTGCCCAGAAAAGTCAGTTCAGCGTGGTTCTGAGTCAAGGCCGTTTCAAGACTCACCCCGTACAAGCGTGGTTTTCTATCACGTTTGCTAAGCAGCAGAATTTGATTTCCAATCGGGTCATAAGCCATTGATTCACAATCACGAGGACCATCGGGATAGGTGAGTGTTAACCAGTGCTTCAAGTCTTGCTGGCCGGCATAACGCTTGTTTTTTCCCGGTCGCGGTTCTTCAGCAAAATAAAGTTTGATGGTTTCTCTTTTTGACCAGTTGTCACCAATGTCGCCGGCGACGAGCCAGCGGCCGCCTTCAACAGGAACCGATGTCATATCTTCCCAGTCTTTGTTCATGGACGGTACGACGCTGACAAAACCAAGGTCGGCACCCGTGCTGTCGATGGCGTAAATTAGTGGTTCGCCTTCATCGTTATGAACAAAAAAATCACCCTCAAAGGAATGACTTGCCTGCATACCGCTGGCTTCATTGATGTCGTTGGATGCGAGCCATCCGGACTGTTCCATGCTTACGGACCTTACTTTGGATTCCGGGGAATGTTGCCCGCTTTGGAAATCACAGGCAGATAACAAAAGTGCCGCGGCGAGCAATGGGTAACATGAGGTTCTGAAATGCATACGCTATTGTAAAGTATGCTTGGCTTGACGGTCACCATTGGTGGAGGGCGGTTGTGAAAAACTTAATTCTCAACCACTGAACCTGTACACCGGAGCCGGTTTGTACTGCTATTATTACTACACCTTTTGGCCCGCAGGGTTTTAACACATGGATTTTCCACAAATACCCAATCCGCACGCTCTGGCCATGTTGTTGATGACCGGCGTTGCGCTGTTTTTATTTACACGGGAAAAAATTCGTCTCGAATCATCCAGTCTCGCGATTCTGGTTATTGTGGTGACCGGTTTTGAGATTTTTCCGTTTGAAGGCCCGCGTGGTGTGATAGAGCCTATGGCATTTTTCCATGGCTTCGGGCACGAGGCGCTGGTCGCAGTGTGCGCGCTGATGATTGCCGGCGAAGCGCTGGTCCGTACAGGCGCGTTGGAGCCGGTGGCGCGGCGGCTGGCAAAGTTGTGGAAATGGAGTCCGAAGTTTGCCTTGTTGTTGACGCTGGTGGTGGGTGCGTTCCTGAGCGCCTTCATGAACAACACACCTATCGTCGTGTTAATGCTGCCAATGTTGATCGGCGCTGCGGTGCGCAGTAACAGTTCGACATCGGGCGTGTTATTACCGATGGGGCTCGCTACGCTGATAGGGGGGATGGGCACAACCATTGGTACCTCAACCAATCTGCTGGTTGTTTCTGTGGCGGCCGATATGGGCATGGCCCGTTTTGGCATGTTTGATTTTTTGTTGCCCGTGTCGATCGCAGCCGGTTTCGCCATTCTGTATTTGTGGTTGGTAGCGCCGCGCATTATTCCGGAACGCACACCACCAATGGCGGATGTGTCCAACCGCGTGTTTCAGGCCCACCTGCTGTTTGCTGAAGATAGCCCTCTGCTTGGAAAGTCGCTTGCAGACGTGATCGCAAAAGCCGGCGGCGGTATGCAGGTAAAACGTATTGTCAGGGACAAACATTTGTACATTTCGCCTTTGCCGGATGTTGTCATCAAGCCCGGTGACAGGGTGCAGGTGTCTGCCACTGCCGAGATGTTGAAAGAGTATGAAGCCTTGCTGGATGCGAGGTTACTGGCCGGTCCGGATGCCTCGGACATAACCCCGGAAGGTGACCTTCAGCTTGCCGAAGTCGTGGTTACCGGTGGGTCTTATTTGCGTGGCCTGAAGGTTGCCGATGCTCACCTCAAGAGTCGCTATGGACTGGATTTACTGGCTGTTCATTGTGGCGGAGATGTCGTTACCGCCAATACAGGCGAGTTGAACCAGCGCCAACTAAAGGCCAGCGATGTTCTGTTGGTACAGGGCAAATCGACCGATATTCGCACTTTGAAAATTGGTGGTGAGTTATTGGTTCTGGACAGTACGGCAGATTTGCCGCATTCCTCCAAGGCGCCGTTGGCACTGTTGATCATGGTAGCGATCGTATCGTTGGCTGCTTTCGGTGTTATGCCAATTGCCATGAGCGCGCTGTTAGGTTGTCTGGTGCTCATCGGTACCGGATGTCTGAAGTGGCAACAGGCCAACCACGCGCTCAGTGCGCAGGTCATACTGATCATTGTCGCCTCCCTTGCCCTGGGTTCCGCTCTGATGAAAACAGGCGGGGCGGAATACCTGGCCCAGGTATTTCTGTTTTTGACCAGTGGACTTGCGCCTACCTGGGTGTTGTCCTTCCTGATGTTATTGATGGCGGTCATGACCAATGTCGTATCCAACAACGCGGCGGCAGTCATTGGCACGCCCATTGCGATCAGTATCGCGCAGGAATTGGGTTTGCCGCTTGAGCCTTTCGTGCTGGCCGTATTATTTGGCGCCAACCTGAGTTTCGTGACGCCGATGGCGTACAAAACCAATCTGTTGGTGATGAACGCGGGTGGTTACAAATTTAACGACTTCGTCAAGGTCGGCACGCCGCTGACGCTGTTGATGTGGGTAGTGCTTACCGTGGTGTTATCGTTTGCCTACGAACTCTGATTTGTTCTGAACAATTGCAACGAGCCGAACAAACCTTCCGGTTTCTTCGGCTCGCTGCGCTTTGAGGTTGATCGCGTTTTAGTTTGCTGAATGCAACGGGGCTTTATTTTGCCCGGTACTTGAATTTCTGTCCGCCAATGGTGGCCTCGTACATCAGGCCGCCTTCGGCAATCGTAAACACCGCCACACCGCCATCGTAATTCGCGTCGGCAGAGGCGCCCAGATTGATTGCCACTGCGGATACTTGCGCACCCATTTCAAAGTTGCCGCGGGTGAAATGATCAAAAGCCGTTTTATCTCTGAACATGATGTATTCGGCATAAACCTGACCACCCAACTGCAACCCCAGCGTAAGTTGTGATAATGAGGTTTTTCCAACGGTCTTGTCATCCTTGATGACGAGGCCGCCACCGTACGCACCACCAATGCCGATACCCGCTTTACCGACTCTCGGGAACACAGCGTAGGCATAAGCGGCTTCAAACCACTTTGTCAGTGCAGGGTCTTTATCCTTGGCTTTGATGAGCGCCTGGGCCACTGACAGCTCGAGTTTGTCGTTGGTGTTCGGTGTCCATGCCTGTATAGATGAGCTTATAAAGACGGTGGTGATAACGAGTAAAATCAGGAATTTTTGCATGATGAACCTTTTGCCTCTCTCAAGAGTGAGTGAACTGGTGAAGTTCGGAATTACGCTTTGAAGCTTAATCCTAAATATAGTGAATTAACAGTCTGTGTTAGGGGCTTGGCCTGGGTGGTGGCTTTCGTTTGACAGGTGACTTAAGTTAACCTACTAAAAGCTTTGCAGTTCCGTTTGCACCGAAAGGAAAACGCACCATGAAATTATTGCGCACACCGGATGATC
>UPTN01000335.1_pt1 | contig 25392 bp, 39 predicted proteins | sample 2160111 | NCBI WGS metagenome assembly UPTN01 (sample SAMN06265058, study PRJEB28932) | marine metagenome | isolation source: Columbia River Estuary | place: USA:Columbia River Estuary, USA | collected 2014-05-05
CAGCACCGTCAGAGCCGCTTGTAAGTGCTCCAGTCATAGTGCCGCCAGCTTTAGGCAGTGCTGCGTCAGCAGTTACACCATCAGCGGCTACATCACGACCATCTACAGTCCCTGCGACTACAATATTTCCTGAGACATCTAAAGCACCATTGACATCAATAAGAGCAGCGTTAAGCTCGATTTCACTGGTCGCGTTAATATCTAAAGTAGTGGTGCTGGGTGCGTTAATGTATTGGCTTGTGTCATTAAAATAAAGCCGGCGAGTGCTGTTTAAAAGCAAACCCAAGTTGTGCTGATGCGTAAGCGACACATCACTATTAAGACCAAAGTTTATTTTAGAACTGTCAGATAATAGGCTTAAATCATCACCTACTGTAACATCACCGTTTGTCACTACAGCGGCGTTAATGTCAAACGTGGTTGCTGCTAATTGAACCTCAGTGTCTGCAACAATATCCAACTGACCATCAACGCTAGAGTTAATGTATATAGCTGCGTCACGGAACTCAATCTTGCCCGCAGCGGCTGTTCTGTTACCAAGGGCTAAAGTTTCAGCTAAAGTTTCACCGCCTCCAGATTGGGAATCAACATAAGCTTTAGTTGCTACGTCCTGTGCAGCAGTAGGGTCGCCAGCGCCTGTAATCTTAGACGTTCCCATTGCTATCACGCCCGACATGGTTCCACCGGCTTTTGGCAAAGCTGCGTTAGCTGTGTTAGTCGTGGTAGTCAACACCCCATCTCGTGTAGCGATGTCCACGCCGTCAAACGTACTGTTGGTGGTGATAGCTCCTGTCATAGCGCCGCCAGACGTTGGAAGTGCCGCAGCAGCTAAAGTGCCTTGTGCTGCTGTAGCATAGTCCGAAGAAGCAAAAGCTTTAACTTGTGCTAGGTTAGTTACCTCGCTGTCCATTAGAGCGCCAGCGGCTGTTACGTTGGCAGTATCGGTTACGTCTGCGCTGGCTTCAATATTTCCTAGCTTAGAGCTTAAAGCTGACGTGAAGTTAATCTCTGTAAGACCACCATCGCCCACACTGTAAGTTGTGTTAGTGCTGCTAATTGTGAAGTTTGGGTAAGTGCCTGAGATACTTGTAGCACCTCCAGCAGTTAAAGCTACCGTCTGGTCGGGAGCAGTGTTGGCTATCGCGCCACCCGCAGAAAGGCTAATACCTGTACCTGCGGATAGATCCGATAATTGCAACTTGTCGCTATTTAAATTGGTAAAATTTGCGTCAAGCTCTGTAGTTGTAAGGGGCGATCCTTTGCCCGACCTTGTTACTATCGTAGACATTGGGTAGCCCCTCTCAAATTAGGATGCAGTTAAAGTAATAGTCCAAGTTACTGACATTGTATCATCAGCTTCTTTATTCACTACGCTGAAAACAGTACGGCAAAGCATATCGCCTGAAGATGCGGCATTAAAGATACCAGCCTCTGTAACAGCGCCAGTGCCTTCGCCAGCCTCGAAAGACGAAACGTAGGCGATTGTATTGCTGGACGCAGTAGAACTGTCTAAAGCTTCCCTAGAGCCTAGAATAGACACTAGATCAGTCTGACCTGCGGCGGCGGCAGTTGTACCGGAACCTAGAGCCATATGAGACATTACGCCAGCCGAAGTCCCTGCCATGCGTGAGCAAATAAACTCTAACCCTGCCGACACAATAAGATTTTTAATTTTGCGCTCTTGTTTGACTTTGCCATTCTTGTCTTTTAAGACTAAAGCTACATCACCACGCAGTTTCAAATTTTCGTTTACCATTTCACACCTCTAAAAAGTTCGGCTGTAGCCGACATAATCTTGTAAAAAATACCCAAATTCCGCATAGCCTTGGCCGCGCAGAGAGCCTGAATCAGTTGACCCGATTGTATCACTATTTTCCTTTCCTTGCGCTATTGCGGTAGAGTCTGACACCGCTGCTAAATTAGACCTAGCCTTAACAAACGACATTTCTTGATCATCTTCTGCTGTTGCCTCTCCGTCTAAATCGTCCGTTACGCCCAGACCTTCCGTAATAAACTTGTTAAATGCTTTACTATGTTCGTCAGTCCACGCGGCAGAGTCTGCAAATAGTTTGGCTCTTAATATAACTAAAACATCAGAGAAGCCCGCGCCATCTGCAAAAGGCTTGTTAAGGTTATATTCTAGCGCCTCGGTGACTGGAATCTGTTCCGCAAGTGATTTGGTATATGCTGCGCTTATTACCTCGGAAAAGGCTGCGCTGTCAAACTTGCGCAAGGCTAAAATTAGGGTCTGGGTGTCAACGAATGAGGCAGAATCTGAAGCAGATTTATTTGGTATTATTAGTGCGCTATCTGTCGCGGAGAATGAATCTTGACGCTGCCTAGAGCTACCCTTAGAGACAACTTCCGCAATATCAATCGAATCTTGATTACTTTTTGCTAATACTTTCTGATGTTGATCACTAAAGGCCAAGCTATCAGATGGAGATTTACCCAATACTTTAGATATCTCGTCAGAAAATAAAGCAGAATCTGAGAGCAACCTTGCAAGAATCGCTATATGAATAAAGGCAATTTCAACAACTGCGCGATTAAAGGTGATATCACCTTTGGCTCTTTGCTCCAGAACTTTAGCGACAGCATTGTTAAAATCAACCGTTGCCTTTGCCCGTCTTTCAGCAATACCAGCAACAGCTCGATTAAAAAATGCTTTTAGGTTGATCAATTAAAATCAGCTCTTAGGTAAAAATCGAGAGTTTCATAAACAGTCTCAACGGTGCTATCGCTAAATGTGATTTCAATTTCACCTTCGTAATACCCTTTCTCTAGGTTTAAATGAGTCCCAGAAAACTGAAATATTGCAATTCCGTTTTGCAAGTTCGTCCCAGCATCGCCAGCCGTCAATGTAAACAAGGTAGCTGCTGTTCCTTTAGCTCTAAATTTTAGGCGAACAGTGCCACCAGAACAGTTTATGACGCTTCCGTCACCGTCCCTAGTTAGGGTTGCTTGAATTGATGTTGCTGTGTCATCTTTTACTAGATAATAAGTCATTTTTGCGCCTCGGCTTAATTGCCAGAATTATACCACCGCTTTAGGGTCTATAGACCAATAAGTCAAAGCGCATCCCAAGCTGAATTGATAATTGCTTGTATCTCTTCAGAAAAGCCAGATATGTCAGAGCTTTCTACTAATACATGAACTTTTTCAATGCTAACAGGTAGCTCGTTGTCATCTGGGTCATCTAGGGTATAGCGTATGGTTACGCTAATCTGCTTGTTTGCCCTTATTGTCATATCTACAAAGTCGGAAGTCTTATTAATCGCCATTAGTATTTCCTAGAATTTATGTTATTAACTGCATAACACCAGACACACTATTAACAGTTATCGGGGTGTTTGTGAAAGTTGTATTCTCATTCTGTTTAACGGTTAATCTAAAATTTTCACCGCTTAAAGTCGCGCCGAATGTCTGGTTTATCGTATATTCTTTACTGACCGTATCTTGCGGCTGAACCTGAAAATATAGTGTTTCATAAGCTTCTGAACTAATATAAGTCCCCTGAGATACCCAAGCATCTTTGTTAAAGTAGAAACTTGATCCTACTGTAATATCTGTAGCGGAAGTGGTGAATACATAGGTAAAGTTACCTGAATATCCTGTAACTGTATTTTCATAATAATATCCAAGAACAGGTGTTACTGTAAAACCTGATGCACCAGTAGAGCTTCGAGAAATACTCCCTATAGTGCCCAGCTTGCTTATATGGTTTCCAACTATTTTGAGCCTTTTAACATTGTTAGGCAAAGTCGAAACTTGAGTAACAGTCCCGCCTACTAATGTTCCTGTAGTAATCCCAGTGCTTAATCTTTGAAGCCTGACATCGCAACTAGCAATAACCGTTGCATTTCCTGAGCTAGAGGCGTTAGCGGCTGATAGCTTCACCGTTAAACTTACAGCAGCATTTTTTTCAACACCACCGGTGGGGGCAGGAACTGTAAGCCTGACATCATTATCAACTGTACCGCCGCCAGTGCAAGTCTGAATGCTAGACGGGTAATTTATGGGATACGTTTCTGAAATGTCGCCCGTAAGTTTATTTACCTGAATAGAATTGGCTGTGATCTGGTCGCCAGTGATCGAGCCATCAACGATTAGATCGCCGCTGATAAAGTTCGTGTTTTCAGTCCAGCTTGAAGATGCGGTACTGTAAGTCCAAGGATGAACAGTATCCGTTGCTGTAGTTGTGTCCGTAGCCAAGAACACATCACCATTCTTAGGGCTTCGACCTGCGGCGGTCGTAAACTGTGCGGCAGTCGGGGCTGATGAAGAATCAGTGACAGACTGATACAGGCTAGGCAGCTTTGGCGCAGTGTCTGCTATTGTTGCTACGTTACCAGCAATGGCTGTTGATCGAACCCCAAGCCCGTTAAAAGCATAAACGGAAACAACATAGTTGCTGGCTGGATCAACTGACGGAATAATAAAGGCTGTTGTTTTTGTGATTGAATTAACTGCTGCGCCGCTAGTTGTTGAGTTGCGCCATTGAACCATGTAGTAGTCTGTAAAAGAATCGTTGGCAGCAGTCCAGCTCGCATTGATTATCGGTGTTACCGTTCCATCAGCGTTGACGGTTGATGATGCAGATAAATTTAAAGGCGCTATGGCTGGATTTGCAGTCTTGCCGTCATAAAGATCAAGTTCACCGCCTGCTAAATAATCTTCTTCATCTGATGAAGTCCAATCATAGATTGCCGCTGCGGTTTCAATACCCTGAACATTAACAACAATCTCGCCAGATGCGGTCAGGGATAAGTCATAGCCTATCACCTGAAATACCTTCTGACTCCAACCCATTTTGGCATTGGTAATCATTACAGTGTCACCAGCCCTGAACTTCAAAGCCGTCAGGTTACAAGGAACTGTGATAGTTGTTTGCTGTCGGGATTGCAGCAACGCGAGCTTGGCTATTCTCTGCGCTCTAATGTTGTTAGTCGTAAACGGCAAGGCCATATCTAAATATATCGGGTCGCCGTCTGCTGCGCTGTATGTAGAGCTTAACTGGGCTGGATAGTCTGCCGTGTTGTAGTCGTCTTCTTCACTTCTGAAAATGCCTTTAACGCCGTTGTATAGGCTTCTTCGCGACTGCTTAGTTTGCACGTCTAGCCCACCAACCATTACGGACTCATCAATCGTAACAGTAGGTGCAACATATGCACCGCCTGAGACAAAGTATTCGCCACTCGAGTAAACCAGCTTCCCAGCCATTGCCGAAAGCATCGCCTCAATGTTTTCTTTCTTAGAATTGGCAGTGTCTATCACGCCATCTAACGTATATCGAGCCTGATTGCCGCCAGCCGCTAAAGCTACGTCCTGATCGCATAACGATATAGCCGTTGCCAGAGCCGCTGAATTGATGTCTGAGGCCGATTCGGATAAGCCGTACTTTGTGTCGCGCAGGTAGTCGTAAATGCACAGGGCGGGGTTCTGAGTCCATTCTGTAACGCTTGTGACTGGGTTTAATACCTTCTTACCACGAATCGTTGCAGAGAAATTTGGCAGGCCATTAGCGAAAAACTCTGCGTCATATTTTAGGCGAATATAGACATAGGCCGTGTCTAATAGCTTGTGGTCAGTAGTCCATTTTGATGATCGTTCAACAAGCTCTGAATCTGCTGCTGTTTGATCTCCGAGATGAACATTTACATCAAGATATGGTTGCCAAGAAACAGTCCGACTACCATTATCCCAAATCTTTTCTTGATTAGCGTAAATCTTTTCAAAGGCATCTACTTCATGGCCAGCAAAAGCAAGTACCAGATGGATGTATTCGTTTGCATCGTCTCCATTTGTCGTGTCTATGAATATAACTGCGCCGCCTACTCGCGTTCGCCCGTAGATCATCTTTCTTGTAGCGTCAGGCTCTCTGACCGTAAAGTCTAGCCCTGTAAGCTGCTGCCCAATACTAGGCTTAGGAATAAGCGCCCGAGAAACCATAGACAATCCAGCACCTAAAGCAAAGGCTGCCGCAAACCCGCCTAGAGTTGTCGCGCTTAATCCGAAGATAGTTAATCCAGCGGCTGCTGAACCCACTGCACTGACGATACCCGCTACTGCTGCAACTGCCATTTTATTTCCTTAATAATTTTGAGTAGATACGCTCTATCAATTCAAAGCCCATACCTAACAGAAGATCATCAAAAGGAATATGCACTTTAGTATTGATCGTCATCATAGAAACGTCAGACTCTTTACAGTAATCTTCGGCGCACTTTATAAGATTATAACCGGCATAGGTTTTACGGTATTCAGGCAAAACAAAAACAACATCATTAGACGCAAACTTGTGGTCTTTGTAATGTATGCTTTGGCTTACCAAAAGAACGCAATACCCTATCAACTTGCCTGCATCTCTAGCAGTAAACGCTACCAGCATTCCAGCAGCATCAAGCCTAGCGTATTCTTTCCAGTCTGGGTTTAGTTTTATCTCGCCTTGGTGCAACGCCACTTCTTCCCAATGCTTTTCGAGCAATGGTTTTATGTCTTCTTTAACGCTGGCCAAACATTCTCTTTGATAGATCATTTGTTATGCACCACAAAGTTATCAACAACAAAAGTATCATCGCCATCAACATCAAGATTAAATACAGGAATTAAGGTTTTTCGTTTGCGTAGCGTTTCGACTTCTTCTATATAAAATTTTCGAAAATTGTCATACTTGCGGACAGCATCGCCAAAGGTCAACTTCCCAGCAATTATTAAATCAGGGTGAATTTCTTTAGTCTTCTCAGGGTTTAAAGATTTCCAACCTTTAGTGGTTAGCACTGGGTGAGAATCAGTCATCTCTACTAAGCCATTAACCGTATACAGCACCCTGTCTTCCATTGGGTGATGGTAAAGCTTAATCACTGTATTGGCTTCTCCGCGCTGGTTTATAACCAAATCACCAACTTCAACAGATTCAATATTCTTTTCAGTAAAGTCTGCCATCAAAACTTTAGATCCCGCTACAAAGCACCCATTACCGATATAAATACCGCCGCCGCCGCCGCCACCACCACCGCCTCTGTAAGATTGAGGCGTTGGCCTACCCCAGATTATCTCTTGCTGGGCAATCTTAGATACAAACTCAAAGCCCTTATCAGTAGGGTAGTCAATCTTCTGGTCTTCTGCCGTAAACCGGCGAACAGATGACCTATCAAATGAAATCAATTTGTTCTCAGCAGCGATAGTGATAGTAGATGTCTCGCCAGCGTCAGAGATTGTCATCACATCCATAAACCCACTAAACAAAACAACAGGGCTGGAAATGATGTCAGCATTCTCGTCAAAGGCTCCGAGATACAAGGTTATCTTTTTGCCCTGATACGGCTCATCTCTGGCAAGGTTTACAAGCGATTGCTTTACACCAGATACGGTAAAAGTCACGCCGTTGGCGGTTAGTTCTTCAGATTCTTTTACGGGGCTGATAGCCATCAGGTCACCAGTGCCAACGTAAGTATCACCGCTGTAAACAAGGTTGCCCAATCCAGACCACAAATGTAAATCACCCGAAGCAAACTCCATCTTAACCAGATAGATAGGCCGGACTAACTCAGCAGTGGCTACCGCCTGCATCTCTGTGCTTAATGTTCTGCTCATTATAAAGCCTCGACAAACGCAAAGGTAAACCCATAGATTGAAGCCGTATCAACAGACCAGCCAATGTCATTCGATGATAACCGCCAGAGGCTCTTTGGCAGCGTGAAGTCTAAAACAGTGCTGGTAGTAACTGCGGCTCTTAGGGGTGGCTGAAAGGATAACACGTTAGCGCCTGATGCTTTATCGGCTGTGGCCATATAAAGGTAATCGCCTAGCTGAAAGTAATCACCGGCTGCAATTGCTCCAGAACCTGCCGTAGTCGTAAACGATTCTGCGCGGATAGCTGCGCTGGTAACAGATGCAGTGGTGGTGCTAGTGTGCAATGGACTGCCAAAGGTAAACGTACCAGACCGGCCTTTTAAGCCAACAATGAAAGCCTGCACTGCCTTTGCTTCTGCATAGTTTAACGGCGGTAAAGTGACTTCACACTCCCACCTAGCGCCTTGATGCTCATACGCTTGTTGATCAAAGCTGAAAGGTGATTCAGATACCGCAACACTACGCTTGAGCCGCATATTGAGATTGGTGATTCCTACACTTGGAAAAGATAAAGGCACTTCTTATGCTCCTAGCATTTTGCTGTAATTGCCGCCGCGCATTTTAGCGTCAGCAACAGCCCCCTTAGCCGCGTTAGCGATCTGGGGCATAAGGCTTGCTATCTCTGCTCGCACTGTCTGCTGTACGCCTGTAGTGACGTTAATGGTCTGATTAACTACCACGCCGCCACCGCCCATTCTTTTGTTAGGTACAATTGATCCTTGCGAGTTAGGAATAAACATTTCTGCGCCACGCTCACCAACCATATAGGGCTGGCCTGATTGCACAGAACCGCCGATAGCTTTAGGGGAAAAGTTGCTAGGCTCAAACGGGTCAGCACCACCTAAAGAGGCTCCGTAGCCTCCAGCTCGATTCGTAGATGCTTGACCACCAATAAAACCAGTAATTGCACCGAAAGCGGCATCAACAATATACTTTTGAATCAACATCTTAATCAGGCTATCAACTACACTCTTAGCCATCGCCTTCATGGCATCGGCAAAGTTAGCCGCGCCAGTTACTCCAGCGGTTAGGGCATCAGTCAGGCCGTTTAAGCCCTGATTCGCTAACGCCTGTATGCTTGTGTCTAAATCTGGAATAGTGTCGCGCCAAGACTTAAAGCCTAGCTCAATGTTGTTTAAAGCTGGAACAACAGCCGCAGGGAGATTGACAATTGCATCTTGGGTGCTACTTAGAGATAGGATAAGGGCATCAAGATCGCCCACCAATCTTCCAGCAAAGCTAACATCACCTACTGGAGTTTTCGCCTCGGCATCTTGCGCTTGATGATATAGTTTTAAAGCTTCTTTACGCCTAGCGATAAGCAAGTCTATAACTTCCATTTGCTTCTCTGCGTTTAAATTTGTGGCGTTTTTATTTCCTTCTATTTGCTTATCAATCTCGGCTAACTCTTTCTTGTAAGCCGCCGCGCTTTTAGTGCCTTGCCCAAAAGTGTCTTTTAATTGATTCTTTGCTGATACAGCGCCGTTGTAAACTTTAATAAACCCATTAGCTAAGTCTTCAAAGGCAAAGAGCGCAATCTTTATGCCGTTAAGAAGGTCAATAGCTAATGATTTGGCGAATTTCTCGATTCCACCTTTAGCTTCAATAGACCGCTGTAAAAAGCCAGTAAACCTTTCCACCAGCATTTCAATAGCAGGGGCTAAGGCTGCAACCGTTTGGTCGGTAACACCCTTAAACAAACCGCCAAGCTTTAGCAGAGCATCGTTTGTTTTCTCAACGCCTACAGCCGCGCTAGTAGACATGGTTAGGCCAAGCGCCCGAGCTTCTCCAAGCATAGCGGCCAAGCCGTCTTTGCCTAGTCCTAGCGTATTAACAAGCGCTGCACCTTCAGAGTCGAATAGCTTAAACGCTAATCTTAGCTTGTCTGATTCGCTGCTAACCCCACCAAAAGCATCAGCGAGGGTTAGCATTTTCTCGTCAAGCGTCATCCTGTTAAGTTCTTGAGCGTTTAGCCCAAGCTCCCTGATTGCCGCCTTAGCTTCACCTGTACCGGCGGCTGCTTCTGCCGCTCTTCGCGTGAATCGCTGCATTGCCATATCAAGGGTGCGCGTTTCAACGCCTGAGACATTGGCCGCGTATCTTAAAGCGCCTAATGCTTCTGTAGTCGTACCGATCTTGTCGGCAGTCTTTTTAAGAGAATCTGTTGCGTCTAAAGATCGTTTGGCCAGATAACCGAAACCAGCTACGCCAGCTACGCCGACCAGAGCAGTCCGCATGCTAAAGATAGCTGAAGTAACACCCTTCAAGGACTTACCGACTGCACCAAAAGCGGGTTTAGTCTTGTCAAAAGCCTTAATTACAATGCTTACATTTTCAGCCATCTGATTCGCTCATTATTTGAAAGTAAGCCAGCCACTCGTAAAAGTGATTAACTGGCATTGCTTCTGCTTCCGCAATTGTTAGGTGAAGCCGATCAGCCAAGGATAATAAATTCATCCTAAACGAATCGGCTTTTAGTTTTTTGTTGCCACCTCGACAGACTCAATCTGAGCAAACATCTGATTAGCAATGTCAGAAATAACGGCAGTTTCTTCGCCCATTAAATCCATGCGATCTTCAGCAGACCCGAACAGCTTGTTGCCGCCTTCGTCTTCTGCTTTCATGCAGATCAAATCGACCATAGAGCCGATAGTGGTGTTACTTAAAAAGTCGGGGTGCTTCTTCTGCAACTGATCTAAGTCGTAGCAAGTAATACTTCTGCAATACAGCTTAAACGCTCCAGAGTCGTCACCCCATTCAGGCACGATTACTTCTCGCGCCTCTAACTTTCTTCTGTTTCTTAACTCTTTAGCTAATCCCATAGTTTATCCCCTTAATTAAACTTGCGCTTCAGTAATTGCTCCGCTGCACTGAATTGAGAAACTAGCCTCAACCATGCCGTCAAACGCGCCAGTAATAGATCGTGAAGTTACAATACCGCTGCCAGAGAAGAAGGTCTCGCCACTTCCAGTTCCTGTAGGGTAAACCTTAAAGTCAACTGATGCGCGCTCGTCAAGAATTAGCTGCTGTGCGTCCGATTCATCCCAATATACTTCGAGTGATACAGTGTTAGTTGATAAGCCTTGCTTATAGGTGCGGGAAAGATCACCCATCACCGAATCTTCAATAGTGTCTGCTGAACCTTCGAAAGTAAAAGACCGTACTTCACCGACAGCGACTGTAGTAGTGCCAGCTAATTGTACTTGAACAACACCAGATGCGCCTGTTTTAGTCGCCATGATAATACCTCTTTATTAATTTAAGTTGTGCCGCGCGTGTATTGGTACAGCACGCGAATTGTCATTATAACCCCACCAATAGGGTCTATAGAACCTTCATCAATCTCGATGCGCGTTACCTGCGTATCAAGGGCATTGCCTCCCCTGTAGCGGTCAACATCAAGACCTTCTTCAATTGCTTCAATTATATCATTCCGCGCAGCATCAATCACCGAGCCTTTAACGTAGCAAATCAAATCATAATCAATATTACCCATTCGCTGAGTCATCGACCCGCCAATGGTAGAATCTCCACGCTCTTCGCCTGCGCTCCGTACTAAGATTGCAGGATACTGGGCGTTAGAAAGCTTCTGGAAATCAAACGGCTCTCTAGTAACGTACTTAATGTTCACTGGCTGAATAATGCCTTGTAGCGTTGTAACTAGATTTTCAGCTATCTTTTCTCTGATGCTCATTTTAAGTTCCTAAAGAATATTTCGCCTAGCTTCTTTTCTTCCTTCTGGCTAAAGCCAAAGAAAGGCCGCTTTTTGTCATTCATTGCCGCCTTCTTAGATTCTGTAGCTCGGCTAAAGAATATTTCTGCCTGCTTGCTGTTAGCCCTAGTGGTCATAGAACCAAGCATCTTCCCTGTAAATTGTAAGTCAGGGATTTCGCCCCGACCCTTTGATCGTCTAAAAGCAGCATAAACAGGGTTATATTCAGAAAACTTGCCGCCCTTATAGCCTCGACCTTCAGCGGTGCGATCCTCAATAATATTAACGCCAGCCTGAGCTGTACGGGATAACGCACGCTTTACACTATCTGATAGCTCTTTGCCTTTCTTGCCTACACGCTTGGCAATGTCACGGGCGTTTGAGCTTATCTTTATATCCATTAACGAACTAACCGACCGTGATTAATGGGGGTCTTTTCGTTTTCATCAATTGCGCCACTGCCATCAACATCGTATTCAACGCCGTCTTGGAATACAGCCTCAAGCTCTTCAGCGTAACGGGACTTGTAAAAGCCAATCATGTTTTGGAAGCGATCACCATCCACCCAGTTTGTAAGCTGGGGCAATGCGTACTTCCACAGAACCAAATACGCTGCGGTTTTAGTCCACTGCGAATCAGTTAAGTATTCGGGTTTTAGCTCACCAGAAATACCGCGCTTTTCCCACCATCGGTTTCTGATTTCACGCTCAATATCTGCTTGCGCCTTTGGGTGTTCCTGATCAAAGAAATCAATACCTAGATTTAGAATATCTGGAACCAACTGCATCAAGTCTGCATCTGTAGAGAATGCCATTACCACTTCACCTTATCTGCCCAATATGCCGCGCTTGCGGTTTTGTCTTTCTTGCCTTTCTCGATCTGCGTAGCAAACCTAGCCTTAAATGATCTGCGTTTGGCTTTATCTGCCTCGCTCTCATTCTTTCTAGGGGGCTTGTTATCAGCACCCTGCTGGCCAAATCGGATCAGCTTTACCTTGTCGCCTTCTTTAGCAAGGACGGCATGGCTTTTATCTGGGTGTTTAGTAGTTCGCTTAGGCTTGTTGTAGCCCTCGAACCTTTCGCCTCTATACGTTATCGCCATGTCATACCTCAGTAAAACCCCACCCCCCGAAGAGGGCAGGGAATCTATCACTTAAAGTACGGAGTCAAAAGTCATCTTAACGCCGAAGCTATCGTCCAACTCGCCAACACCGTAAACGGCAGTAGCGTTCAGCTCGAATGCACGCAAAGATGCATCACGCTGAGTCTCGATACCAAAGTCTTTCTTGATTGCGATTGCGATTGCTTCAGGAGCAAATACTGCACCTACTGAATCACCAGCGCCGTCAATAGCAACATTGGCAGACTCGTATACGTTGATACCAGCAATAGTACCGACATAGCCGTTACGCATTGCTTCGTTCTGAGAGTCGCCACCGTTAGGGTTAGCAAAAGTGTTAGTCAGGTTAGCTTTCAACTGGTATGCCTGATAAGGGTGAACAACAGCGTTAATTACGCCGGTTACCTTGTTAGCACGCAGAGTAGCAGCAGCCTTGAACAGATCAGCAACAGTGATTTCTTGACCAGCAGCGCCGAAGGCAGCAGTAAAGCCAGAGAACAAGCCAAGCAAATCCTGATCCATCTTAGTAGCAATAGCGTTACCAAGAACAGTACCAAGCTCAACAGCAGGGTTGCCAGCGCCGTAAGCAGCCATGTCAGTCAGCAAGACCTGTGCGCCAACTTCACCAACAGCCACTGAAACAGAGCTAGTTGATACAGTGGTGGAACCCATGTCAGTGCCTTCGGTAAGGTCGGCAGCGGCGATAGCTGGGTACTTAGGAACCTGAATAGTTTTACCGGCTTCTGAACCGATGTTGTACTGAGTAACAAGACCCATCATTAGGGATTGCTCTTCAGCAGTGAAACGCGCCTGCGCGATAATATTTACAAACAGGTCGTCTAAAGTAGTGGAAGTAGTTGCAGCCATGATTTAAATCCTCAAAAGATTAAATAATTAATTAGTAAAATTGGTTTATTTGGGCGATTTCTTTTTCATTGCAGCGAAGGCTTCTTTACCGCCATCGTTCCAATTATCGACCATATCAGCCACAGATAGAGACTTCTGTGTAGAGCCACCAGCGTTACCTTGACTGCCTGAACCGCTTAAAGAGGCTCGGACATGATGAGGATTAGCCGTTAAAAATTCCGCTACCAGCTCACCAGTTGACAGCAGATTTCCGCTATCGTTATACCTTGGTGTGCCATTGCCGTCAAGAACTTCTACGTTACCGTCTTCTGACAGCCGTAGGTTGTTTCTTAACAGTGCAGAAACTTGGGTAGGATCAACAGCGTTATTGGAGCTTGCCGCGCTTAGTAAAGCACCGTCTACTAGGGTTGTTTGCAGCTTGCTTTTGTACGCTTGTATTTCCTGATCTTTCTTTTCGACTGTTGATTTCAAAACAGATTCGAAGTCGCCTCGTTCTTTCTGGCGCTCGATTGCTGCCGCTTGCTTGTCTTCGAGTAACTGGCGGGCTTCTGTAATGTCGATGCCTGACAATTGCTTTTCAAACTTGCGTTGTTCTCGACCTACTCGGTCAGCAACAATGCGGTCTAGCTCTGCTTGTGAAAAAGTCTTTTCCTGAGTTTCTACTGCTGCTGTTTCAGTCTCAGCTTCTGTACCCATGATTTCATCGCTCATGTAACGTGCCTCTTAAAGAGTATTGGTGAGTCGTGATTGTAGCATAAAGTTGTTTATTTCTTTACTTTCTTCTTTTTCTTAGGACGGCCAACCTTGCTGCCGTATGTTCCTTTACCTTGTGGCATAATTTATTCCTCGAATACACCTCTGAACCTATGGCGGCAATTGTAGCCACCACGCACAACGAAAGGGTCGCCGCTGATCTTACCAGCCCACGATCCCTCCCATATACTGTCTATCTCTTCTTTGGTATAAGTCTTACCAACGTGCTTTTCGCAAAAGTCTCTAGTAGCTTCATCATCTGAGCCATAGTATTTAAACTCTGTCGCGCCAGCTTCAATGGCAATCTTAGTGTTTACCGTTGCATCAAACTGCATCAGGGCATCGTGTAGCCCCTGACTAGCGTACCGACCAAGGTTGGCATTAACTGATGCCTTGATAGTGCTTAAGCTCTGGGCAAACGTAGCGCCTGTTAGCGTGCTTTCATAAAGCTCCTTAGAAACCGCATCAAGATAGTTCTGACCCAAGTCCTCGAACCCTTTAAAGGTCATCGACTGAAGCTCTGATATAATGTTCGGATCTAGCTTAGTAACGTCCGCATAAGTGTTCAACATCGCCGCAACGTCATCGGCTATCACGGTATACTCACGCACTAAGCCATCAACAGTTGCAAGGTATTCTTCTTCTATCGCGTTGCGTAGCTGAACCCTTGCCGCTATAGCCCATTCGAGATCAAACAGCTCGCCATCCTTAAGCGGGGCAGTGGCCATCAGATCAGTTATGCGATCTTCTAGCTTAACCAAAGCGGCAGCCAATTTCTCTTGGTGGCTATCCGCCCTAGTTATTACCTCTCTTAGCTGATCAACGTCTGCTGGCATTAGGCTTCAGGCTCTGTAACTTCCGGCGTGAATAAGCCTAAAGACTGGCCTGTAGATTCAATTTCAACGTGCGCTTTAGCAAGATTCTCGTCATCAAGTATCAGGTCGGCGATCTTCTTATCAACCTCTTGCATCAGTGTTACAGACTTAACGCCACTGGAGCGCATCTGCTGAAGGAACACCAACTCTTTGTCGTAGTCTCTCAGGTCGAAAGCGTCAGGGTAGAAAACCTCAACGTCTGGGGTTACTTCCTGCCACTCTGCAAACAACTGCCATAGCTGCTCTTCAGCCAGCTCAAGGATATCGGCTTTCTCTGACAGCTTCGCGTTAAGCATCTGGAATTCAGTAGCCATCGCAACACCTGACATAGTTACTGCATCAGTACCACGAACAGCGCCCATGTGAGACATACGATTGATAGACTGCACCTTATCTTCAATAGCAGCGCGTACAGCGTCTAGGTTCTGACCGCTAGGCTGCATCTGATAGGGCTTCATGTTGCTATCCATATCATCCGGCATATTGATTACAGATCCAGCACCTGCGCTTGCATCGGTGTTGTACGTCTTAACCAATGTCGGGTGATTAGATATGCGAATAAGCTGCTCGATCTCTGACAGCTCTTGGTAAATAGCCTTCTGCATATAGGCAGCGTCTGACAGATCACTGATGCCGATACCGCGAACCACTGACCGTTGTGCAGGTAGGAACACGGCAGGAATCTTGCCTAGCGTGTTATCCATGCGCTCGATGAACTCATCTACCTCGTTAAGAGACTTCCAGCTTTCAATGCTGTCTTCACGCCAGATACGGTAGTAGGTTTCCTTCTCGGTGTCGCTAATCTCTTCGATAGCTTCACGAACCTTCAAGTAGACCAGTTTAAAGCGCCCCGAAGCAGTCCTTTCGTATTTCCAGTCCATCACGTTTTCAGGGGTGAACATGGTTACATATGGACGGATGTCTTGCGCCAACTCTTCAGCCTTTGTGCCAGCATTAGATGCGGGCTTATCAATCATCAGCCAAACATGACCATAGACAGAAGACCAGACCTGAGCCTGACGCATGAAAGCATTGAAGCCCCTACCGTCTAGGTCGGAGTCTTGCATAAAGCTAGCAATTGCTTGGTCATTAGCTAGAGAGTTAAACTGCCTGACAGGTGGAATGCGCCACAAGAAAGAACTGTAGATATGCACGATATTCTTACAGTGATTATCTAAGGGGGTTAGGTCAAGCCTGCGGTTGTATTCGTCTTTATCTTCGTTGACGTATCGAGTCAGATACCCGCCGTCCTTGTAATCCTCACCGCCCAGATAGCTGCGAAGGAAGAACTCCCAGCGATACTTGTTGTTGTCGTATTCTGGGTGCGTGTAATCAATATCTGTGCTTCTCATTAAGTCCACCTTGTGGGCTGTTGAATCTTATGTTCTGTGCGTACTGGGAACAAGTATTCCACCAAGTAACCTAAAGCATCATTCATGTGGTCGAAGCCGTCCTTGTTAGGCTGGCTCGTTCCTTCTTTGTATGTCTGGCGCTCTAAGCCTTTGATAGTCTGCTTGCATTTTGGGTCTATATACAAATAGCGGTCGCCACTACTAGAGAGCAACCTGCTATTTACCGCGTTTATACGATCCCGTACCAGTGCGTGACTGTTCTTCGACTTAACGCTGAATCCTGCGTTCTGTAAAATGCTCAGGTCTGTTCTACCACCTGCGCTTGTCTTCCTTTGCCGTGAGGCTGGGTCAGGGTAGATTATAACAGGTCTGTCGCCATACCTAGAACGTATCTCTGAAACCATCTCGTCAGTATTGCTACCGAACATAACGATTTCATCAATAGCCAGCAGCGTATTGCCATGACGCAAACAAACAACGGCGCTCATCGGGTCGATGTTAAAATCTAAACCGATGTGCAAAGTGCTGCCATTATCTTCTATTCTTTGAACGGAATCTTCACGGCTAAAGCCATAATAAATGATGCCGGAGTAGTTGACAAATGCAGCCTCGTACTCCTGCTGAAATGTGCGTTCATCTAGATCATTACGGGCAGCAGCAACTTCCTCTTCTGGTACGTTCCCACCCTGCAAAGTGGTGTACTGAAAGCTAGCCCAATTAGCATCACCATCAATACCCTTGCCCCAGATGTCGTAAAAGTGATTTCTACCTTTAGGCGTGCCGATAAATAAGCAACCGCCTTGACGGTCAGAAAGTGAAGGTCTAAGAACTTCATACCATGCTTCAGGACGCATATCTGCAAACTCGTCAAGCACAACAAAGTCCAAAGCTCGTCCGCGTAGGTTATTTGGCTTCTCTGCGCCCTTTAGAGCGATTACAGAGCCATTGATGAGCCGTAGGGTTAGGCTGGTCTCGTTGGTCTTAGAAACGTATTCTGGGGGTATAGAGGCTATCAGCATATCCCAAGCAATTTCTTTTGCAGCGCCGTAGGTTGGCGCGACATACCAGACGTTCCTGTTTGGGGCTTTAATCGCTTGCTCTAATAGCTTACCTGTAGACAGAAAGGTCTTTCCGAAGCGCCTGCCAGCCACAACGGAAACGAAGCGGCTAGGGCAGAGGAATATCTCACTCTGCGGTAGGGTTAATTGCACGCGGGTCGACTGTAATGTTGATCTGTGGAATTTCCTTTACTGGCTCAATGTACTTTTCGCCCCAGTTCTCTCGATCTCTGTGTTTTAAGTAAAAGATGATTGCCGTGTTGTCACCTTCCATAGCCTTTTCGAACAGCTTGTTAGTGATCTTGTCCATGCCGGAGCTTCTGCCCCTTTTTATAGCCTCCAGAAACTCTGGGTACTCGTTCTGCCTGTCGTACACTGTAGAGTCTGACACACCAAGGCAATCGGCTATTTGTGATACCGTAAGACCGCGAGAAGCCATTTCTGCGGCTTGCTCGCATATAGCCTCGTCAGGTATCCACTTAGGTCGTCCGGTCATCTATGCCTCTGTGCCGAAGGTTTCTTGATGGTTCATCGAAGGATGATGCTGCATTACGCTATCTTCGTCTGGCGGTAACGAGCTGCTTCTCAGGTCTACTGAGTCGCACCAAAGTATTAAAGCAGCCTTTATCTGAAAAGTTGCTGCTGGATTTTCCATTATATTCTGCGTGATATTATCAACTTTTACTAGCAAGTCATACCAGCCATGCTCTTCGCAATCTAGTATACGTTGGGTAATCTGTAACTGTTTCATGCTTGCCTCCCGCATTTCTGCTGTATTGGCCTTAACATAATATCAGTTTGCTTTACGGAGTAAAGACTTCCAACAATTCTACCATAAAAAAAGACCCCGTTAGGAGTCTCTTTTAAATTCATCTTTGGCTATAGCCGTTAGCCCTACCACTACGCAAATTATCCCATACAGAACCACAATACACCTCGAGAGTTATTAAGCGGGGATTATAGGGGTAATCAGCTATGATCGAAAATGACGGTTTATCATGCAAGTTATACCATAAATGATATAGGTTCGTTCTCGATCACTGGTGAACCACGCCAGCTTCAAAGGTCGGGGGAACCTCGATCTAATTACAGCGGGTATTACCCCATGCATCAGTCCGGCAAGTTGTTCGGCTGCTGCCGTTGGTAATTGTTGTATTACCCCAAGCGTCTTTTCTCGCCGTTGTGCCGTCACTTCCTCGGGTGTTGCCCCAAGCGTCAGTCTTATAGGTTGTGCCATCGCTTGATCTTGTATTGCCCCAAGCGTCTTTTGTATATGTTAGGCCGGTACCACTGTCTCGGGTGTTACCCCAAGCATCCGTCCTAAGTGTACCGCCATTTCCTCCATCACAGTTATATTTAGTGTTCCCCCAAGAGTCGTGCTTATAAGTGCAGGCAGCGTTACTGCTGGAAGAATAAGCGAACAAAGCGACTAGCGCCACAACTATTCCAATTTTCATAAATGACACCTTTTTTCTGTGAGTTTCTAAGATTAATTTATCAGCCAAGAGATCTATTTCTGCAATCATAGCGGCTATTTCTTTTTGCTTATCAGTCATCGTTTACCCCTCGTTGTTAAAAGAAAATTTATTCCGGCACTTATCAAGCGCAGCTTCTATCAAAATCGCTGGCTTCCTACTTCTTAGCCACTCTTCACCGTTCCAGTAGTAACTAAAGTTATGCGTGCCAATTTTATAAAACAGGCCGTTAAGATTACCAATAGCGCCTTCAGGTATGGCTTCAGTTACATCAATTAATCTTTTCATTGTCCCACCTCATAGCCTGCAAACTCTTCAGGCTGCACGTTAAATACATCGTTATATACTTCCTCAACTATCTCACTTAGGTGGCTTTCTAGTGACAGGTAGATGTCATCACGGATAATATTGGAAAGGCTTTGATTATTAGATTTAATGTAAAGCTCATCTATAAACCCAGTCCTGCAAGACGTAACAGGTGGAAGCATGTCATCCCACCAGCTCGGAAAGTTAATTAAAAAGTTGTAGCAAATCTCATCTTTGTGGCCATCGGTATAGTCGATAAGCTCACAAGTGAAGTGCCGGTACTGAGGGGCGTATTCTGGCAATGTGTCAGAGAGCCAATCTTTAAAAGCGCGGAGTGAATCAGACATTAGCAAACCCCCTTTAGGCAGTCGTTATATTCCATAGTTGAAGCCATGCAGTACAGTGAGAATAAAACTACAGCAGCAATAATGCCCATGCGGTTGTCTTTTTTGATTTCAGCAGCTTGGTCGATTTGGTTTAGCTGGCTGTAACTAAGCGAATGCTTGTTCATTACGCCACCTCCTGATTGTAATAAGCCCAAGTCCCAAAAGCTGGCTTTCTGCCTTTAAACTCTTCAACCCAGCGATCTAAGTTATAATCGTTTAGCTTGTAAACGCCAACAGTCGCGCAATCAAGGTAGCTCATATCAGTGGGGTGTACCCAGTAGAAGTAGCCGTTACCTTTAACCAATTCCCAGCCAGCTTCAATCTCTTGAATGGCTTGATTGACTTTTTTCATTGTAAGCTTCATTTTGTAAATCCCGTTTCGTTGAATGAAGTGTAATTATCGTATTATCCTTTACAAATGTAAAGCTTTTAGAGACAAATAAATCAATTAATTGTACGAAACTGGCTCATAGCTCTCACTAGCAAGCATTTTCTTATGTTCTTCCCTGTAATGTTTGGCTATCTCAGCCCTCAAAAGCTTGTTAGTCTTCATCAGTACCTGCCACTTCTCCCGCAGTATATCCAGATGCCCTTGGCCTTTGTATTGCTCAAGCCATGCGGTGAAGTCTAAAGGGTTGGCGGTAAAGGTCAGGTGACAGTAATGGCAAAGACATACAGCGTTCATCATTGACCATCTAACGGACTTTGCAGCCCTTCCAAATATGTGGGCGCATTCCATTCTGCCGTCTTGCTTATGACAATGCTCACACTCAAAGCCAGCCTTCTGCCTTACTACGTCACTAAACCACTTATCTGCTGCATCCCGTTTAATAGCCATTAGCCCTCAACCTCTTTAATAAGGCGCTCAAGATACCATTTGCACTTGTTTAAATCCTGTAGCGGGTTGTCAGGGTGCTTTGTTTCATATCTCCACAGGTACTTCATTGCGGTGGCTTTGAGGTGTCCCCTAAAAGATTCAGCACTCATAGATGCTTTCATACAATCAATGGCCTCGACAGCCCCAGTCTTATAATGATCTGGGTTGATCGCATCTTTTTTGACTTCTAGGTTTATGCTGTGGCATTCAGCCATAGCGCTATCAATTTTGTTTTCCACCGCTGGTATTTCCTTTCTCAATCTTTCCCAATCTCTCACATCTGGATCAACCATTATTCTTCCTCCAATAATTCATCGCTGTATTCAATTTTGTTAGGAATAACATTAAGGCACTCAACGCATATACCGTAAGCAGCATCATCGTCACCAATCCAAAACTCAAGAACACTCGAGCAATCATCACAGAACTTGCGGTGAAGCTGCATAGTTTTCGGTGGAAAGTTAATAACGTCACCCATTTTAGCCCTCTACCTTAATCTTGACCCGTGAATCTTCGCCGTGATCTTTATGATAGACCACGGCAGTCATAGAACGCTCTGAACCGTAGCCTGAGTCTGAATGCCATTGATCTGTTGCAGTTAGGCTACCCCAGTGTTCAAAGTGCATAGAACCCACCTCTCTCGCCGTGTGGTGGTGAATGTGGCCAAGGTGACAGTATCTATTCTTTGACTGGCTCCACTGATCATCAAGATTCTTAATAACCACCTGCAATATCTGCTCATGCTTCATACGGTCGCCGTGATGGAAGACAAACAGGTTGTTGTACCACTGGTAGTGAATGAACTTGGAATAGTTTTGTAGGACGTTGACGCGCTTTTCTTTACTGTAAAGCAGCTCAAGGCAGCTAGATAAATGGCAAGCCATATCTGAATCGTGGTTGCCCCTGACGTTAATCACTACAACCTCTTTGTGAGTCTCTAACATCTTATCAATCAGAACCTGAAACAACCGGCCAGCCAACTTAAAGGTCTTGCCGATACGGGTATCAACATCGACCGGAGTTCCTTTAGTCGTAGTGTTGGCGCTGGAATCGGCATGGAAAAAATCACCCACGTTCAGCAGCACTCCTACCTCGGCATTGCCAACTCTGTTAGCTAGTCGGTCAGTAGATTCAACAAGTATCTTGGTTGCTATCTTTACGTCCCAGTCATCGTCATCCACCTTAGTCTCGCTGTCAGCAAGCATTCCGTAGTGATGATCGCCAATCATATACATGGCTAGATAGTCTGCGTTGTTTTTCTTAGGGGCTTTTGCTGGCTTCTTAAACTCAGTCAGATCGTCCTTCATGCCCTCGAGCATAGCGTCCAGCTTCTGCTTCATGCTGCGCTTCTCTGGCTCCTGAATAACCCACTGCAATGCAACAGACCCGTCTTCCTTGTAAGCGGTAGAGACTCTCTTAGCCTCAAAGCCTTCCATCGTTTCGCGGTCTACGCTCTTATGAGGCGCAACAGCTTTTGATGCTGCACGCGCTTCTAGCCTTTTAAGCATTAAATCAACTGTCCTGCGTCCACACCCCAGCGCCTTTGATGCTTTGTTATTAGAGCCGTGTTCAATGACAGCTTGGATTACCTCAACTTGCCTTTCGTTACTTGCAAACCTTAATAACTCTTGCGGACTCATCTTAGCCATTGTTATTCCTCTTGTTTTCGCTTCAGCGCGGTGTACTCATTGTACTGCGGTAAGGATAATAATACATCCTTTTCAGCAGCCCATGCGTAGACCTGATCCATAAAGAAACACATTTCACCCTTTTTCTTTGGCAGTGGCATTACCTGATCAGAATATGTCTCCTTCCCTATTGAGATTGAATGAGTGCCAAGAAACATACTCTTCATCATAAACTTCATGCCTTCTTCGGTGGCATTGGGAACCTTCTTCAAAAAGACTTCCGACATCTCCCTACACCAGATATGGAACAGGGCATTCTGACCAAGTGATCGCGGGTCATCGTAAGGCTCAAACTTGATAACAAGTGGCGTTGAATAATCCCAGCTCTCCACCCTCTTTAGCAGAAAAGGCAGTTGTGTCTCTACCGCCTTCTTGCTGTTGATTCTAACGTGATCGCCTTGGCTCATAACTTAACCCTCAGCCACTTATCTGAAAGCTTCATGTCAGGAGTTTCTAGCCGATCATAAAGCCCCTCTCTGCCACTGTTGTTCCCACCGAAGGCCACCTGAGTTGGCCTAACTTCCTTGTCGGTGATAGCGCACTTTTGCTTCATTCTGCTATGCATTGTTTTGTCATTCACGCCGATGATTAAACCAATCTCAGCAAGCGTATATTTAGCGCCAGTAACTAGCTTTTCGTGCTTTCCTTCAAAGGCATACTGGATAGGCTTCTTGCCAGCACTGCGCGGCTCATAGGTTCTCTTAGGCATTCCGTAAAACTCCGTCAAAGTAAAAGCCACGGGTACTCAGGTAATGTTCTTTCATCATCTGAGCGTCTTGAGGGTCTAGCCAAGTAACGTCTGTTAGCTGCATATCAAGCGTAAGCGACTTAATACTGACTGGCGCTGCGGTTATCCCTTGAGGGTCTAGCTTTGCTGCCTGCTTACCTATAACGGCTGGACTGCTACCACCTCGGTCTTGTGATCGTGATAGCCAGCTATTTACAAAGCGTTTAATGCCTGCTTTGGTTTTTCGCTTCTTAGGGTTAGCGTCAAGCCAAGATTCCATTGCTCTTAGCTCTTGGAAGACATCGACTGCTGGATAGGCTTTAGCCCATGCGATCATGTCCGTGTCTTCAGGCTCCCAACGTTCTCCAGTATTAAGAATCATTCTTCACCCCCATCGAATATTCAGATACATGGCACTTCTCACCGTATCGGTTAGTCACTGGAACCATTCGGCTAGTAATCTTATGGCCTTGCTTTTTTAAGTTACTGATCCGCGAAGCCAGCCTAAAGATACCCAGCTCATTTAAGGCTTGGATGCTGGTAATGGTTGGATTAATAGATAAGTAATCGAGTAATCGTTCTTCTTGTTTCATTGGTGAACCTCCTACAGTTCTAGTTTAATCGTAATTCCAGCCTGACAGCTTCTGGTGTATTTCAAGCATTGACTGGAAATCAATATCGCAATATTTGCCCATAACTTCAACCCTGACACCTTCGTCATCAAATGATTCGCAATCAGGATCAAACCAGATTAAGCCATCATCGCCATCAGTATAAAAGCAACCAACGCCGCCATCTGATATGTAAGTCTTGTAATCAGGCTGAAAAGAACTAATCCAATCTATAAAATCTGAATTAGTCATTCCTAATAATTCACTTGCTGTCTCTATATGATCCATTCTCTTTCCCCTAAGCTCGGCAAGCCTCGCCAAGTGTTTCATTAAATAAGTTTTTATGCATATTGTTTACTAAAATATACATTTCCTATAGATGTTATAAACCCTTTTACTTCGAAAAGTAAAATTTAAGAACTAAGGGCTAAAGCGACTTAGCGGTTAAAACAAATGCTTGTATCGTATATCCAAACTATTCACAGCTAAAAACCGATTTAACTGTAAGGCTCTGTAGGGAGGGTCAACCCTGTATCTGTCGTTTAATTTAAGGAACCGACAGCCTAAAGCCCAAGCACTGTTTGCAATATAAGAAAGGAGTTTGTGTAGACGCTATAAGATCATATAGCTATAATTACCTTTCTTATTCTTCGCACAATAAGTATAAGCCTTCCCAAGGCTTAAAGTAAAGCCCCCTCGTAAAACAGGGGGTTTTTTACTATCTATCACACAGCCTACAAAACTGATCAATCGTTAAATCGAATATCTCACACAAGCCCTGCACCGTGTGTAGCTTCATATTCTCTTGTTTACGCCACTGAAACACGCGCTGGCGGCTTACGTTCATTAGCTCGGCAACCTTACTACTGTTGATGCTGTTAAGCTCCTGAGCTACCCGAAGGCACTTTCCTGCATTTGTCATATCGACTTCCTATGTTATCCTAGTTAGGCAAGGTTCCCCTGCCTTGTAAACTCCTATGGTTTCCCCCCGAAAGCACTTGTGCCGTAGGGGGGTTTTTTACCTTAGAACGGTATATCTTCATCAAACTCTTCAACGCTTACACCACCCTTGTCAACTGCGGCGCTTTGCTGCTGCATAGGCTGGCCACCATCACTCCAGAACACTTTTGAATTACCGACAAAATCTAACTTGGTGTTTTCTTTTGTCTCGTCCTTTTTCAGCGCCATCTTAATGCCGCCGCTGTTTCCGTACTGGTCAAGCTCTAGCAGGTCAACAAAGACGGTTAGGTCAGCATAGGTGCCATTCTTGCCCGTTACAAAACGGCTTTTATCTAACTTACTAAGGTTGATATTTAACGCGATTCCTACAGTTTTCATTGGTGTTTCTCCACTTGGTTTAAAATAACATTAACGGCCTTATCTACTTCAATGGCCAAAGCTTCGATGAACTGGTCATCTCTTTCTACCCTCACTAAAACGTGAGACATTTCTGGGTGATATAAAAACAACTCCCACCACTGACGATTGCAGACCCACATACAACCCTGAATCTGATGGTAGTATCTCTTAACGGCTATCTGTGGATCTCTCATATAGCCAGCGTGAGTACCTTGCGCAGCGCACTTAATTTCTAAGCCACCGCCCTCAATCAAACCGTCTGGACTACAGCCAAACTCTTCAGAGTCATCAAGAATAAACCCATGCTCTGTAACCGTGTTGCCCGATATAAACTCATAAGCTTCACGCGCTTCTGGTTCTAACTCATTACCGCGTGCCATATGATCATTGGTGTAAAACGGCTCAGACTTACCAGTAAGGCGCTCCGCTACAAGCAGGTCGATGTACTTGTCAGCAGATGATGACGGCTTACCAGTGGCTGTAATCAGCTTAGAAAAGTTACTGGCAGACGGCTTGCCCAATCGAGCAGCAAGCCATTCTTCCGTTCCCTGTTCGTGATCTAAGATAATCATTTCTTAGCTTCAAGCGCGGC